>Ga0075364_10000209_pt1 | contig 27566 bp, 24 predicted proteins | sample EndMetdeltDD1764_FD_71517 | JGI IMG/M metagenome (GOLD analysis project Ga0075364, IMG submission 71517) | Populus endosphere microbial communities from Tennessee, USA - Endosphere MetaG P. deltoides DD176-4 | ecosystem: Host-associated > Plants > Roots > Endosphere | place: USA: Tennessee... | reverse complement strand
CGTAGCGTCGTCATCCGGTTGGCTCCGGCATACAGCAGACGCGTTTGCTGCGTCGCGGTTTCCGGCTGACCACCCGGCAGGTCCCCCGACCAGCTCTCGTGGCCGATCGCCGTGATCTTCCCATCGGCACTGGCACCTATGCGAATGCGCTGAATGGTGGCCGGGCGATGGGTCGTGTTGTTGAACATCATCGGGCGCGCCAGTGCTACCTTGACCGTGCGCTTGGTGGCGCGTGCCCCCAGCGCGGCCAGCAGTGCCTCGGCCCGCAGAAAGAGTTTGCCGCCAAAGCCGCCACCGATGTAGGGCGAAATCAGGCGCACCTTTTCAACCGGAATGCCCAGTGTCTTGGCGACGTCCGTGCGACCCCAGTCGATCATCTGGTTGGACGTCCACAGCGTCAGGGCATCGCCCTCCCACGACGCCATGGACGCATGCGGCTCCATCATCGCGTGGGCCTGATCCGGTGTGGTGTAGGTCTGGTCCAGGGTGACGGCAGCGGTCTTGAACGCCCCCTCGAAGTCACCCGTCTTCGTGTTGTTGTCGGCGCCCTTTGGAATGGTCGCCTTCTCGCGCACGGCGGCGAGATCGTAGGCACCGCTGGCGCGGTCATAACTGACCTGAATCAGACGCGACGCCGCCCGGGCCTGCTCGAAGGTCTCGGCGACCACCAGTGCAATGGCCTGGTGATAGTGATCGATCTGGGGACCGCCCAGCAGGCGGGCGGTATTGCGGTCGCCCTTATCCAGTTTGCCGGCATTTTCCGCAGTCACGATGGCCAGGACGCCAGGGGCACGGCGTGCAGCTTCCACGTTCATGGCGGTGATGCGGCCCTTGGCAATCGCGGCACCCAGCACATAGCCACAGGCTGCCTTGGCGGCCTGCTCATGATGTTCATAGGCATAAATGGCCTGGCCGGTCGTTTTCAGCGGACCGTCGACACGGTCGACCGGTTGGCCGACGACCTTGAGCTGGTCGATAGGGTTCGTAGTGGCGGGAGTATCGAATTTCATTTGTCGGACCTTTTTGCCATGACCGCACCGAGCATGCGTCGGACCAATGTCAGTTTGAATGCGTTTTCTTCTGTCGGGCGCGCCTGCGCCAGCAGGCCGTCGGCGACCGCGCCGGCGCCGCGCGGCATTTCGGCTTCAGCCGCCTCGATGCGCCAGGGACGATGCGCCACACCGCCCACGGCCACTCGCCCGCTACCGTCGGGCTGCACGACAGCACAGACCGACACCAATGCGAAGGCATAGGAGGCACGGTCACGCACTTTGCGGTAGGTGTGAACGCCGCCCAGCGGTTTGGGCAGCGTCACCGCAGTGATCAGCTCGCCTGCCTTGAGCGTGTTATCCAGATGCGGCGTGCTGCCGGGTAAACGGTAGAAATCAGCGATGGGAATGCGGCGCTCGCTGCCATCGGGGGCAATGGTCTCGACTGTCGCATCCAGTACACGCATGGCTACCGCCATATCGCTTGGATGCGTGGCAATACAGGCATCACTCGTTCCGAGCACCGCCAGCTGACGCGTCACGCCCCCGATTGCCGAGCACCCACTACCGGGCACCCGCTTATTACAGGGCTGGTTGGTGTCGTAAAAATAGGGGCATCGTGTGCGCTGAAGCAGGTTGCCCGCCGTCGTGGCGCGATTGCGAATCTGACCAGAAGCGCCGGCCAGAATGGCGCGCGACAACACGGCGTAATCGCGTTTGACCCGATCATCACCCGCCAGCTGGGTATTGCTCACCAGGCTACCGATGCGCAGGCCGCCGTCATCGGACGCCTCGATCTTGTCCAGGCCCAGACCATTGACGTCGATCAGGTGGGTGGGCGTTTCCACCTCGAGCTTCATGAGGTCGATCAGGTTCGTGCCACCTGCAATGAACCGGGCACCGTTGACGCGTGCGGCGGCTTGGGCGGCGGCAGCGGGCGTGGTCGCCCGTTCGTAGGTAAAGGGCTTCATGCCTGCCTCCCGGCCACTTCGGTGATGGCATCGACAATGTTGGCGTAGGCCCCGCAGCGACAGATATTGCCGCTCATGCGTTCGCGAATCTCTTCGGCGCTGAGCATGGGCCGCTCGGTCAGGCTACCGGTCACGTGACTGGGCACGCCTTGCCTGATTTCGTCGAGCATCCCCACGGCCGAGCATATCTGGCCTGGGGTGCAATAGCCGCACTGGAAGCTGTCATGCTTGACGAAGGCTGCCTGCATGGGGTGCATGGCGTCGGGCGTACCCAGGCCTTCGACCGTGGTGATCTCTGCACCCTGGTGCATGACGGCAAGCGTCAGACAGGCATTGACCCGTTCTCCGTCGAGAATGATCGTACAGGCGCCACACTGGCCATGATCACAGCCCTTCTTGGTACCGGTCAGTTGTAGATGCTCGCGCAGCGCATCGAGCAGCGTCGTGCGCAAATCGAGATCCATGGTGTGCGATTTGCCGTTCACCTTCAAGGTGACTGGCGCCTTGACGGCCTGTGTCGAGACATCCGCGCGCGCCTGCGCGGTGGCGAACTGGGGAAGCGCCATGGCGCCTGCCGACGCTGCGCCTGCCTTCAAAACATTGCGGCGCGATACGCCCGATGTACTGGACTGTTCCATGAGTGCTTCCTTTTGTTCCAAGTGTCTGTGATGCGGGATCAACGCCGACCCGCACAGACTTTTCTGGCCGTTGCCGCACCGAGCGCCGCCCGATAGCGGTCAAGCGCTTGCGTGTTGAATTTCCGTCCTGTGGCAAGCCACGTGCAGGCCTGGCTTGCGCATATGGGTACACTGAGCGCACGAATCGTGCCGGGGCGAGCGCCAGATGCCTTGCCCCTGGCAACGCCCCACATTGGTGCATTTCCTTGACTGTCGACGATGCAAGAATCGGAAAAAACAGCCGCAGCTGACCCGCGTGCATCGTGTGTCGGCATCCTGCTGGCGGCCGGCTTTGGCCGGCGCTACGCGGCCGCCGGCCCGGCTGAGGGGCCTGAGGGAGCCAAGCTGCTTGCGCGATTGCCGGACGGGTCCAGCGTGGCGTGGCGGGCCGCCATGTCACTCAATGCCATCACCTCACACACGCTTGCCGTTACCCGACCCGATACCGAGGTGCTGCATGCGCAACTGCGCAGTGCAGGGTGCGATGTGTTGACAACACCCTTGGCCACCAGGGGCATGGGTGCCAGCCTGGCTGCGGGCGCGCGCCATCTGCTGGCCGGTGACGCGGGTCCGCCTTCCATCGCGCTGATTGCGCTGGCCGATATGCCCTGGATACGTCACGAGACCTACGCCGATATCGTTCGAGCGGCACCGTTTCATGCGATCGTCGTACCGACATTCCAGGGACGCCGGGGCCACCCTGTGGCCATGCAGCGCTCGTTATGGGCAGAACTCGCCACGCTGGATGGGGATGTGGGCGCGCGCGCGTTGCTCGCGCGCCACCCGGTGTTCGAACTGAGCACCGAGGACGCCGGGATCTTGCGCGATGTGGATGTGCCGCAAGACCTGACCTGACAGACGCGCCCGGCCCGGGCCCGAACGCAAGGGCCGAGGCGGGCGGGTCGGGCGGCCTGCGACGTGCCGGTATGCCTTAGCGTATGGGCAGGGCGTACATCAGACCGCCCTGGGTCCACTGCGCGTTCAGGCCACGCGCGATCTTAAGCGGGCTGCCCTGGCCGACGTTGCGCTCGAAGCTCTCACCGTAGTTGCCGACCTGCTTGATGATGTTGTAGGCCCATTTCTCGTCCAGCCCCAGATTCTTGCCACTGCCGGGCACCACACCCAGTATGCGACGCACGTTGGGATTGTCGCTCTTGAGCTGGTCGTCGACGTTTTTCGACGTCACCCCATATTCCTCGGCTTCGATCGTGGCCGACAGTGTCCACTTCACGATATTCAGCCAAGCGTCATCGCCCTGGCGCACAAAGGGCCCCAGAGGCTCTTTGGAGATCACTTCGGGCAGAACGATGTAGTCGTCAGGCTTGGACAGGCGTGAGATTCTGATGGATGCCAAACCCGATGCATCGGTGCTGAACACATCGCAACGCCCGGCGGCAAACGCATTGACCACCTCGTTGAAGGTCTCGATGACAACCGGTCGATACTCGATCTTGTTGGCGCGTGCCCAGTCGGCCAGCGTGTTTTCGTTGGAGGTTCCGGTCTGCAGGCAGATCGACGCCCCGTTGATTTCCTTGGCGCTTTTCACGCCCAGCGACTTGGGTACCAGAAACCCCTGGCCATCGTAGAAATTGATGCCGGCATGAATCAGCCCCAGGGCGGTGTCGCGTTGCTGGGTGACGGTGGTGTTGCGCGTGAGGACATCAACCTCACCGGATTGCAGGGCCGTGAAGCGCTGCTGGGCATTCAGGGGCACGATCTTGTGTTTGCTGGCATCACCAAACACGGCGGCCGCAATGCTTTTGCACAGATCCACGTCCAGACCGGTCCAGCTGCCCTGGTTGTCCGGCGCCGAGAACCCCGCAAAACCGGTGGTTGCCCCGCAGACGACCGCCCCACGTTTGCGCACGTCGTCAAGGGTGGCGGCGTGCGAAGCACCCACGGCACTGAACAGCAGCACCGCAGAGGCAAGGTATTGGGAAGTGCGCATGATGGAAGCTCCTGGTGCGGCGCGCACGAGAAACCGTTGCGCCATGTACGGCCTGCAGATTAATGCGCTGCGCGAGCCCGCACAAATACCCGGCACGCCATCGCTTATAACGTAAAGCAATAAACATGCGCGGGCACCGCCCAGCCACGCATGAGCGCCGCACACAGACCGCAGTGATCCGGCCTGATGCGCGAGAGCCGGCAACGTACTCCAGAATCAAACATGTGCGCACGACCCTTCCTGCGCACCGTCTTCAATGCCCCGTCTAGGCGTAACTGCGCACGTCCTCGATGACCTTGCCATCATTGGGCAACGCGCCCGGCGCGACGCAACGCACCTCGGCACGCAGCTTGGTCACCTCGCGCACAGTATCGGTCACCCGGGTGACCAGGGCCTGCGCCTGGTCCGGGTCCGATGCGTCGACCTCGATCACCAGTGTCATTGTGTCCGCGCCCATCTCGCCGCCCACCACCAGACGCGCGCGTGCAATGTCGGGATGGCGGCGCACGATGTCGGCGATCTGGTTGGGATGCACGAACAGGCCCCGCACCTTGGCGGTCTGGTCGGCGCGCCCCATCCAGCCCTTGATGCGCATGTTGGTGCGCCCGCATGGCGAGGGCCCGGGCAGTACGGCCGAGAGGTCGCCGGTACCGAAACGCACCAGGGGATAGTCGGGATTGAGCGTGGTGACCACGACTTCACCGACCTCGCCTTCAGCCACGGGGTCGCTGGTGCCGGGACGCACGATTTCCACGATGATGTCTTCACCTACGACCAGCCCTTCCCGGGCCGAGGTTTCGAACGCAATCATGCCCAGATCGGCACTGCCATAGGCCTGATAGCCCGCCACGCCCCGGGCCAGCAGCCAGTCGCGCAATGACGGGGGAAAGGCTTCACCCGAGACCAGGGCCTGCTTGAATGGCACGGGCACGCCCATCGCCTCGGCCCGTTCGATGATGATTTTCAGAAAGCTGGGCGTGCCGACATAGCCGCGCGGCGCCAGGTCGGACATGGCCTGTACCTGCTGCTCGGTCTGGCCCGTGCCGCCCGGAAACACGGTGCAGCCCAGGGCATGGGCGGCAGTTTCCATCATCGAGCCCGCAGGCGAGAAGTGATAGCTGAAGCAGTTGTAAACCAGCTCATTGGCCCGAAAACCAGCGGCATACAGCGCGCGGGCGAAGCGCCAGTAATCGGCACGCTTGCTTTCCGGCTCGTAGATCGGGCCGGGCGAGGCAAACACCCGGGCCGCCTGGCCCCAGCCAATCGCCGAGAAACCGCCCATGGCTGTCGTCGCGCCCCCTGCCGCCTGGGCGTGTGCACGCGCGGCGAGCTGCTGCTCGAGCAGCTCGTGTTTGCGCAGCACCGGCAGGCGAGCCAGCGCCTGGCGTGAGTTCACTGCCGTCAGGTCCACCCCCTGAAGCTGCCGGGCGATGGCCGGTGCGCGCGCCACGGCATGCGCCAGGGCCTGCGGCAGGGCCGCCATCAGTGCGGCTTCGCGCTCGGCGGGCGCGCGCGTTTCCAATGCATCGTAGAACTGCGTCATGTCGGTCTCCGCGTATCAGGCGAGCCAGCGCTTGCGCCGGCGATAGAATTTGGTGTCCCTGAAGCTGCGGCGCTCGCCACTGGAGATGCCCAGGTAGAACTCTTTGACGTCTTCGTTCTCGGCCAGCGCACTGGCCACGCCGTCCATCATGACTCGTCCGTTTTCCAGGATGTAGCCATAATCGGCATAGCGCAGGGCGATGTTGGTGTTCTGTTCGGCGAGCAGGAAACTCACCCGCTCACGCTGGTTCAGGTCGCGCACGATCTCGAAAATTTCTTCGACGATCTGCGGCGCCAGGCCCATCGATGGCTCATCGAGCAGAATCATGCTCGGGTCGGCCATCAGCGCCCGGCCGATGGCGGTCATCTGCTGTTCGCCACCCGAGGTGTAGCCGGCCTGACTGGTGCGCCGTTGCTTGAGTCGCGGGAAATAGGTGTAGACCCGCTCCAGCGCCTGTGCCGTGTCGGCACGATTCAGGTTGCGGGTGTAGGCCCCCGTCAACAGATTGTCTTCGATGGTCAGGTGGGCAAAGCAGTGGCGCCCTTCCATCACCTGCACCACGCCACGCTTGACCAGGTCCGACGGCGACAGGCGCTCGATACGTTCGTTGCGCAACTGGATATTGCCTTTGGTGACCTCGCCACGTTCACCCCGCAGCAGGTTCGACACCGCGCGCAGCGTGGTCGTCTTACCCGCGCCGTTGGCACCGAGCAGCGCCACGATGCGCCCTTCGGGCACCTTGAGCGACACCCCCTTGAGCACCAGGATCACGTGGTTGTAGATCACCTCGATACCGTTGACTTCAAGCAGCGTCGGCGTGGGCGCCGGTGTATCGGCAGCCCCGGTCTCCAGCGTCACGGGCTGGGCATCGGCAGCGGAAATATTCATCTCTGGCCTCTTCGGCCCTTGCAGGCCGTCTGGAAAACCTGCGGGTCGCCAAGGACCCGCAGGCACGCTCATCAACCGCAGGTGCGCGGGGTGATGTTCTTCTCTTTCGCCGAACGCTGCGCCATTTCCTTGACCAGCGGATCGACCACCGACTTATCGGCCTGATACCAATCGGAGACGACCTTGAATTCGGCACCGTCCCACTGCGCGATGCGGGCCCAATCGTCACCCATGTGGTTGGTGCACGAGGTCTTCACCGGACGCATGATCTCGTCAAAGCCCAGTTCCTTGAGCCGTTCCTGCGTGAGGTTCAGATTCTCGAATCCCCAGCGCACCTGCTCGGGCGTCATGTGCTGGCCCTTGCCGAACTTTTCCTGCGCGGCGCGAATGGCCTCGACCTGCAGCATCGAGATCATCATGCCGCGGGTGTGGGCGATGGTGCCCAGCGTGGACTTCGACGTGCTGTCAGATCCCTGGCCCTTGTCATACACATGGGTTTTCAGATCGTCGTAGACCCGGCCGCGGCCGCCACTGTTGTGGATGGTGACCGTGTTGTAGCCCTTGGCCACCTGCCCCAGATCGCGCACGTCGCCTTCGGAGCCTGCCCACCAGATCGCATACATTTTCTCGCGAGGAAAGCCCACCGCCTGCGCTTCACGAATCGCGGTCGGCGTCATGATGCCGGCGCTCCACAGCAGCACATAATCCGGGCGCTGCTGGCGCACCTGCAGCCAGGTCGACTTCTGCTCCACGCCGGGGGCGGTCACAGGGTATTGCAGCAGCTGGAAGCCGTCTTTTTCGGCACGCCGGGTCAGCAATGAAATCGGCTCCTTGCCATAGGGCGAGTCGTGATAGATCAGGGCGATCTTCTTGCCCTTGAGCTTGTCCATGCCGCCTTCTTTCTTGGCGATATCCTGGATCATCACGTCGGCCGCCGTCCAGTAGGTGCCCAGCAACGGGAAGTTCCACTCGAACACCGTGCCATCGACCGACTGCGACAGGCCATAGCCCATCGTCTCCACCGGCACTTTGTCGATGATGGCCTTATCGCTGATGGCGAACGTCGCCCCGGTGCTTTGCGTATCGAAACCGGACGCGCCGCCTCGCTGGGTTTTGAGGCGTTCGTAGCATTCGACGCTGCGATCGGTGGCATAGGCGGTTTCACATTCTTCGTAGGTGATTTTCACCCCGTTCACGCCACCATCGCGCGCATTGACCAGCTTCAGGTAATCCAGCTTGCCATCGGCCCATGGGATACCCAGCGGGGCAAATGAACCCGTTCGATACACCAGCAAAGGCACGAACTGCTCGGCCGCATACGCGGATGCCGGCACCGCCGCCATCACGCCTCCTGCCACAGCCAGGGCTGCAGCCACTTTCCTCATTGCGCGTTTCATCTCCGTTACCTCCAGCGTCGGTGCATGGCACCTTGATTGGCCCGGTCTGTGCCGGGTATTCGTGTGGACGTCGCCCCATGACGCGTCCGGTATTCGCTTCCGACCCGACCGCACGGGCAAAACCCGCGTGTTCAGATCGACCCTGTTTTTTCGATATCCCGCCTCAATGCGGGAATGGCCACATTCGCAGCTTCTCCTTCGCCACGCTCCACAGACGCGCCAGGCCATGCGGCTCGACGATCAGGAAAAACACGATCAGCGCGCCGAACACCATGTGCTCGATATGGAAAATGGTGTCCACCGACAACGGCAGGCCCAGCCAACGCGGCACGCTGTGCAGCGCAACCGGCACCAGCACGATGAACGCCGCCCCGAAAAAGCTGCCCATGATCGAACCCAGTCCGCCGATGATCACCATGAACAGCAGCTGGAACGAGCGATTCAGATCGAAGGCCAGTGGCTCCCACGACCCCAGATGGATGAAGCCCCACAAAGCGCCGGCCACACCGACGATGAACGAGCTCACCGCAAACGCCGTCAACTTGGCATACACCGGCCGGATACCGATCACCGCTGCGGCGACATCCATATCGCGCATGGCCATCCACTGGCGTCCCAGGGCACCGCGCACCAGGTTCTTGGCGATCAATGCGAACACCACGACGAAGCACAGCACGAACAGGTACTTTTCCACGGCCGTTTGCACCGGCAACCCGAACGCGGTGAGCGCAGGTACCGACACGTTGCCCGATGGGGAATAGTTGGTGAAGTAAGGAATGCGCAGGAACGCCCAATCGACGAAGAACTGGGCGGCAAGCGTGGCCACCGCCAGATACAGCCCGCGAATGCGCAGGCTGGGAATGCCGAACACCACGCCCACCAGCGTGGCGAACACCCCGCCCATCAGAATCTGCAGCACCAGCGGCATGGCCGGCACACGCACGCCGAAGTTCCAGGCCGCGTAGGCCCCCACGGCCATGAATGCCCCGGTTCCTAGCGAGATCTGGCCGCAGTAACCCACCAGAATGTTCAGTCCGACGGCGGCCAGCGAGAGAATCAGAAAGGGAATCAGAATGCCACGCAGAAAGTAATCGCTGCCCAGCACCGGCACGGCCACGAAAGCGACCGCCAGCAGAATCCAGATAAAGATGCGGTCCTGCAGAATCGGGAAGATCTGCTGATCGGACCGATACGTTGTTTTGAACTGGCCATTCTCACGATAAAACATATGGCCCCCTAGACCCGGTCAATGATTTTTTCGCCGAACAGCCCCTGCGGACGGAACAGCAAAAACACGAGCGCCAGCACATAGGCGAACCAGATTTCAATGCCGCCACCCACGAATGGGCCCAGATAGACTTCCGACAGTTTCTCGCCCACACCGATGATCAGGCCGCCGATGATCGCCCCGGGAATGCTGGTCAGCCCGCCCAGAATGACCACCGGCAGCGCGCGCAGCGCCGCCGTGGCCAATGTGAACTGCACCCCGAACTTCGACCCCCAGATGATGCCGGCCACCAGGGCGCACAGGCCCGCCACGCACCACACCACCACCCAGATGCGGTTCAGCGGAATGCCCACAGACTGTGCCGCCTGGTGGTCATCGGCCACGGCGCGCAGCGCCCGGCCGGTGCCGGTGTATTGAAAGAACAGCGCGAGCGCGGCCACCAGCAAGGCCGCCACCAGTGCCGCAGTGAGATCTTCCAGACTGACCAGGATGCCGCCCTCGAACATGCTTTCCAGGATGAACCAGGGTTCTTTCGGCATGCCCACGTTGATCGAATACACCGAACTGCCGAACGAAAACTGCCCCAGACCATCCAGGAAATAGCTGATGCCCAGCGTGGCCATCAGCAGCGTGGTCGCCTCCTGATTGACCAGATGCCGCAGCACCAACCGCTCGATCAGCCAGGCCAGCAGGAACATCATGGCTGCCGCCACGATGAAGGCAAGGATGTTGCCCAGCAGCATGCTCTCGAAACCGAGCCACTGCGGAATCCACACCGAGAAGCGCGCCATGGCCAGAGCCGCCACCAGCACCATGGCCCCCTGCGCGAAATTGAACACGCCCGAGGCCTTGAAGATCAGAACGAAGCCCAGACCGATGAGCGCGTACAGCATGCCGCTCATCAACCCACCAAACAGGGTTTCCAGAAAAAATGCCATGCCGCCCCCTTAGTGGTCCACGCCAAGATAGGCGCGAATGACGTCTTCGTTTTCACGAACCTCGTCAGGTGCGCCATCGCCGATTTTCTTGCCGTAATCCAGCACGACAACCCGATCCGAAATATCCATCACCACGCCCATGTCGTGCTCGATCAACACGATGGTGGTGCCGAACTCGTCGTTTACGTCCAGAATGAAGCGGCTCATGTCCTGCTTCTCTTCGATGTTCATGCCGGCCATCGGCTCGTCCAGCAGCAGCAGGCGCGGTTCCATGGCCAGCGCACGCCCCAGATCCACGCGCTTTTGCAGCCCGTAGGACAGACGTCCCACCGGCGTCTTGCGGGCGGCCTGGATTTCCAGGAAATCGATGATGTGCTCGACGAATTCGCGATGTTCGTTTTCTTCAGCCAGCGCTGGCCCCCAGCGCAGCGCCTGGGCGAACAGCCCCTGCTTCATGCGCAGGTTGCGCCCGGCCATGATGTTGTCCAGCACGCTCATGCCCTTGAACAGGGCCAGGTTCTGGAAGGTGCGGGCGATGCCCATTTCCGCGGCACGCCTGGGCGTCATGCGATCGAACTGCTTGCCCTGGAAGTGGATGGCGCCCTGCTGCGGTACATACACGCCGTTGATGACGTTGAGCATGGAGCTCTTGCCTGCGCCGTTGGGGCCGATGATGGCGCGGATTTCGTGTTCGCGCACGTCGAAAGAAATGTCCGACAGCGCTTTCACCCCACCGAAGGACAAGGAAATGTTGCGCATATCGAGCACCACATCGCCGATGCGACTGTCTCGCTTGGAAGTGTCCATGGTCATGCCGCCTTCGCCTGGCTGGCGGCATGGGTGGCCGCCGTTTGAATGCGGATGTCGGCCGCAATGCTGCCGGTGCGTCCGTCCTCGAATTTCACTTCGGTTTCGATGTACTGCGAGGCGCGCGCCTCGAACAGGGCGTCGATGAGCACCGCGTACTTCTTGCCGATGAACGCGCGGCGCACTTTGCGCGTACGGGTGAGTTCATCGTCATCGGGATCGAGCTCCTTGTGCAGAATCAGAAAGCGGTGCACCTGCGAGGCCGCCAGCTTGGGGTCGGCCGCCAGATCGGCGTTGACCTGGCTCACGCAGTCGGCGATCAGATCGTAGACCTCGGTCTTGGCCGCCAGATCGGTATAGCCGGCATAGGGCATGCCGCGACGCTCCGCCCAGTTACCCACGGCTTCGAGATCGATGTTGATGAAGGCGCACACCTCATCACGATTGGCGCCGAAGGCGACGGCCTCCTTGATGAAGGGGAAGAACTTGAGCTTGTTCTCGATGTACTTGGGCGCGAACAGCTGGCCGCCGGCCAGTTTGCCCACATCCTTGGCGCGATCGATGATCTTCAACTGGCCATCGGTATCCAGGTAGCCGGCATCGCCCGTCATGAACCAGCCATCGGCGGTGCGCGCCTCTGCGGTGGCTTCCGGGTTGCGGTAATACGCCTTGAACAGGCCCGGGCTCTTGACCTGGATTTCACCGTTGTCGGCGATGCGAATCTCAACGCCCGCCACAGGCGGGCCCACGGTGTCTGCGCGCACTTTGCCATCGGGCTGCACGCAAACAAACACTGAAGTCTCCGTCGAGCCATAAAGCTGCTTGAGGTTGATGCCGATGGAGCGGTAGAACACGAACAGATCGGGGCCGATGGCCTCGCCCGCGGTATAGGCCACGCGCACCCGGCTCATGCCCAGCGCATTGCGCAGCGGGCCGTAGATCAGAATGTTGCCCAGCCCGTAGCGCAGGCGGTCGATCACCGAAACGGGTTCGCCGTCCAGGATGCGCGCGCCGACGCGTCGTGCCAGCGCCATGGCACGGCCATACAGGGCGCGCTTGATGGTGCTGGCGTCTTCCATGCGTATGGTCACCTGCGTGAGCAGGCCTTCGAGCACACGTGGCGGCGCGAAGTAATAGGTCGGCCCGATATCGCGCATGTCGATGGCCACGGTTTCGGGTGACTCGGGGTGATTGACGGTGAAGCCCGAGACCAGCAACTGTGTGTAGGAAAACATGTTCTGCCCGATCCAGGCGGGCGGCAAATAGGCCAGCACATCTTCCTGGTCGGTGAGGTTTTCCATCTCGGCCACGGCGCGCGCGCGATCGATCAGCGCATTGTGCGTAAGCACCACGCCCTTGGGCTTGCCGGTGGTGCCCGAGGTATAGAACATGGCGGCGGTGTCGTCCGGTGACACGGCTGCCGCCGCCTCGGTCACATGGGCAGGATGGGCCGCACGATGCGCCACGCCCTGCTCCAGCAGCGCTTCATAAGACAGCAGCATCGCGTCGCTGTAGTGACGCAGGCCACGCGGATCGTCGTACACGATGTGGGCCAGCGCCGGGCACTGCTCGCGCACCTCCATCATCTTGTCGACCTGTTCCTGGTCCTCGACCACGGCAACCGAAATCTCGGCGTCCTGAAGCACGTAAACCATTTCCTGGGCCACGGCATCCTGATAGAGCGGCACCGGAATGGCACCCAGCATCTGCGCGGCCATCATCGTCATGTACAGGCGAGGACGGTTCTCGCCGACGACCGCCACGTGCATGCCGGGGCCAATGCCCAGATGCGCCAGGCCATGGGCCAGCGTGCGCACCTGTGCGGCCACTTCGGCCCAGGTCAGCGATTGCCAGATTCCGAGATCCTTCTCCCGAATGGCAGGACGAGCCCCGCGCTCGCGCTCGTGAACCTGCAGCAGCGCCGGGAAGGTGTTCAGGGCGGGCGCATGCACCGCATCTGCCTTCAAAGCATCAACCACGTTGTCTCCTCGAGCCGTGGTCGTATCGGGTCATGCCCGTCGCCCGGCCGTGTTTTTTGGATTTACTGCAGTGCTTACGGTATAAGGTTCGATAGTCCGCAACTGTCGCCAGCATGACATTTGCATTCGATTGAGGGTATGTCCCAATGCAGTCCACCGAATCCCTGCATCTCACTGCCGCCTGGTTCCGCCTGCTGGACACGGCTCAGCAAACACGCGTGGAACAGGACATCGTGATGTCTCAGGTGGCTGCCGGCACCATGATCGCCCGCAAAGGCGAGCTGGCCCAGGCCTGGATCGGTGTCGTCGATGGCCTGGTGAAAGTGTCGGTGGGCACATCGGACGGCCGTACCGCATCGCTCACCGGTGTGCCTGCCGGCGGCTGGATCGGCGAAGGATCGCTGCTCAAGCATGAAGCCCGCAAGTATGACGTGGTCGCGCTGCGTGATTCCGTCATTGCGCGGCTGCCTGCACCGACCTTCGAATGGTTGCTGGACAACAGCATCGCCTTCAATCGCTATCTGCTGCATCAGCTCAACGAGCGGGTGGCGCAATTCATCGGCAAGGCCGAATACGACCGCCTGCTCAACCCTGATTCGCGCATCGCGCGCTGTCTGACCGAATTGTTCAACCCGCTGCTGTATCCCGGCATGGGCATGCGCCTGTCCATCACGCAGGAAGAGCTTGGCTTTTTGGCACGGGTCTCGCGTCAGCGCGTGAACCAGGCGCTCAAAACCCTGGAAGCGGCGAACCTGCTGAAAGTCGAGTATGGCGGCGTGCGCGTGCTGAACCTCGAGGGGCTCAAGCGCTTCGGTGTGGATATGGAAGCCTAGCATCACGCTGCTTGACAGGTTTTTCAGGTGAGCCTAGCATCGGTACCAGAATAACTATTCTGGTACCGAAAGCGTACCGCACCCAGGAGACAGCATGACTTGCGCCACCCTGCCGGTTTACGGCGGCACCACCGTGGGCCAGTTGTATGTAAGCGCGTTCAAGGCGTTTGCACCACGCACCGCGCTGGTGGCCGATGACGTCACCTTGACGTACGCCGAGCTCGAGAAGCTGTGCTATCGAATCGTGCGCGTCTATCGTGCGGCGGGCATCGCGCGGCAGGACACAATCGCATTTCTTGTGGGCAACCGCGTCCAGGCATTGGCAGCCATGATCGCCGCCCAGATTGCAGGCCTGAAAGTGGTGACGCTGCATCCCATGGCGTCAGAGCAGGACCACCTGTTCGTGATGCGGGACGCAAACGTGCGTGCGCTGGTGGCCGACGCGTCACGTTTTCTGACGCGCACGCAGGCACTCGCGGCGCACTCGCCCGCCCCCATCGTGTTCACGCTGGAGCACGCAGGCGTGGGCCAGGGGCTGGCCGAACTGGCTGCGCAGCAGGACGACCAGGACATCGCGGCAGAGTCGGACCCTGCCTCGATCACGAAACTGGCCTACAGCGGCGGCACCACCGGGCGCGCCAAAGGTATTGTGCATAGCCATCGCACGACCGTCACCATGACCGGCTATCAGCTGGCAGGCTACGAGTGGCCGGCCGAGATCAGGTTCCTGGCCACCACACCGATCTCGCACGCCGCCGGCTCGCTGATCCTGCCCACCCTGCTGCGCGGTGGCACGGCCTATCTGATGGAGAAGTACACCCCGCAAGGCTTTCTGGATTGGGTCAGGCGCTACCGCATCACCACCACCTTTCTGGTTCCCACGCAGATCTACGGCCTGCTGGACCTTCCCACCCGCGCGCGCACAGACAGCGCCAGCCTGGAACTCGTGCTTTACGGCGCAGCCCCCATTGCGCCGGTGCGACTGCGCCAGGCACTGGACGCGTTTGGCCAGGTCTTCGGCCAGCTCTATGGCCAGGCCGAAGCCCCCATGGCGATCAGCTATCTGCCACGCGCGGATCACGATCCGCGGCGCCCGCACCTGCTCGGCTCCTGCGGCAGGGTGATTCCAGGCAATCGTGTGGCGCTGCTCGATAGCCAGAACAACGAAGTGGCGGCAGGCGAGGTCGGCGAATTGTGCGTGCGCGGCCCGCTGGTCATGGACGGCTATCTGAACCGCCCGGAGGAAAACGAGAAGGTCTTCGCCGCCCAGTGGCTGCACACGGGCGACATGGCGCGGCAGGATGCCGAGGGTTACCTGTATCTGGTGGACCGCGCCAAGGACATGATCATCTCCGGTGGCTTCAATGTCTATCCCAGCGAGGTCGAGAACTGTCTGGCGCAGCACCCTCTGGTCGCCACATCGGCGGTGATCGGCGTGCCGCATGACAAATGGGGTGAGGCGGTCACCGCTGTGGTTGTGCTGCGAGCCGACGCCCAGGTTTCCGAGGCCGAGATCATCGACTATGTCGTGGCGCACAAGGGCGTGGTCAACGCGCCCAAGGCGGTGATCTTCGAGGCAGCGCTACCGCTGACCGCCCTGGGCAAGGTCGACAAAAAAGCGATTCGCGCCCGGTACTGGAATGCGCAGGATCGCGGGATCGCATGAGCGGCAAGCCCCTGCGGCGCAGCAACTTCGCCTGAGCAGAAGCAGCAATTCACGCAGCGTTTGACCAACGGCACACCGTCACCATCGCAGCACCAACGAACCGTTGCAACACCCCGCAAGGCAGCATCACCTGAGCAGTCGGTACCTCACGCAGCATCGATTCATATCCGGTCGTCCATCAATAAGAACATTCGGAGTAGACAATGAAAGCCAGCAGAATCTTCGCGACAATGGTCGCTTTATGCGTCGGTGTGCTTGCACCGAGCACTCAGGCGCAGGAGGCCTATCCTGCACGCCCCATCAAGTTCGTGGTGCCGTTCGGCCCGGGCGGGATTACCGACCTGACGGCCCGCGTCTTCGGCAAGAACATTTCCGACGCCTTGCACCAGCCGGTCATCATGGAAAATCGCCCTGGTGCAGGTGCCACCATCGGCGCTAACCATGTCGCTCGTGCAGCACCAGACGGCTACACCATGCTGCTGGGCACCAACGTTACGCATGCCATCAGCCCGCAAATGATGCTGTCCGTTCCCTACGATCCGCTCAAGGACTTCGTGCCCGTCGCCATGTTCGGCTTGAACGGCAACGTGCTGGTCGTACGGGCAGATTTCCCAGCCCAGACCTTCGGCGAATTCATGGCTCGCCTGAAAAGCAGCAAGGGCGAAGTCAACTATGCCTCGGGTAGCGTGGGCAGTTCGGCTCACCTGGCTGCCGAGCTGCTCAAGCAGGAGGTGCCTGGCTTGAACTACATGCATGTGCCTTATGGCGGGCCGTCGGAAGCCATGGCCGCGCTGATCGGGGGGCACGTGGAGTTCATGTTTGCCAATATCGGCGCCGCCGTCACGCAGATCGCTGCGGGCAAAGTGCGTGCACTGGCGGTCACCACGGCCAAGCGTGCACCGCAATTACCCGACGTGCCCACCATTGCCGAGTCGGGCGTGCCGGGCTTCGAGGTGGTGGGCTGGCTGGCCGCGTTCATGCCCAAAGGCACGCCCCCGGCAATCGTGGACAAAATGAACAAGACGATCAATGCCGCGCAGGACAACAAGGAACTGCGCACGACACTGGACGCGGCAGCACTGATCCCGGTGGTGTCGACCCCTCAGGAGACCGGGGCGTTTGTACAGGCCGAATATGAAAAATGGGGTCGCGTGATACGCGCGGCGCAGATACCGAAGAGCTGAACGGATAGCGGGGGGGCCGACACGCGTGCTGGTGGCGACGCTGGTACGGATGCCGCTACAGGTGCTGATGGCGGCGCGGGCACAGAGCCGATACCGGTGCTGATGTCGGCGCAGCTGGCCGATAGCCCGCCCCCCTGGATGGCGGAGATAGAAGGGGACGCCTGGCTAGGCGTCCTTCTTTTTCACCAGCAACCCATCGAGGATCAGGCTGTAGAACTCGTTGAACGCATCCCCGATGGTCAACCCCGTGTCCTGCAGGAATTGTTGATTGCGCAGCCGATGCGCGGCCCCCAGAATGGCTTCGGACACCAGGCGCGGGTTGTGAGCCGCCAGCACACCCTGGCGCGCGCCTTCTTCGATCATGGTTTCCAGCCCGTGCACGCGGGCGTATTGATACGCGTCGAACACCCGCCGCCCCGCCTCGGTCGAATCCAGATCGATCAGCGCCACCCGCGACAGTCCACTTGAATTCAAGGTGGCACGCAGATAGGCAGCAATGGCCAGCGCCGCATCGGGCGCGCCCTCGGCCGCCTTGAATCCACGCGCCAGGTTCTGGTCCAGCACGCGCCGGCACACCAGCAGAAAAATCTCTTCCTTGGTGGCCGCAATGCTATAGAGGCGCCGACGCGAACACTGCAGCCGCTCGGCCAGTGCGCCGATGGTGAGGCCAGACACCCCTTCCTTGATCAGCAGGGCCGTCAGTTCGGCCAGAAAGGCTTCGTCGGTTCGCTTGCTGGACATCACGGAGCCACGATGTTCACGCCAGTGACTGACCCAGCTTGCGCATGAAGCGCTCGCAGGTCTCGAGCTGATCGATCGCCACAAACTCATCGGGCTTGTGTGCCTGCTCGATGTGACCCGGCCCGCACACGACGGTGGGAATGCCCACGTCCTGGAACAGACCTGCCTCGGTACCGTAAGCCACCTTGCGGGTGGCGCTGTCCTGGGTGAGCGCGCGCACCAGCGCGGTCACTGCATCCTGCTCGGATGCCTCCAGCGAAGGCGCGAAGGCACCGGTCTGGATCTCGACCTCGGCCTGCTCGAATTCACGCCGCATGCGCGGCACGAGTTCGTCGCGCACATACTGCTCGACCCGGGCCTGAACGCTGGCAGGCGACATGCCGGGCAGGTTGCGAAATTCGTAGGTGAACTCGCACAGATCCGGAATCGTATTGACGGCAATGCCGCCTTTCACGAGATTGGTGGTCATCGTGGTGAAAGGCACGTCGTACAAGTCGTCGTAGGGCCCGTTTGCCTTGAAGTGATCGGCAATTTCGCGAATCCGGCAAATGAGTTGCGCGGCATATTCGATCGCGTTGCACCCGCGCGGGGTCAGCGAAGAATGCGCGGCACGCCCGTGCACCTTGCAGGTGAACAGGTTGATGCCCTTGTGCGCCACCACCACCTGCATGCCCGTGGGCTCACCCACCACGCAGCCATCGGCAGACAGCCCGCGCGCTTTCAATTCAGCCAGCATCACGGGCGCACCGACACACCCGACCTCTTCGTCGTAGGAATACGCGAGATGGATCGGCTTGGCTCGTGGCATGGCAAGAAACTCGGGCACCAGCGCAAGCGATGCCGCGATGTAGCCTTTCATGTCGGCCGCGCCCCGCCCGAACAACTTGCCGTCGCGCTCGGTCAGAGTGAAGGGATCACTGGCCCAGGTTTGCCCGTCGACCGGCACCACATCGGTGTGACCGGAAAGGATGATGCCGCCTTGCGTCTGACCGTCATGCGCTGGCAGCGTGGCAAACAGGTTTGCCTTGCTGCGCTCGGCGTTGTGCGAGAGATGCGCCTGCACACCCTGGGCAAGCAGCGCATCGCGTACGGTTTCGATGAGATCGAGATTGGAGTTGCGGCTGGTGGTATCGAACGACACCAGCTTTTCAAGCCATGCGCGAGTATTCATGATCAACGGAGAACAACTGAAAGAGGTACAGTTTACGCCCGCGACGCCGGCTGATTCATCGTGCATGGCTCGCGAGGCTTTCATTTCAAGGATTTTCCCGTGCATACACAGCGTGTCCCCAAAAAAAGTATCGTTGCCGCCGTTATCGGTAACGCCCTGGAGTGGTATGACTTTCTGGTCTTCGCGTTCATGACGCCGATCGTCGCCAAACTCTTTTTTCCCAGTAATCCCGACAATCCGTCAGACAACATCAACCAGATCCTGCTGACTACGGCGATCTTCGGTGTGGGCTTTTTCATGCGGCCCGTGGGCGGGATCCTGCTCGGGTTGTACGGCGATCGCAAGGGTCGCAAGGCCGCGATGGTGATGGTCACCAGCATCATGGCCGTGGCGATCGGTTTGATCACCGTGGCGCCCACCTATGCGGCGGTCGGCCTGCTCGCGCCGCTGTTCATTCTGGTGGCCCGACTACTGCAGGGCTTTGCCGCCGGCGGCGAGTTCGGGACGTCCACCGCCCTGCTGATCGAGCTGGCACCGCCCGGCAAACGGGGCTTTTACGGGTCGTGGCAAATGACCGGCCAGATGATGGCATTGCTGATTGGTGCGGCCATCGGCACCCTGATCACCGACATCTTCACCCAGGAACAGCTGATGGCCTGGGCGTGGCGCCTGCCTTTCGCCTTCGGCCTGCTGATCATTCCTGTCGCGATCTACATCCGACGCAACGTGGAAGAACCCGAAGCGTTCAAGCGCCTGCAGGCCGCCAAGGCCGCCGGCACCGTCAAGAACGTGGGTGTGCTCGAGATGCTGCGTACGCATCGACGTGAAACGCTGGTGGGCATGGGGCTGGTGGTCACCGCCACGGTGTCGATCTACATCACCTTCACCTATCTGGTCACCTTCTCGACGGTCACGTTGAAGCTGCCCCTGCACGACACCTTCCTGGTGCAGATGGCCGGTGCTGCCCTCATGGTCGTGCTCATGCCGTTCATGGGCGCGTGGTCCGACCGCGTGGGTCGTCGTCCGCTCATGATCGGCTCGCTCATTGGCTACCTGGTCGTGCTCTACCCGCTGTATGCGTGGCTGACGGTTGAACCGTCGATTGGCAAGCTGATGACGGTTCAGGTGGTCATCTGCCTGTTCGTCTCGGCGTTCTTCGGTGTGTTCAGCACCGTGATGGCAGAGATGTTCCCCGCCAACGTGCGCTCGGTGGGCATGTCCATGGCCTACAACATTGCCGTCATGATCTTCGGCGGCTTCGCTCAGTTCATCGTGACCTGGCTGATCAGCGTGACCGGCTCACCGATGTCGCCTGCGTACTATGTGATGTTCGGGGTGGCGCTGGGATTGATCGCTGCGTTCTTCATCCGTGACAGAACCCACGATGTGTCGATCGATTGATGCGCTGGCGCACGACTGATACGCTGGCGCACGACTGATACGCTGGCGCACGACTGATGCGCTGGCGCACGACTGATGCGCTGACGCACAACTGATGCGCTGACGCGCGACTGATGCGCGACTGATGCGCTGGCGCATGATTGATGCGTTGGCGCACTACCGGGCGTGGACGCTACCCACGCCGACGCGACTGAAAAAAAACGCCTCGAATACGCGTATTCGAGGCGTTTGCTATGACTGGCGTCGTGGACTTGTACCGGCAGGGCACATCAGCCGACAGGTTCGAATGTCAGGCCCTGCGCCGTTATCCCCTGCTCATCGCGGGCACTGGCAAGCGCGCGCCCATGGGCCACCATCAGCCCTGGCTCAGGTCGAGCTGCCTGTAGATGCCCATGATGGCGTCGGACTGATTCAGCGTATAGAAATGCAGACCGGGCACGCCTTCATCGAGCAGATCCTGGCACATCTGGCCCACGACATCGGTACCGAAGGCGCGAATCGAAGCGCGATCGTCGCCGAACTCTGCCAGACGCAGACGGATCCAGCGCGGCACTTCCGCGCCACACATTTCGGAAAAACGCAGCAGCTGGGAATGGTTGGTGATGGGCATGATGCCCGGCACCACGGGAATGGTCACGCCCTTGGCCTGTGCGCGGTCAACGAAATCGAAATAAGCGTCGACGTTGAAGAAGTATTGAGTGATGGCGGCATTGGCGCCCGCCTGGACCTTTTCTACGAAATGCACCAGATCCTGGGACGGGTTGGCCGCCTGGGGATGCATCTCGGGGTAGGCGGCGACCTCGATGTGGAACCAGTCGCCTGTTTCTTCACGAATGAAGCGCACCAGATCGGTCGCATGGCGCAGCTCGCCGGAGCCGCCGCCCATGCCCGATGGCAGGTCGCCGCGCAGCGCCACCACACGACGAATGCCTTCGGCGCGGTAGGCCGCCAGGATCTCGCGCAACTGATCCCGCGAGGAGCCCACACAAGACAAATGGGGCGCCGCATCGCACCCCATGGCGGTCAGCGTTCGTACCGTGCCCGACGTGCCCTCGCGGGTCGAGCCGCCCGCACCGAAGGTGACGCTCACATACTTGGGCTGAATCGCCAGCATCTGTTTGGCCGCCACGACAAGCCGCTCCTGGGCGGCTGTGTCACGGGGCGGGAAGAATTCCAGGCTAAGCGCAGGTTTTTGTTTTGTATTCACGACGTTGAACTCAGCCTGGCGAGAGGCTGTCAGGTGATGATGCGGGAAAGCAGACCGGAGATCACGCTATAGAGCAGCGCGCCGATGACGGCCCACCAGAAACCGTTGACCTGAAACCCCTTGAGCACCGATCCGGCGAACCAGAACAGCAGGGCATTGAGCACGATGAGGAACAGACCGAGGGTCACGATCGTGATGGGCAGCGTGAGCAGCACGAGCACGGGCTTGACCAGCATGTTCAACAGACCCAGCACCAGAGCGGCAATCAACGCCGACCCGAAGCTGGCCACGGCGATACCGGGCAGCAGATACGCCACCAGCAGCAGCGCCACTGCGTTCAAAATCCAGACGAGGAGCATGGTCATGTCGGTCTTCCTGAAGTCAAAATAAAGGACGGTCACTCACGGCGAGCGACCCGTCCCCTATTGTGCGACAAGATTAGTAACGGTAGTGGTCCGCTTTGTAAGGACCTTCTACAGGCACGCTGATGTAGGCCGCCTGCTCAGGGGTGAGCTCGGTCAGCTTCACGCCCAGCTTCTGCAGGTGCAGACGCGCGACCTTCTCGTCCAGATGCTTGGGCAGCACATAGACCTGACCCTTGGTATAGGCGTCGTTGCGCGTAAACAACTCGATCTGCGCAATGGTCTGGTTGGTGAACGACGAGGACATGACGAACGAGGGGTGACCGGTGGCGCAGCCCAGGTTGACCAGCCGGCCGCGTGCCAGCAGGATGATGCGCTTGCCATCGGGGAAGATCACGTGATCGACCTGCGGCTTGATCTCTTCCCAGGTGCAGTCGGCCAGGCCAGCGACATCGATTTCATTGTCGAAGTGGCCGATGTTGCACACGATCGCCTGATCTTTCATGCGCGCCATGTGGTCGCGGGTGATGACGTTGTAGTTGCCGGTGGCCGTCACGAAGATATCGGCGTGGGCGGCTGCCTCGTCCATGGTCACGACCTTGAAGCCCTCCATCGCGGCCTGCAGGGCGCAGATGGGGTCGACTTCCGTCACCCACACCTGGGCACGCAACGCGACCAGCGCCTGGGCGCAGCCTTTGCCCACATCGCCGTAGCCTGCCACCAGGGCGATCTTGCCTGCGATCATCACATCGGTGGCACGCTTGATGCCGTCGACCAGCGACTCGCGACAGCCATACAGGTTGTCGAACTTGGACTTGGTGACCGAGTCGTTCACGTTGATCGCCGCGAAGGCCAGTTCGCCCTTCTGCGACATCTGATAGAGACGATGCACGCCCGTGGTGGTTTCCTCGGTCACGCCTTGAATCTGCGCCAGGCGCGTGGAATACCACTTGGGATCTTTCGCAAGCTGCTTTTTGATGGCGGCAAAAAGAATGGTTTCCTCTTCGCTGGCAGGCTTGTCCAGCACCGACAGATCGGATTCGGCCTTGGTGCCCAGATGCAGCATCAGGGTGGCGTCGCCGCCATCGTCCAGAATCATGTTGGCCTGCTCACCGGGCCACTCGAAAATTTTGTGGGTGTATTCCCAATACTGTTCCAGCGTCTCGCCCTTGATGGCGAAGACCGGCGTGCCATTGGCGGCGATGGCGGCAGCGGCATGGTCCTGGGTGGAGTAGATGTTGCAGGAGGCCCAGCGCACTTCGGCGCCCAGTGCTTCCAGCGTCTGGATCAGCACGGCGGTCTGAATGGTCATGTGCAGGCTGCCGGCAATGCGCGCGCCCTTCAGTGGCTGGCTGGCGGCGAACTCTTCGCGCGTGGCCATCAGGCCAGGCATCTCGGTTTCGGCAACGGCGATTTCCTGACGGCCCCACTGGGCGAGCGACAGGTCAGCGACGATATGGTCTGAAATGCTTTTATCGGTAACGGTATTCATGTGGATAGCTCCTGGTTTCTGACGGCGCATGAAGACGACGACCAGGATTCGTACCCACCCATTGATGGCGCGAACACCCCGGAATGCCGTCTGGACGACTGGGATGAGCGCCGTTGTTTCCCGATGCCAGTGTGTAAATGGCGGTGGAAAACGTAGACCTGAGCCTGGCGGTTGACCGTGTGTGCAACACAGCGGTACCGTCGCAACGCTCCTCAGGTATGACCGGTATTGTAATAGGTTGGCGTCGGTTGCGAAAGCGGCTGCGCCCCCGCGCATGGAACTACCGCTTCGAGCAGGTCCAGCGCGATGTCCTCCCACGAATACGCCTGCGCCTGGGCACGCACGGCGCGGCGATCCAGCGCGAGTGCCGACAGGGCGGCGGCACGCAGGTCATCGTCGATGCACCCGCTTACCCCTTGCCGAATGACGGCACGCGGGGCATCGCAATCGAATGCGGCCACCGGCGTGCCGCAGGCCATGGCTTCAAGCATCACCAGCCCGAAGGTGTCCGCGCGGCTGGGAAAAACGAGCACATCGGCCGCGTTGTAATAGGCGGCCAGCAGCGTGTCGGCATGATTGCCCAGAAACAGCGTTTCCGGAAACGTGCGTCGCAACCGGTGCATTTCCGGGCCCGCGCCGACGACGACTTTCGATCCTGGCAGATCCAGCGCCAGAAAGGCGTCCAGATTTTTTTCTTTTGCGAGCCTGCCTGCGGCCATGTAGATGGGGCGAGGCAAGTGATCCAGTGCCGTGCGCGGGCCGGGCGCGAAGCGGGTGGCATCAACGCCGCGTGCCCAGACCGACAATCGCCTCAACCCGCGCGACGCCGCCTGCTCGGCCAGGGCCTGATTCGGAATGAGCACCCGCGCCGCAGGCGCGTGGAACCACTGAAGATAGCGCCATGTGAGGGCTGCAGGAATGCCCATGCGTGCGCGCAGATATTCCGGAAAAAGCGTGTGAAACGAGGTGGTGTAGTGCCACTTGCGCTGCAGTGCCAGCCGGCGTGCTGCCAGCCCCAGCGGGCCTTCCGTCGCAATGTGCAGCACGTCCGGCACGCGATCGCCCAGCGCCTGCAGCACCTGGCGACGCGGCCGCAGGCTCAGGCGTACCGAGGGCTCGGTGGGCGCAGGCAGCGTCAACCCGCCCTCTGGATGGATGACGGTGAAGGTATGCCCCCAGCCCATCAGGATGCGACGCATGGTGCTCCACGTTCGCACCACGCCGTTGACCTGCGGAAACCAGGCATCGGTGACCAAGACAATATGCATGCACGCTCCAAGGCGGTGCCGCACCATCCCGTCAACACCGACCCGGCGCGGCTGCCCTATTGTGAGCGGCGCACATGACAGTAGCGTGGCCATGCCTGGCGCATGCCGGCATGGCCACGCGCGCGCCTACTCCAGCCGTATGTTGGCGCGCTGGATGAGTCGGGCGTTCTGGGCGAGCTCTTCTTCTATTTTCTGGCGGAAAGCCGCAGGCGTCTGGGTCATGGGAGCGCCTTGCTGCATGAGCCGCTCGCGCACTTTGGGATCCTTGGCGGCAGCGGCGATGGCGGTGTTCAGCCGCTGCACGATCGGCTCGGGTGTGCCGGCTGGCGCGAACACGCCCACCCAAAAAGAAATATCGAAGTCGGGATAACCAAGCTCTGCCAGCGCAGGCACGTCAGGCAGATCGTGCCACCGCTTCGCTGTGGAAACGGCGAGCGCGCGCAGCTTGCCTGCCTTGATCAGCGGCACCCCGGACAGCGTGTCGAAACCGAAGTCGACCTCCCGCGCAAGCAGGCCTGCCTCCATGGGCGCTGCGCCCCGGTAAGGCACGTGCAGCATGCGCACATCGGCCATGGTCGCCAATTGCGCCCCCGCCAGATGCATGAGATTGCCGTTGCCTGCCGAACCGTAGCTCAAGGTGTCGGGCTGCTTGCGCGCCAGATCGATCAGCGATTTCACATCCTCGACGCCCTTGACTCGCGTGTTCTCAGGATTGACCGTCAGCACGAAGGGCACCGACACCACGGTGGTAACGGGTGCGAAGTCTTTGAGCGGATCGTATTGCAGATCCTTATAGAGCAAGGGGTTTACCGTGATCGAGCTGGAGTTGCTGATCAGAATCGTATAGCCGTCAGGTGCCGCTTGCGCGACCGTGCGCGCCGCCAGCATGCCGTTGGCGCCGGTGCGGTTTTCGACCACGACGGGTTGCTTCAGGCTGGTGCCCAACGCATCGCCCACCATGCGTGCCACCAGATCGATGGTGCTGCCGGCGCTGAAGCCCACCACGAATTTGATGGGCGCCTGCGGGTAGCCATCGGCAGATGCCGCGGCGGCCATCGATGGAAGGCTGGCACCGGCCAGTGCCAGTGATGCCGCAACCAGCCATTGTCTGCGTACTGCGTTCTGCTTTTGCATAATTTGTCTCCACCGCTTTTTTTATGGGCAGTCGCGCCGATCGCCATTCAGGGAATGGGGATCGGCGCGACTGTGCGATATGTATATCGATGCGAAAAACCGGACTGCCGTACTGAACCTGCGATGCTTACTGGGCGACCGTGCCGGACGCCTTGACCGCTTCACCCCAGCGCGCGGTTTCGGCGGCCATGAAATCGGCGAACGCCTTGGGGGTGCTGTTGACCACTTCACCGCCCAGGCCTTCCAGGCGCTGACGCATCTCGGGTGTGTCCACGATGCGAGCGACATCGGCATGGATCTGCTGGACACGTGCAGCGTCGATGGACGCGGGGGCCAGCAGGCCGAACCATGTGGCGGCCTGGAACCCCGGCATGCCAGCCTCGGCAAAGGTCGGAACATCCTTCAACGCGGCCACGCGCTTGTCGTTGGCCACGGCCACCGCACGCAGACGCCCGGACTCGATCATGGGCAGCACGGCAGTGATGGTGGCCAGCATCATCTGCACCTGGCCGCCTGCCAGATCAGTGATGGCGGGCGCGTCGCCCCGATAGGGCACGTGAGTGATATCGGTCTTGGTGGCGATTTTGAACAGCTCGCCACTGAGGTGCTGCGCGGTGCCATTACCTGGTGAGGCGAAGTTGACCCGGCCCCCTTCCTTCTTCAGATAGCCCAGGAATTCCTGCAGGTTCTTTGCCGGCACATCGGGGTTGACGACCAGCACCAGCGGCACTTTGGTGACAAGGGTGATGGGGGCGAAATCCCGCACGGGGTCATAGCTCAAGCCCTTGTACAGATGCCCGCTGATGGTGTGCGCCGATGTGGTCATGAACAGCGTCTGCCCGTCGCCCGCCGCACGCGCGACCGTGGAGGCGCCGATCGTGGTGCCCGCGCCCGCACGGTTTTCCACGACTACCGTCTGTCCCCAGTTCTGGGTGAGCTTCTCCGAAATGGCGCGCGCAACGATATCGGTTGCCCCGCCCGCCGGATAAGGCACCACCATCGTGACCGGCTTGGTGGGCCAGGATGCGGCACAGGCCACGCCCGAGAACATCACCGCGGCACACGCCCACGACATCAACCATTTGCCTTGCTTCACGCTATCTCCTCATTGCCACTGGGTGGCACATCATTATCATTGTTCTGTTGCACAGAACGCGTATTCTATTTTATAGTTCTTTTGAAATTCGGGTGTCAAGGCCCACTACCGTCAACCAAGGAATTTTCGTCATGTCCGATACGCGTACAGCGCCCAAGCCCATGCTCATCGATGGGCAATGGATCACCCGTGAGTCTGCGGCTTTCGACTCCATCAACCCCGCGACGGGGCAACGCAATCACAGCCTGGGAACGGCCACCGATGCGGATGTCGATCAGGCCGTGGCGTCGGCGTGGGCGGCCCAGCGCACGCCCGCCTGGCGGGACATGATGGCGCATCAGCGTGCCGGTTTGCTGCGCGCCATCGCACAAGGTATTGAAGCCAACGCCGACGTTCTGGCGCGGTTGCAGCAGCTGGAAAATGGCAAGGTCACTGCGGAATGCAAAACCCAGGTCGCCAGCGCCGCCGCCACTTTCCGCTACTACGCGGGCGTGTGCGAGACGACCTCGGCCGAAGTCACGCCGGCCCGTGGCAATTACCTGTCGATGACCCACTATGACCCGTATGGCGTGGTGGTGGCCATCACCCCGTGGAACTCGCCGCTGACCATGGAGGCACAGAAGCTCGCGCCCGCGCTGGCAGCGGG
>Ga0075364_10000207_pt1 | contig 27638 bp, 28 predicted proteins | sample EndMetdeltDD1764_FD_71517 | JGI IMG/M metagenome (GOLD analysis project Ga0075364, IMG submission 71517) | Populus endosphere microbial communities from Tennessee, USA - Endosphere MetaG P. deltoides DD176-4 | ecosystem: Host-associated > Plants > Roots > Endosphere | place: USA: Tennessee... | reverse complement strand
GCTATCCGTTATTACGGTGCGGATTACGAAGAAGAAGTCGTCATTGTAATGAGGGATGGCCATCCTGTGGGTTTGCGGGGTCTTGTTTATGCGGCACGCCGTGAACTACGATGGTTCTAACTTTGGCTACAATGCTGTACAAGTTTGCATAACAGATACGAAGTCGTCCAATTTTGGATGCTTTTGTGGATCGCTTCCCTGACATCGTCGGAGCTGTTGCTGCTATGGGACACAGGGCTTAACCTTATATACTAATTTTATGGCACTGATTTATGTAACAGGCCCTTCTGGCGCTGGCAAGTCTAGCGTTCGTAACGAGCTGGCTAAGCTTGGCTTTGAGGCGCACGACACTGATGAGGATGGCTTATCTGCCTGGTATGATAACCAGACCTTGGAGCCGGTTGAATATCTGAAGGCAGAAAATCGGCCTGCTGACTGGTTTGAAAAGCACGATTTTCGTCTGTCGGGTGAGCGCGTCAAGGAAGTGGCTGCACGTGCTAAAACCAAGACAATTTTTCTATGCGGTATCCCTGCCAACGACAATGAATTCAGAGAATATTACGACAAAGTTATATGCCTGGTCATAGACAAGGACGTTATGAAGGAGCGCGTTCTTGCGAGAGATACAAATAATTTTGGTAAATCACCCGACGAACTGAAGCTTATGCTCTACTGGCATGGCAGAATGCTTGAACGCTACGAAAGCTGGGGCGCAACCATGATCGACGCAACGCAGCCCCTTGAAAAGGTTGTCCAAGACATACTTGCGACTACTAACAATCTGGATTAGTGTCACTTTCAGCGGACCACCAACCGGCTTGTGACTAGGACGCGTTTATCGTAGGCCCGGGTTTTACGGTCATATGTACCGCCGCATGTGATGAGGTTGAGCTGGTTTGAAATGTCATCAGTGTTGCGTAGCATAGCCTGAGTAGTTTCCTTGACCGTCAAAAGGTCGGTAGTGACGACTTGGAATGTACTGGCTGAGCCATCGTCAAAACTAATCGTAAATTGATCACCCGGCTTAAGCAGATGCAGCTTTGAAAATATGCCAGGCAGGTACTTGCCATGCACGTGTCCATCTATGAGGCTTACGCCGGATTCTCCCGGCAGGACGCTATCTACATACCAGCCCGCAAAGTGGATATTGGTAGGTACGGCAACCGCCTTATGCTGGTCGATGCCGACTGGCTCAATACAGCCGGACGCTGACACACTGGGCAATACAATGCGGTAGGGTCTGCCAGTGCTGGTGTCGGGCTTGGTGCATTCAAGCGGTGTTTCGTCAGGCTCGTCTGTCGATGTCGTGACTGGTTCGCTGGAGACTTGCGGGTGCGGATTGTGCGTGGTGGTGTGTTCTTTGCGCAGCCCGGCAATACCGAAGATGGTTAGACCCACCCCGGCAGCGGCGACAAAGAGTAGCCAGCGTGAAAGTCTATTTGGCGCTGGCTTTGTGGAATTGTTTTCTGATTGCATAGAATGTAAGTGGTACGCCCATGGCGATACCGCCATAGAACAGGGCGATTGGCTGGGTTCCCAGGCCTGTGTTTGGTGCCCCTACGCCACCGGTGTCGGAGGCAAGCACTACTCCCGGGCCGGCAGGATCTACGATAGCGCCATTGGCCGTACTGTCTGCATCAAGTGATCCGCCGTCAGTAACCTGGTACGAGAGGGTTGTGACGTTAGTGCCGCCTACGTTGGCCGTGCCAAATGTTGCATTAGGGATAGTGGTGAATGCGCCGTGTACATATTTACGAGCCACCCAGTCTGACGTGTCGTATTCTTTGTCATAATAAATGGTGATAGTCGAAGTATCTCCCGGGTTTGCACAAGAAAGGGTAAAATCTGCCAGCCCCACCGGGTAATCGTAGTTGCTGTCCGTTCCCTCTGACGCCTCTGATTTCATGGAAAATGCGGTGACGGTATCGCAGTCACCACCGTCAGATTCCAGGGTGACATATTTGCCTGCACGTTGGCTGTTCGGAATGCTCGTAACATTTGACTGGCTGCTGTCTACTACGCCATCGCCATTGCCATCACCACTGTTTGGTGCGGCATTTTCGACCTCCGCCCTGATGTTGTCGCCGTCATCAGCCTCTTCTTCTTCGATGTCTTCAAGCACTTCAGTGAAGTCACGGTTGTCGAGACTCGTGTAGAAACTGACCGTTTTTGTCTGGCCGGGTGCGAGCGTGCCGACATCAAACGCTATGTTGATCTCGATATCGTTATCGGAGAAAGTGCCCTTGGTGTCCGCGTTGTCGTACAAGTCCGTGTCATAGGGGTCGATGCCATCGAAGCCGCCGCTATTTGAGATGGATACCCTTGCCTCCGGGTTACTGCTGTAATAGACGATTGGTGATCGCGAACCGTTAGCCAGGTAGACCGGATCGCTATTGTTATTTGAAGTATCAGCCAAGACGACCGCTTTGCCATCGCCTGCTTGCTGTGTGTACAGCACTTCATTGTGCGTAGGGAAGCCACCACCTTGGTCTCTGGTGTTGTCTGGATCAAACGAGCGAGCGTAGCGCACACTGTTAATGGACGTTGCCCCCACATTTTTAAGTGTTACGGTATTTAGGAAATATTTGTCTGATACGCCGAATGATATGTCCTGCGTAATCTGAAGTTCACCGCCTAGTGTGCCTAAGCTGCGGGCCTTAAGCTCACTACCACTGGACATGTTCGTCACGGTATTGTTGGAGATTTGCACCGGAGATGCCAGCTGTGCATTGACACCGATAGTTGGTGTGCCGCCTTTTTTATAGCCAGCGACCCAACGCTCACGCGGTGAGCCGGGGAGAAAGTAGTCCATGCGCAAGTCAGGGGTTTGGCCAAACCCGGACGGGTTAGTACTCATGCCGATATTGCTGCGTGCTGCTGTGCCAAAAAAGCCACCCGGAGCGCTGCCCACGGTACCGAACGATCCTGCTTGAGCCAATCCAAGCTCTATATAATTACCACCCAAGAACACTTCGTTGCCGACCGTGGTGGAATGTGCGCCGGGCAGTGCATAGGCGGACATCGGAAAAATAGGACTCAGTATAAATAGCGCAGTAGAAATACTGCCGGCAACTAACGTGCTCCGACGACGCAGCCGACCGCCAATGTATGCTTTTTCATCGTTCCCCCATAAAAAGCTATTGCTTATATTGTAAAGAAGCTTAGATAAAATTTCTACTACATTTGCGGTTGGTTGTTTCGTTGCGGGGACCACTAAGTAAGCTTAACCATGGTAAACTACGCGATATGAATATAAGCACCAAAGATCGTAAGTCTAAGCTCATAATTTCTCTTGTGGCGATCATGGTAGTTGCCGGCATCGGTACCGCTGTTTTCGCGCGCAATACTAGTACACGTGCCGCAGCTGAAGCCAAAAAAAGTGCTTCTGTATCTCAGCCAAAATTTTCATTCACTGGTGCTGCCGGTTGGCGTAAAGGCCCAAGTAACGATGTATCGATGGCCTTATTCGGCAATGAACGGGCGGACCGGACAAGTGCTTGTTTTACATCTATCGAGTACAAGACAGGTACAGTTAATGTGCAGTCCGAGCTGCAAGAGATGGTAGATGGCTTCAAGTCGCAAGGTACTATGCTTGAAAGCGCCCCAGTGCCTTCTACCCTACACACCGCCAAAGGCGACAAACAGTATGCCCTACACCAATTCAATGCCGTGAGCGCCAATAAAGAAGATAGGGTGATGGGTGGTGTAGAAGTTGGCTATGTACAACTAGATACGGGCTACGTAAAGATCAGCGGGAACTGTGAGACTTTTGATGAACTTCCGTCCACTATACCTGCGCTGCAAGCATATAAGCTTAATTAAACCCGCCCAGGGAAGCTGACTGAAGCATAATTATATAATTTTTGCATAAGTGCAATGTAATGATATAGTCTGTATTTATGCGACAGGCAGAGGTATTGCTAGATCATCTTTTGCCAATAGACGTGGAAGTGCAATGGCATGGGGTGCAAGGATATGTTGACGCACTTGGCAGGCAGGAGACACTTAACCCGGTGCATGTGCTGCCATACCCTGAAAACGACAGTGAGTTGCAGATATTGCTGGATGGTCACCACACGGCCAAGGCGACGCAGATTGCTGGCTTAGTGGCCGTGAGGGCAAATGTCATTACGAGCGACGAAGAGCTCGCTGCATATGTCAGCGCTGAGCGCCCTTGGTGGCCACAGTTTCAGACCATGGATGAGCTGCGCGTTCGCTACCGTGACAACTGGGCTGTATGCATGGAGCATCTAGGGATTGTAGCTATTAGGGATGTGCCAGAAGTGATTCATGTACAACGTAGCTATCGGCGGCCGCATGATCTCAGAAGTGTACGCGTGGATAGAAGCGGCCATCCCTTATAATAATGAGCATGAGTTCTGACCCAGAGCGTTTACGTGCGATTCATGATCGGATGACAACCAACCCGGCGATAGTTGACTACATTGTCACTGAAGCAACTGGTGAGGCTGATGTTGATGTGGATCGGATAACAGTAGGCGAAACAAACGAAGTATATGCCGTGCATGCGACTGATCCACTGATACTTCGGATCAATCACACATCACCGGAAAACTTTGATCGTGAAGAGTGGGCGCTGGACCGCGCTCGCGAACGAGGCTTGCCAGTGCCAACGATTTTGCAGCGCGGCGTGGTTGTCGACTTTGGCAAGGATCGGTTTTACGAAGTCCAGGGCAAATTGCCAGGGGTATCATTTGACGCGCTTATCGAGGAGGGTATGTCCGCGGAACATCGCAATGCAGTAACCCGGGAAGTCGGAAGGATGATGACCAAGCTGCACAGTATACCAACGACTGGGTTTGGAGACCTGGATGCGTCTGGCAAGGGTGAACATGCCAGTCTACTGGACTGGTTCACGCAAATAGCAGACAAGCGAGAGCAGCTGCGGGAGGCCTACACCGAGCACGGTAAAGATCCGGAGGTATGCAACCAGGCAATTGATCTGATACTCGGTTCGGTATCTCTTTTCGACGGAGTTAAGCCGCACTTAGTTCACGATGATCTTGCCCCAAAGCATGTGCTGGTCACATATGACAATGGGACTCCTCATGTCAGTGGCCTGCTTGACTTTGAATTGGCCAAGAGTGGATATCTGGGCCATGAGCTGCCGGAGTGGCAATTGCGTCATACGGAGAGTGCTCCCACTGATGTGCTTCTGGAAGGGTATAGACAGTTGAGCCCGGACGACAGGAAGCGGCAAGCAGTAGCATCGCTCCATAAATATCTTGTCCTGCTGGACTACTATGCGATTGAGGAGCCATCCGTAGAGGTGGCCGAGACTTGCTTCAAGGCTATTGGCCAACTCGTCAGCAGATAGTCAAGTTGTTGCTATGATGTAGATATGAAATCACCATATCTCCCCGTAGCGCTCGACGCCGTTAAGGCGGCACAGGCTGTAATCCTGCAGCATTACAATAGCAATCTGACGGTCTCGACCAAAGACGACAATACTCCCGTAACGATTGCCGACAAGCAGGCAGAAGACATCATCAAGCGTACGATTCGTCAGGCGTTTCCGGACCATACATTTTTTGGCGAGGAAGGCGAAAAGGTAGACTTGCGTAATCACAAAGGGTTTACCTGGATAATCGATCCGATTGACGGCACCAAGAGTTATATCAGAGGTATCCCCTTGTTTGGCACGCTACTGGCGCTGATGCACGATGGGGAACTGATCGTCGGTGTTTCCAACGCACCGGTCTGGGGAGAGATGATGTATGCCGCCAAGGGTGAGGGCGCATTTGTGGGTGACAGGCGTATCCATGTTTCACAAATAAACGACATAAAAGATAGTTTTGTGAGCAACGGCCGCCTGAAGTATTTTGAAGAAATTGAAAAAATGCCGCAGCTGCTTGCGGTAGGCCGGAAAGCAAAATGGGCACGCGGCATGGGTGATTTCTGGATATATCACCTGGTGGCCGAAGGTAAGGTTGACGTTATGATGGAAGGTTCAATTAAATTCTGGGATATAGCTGCCGCCAAGGTGATCGTCGAGGAGGCTGGAGGCACCATGACGCAGCTGGATGGCCAGCCGATCACCCACCAATCGACTACCGCGCTGGCGACCAACGGGCTGCTGCATGAGTATGTTGTTGCAGCAATGCGCTGATTATCTTGTACACTAATGATATGAAAATAGTTGTTACCGGTGGAGCCGGATATATTGGCGGCGTTGTCGCGACCCAACTCAGCGAAGCAGGCCATGAAGTTATTGTCCTTGATAGGGTCGCCAGCACGGCAAAGCCTATACTGCCGGAAAGCGTCAAGCTTGTAGATGCCGACATTACGCGGTTCGCTGAGGCATTGGCGGGTGAGCAGGGAATTGATGCGGTTATGCACTTTGCGGCATACATTGCTGCTGGCGAGTCCATGCAAAAGCCGGAGATATATTGGGAAAATAATACCATCGGATCTATCCGTTTGCTTGAAGCTATGCGAACGTTGGGCATCCGTAAGCTCATATTTTCTTCGACCGCTGCAGTATATGGCAATCCGGAAGAGGTACCGATCACCGAGACAGCTGCCAAGCAGCCTACCAGTACCTACGGCATGACTAAATTGGCTGTAGACATGGCTATAACAAGTGAGTGCCTGGCGCATGATATGGCTGCCACAAGCCTACGCTATTTCAACGTTGCCGGTGCCTACGGTGCGTGCGGCGAACGCCACGAGCCCGAGACGCACATTATCCCCCTGGCGTTGGATGTGGCTGCGGGCAAGCGCGATACATTTATGATCTATGGTGATGACTACGCTACCGAGGATGGCACCTGTGTACGTGACTACATCCATGTCGCTGATCTGGCCCGCGCACATTTATTGGCCTTGGACCATTTGGCTAGGGGCGAACATACGATTTACAACCTTGGCAATGGCAACGGATTTTCAAATAAGGAAGTCATCGCGGCCGTCGAGCAGGTAACGGGTAAGACATTGCCAGTCGAGATTGGCCCCCGCCGCGAGGGAGACCCCGCGGTGCTGATCGCCACTAGCAAAAAAGCGCAGGAACAACTCGGCTGGGTGCCGGAAAAACCACAGCTTACCGATATTATTGCTGATGCCTGGGAGTACTACCGCTCCCGTACGTAACGGTCGAAGTTAGGTTAATAAGCATAAAAGTGGTATGCTTAGTCTAGCAAGTTATTCTAAACTCTACTCAGAATCATTGTGCGTTCGTAAGAATCCATTCTGTTCCGGCTACAGCGAAGGACCCTGTCTCGCGACAAATCAAGCTTACAGAAAGGGCTTACAACAATGGCAACTAAATTATTCGTAGGAAAACTATCCTATAACAGTACTAACGACGGCTTACAACAGCTGTTCGCACAGTTCGGTACCGTAACAAGTGCACAGGTCATTACCGACCGTGACACCAACCGTTCTAAGGGCTTCGGCTTTGTAGAAATGGAAGATGATGATGCGGCTCAGGCTGCTATCAAGGCATTGGACGGCAAGGATTTCGACGGCCGCACCATCGTCGTTAACGTGGCCAAGCCTCGTGAAGACCGCCCTCAATTTGATGGCAACAGTGGCTTCCGTGGCGGCTTCCGTCGTTAGCATATTGTGCCCAATAACCCGAGAATAGGTACAGCGACGCTGCTTTTTGCCAGCGCACATGCGATGGGTTTACACCCGGCATGGATAGTACCCAACGGTCTATTCGTGGTGTCAATTGGTGGTCGCGAGCAATATATCAACCTTGCTCGCAGCCATCTAAATTCTGATGTGTCGGTCAGTCTTGCCAAAGATAAATATCTGACGCGATTGATTTTGCGGCGGCAGGGCATGCCCAACATACCATTTGTGCGCGGGAGCACAGTGGATGCTGCGCATGCTTTTCTGGCTGCACATGGAACCATCATCGCCAAGCCAGTCACCGGCAGCGGCTCTCAGGATGTGCACATTATTACGGATTTGGCGCAGCTGCAAGGTTTTGTGCTGTCTAACTACATCTTAGAGAAGTACATTGCGGGCAAAGAAGTCCGCTACCTGGTGCTGAACAGTACGGTGATCGGTGTTTACGAAAGTAAATACGGCGTATCCGTAGCCGCGGGCCGCCCGTTGCGCTGTGTCTCGTATCCCGAGGATACATGGGACGCCCAGCTTGTCGATGACTCGCTGCGCATTGCATCTATGCTGGGCCTGCGCTTTGCCGCAATTGATTATTTAGTGGATTCGGCCGGCCAATATTATGTCCTGGAAGTTAACACGACGCCTGACCTCAAGTGGTTCCACGACCCGAGTTCCGGACCGCGCGTTGATGTTGCACAATTATTGCTTGAGGCAATGTGCGCACCACTGCGGAAAGTTTCAAACCAGGGCTATCAGCTGGGCGACCTTTCGCACGCATAGTATAGTTAAGAGGAGCAAGAATGATACACCCTATATGCACTACACAAAACGGCGTTGAAGTATACGTAGACCTCATCACCTCAGAGGCAGCAAGCAACATTGCCAAGCAGCCCCAATTACTCAAATTGGTAAAAGAAGTACTGACTGGTAAAAAACTTACTGGTGAAGTTGTGTGTATTGAACAGCATATGGGGCGTGTTATTGGATATGACTATATCGTCGAGACACCCGATGACGATGTGGTGTTTTACGCCAGAATAGTCCGTGAACCTGTGTTCACCCGCTTTGTAAAGCTGGCCAAGCCACATTCAACCGAGTATCTGGCCATCATGCTTAAACGTGGTGCATCAGAGCGAGAATACGAGTTGCAGGATGTACGGATGGGACGCTTGGCACCGCCACGCCCCGGTACGCTCAACGAGACTACGCAAAGCAAAGATTACTGGGCCACTCATGCGTTCGTGCATGACAGCCAGATACTACAGCCGCGTACTATCACGCGAACGCGTCCTTATTAAAGTTCGCCGCTATTTTCTTGTACACTAAGTATATGAAGACCGAAGCAGACTATTTTAATGTCGCCCCGTACAAGGCGCCCGAAATTGTAAGCGCTGGCCCGTGGTTCAATGGGGAGCCGCTCACACTCGAAGGCTTGAAGGGCAAAGTAGTACTCGTAGATTTTTGGACGTACTCATGCATAAATTGCATTCGGAGTTTACCCTATCTTCAAGCGTGGTATGACGCTTACAAAGATAGCGGTTTTGTGATTATCGGTGTGCATGCACCTGAATTTGAGTTCGAGAAAGTGCCCGCCAATGTTGAGCGGGCGATTAAAGATAGGAAGCTGACCTATCCGATAGTCCAGGACAATGACATGAAGACATGGAATAATTTCAGCAATCATTATTGGCCTGCACATTATCTGATTGATGCTACCGGCAAAGTTCGCCGCGAACATTTTGGCGAGGGTGAATATGACGAAACCGAAAAGGCGATACGTGCTCTGCTTGCTGAAGCTGGAGGTGAGGTTGCTGGGGATATGACCATTCAAAGTGGCGGCCGTCCGCTCTTCGACACCAATCAGACGCCAGAAACATATCTGGGCTACGAACGCGGGGCAAATTTTGCGAATGCAGGTGAATTCGCGCCGGATAAAGCCTCTGACTACACATTGGCGGAGGACCTTGGTCCAAACGAATGGTCGCTCGGGGGAAACTGGCAAATTAGTGCCATGGAATCAACGGCACAAACCGACGACAGCGTTCTACGCATCAAATTTTCTGCCAAGGAAGTATATCTGGTGATGGATGGACCTAAGGATGCCACTGTAACCCTGAAACTTAACGGCAAGGCCGTAACCCATACCCTCAATGGCGGTGCCGATGTAGGTGATGCGGGTCGTATCGTACTGGATGGCGCACGCCTCTACCGATTGGTTAACCTGCCAGTCTTTACCAAGTATTCAGTACTTGATATCTCACTGCCCAAGGGTGCAAGCGTAAACGCATTCACTTTCGGCAGCTAGTTGCCGTATTCTTAAGCGGGGCATCAGGTGTCTGCTATTATGGGGTGATGAACGATATCAATCCGGTAGTTAAGTACTACCACACCCTTGAGTCCAAGCTGGGCTATCGCTGGCTTCAGGGTATCAAACACTTCGGGTATTATCCTGAGGGTCAGGAGCACCTGCCGAAGCGTGATGCCCAGTGGTTGATGAACGACCAGATAGCTCAGGCGCTGGGCTTGTCTAAGGGTGCACACGTGCTTGATGCGGGTTGTGGCGAAGGCGGTGTCGCAATATATCTGCACCACAAATACGGTCATGACGTACACGGCATCGATTTGCTTGATTTCAATATCGCTCGAGCAAAGCGCACCGCTAGTGACAAAGGTATAGATCCGCATAACTTCCAGGTAGGCAGCTATATGCAGCTGCCTTTTGACGACAACACGTTCGACGGAATCTATGCGATTGAAACATTAGTGCACGCCCCGGATTATAAACAGGTATTTGCGGAATTCCACCGCGTACTCAAGCCCGGCGGGAAACTGGCTGTATTTGAGTACTCTCTTACCCCGGAGAACGAAATTAAGCCAGAGGAACGCCCGGCACTGGAAGCGATCCGTTACATTAACGACCTTGCCGCCATGCCGGCATTTAACGAATTCACCACCGGCACTTTTACGCAAAAACTGGAGACAGCCGGTTTCACGAATGTGACTGAGGCCGATATCACGCCCCGTATCTGGCCCATGCTCGAGCTATTCGCGAGTAAGGCTCGCCTAACATATCCGGTTATTAAAAAATTACACTTGCAGAAACATTTCGTTAACACTATGTCGGCCATAGAGTTTTATGAACATCCGGACTTGTGGCGATATAACGCAGTCAAAGCAACCAATAGTTAACAAACGTAGGTATCCGCCTCTGTCACAATATATGAAAGAGGTATATCGTGCGACTCTTTGGGGAAGTCGGGTATGTGGCTCATTTCGTAGCCTAGACCGACGGTAATCGCTGCTGGTTGTTTGGCTAGGAACCGATCATAAAAGCCGCCTCCATACCCTAGCCGGTGGCCGCTCTGGCTATAACCTAGGAGCGGGACTACGATAACATCGAATTGATGATCGCTATGTACGATGCGCCGATCGTCGTGCCATATTGCGCTGGGGGATCGGGAAGTGTCGCTCCACGTCGCGAAATGAAGATGCGGGTGTTTTTGCTGGAGCGTACCTATGAGATTCAATGTGTCTATTTCACCTTTGCTGGCTAGCGGAAGGTAGGTATGTACCGTTTGTACCGTTGACCAATCTAGTAATTCCATCAGGCGGCGAGCAATGGCATGACTTGAGCTGGCCGCCTCGGCGTCAGGAATTGCAAGCCGCTCGGCCAGGAGCTTTTGACGGAGTGTACGTTTGGTGTCCATATGACCATTGTAGAGCACCGCCTAGCTAGGCACGATATCACGGCGTCTGAACCAGGCGATGCCGCCAAGTGTCAGTGCAAGCGCTACGGCACTTACAATACTGATTGGCAGGTAGTCGATGCCAACGGCAGGAACGTTCGGAAGGTGGGCAAACGGTGAGATATTGAGCACCCACTGCGGCAGGCTTAGCATCAGACCCAGTTGCTCCAGCAGAAATGAAACAATGAATCCGCCCCACGCCAAGCCGATGGCAAATCGTGGTAGCATTGCTACTGCGGCGACCGCGAAGCCCCCGATTGCAAACACGGCAGGCACCTGGACGATTGCGCCCTCCAGGATTCCGGCAAAATGGTCAGCGTTGCCGATGACCAGACTGTATGACGCTGCGCATGTTAGGCCCGAGATAACGAGGAGCACCAGTGCCCCGCCAAATGCAATAGAAACATGGCTTAGTATCCACCGGGTTCGGCTGACGCCGGTAGCTAGGACTGACTCCAAGGTGCTTGTCTCCTCGCTGCGTATGCGCAGCAGCGCTTGTACGGTATAGCCAGCGATCATGACTCCGGTGAAGCCCATCAATGCAGCGAACAGGCCATTGATAATATTGTCGGTACCAATGCGGGCAAAGGCATCTGCCAGCTGACTGTTATCTTCAAAAAATGATTCAAACTCTTTGCCGGTAACTCCAAATCCCACGCTTGTTACGAGCATCGTGACCAGCCAGCCGATAAAAATGCCATGTTGGAGCCTCCATGCCAGACCGATTGGGTGCAACAATGATCGCGCAGCTTTGCCTGGCCCTTTTCGTGTGGCTACTAGGCCGGAGCCGACGTCGCGCCGGTCGGTCATCAGGACGGCTATCCAGAGCGAGCCTACGAATAGGCCGATAAAAAGCAGTAGTACCCACCACTGGTCATCGACAAATGGTCGCATGAGCATCCCCCAGCCCAGGGGCGAAAACCAGGCTATGCCGTTGCTGATAACTTCGGTGCCGTTAGCAGTGACTGTGCCAAGCGCATCCCCAACCCCCCGAAGTAGGAAACAGAGGCCAATCGCGGCGGCTGCGATGCCATTGGCGGCCCTGGCCCCGTCGGTGATTTGTGCAGCGACGGCAGCGATACCCGCAAATACGATGCCGGTTCCAGCTAAGGCGCTTCCATAGGCAATCGCTCCTGTTAATTCATCACCGCCCAGCAGGGCCGTCAAAGTGCAGCAAGCCATAAGCCCGACAATGAGATTGGCACTAACGACTACCAGCAGGGCGGCAGCTAAGGGTGCATGTCTCCCGACGATCATTGACCCAATAAGCTCAGCCCGGCCTGTTTCTTCGTTTTGGCGCGTGTGCCGGACAATCGCCAGCGTGCTCATAAATGCTATGAGAACCGCAGCGGTCAGGAAGGTTTCTACCATGATGATCGGACCCATACCCACGCCCGTAATCGGGCCTGCTAGGATTCGCGACACCATGCTTGTGGCAGACGTGGCTGCATATGACGCTTGGTCAGCCAGTGTGGGATATAAGTCGATATTTGCGGCGGTGGATGCGGCTATCAATACCACAATGCCAGCCATCCACAGTGGCAGCTTGATCCGATCACGGCGCAGCACGAGCCCGGCGAGCGTACCAGTCCCGGTAAACATGCCCATGCTAGATCTTCACTTCCTGCTTTTCATCGCGCTGAATCCTGTCGTTATAGTGACGCAGGAAAAGATCTTCGAGCGTGGGTGGCGAAGTCACCAGATTGGCAATATTAAATTGGAGCAGGTGTTTCAATGGTTCGTCAATGGCATCGCTTGCCACTTCAAACTCGGCGAAATTACCTTTAACGGCGACATTAGCAAGACCAGGCAGCTTTTGTAGGCCGGTAATTGCCTTTTTGGTGTGTACTTTTACTGAGGTACGCGTCAGGTGCCGCAATTCAGCCAGCGTTCCGGACTCAACTGCTTTTCCTTCGCGGATGATGGTCACGCGGTCACACAGCGCCTCGACTTCAGCCAGGATATGACTAGAGAGCAGAATGGTTTTGCCGTCTGCCTTAGCCTCGCGAACCGTTTGCTGGAACATTGCTTCCATGAGCGGGTCCAGTCCTGAGGTTGGTTCGTCGAGTATGTATAGTTCCACATCAGATGCAAAGGCTGCTACTAGCGCAACCTTTTGGCGGTTGCCCTTGGAATAGGTGCGGCATTTTTTGGTTGGATCAAGCTCGAAGCGATGCAGCAGAGCGTCACGCCGTTTGCGGTCGAGACCACCCCGGAGTTTTGAGAACAGATCGATGGCTTCACCCCCGCTTAAGTTGGGCCATAAGTTTACGTCGCCCGGCACATAGGCGAGCCGGCGGTGGAGGGCTGCGGCATTCCGCCACGGATCCTCACCAAGCAGTGCTGCCTCGCCCCCACTCTTGCGGAGCAAACCGAGCAATACACGGATGGTGGTGGATTTTCCGGAGCCGTTTGGGCCCAAGAATCCATGTACCTCGCCGGTTTGTACATGCAGATCCAACCCATCAAGCGCCTTAAATTTTCCAAACTTCTTAACAAGTCCGGAAACGCTAATGGCTTCCGCCGCTGTTTGTTGTGATGACTCATTGTGCATATGAATATCCTTCTCGTGGTTATTCGTATGTTCTCAGACTCGTCCCTGGGGCGCAAGTCATAAGCGGCTTAGGCGTGTGGTGGCTTGGTGTCGATTTGGCGGATTTCTTTGCTGTGATGCTTGCCGGCATCCGTGACGCGGTAAATCAGGATCTGACCAAACTGCATTTCAACTTCGGCGATTCCTTCATCGGTAACGTCCTCGAGGTACTTAATAAGCGAGCGGATAGTATTGCCGTGTGAAACGACCAGAATGTTTTCGCCCTTAAGCAAGCGCGGCAAAATGTGCTCTTTATAAAAGGGAACTGCGCGTTCGTGAACCATCTGTAGTGTTTCGCCGTTTGGGATAGGGTGATCCCAGCTTCGCCGGATTTTGGTAAAGACGTCCTCGCCAAGCTGCTCCAGGACTTCCCATTTGTTGAGACCGGTGTAATCACCGTAATCACGTTCATTCAGTTGGGCACTGCGTTCGTGGGTAGCCTGTTTGCCAGTTGATTCGAGTAGGTGAGTGAGCGTTTCTACAGTGCGGATCTGCTCGGATGTATAGGCGTGGTGCACATCTATGTCCTCGACGATCTCGCCCAGAAGCGCCGCTTCCTGCCTTCCTTTAGCGGTCAAGTGCACGTCTGTGCGGCCAGTCCATTTGCCGAGCACATTCCACTCGGACTCAGCGTGCCTGATGAGTAGGAGCAAGCCGGGACTGACCTGTTTTTTTGACATCGAGCCTTGCTCTTTAGGTTGATTGGTTGCATCATGAGAAGTATTAGCCATAATGTGGCATTATACGCCAAAGGGGAACGCATGGATATTAGCACTATTGTTGCACGTCAGATTTTCGATTCACGGGGCTTCCCGACAGTAGAATGTGACGTAACATTGAGCGACGGTAGTGTCGGACGTGCCGCTGTTCCATCTGGTGCATCCACAGGTGCCGGCGAGGCGCTTGAGCTGCGTGACGGCGATACCGCGTTTAACGGTAAAGGTGTCTCCAAAGCAGTTGCCAATATTACTGACGTGATCGCCCCGGCACTTACGGGCAAGAGCGCCGCAGATCAGCGTGCCATCGATGATGCATTGCTGTCGCTGGATGGTACTCAAAACAAGAGCAAGCTAGGGGCCAATGCTACTTTGGCAGTTTCGTTGGCTGTAGCTAAGGCCGCCGCAGCTAGCAAAGGGGAACCGCTCTTTGAATATGTTGGCGGGCTCGTCGGCAATACTGCATTTACGTTGCCAATGCCTATGCTGAATATTCTGAACGGAGGCAAACACGCCGAAGGTTCAACTGATATCCAGGAATTTATGATTATGCCAGTCGGTGCCGCTGACTTTCAGGCTGTCATGCGCATGGCCAGCGAGATCTACCATGCGCTCGGCCAGGTTCTGAAAGAAAAGGGATATGCGACCACGGTTGGTGACGAGGGCGGTTACGCCCCGAGCGTCAAGGGTGGCTCAGAAGAAGCATTGGATGTGATCGCAGAGGCGGTTGCCAAGGCTGGATACAAATTAGGTGAAGACGTAGCGCTCGCCCTGGATGTCGCCTCAAGTGAACTTGCCAGTGAAGACGGTTACGACTTTGCCCGTGAAGGACAGCTCTATACCACTGATCAGCTGATCACCAAGTATGAACAGCTCGTCCAGAAGTACCCGCTCGTCTCCATCGAAGATGGTCTGAGCGAAGATGACTGGGACGGTTGGAAGTGGCTCACTGAGCGCATGGGCGGTAAGATCCAGCTGGTTGGCGACGACCTGTTGGTAACCAACACCAAACTTCTGCAGAAAGCCATCGATGAAAAATCAGCCAACGCCATTCTTATTAAGCCAAACCAAATCGGTACCTTGAGCGAAACGATCGACGCGGTACAGATGGCTAAGGAGGCTGGCTGGAATACGGTTATGTCACACCGTTCAGGCGAAACCGAAGACGCTACCATCGCGCACCTGGCGGTCGGTTTGAACACTGGCCAGATCAAGACGGGGTCTTTCTCGCGCAGCGACCGTATCGCTAAGTACAATGAGCTGCTGCGTATTGCCGAGCTGCTCGACTCGCCCGTTCTGGCCAATCCTTTCAAAAAGTAGTGCTAGCCAACAACGGCTTGTTTCGCGCCCGTAGCGTACAGGGGTAATCTCTGGTATACTACATTGCATTGTGCGCCCGTAGCTCAGCGGATTAGAGCATCTGTCTTCGGAACAGAGGGTCGGCGGTTCGAATCCGTCCGGGCGTACCAAGCAAAGATTATAGATACAAAAGCTCCAGATCCTATTCTGGAGCTTTTACTTTTCAGCATAACCTTTGTATCTGGGATTCCACTAGCCAGAGAACGGCCTACGCCGCACAGTCCACAAGTTTTGCTGCATCTTCGTCGGTAAATGGCTTCTTCATATGACTTAGTATAAAGTAATGCCTCGACAAGTTACGACGATTGTCCTAGCTTTTATGGCGTGGATGATTCTTTGTCTTTGATATACTGCACACATGAACATACTTATAACGGGAAGTGGCGGTGTCATTGGCTCAGTATTGAGAGAGGGCCTAGACCACAAAATTACTCATTTCGATTTGCCGGAATTTGACGCGCGGGATTATGGGCAACTCCTTGAGCAGGCAAAGGGCCATGACGCTATTGTGCACCTTGCCTGGGATACGGCGACTGATAATTTCAAGAGTGATCATCTGAACCCGGACAATACCTTGAAGAGTTTCAATGTATATCGTGCAGCGCTTGAAGCCGGCGTGGGGCGTGTTATTATGGCAAGCTCGGTGCATGCCGATAGATTCACCGAACGCGACATTACCGGCTTACTTAAGCCCGACGCATTGCCGCTACCCGATAGCCCGTATGGCGCCGGCAAAGTTATGATGGAGGCGCTTGGTCGTTATTACGCCGACGCGAAAGATCTAGAGGTTGTGTGCCTGCGTTTTGGAGGTGTGAATTCTAAGAATGTGCCACCAGAGCAGCCTGCATCCGAGCGACAGGTGTGGCTGAGCCACCAGGATTGCGTAGCGCTTGTCACTGCCGCCCTGGAGGCGCCCAGTATCCCTAATAATTTTGAAGTCATCTACGCTGTCTCTGATAATGCCAATCGTATTCACGACACCAGCAATTCGCTAGGCTGGCATCCAGTAGATGGTGCTCGCTAGCTACAGGTTTGAGTCTGCAGGCTCGCCTGTTTCGTAGATAGTGTTGCCGGTTACGACCACTCCGCTCAAGAAGGTCGGATAGTGGATATTGAACGCGCCGACTTTAGGGTAGTAGCGAGTAGAAAACTTGTTGTTCGTGACGCGTACATTTGTGTTTGTGTCGGCGCCAACATACACCGTGTAGCTGCCGCCCGCCATCAGGTTGTTGTCGACCAGTACGTTTGTCATACTATCCCCGGAACCCGGCCCGCTGCCTACGAAGTTAACAGCGCCCGTCTCACCGTTGGTCAGAAATATGGTGTTATGCACAATCGAGAGGTCATTTGCCGTGCTGGCCGTTTGGATGCCATCAGCATGCCAAATCATACCGCTTGGCGTGAAGATATCGTGAATGTAATTATCGTGAGCGGTGATTTTATTTGATACCTCGATTGCATTGGCACTATGGTGAATGTTGCAGCGCTGCACATTGACCTCGGCAATGCCATAAATAGCACGCTCAACTTTGGATTGGCCGTCGACTTCACAATCAGTGAAGGTGGTGCCGGTCACGCCCACCTGTATATTGACGAGCGTAAATGAGCCATCGAGCGGTCCGCTGTAAGTGATTTTGACGTTATCAAATGTGACGTTATTTACTTTGACGGCAACAAAGTCGCTGCGGATTTCAACGTCTGACACGGTCATCCCCGCCACTAAATCGATACGGTCTCGCCGCGGCAGCCGTTGGCCGACGACACCGGTATTGTCACTGCCCGGGTAGTCCGGATATATTTCATCTGAGTCGACGAGCGTGGGGGTAGGGCCGCCAGCTTCGGGGTTAGGAGCGAACGTCACATCCACCCAGTAATTTGACTGGTCAAACGAGCTGGTAGGGAAGCTGCCGCCAGAAACGCTGAACACTCCGTTATTGCCGTCGGGGCCGCCGCTGATGGGTGCCTCTAGGTACTCGCTGGTAATGCCCTGGGTTTCAAAGTAATCAGTCGTAGCGCCGTAGCGGCCATTGGAGGTATATGAAACTACGTAGGTCGTATCTGCTGTCACATCGACAGGGGTGGCGAATGAAATTTCCTGCCAGCCGCTGGCGGATTCGCCGCTGGATACTGCGGAAGTAATCGGAGTGCCGTTCGCTTCCCACAAAGTGCCTTCGTGCGTGCCCGTCTCGCCACTGGCTTTATAGAAGCGTACGCCACTGATTTTGCCATCGACACGGGGCTGGAACTTTACGCCGAGTTCAAGAGGAACTCCGTCGTTCCCAAATGTTGCGGGGCGATCAAACGGCATCCAAATACTTGTCGGTTCCATGGTGGCCGAAGGCTCAGCGCTACCCGCAGAAGTGTTGCCGGCACTATCGTAGGCAACCACATAGTAATCGTACGTGTTACCTGGCACGACCGTGTAGTCGGTGTAGCTCGCAGTGTCTGAGGTTCCAAGCAGTGTGCCATCACGATATACCTTGTAGCCGTCAACGAGCGTATCATCTGTGCTGGCGTCCCAGCTGGCAGTAAGGACGTATGCGCTATCCGCCGAAAGGACGACATTATCGGGAGCGCTTGGGGGTGTGACATCACTAGTACCGCCAGGGCTACCCCCTCCGTGCGAGCCGCCAGAGCCAGTGTCGGAATCGTCTTTACCATTGTCCGTGTCAGCACCCGTGTCTGCCTTGTCGCTGCCAGTGCCAGTTGGTTGGGATGTATCCACTGCAACCTGTTCACTGATCGTCAGTGTAACGGCCCGGCTGCTGGTGTGGTTTCCAGCGCCATCGTATGCTTTTGCGACGAGGGTATGTTTGCCTGCCGTGAGCTGGGCTGTATTGAGCTCCAGGCTAAACGGTGAAGCGTAGCTCACTGCAAAGAATTCGTTGTCTATATAGTACTCTACGTGGCTGACCGAGGTATTATCTTGTGTCTTAACAGTAATAGTAACCATGCCGCTCAGCGGCTTGGCCAGCCCATCTTCGTTGATGCTCACCGTAGGCGGTATCTTGTCGTCGGTATCTTTGCTGGGCGTTTCAGGAGTCTCGGATGAGCCGGGCGTTTTGGCAGTATCGTTGCTACTGTCTCTATTCAACCACCAAGCGGCACTAGCGCCAGCAAATAAAAACAGCAGTGCAACTGACGCCCACAACAATCGTTTTTTCTTTGCCATCAAACTCTCCGTCTAGTATAAGCATAATCGATTTGCTATATATGTATCAAATGTAATGTTTTGCAGATATACATTTCTAAACTATAGGGCCCGCTTGGTATTATTAAGCCAATGGCAACGATTCGATTTGACACTACACTATGTACTATCCATTCCTGGACGATTCTGCTGTTGCCGAAATCTGCAAGCGAGCAATTGAACTCGCGCGGGCAGGTAATGGTCACAGGAACAATTAACGGTTTCAAATTTCAGACCGCGCTCGAGCCTGACGGCAGAGGGAGCCACTGGTTCAGGGTGGACAAGAATTTGCAGAAATCCGCTGGTATTGCCGCAGGCGACACCGTAACAGTTGAACTTGAGGCTACCAAGCAATGGCCGGAACCAGATATTCCCGCAGATTGGCAAGCCGCGCTCGATGCCGATACCAAGGTGCGGGAACGCTGGCAGAGCGTAACCCCCATGGCGCGCTGGGAGTGGCTCCGCTGGATAGGCTCCACCAAACAAGCCGCAACACGCAAGCACCATATTGAGGTGGCGTGTTCGAAATTACTGAGGGGCGAACGGCGCCCTTGCTGTTTTAACCGCGCTGCATGCTGTGTGCAGGAAGTATCAAAGGGCGGACAGCTGCTCGAACCATCTGCCACAAAAAAATAATGCGCCATAGTGGTAGTGGCGCAAAGCCCGGGGCGACGGTGTTGTCACCCCGGCGTTTATATAGTCAAAAAACGTATTCCGATTTTTAACCGGGGTGTGCTATAGTCGTTAGCTTAAGCGTTATGAAACATGAATTACACCCGTTCCAGGGCCCTGATCCAACAGGGCCCGCTCTTGAAGCATTGCTATCAACATTTAATGAACTCTATTATAACGAACCTGTCGGCGAACGGGTTCCAGGCTATCCAGGTTTCAAGGTCTTCGGATACACCCTGAACGGCATACAGGTGATCGTTGACCCCGTTAACTCACATGTTGCCAGCCATCTCGAGGATACTCCGGACCTTGAGGGGCTACTAGGTGAAGTGCTGGCGAAAAAGCACGTCGATGTGTACGCAGAGGGCGACGGCGACACTATGATGTTTGATGTTGACCTGGGTCGCCAGGTCGGTGTTTCGTATCAGGTACCGACCGACGAAACCGACGATATCCTCTATGCGCTGCGTAAAAATAGAACCACATACATGAGGTTCACACTTTCGAGACCCCCGAAGCCAACGTCGCATGTGACGGCAATACTCAAGCGTGAAACCAACAGCAGGTACAGTTTATTTAGTGGCTGGGTAGGACCGCGCACGCCAGCTGTTCCAGGGACTCCCTATGCCACCGAGGAAAGCGAAGAGTTCTGGGCTACACACGCGTTAGTGTGGGGAACCCAAGATATCGACGAGTCGACTATAACGCGAGAATGCCCATGGCCTCGCAACGAACAATAAAAAACGCCCTCTCGGGCGTCTTATAAAAATCTGGATAAATCGGAGAAGAAGGGAGAGGGGGGTTCAAGTGTGGTAAGGAGGCTATAAGGCCGTCCGAATTAACTTGAAGCTCTCAACTTCTACTCCGACCCGCCAGTGTGGCAGTTGATGGTGTATTCGCAAGGGCGCGAACTTTTATTCAGGTGCCATCCGCACAACTGAGTCTTTGGATCGATGTTGCAGTACTGCCGTGGAACTTTTCAGTTATAGCGAGCCGAACTAGTCGACGCGCAGACCGAACGTGCGGCCGAAACCGGAGGAAAGGTCGGTGAAGTGCACGTCGTACATCCCCCAGGGCAGCTCGATGCCAGTGGCGTCGAAGCAGCTCCAGTTGAAGACGGCGCGACCGTAGGCGTCAGCGATGTTGACGTCGCCGTAGCCGAAGTTGCCATTGCCGTCCCAGTCGGTCTGAGCCATGTACTTCCCGAACGGGGTGAAGCCGTCGAGCACGAGCTGGTAGCGACCGCTGTTGGTGAAGCAGCCCCCGTAGACGGCGACGCTGATCGCGTGGTCGGCGGCCTGCCGCTGCGGGTCGCTGTAGTACGGAGTGTTCTCGTCCGGGTTGATGTACGGAAGGTCACGGGTCCCGAAGGGGCCCTGCGGGCTGTAGTCCTTGCCGTACGGGTCGAACGGGACGTCCGCGTTGTCACGGTAGAACGGAGTGTCGCTCGGCGGCGCGTCCAGCGTCTTGCTGTCGTACGAGTCGTCGGCCAGGTTGCCGTCCGTCGTCTCGTCCGAGCTCGGGCCGTCCAGTCTGATCGCGAAGGCCGAGGGCACCATCTTGATGTCGATGCCGTTGCCGGTGTAGGTCAACTCGATGGTCGTCGGGTTGCCGGCCGGGGCGGGCGCGGGGTCGTTGTTGATCGGGCTGAGCAGGAGCTGGATGGTGAAGACGATGGCCAGCAGGGCGACGGCGAAGCCAGCTGCGGAAGCCGCGATGTTGGCCAGCAGTGTGCCGTTGGTCTCGTCGTTGCGGGCAATCCAGCGACGTGCGTACTCGTTCATGTCGTTCCTTCCAGAAACGTCGGTAAGGTGCAAGTTGTATCAAATTACTTTGATCCAAAGACATCATATATTACCATATTATGTATATTTTTTCAAGTATAATGCCCCAGCCGCCCCTGAGCAGACGATAATGCTATACTGAAAACATGAATATAGTTGCAACATTTAGCGGATTCTCAGTTGATAACATTGCTAAGGCCAAGGAGTTCTACCTTAATACCCTTGGTTGCAAGCTGACGAGCGAAGCCATGGGGCTGGAGCTTGAATTACCTGGTGGCCAGCGCCACTTCATATACGAAAAGCCGGATCACGAGCCAGCATCTTTTACGGTGTTAAATTTTGTAGTCTCTGATATTGACGCTGCCGTCAGCGAGCTCACCGAAAAAGGCGTGGTATTTGAACATTACGAACTTGGTAATGGCGCGGAGCAGGACGAAAAAGAGATATTGAGGGGCCGCGCAGCCAACATGGGGCCGGACATTGCCTGGTTCAAGGACCCAGCTGGCAACGTACTTGCCATCCTCCAGGACTAAAACAGCCGAGAGCGCATTGCCACCAGCCGGGTGAACACGACACAGATGTGGGCCAGTAGTGTAAGCTTGGCAATCAGCAGGAGTAATTCCAGGACGATTTCCGTGGTCAGCAACCCGCCTTCGACAGCCGATAGCGCGACACGTGATAGCGATTCCAGCGTGCTTTGTCCTCCAAACACAAGGACAACTAGTCCTATGCAGACGACGATTACCCGCCAGGTAACAGATACAAAATAGGAGTGTAGGGCAGGGTGCTGGATAACTGTCCCGTTTTCGGTGAGCTGTATGTTGCGGCGGGCATTCCGCAGCTGTTTATACGACAAAGCGCCGTAAATAATGACCAGATACACCACGAGCCCGGCCCCTCCCCAAATAAGCAGGGTCATTATGTTGGCAGCCGTAACACTTGAAAATGCGGATTCGAGGGGCTGCACGACGTTATTGGTATATTCTGTCGCCCATTCGCCCTCGAATAAGCCAGGCAGTGAGGTGCCGATTGTTACGCTTTGCAGTAACAGTGCGGTCCCAACGATACCTACACTGGAGCAGATACACAGTAGGGCACTCATGGCAGACGGTAGCAAGCTGCGAATAAACCGGGCTGCAAATGATTCGGGACGGAGTGCAAACATATGCTAAAAGTATATCGCAGGGCCAAGCATATACAGCATGATTATGTACACCAAACATGATATTATTCTTCTAAAGAACAAAAAATAAAAAGAGGAAGCGTATGCGTACTAAAACTGTAGCAACCCGCGCAAAAACCAAAAAATCAGGCAGCATATCGTGGACTGCCCGCGCCAGGCTGAACCGATTCGGGCGGCCTTTTGTTTTTGTTTTGGCCTTTATGTTCGTCGGTGCCTCGACATTATTGTGGGCAGCGGCAGCGACAACCACATATGGCTTATGGGACGAAAAAGCCGTTCCAAAGGTGATTACTGCCACCGACCGTCACAATCTAGAGCTGGGCATGAAGTTCAAGTCATCAGTGGCTGGCTATGTGACTGGCGTACAATTCTACAAAGGTGCCCAGAATACCGGTCAACACACTGGCAGCCTTTGGAGCAGCAATGGACGTCTGCTGGCAACAGTAACCTTCAAGAACGAGACCCGTACTGGCTGGCAAACCGCACTGTTTGATAAAGAGGTCAGTATTGCCGCCAATGTCCAGTATGTAGTTTCCTACCATGCCCCCAAGGGCCACTACTCAGTAAATTTCGGATACTTTAAGAATAGTCGTACCAGCGGCGATCTAACGGCGCTCAAGGCGGTTCGCGGTGAGCCAAATGGCGTCTATAAATACAGCAAACAGACCAGCTTCCCCAAGGAAAACGGCTCAGGCGCTAACTACTGGGTTGACGTCGTATTTACGACCAAGCGCTTCAGTCCTCCTGTCGCCCCAGCCGCTCCTACCAACCTGACTGCTAATTTGCAGGGCGACAAAACAGTCTTGCTGAAGTGGCAGGCCAGCGCAAGCTCGAGCGGGATCGCCCATTATCTCGTCTATCGCAATGGTGCCAAGGTCGCCCAGACTGCCAACACTAACTACATCGATAAGGATGCCAAGCCCAGCTCAACATACAAATACGACGTCAAAGCAGTAGACAAAAACGGTGCTACGTCCGCAGCCTCGCAGGTAGTGTCAATTACTACGCCTGCCTCTGGCGGTACGACACCTGGTACGGGTTCAGGTGGCAATAGCAACGGCGGTACTACTCCGACAACGACAAACCTCTTCAATGCCTCCAAGAAAGAAATCTCCATGCAGCTGGTGTCCAGCGCCGAGAATTCATCACTCAACTGGAAGGCACAGTATGCCTACATAGAGGATATCGGTGATGGGCGCGGGTACACCGCTGGCATTATCGGGTTCTGCTCTGGAACTGGCGATATGCTGGAAATGATCCAGTACTACACAAAATTGTCACCAAATAACGTACTCGCGAAGTACATCCCCGCGCTGCAGAAAGTTAATGGCACAGCATCTCATACCGGCTTAGGCAGTGCCTTCGAATCAGATTGGAAAAAAGCAGCCAACGATACCGTATTCAGGCAGGCCCAGGATTACGAGCGTGATACAATCTACTTCAACCCTGCAGTTAACCAGGCGATCAAAGATGGCCTGCGCGCACTTGGCCAGTTCGCCTACTACGACGCGATGGTCATGCACGGCCCTGGTAGCGATCCGGTAAGCTTTGGCGGCATCCGGGCGGCAGCCTTGAAGAAGGCCAAGACGCCCGCACAAGGCGGCGATGAAAAGGCTTACATCAATGCCTTCCTGGACGCCCGAAAGGCCGCTATGCTCACCGAGGCAGCCCATGAGGACACTACCCGTGTTGATACGGCACAGCGCACTTTCCTGCAGCAGGGCAACTTGGATCTGAATGTCCCATTGCGATGGTCAGTATATGGTGACGCCTACCAGATCCTGACTAATCCGTAGAGAGCCAATGCACCATTTTTCTAGCCTCGCCCAAGCCGAAGCGGCCCTTGAGCCCTTTCATCCCTCACGCCTGAAACGATTTGCGTATACCACTGAGCATGTGCAGGAGTTTATGCACTACATCAGTGATCCCCAGGATACACCGCGAGCTTTCCACATAGCAGGTACTTCCGGCAAGACGTCCACTGCCTACTACACCGCGGCCCTATTGCAACAGGCTGGAAAACGAACAGGCTTGCTAGTATCTCCCCACATTGAAACGATTAACGAACGTGTGCAGATCGACTTGCAGCCATTGCCCGAACGCGAATTCTGTGACGAGTTAGCGATCTTTCTGGAGCTTGTCCGCAGAAGCGGTATAGAGCTGACATACGCCGAAATAATGTATGCCTTCGCCTATTGGGAATTTGCCCGCCAAGGTGTGGAATATATCGTCGTGGAAACAGGGATGGGTGGCTTGCTTGATGCCACTAACATCATGACCCGGCAAGACAAAGTGTGCATCATTACGGATATCGGTTACGACCATATGAATGTGCTGGGCCGCACGCTGCCCGAGATTGCCAGGCATAAAGCCGGCATCATATTGCAGCACAACACCGTTTTTTGCCATTCACAAGCAGATGAAATTCTGACGGAGATCAGGCAGGCCTGCCAGCAACACCAGGCCGATCTGCATATATTCAACACATACGACGCTCCAAAAGAATTACCCCTGTTTCAGCAGCGTAATTTCAGTTTAGCAGCCAAGGCGGTGACCTTTACGTTGGAGCGCTCGGGCGGCGCGCTGAGTGATAAGCAATTGCGGCAGGCAGCCCAGCTGGTCATTCCGGGGCGGATGGAGATTTTTCATGTTCACGGCAAGGCACTCATTCTGGATGGCGGTCATAATCCTCAAAAACTCCAGGCTTTGCAGCAAAGCATCGCAGAGCAATTCCCCGGGAAGAAGTGCGCAGTACTGTGCGCTTTTGTGGATAATAAGGGCAGGGAGCTGCCTGCGCTCGTACGCGAGATTATCCCGTTTGCCAGCCACATTATTGCTACGAATCTGCCACCCACACCCCATCAGCGCAAAGCCAGAGCCCCTGACGATATTGTTGCCGCCTGTAAGAAGGAAGGTTTTTCAGAAGCTGTGGCCACCGGCGACACCATAAAGGCCTACCAGGAACTACTTAAATGCCGCGAGGACGTACTGGTTGTTACCGGTTCTTTCCACTTGTTGGAGGCTATCCGCCCCCTTGCCCGTGCTATTCACGATTAACGCCACTTATATAATCCATATGGTTTGATGGCTTTATTAAGTTGTGGCCACGAAGTACAATAAAAGCATAACCATGAACAAGTCAGACGCGGCAGCGTTAACTATCATCGCCAACCCAGGCAGTGCCAGCCGTAAATATGCGGTCTATAAAGGCACGCATTGTATCGCCCGCGTACATTTTGAACGTGATCACGGTGCCATCATCTGTACAGTCAGCCAAGGCGACGAACAGCGCCAGGTTGCTGTTTCTTTGTATGATCTGGAGGTTGCAGCCAGCCAACTTATCAATGTCTTGCAGAGTGAAGACATTCTGACAAGTGAGGAGCAAATCCACGCTATCGGATTGCGTATTGTAGCACCAAGCGAGCAGTTCCTGCGTAGCTGTTTCGTGATGGACGATGCTATGGCAACACAGCTGGAGGCGCTGGAGCGCCGAGCACCCCTACACATCAGTGCGACCCTGAATGAACTGCGTATCCTGCGGGAACAATTCCCGGCAGCGGAAATTTACGGCATATCCGACAGTGCTTTCCATGCCACGAAGCTGGAAGTAGCCTGGAATTACGGTATCCCATTGCGCGATGCCGACCAGTTTGACGTTAAGCGCTTTGGGTATCATGGCATATCAGCTTCAGCAGTAACACATGCACTGCACAGCGCAGAAAAGCTGCCCCCTAAAGTCGTTATTTGTCACTTGGGCAGCGGCAGTAGTGTTACGGCCGTACATCATGGCAAAAGTATCGACACGACTATGGGATATTCACCGCTGGACGGCGTGGTTATGGAAACTCGGTCAGGTGCCATCGATCCTACGGCTGTGCGGGTACTACAGGAAATCATGGGGCTGGACGACGGCGAGATGCAGAACTACCTCAACAAACACAGTGGATTATTGGGGCTAAGCGGCCGGTCATCGGATGTCAGGGAGTTATTGCAATACGAGTCTGAGGGCGACCACCACGCGTCCCTGGCGTTACAAACGTATGTATACAGTATTCAAAAAGCCATCGGACAGATGGGCGCTGCCCTAGGCGGCATAGATTTGCTGGCATTTACCGGCACAGTCGGCGAGCGCTCGGCTGCTATTCGCGAACGCATCGTGCACAATTTACACTACCTTGATTTCTTTATTGATGGCCACACCAATAACCGCGCACTCGGCCCGAACGAACTAACATGTGTCAGTAAATTGGCCCATTCACGCCCGATTTTTGTCGTACCCCTGGATGAATCGGCCGAAATGCTTCGGCAACTACGTGCCCACAGTTAAATATTTTACTACGCTTTCTGGGGTCAATGTGGTACTATAAATTAGCTAGAAGTACGCTGCTAACTACATTCGAAAGAGTAGTTCTAGAAAATTAATAATGCAAATGTTCGTTTGAGGCGCAGCTAATCCTTTGTCGGGACTTACCTCTTTCGTGCGATAAGAGGAAAAAAGTCGTTATGGCAGCAAAGCTATTCGTAGGATCACTCTCCTACAACACTACCGATGACAGCCTGCAAGCATTTTTTGCAGCAGTTGGTCAGGTAGTTTCAGCAAAAGTAATTATGGACCGCGACAGTGGCCGTTCCAAGGGCTTCGGCTTCGTGGAAATGTCAACTGACGAAGAGGCCCAGGCTGCTATTGCTCAGCTTGATGGTAAGGAACTCGACGGCCGCAAGATTGCGGTTAACGAGGCTCGCCCACAGGAAAACCGCGAACGCCGTTCATTCGGTGGTGGCAACGGTGGTGGTGACCGCGG
>Ga0075364_10000206_pt1 | contig 27651 bp, 24 predicted proteins | sample EndMetdeltDD1764_FD_71517 | JGI IMG/M metagenome (GOLD analysis project Ga0075364, IMG submission 71517) | Populus endosphere microbial communities from Tennessee, USA - Endosphere MetaG P. deltoides DD176-4 | ecosystem: Host-associated > Plants > Roots > Endosphere | place: USA: Tennessee... | reverse complement strand
TACGACTACACCCGCAGCGGCAACCCGACCCGCGACCTGCTCGGCGAGGCGCTGGCGGAACTGGAGGGCGGCGCCGGCGGCGTGGTCACCTCGACCGGCATGGGCGCGATCAACCTGGTGCTCAACGCGCTGCTGCAGCCGGGCGACCGGTTGGTGGTGCCGCACGACGCCTACGGCGGCAGCTGGCGGCTGTTCAACGCGCTGGCGGCCAAGGGCCATTTCGAACTGATCACCGCCGACCTGACCGACCCGCGCTCGCTGGCCGATGCGCTGGGGCAGTCGCCGAAGCTGGTGCTGGTGGAAACCCCGTCGAACCCGCTGCTGCGCATCACCGACCTGCGCTTCGTGATCGACGCCGCGCACCGGGCCGGCGCGCTGGTGGTGGTGGACAACACGTTCCTGTCGCCTGCGCTGCAGAAGCCGATCGCGTTCGGTGCAGACCTGGTGATCCACTCGACCACCAAGTACGTCAACGGCCACAGCGACGTGGTGGGCGGCGCGGTGGTCGCCCGCGACGCGGAGATTCACCAGCAGCTGACGTGGTGGGCGAATGCACTGGGCCTGACAGGCTCGCCGTTCGATTCGTTCCTGACCCTGCGCGGGCTGCGCACGCTGGATGCGCGCATCCGCGTGCATCAGGAGAACGCCACCGCGGTCGCCGCCCTGCTCGACGGCCACGCAGCGGTGGAGAAGGTCTACTTCCCCGGCCTGGCCTCGCATCCGGGCCATGCCGTCGCCGCACGGCAGCAGAGCGGTTTCGGCGCGATGCTGAGTTTCGAGCTGCGCGGCGGCGAGCCCGCGGTGCGCGCCTTCGTCGATGCACTGCGGTACTTCACCCTGGCTGAATCGCTCGGCGGCGTGGAAAGCCTGGTCGCGCACCCGGCGTCGATGACGCATGCGGCGATGACGCCCGAGGCGCGCGCCAAGGCCGGCATCGGCGATGGCCTGCTGCGGCTGTCGATCGGCATCGAGGCGGGCGAGGACCTGCTGGCCGACCTGCGCAACGCGCTGGCCGCCGAGCAGGCCGCCAGCGCGGCCGCGCGCAAACGGGTGGATGCGTGAGCGCGGCCGCCGAGCCGCGTGCGCAGGCCGCCCGCCGCGGTACGCGCGCCGCTCCCGGCGTGCGGCGGCTGGCATTGCTGGGCACCGGCACCGTCGGCAGCGCCTTCATCGCGCGTTACCGCAGGCTGATCGACAAGGGCCTCGCCCTGCCGCAGGTGGCCTGGATGGCCAACTCGCGCGCGACCCGGACCTGCGCCGGTACCGACCTGCTGGAGGCGCTGCGGCAGCTGAACATCGCGGCCCGGCGCGAACGCGCGGTGCAGGGCTGGGCCGAGGCCGAGGCACTGCAGGCGGGCGACATCGTGGTCGACGCCACCGCCAGCGAACTGGTCGCCGACTGGCATGCCGAATGGCTGGCGCGTGGCGTCAGCGTGGTCACCGCCAACAAGCTCGGCCAGGGCGCGCTGCTCGGACGCGCGCAGGCGATCGGCGATGCGCAGTGCGACACCGGTGCGCACTACGGCGACAGCGCCACGGTCGGTGCCGGCCTGCCGCTGCTGCGCAGCGTGCGCGGGCTGGTCGCCGGGGGCGATCACATCCATGCGATCGAAGGCGTGCTGTCCGGCTCGCTGGCGTGGCTGTTCCACCGCTTCGATGGGGCCCGTCCGTTCTCAGCGCTGGTCCGCGACGCGGCGGCGGCCGGCTACACGGAACCGGATCCGCGCATCGACCTGTCCGGCGAGGACGTGCGGCGCAAGTTGCTGATTCTGGCCCGGGCGGCCGGCGTGCCGCTGCATGCCGACCAGGTGCAGATGGATTCGCTGGTGCCGGCGGCCCTGGCGGCCGTGCCGCTGGACGCGCTCGACGCCCGTCTGGACCTGCTGGATGCGCCGCTGGCGGAACGGCTGCAGGCCGCGCATGCGCAGGGCCACTGCCTGCGGTTCGTCGGCCGCTTCGATGCGGCCGGTGCCAGCGTGGGCCTGCGTGCGTTGCCGGTCGACCATCCGCTGGCCGGTGGCGGCGGCACCGACAACCGCGTGGCGATCAGCAGCGATCGTTACGACGTGCAGCCGCTGCTGATCCAGGGGCCGGGCGCCGGCGCCGACGTCACCGCCGCGGCGCTGCTCGACGACGTGCTGAGGATCAGCGTCGGCTAATGCGGTGATCGCGTGCCGGCCGCGCTGGCGTGCGGCGCCGGCCGGGGTCAGCCGCGCGGTTCGAGCGCCTCCAGCAGGGCCCGATGGAAGCGCGCCGGGTCCTCGACCTGCGGCGAGTGGCCGAGCCCGGCGAACTCCACCAGGCGCGCACCGGGGATCGCCGCCGCGGCGCGCCGACCCAGTGCCGGGTAGTCGCCGAGACGTTTGGCCAGCGCCGGTGGCGCCAGATCCTTGCCGATCGCGGTGCGGTCCTTCTGCCCGATCAGCAGGGTCGTCGGCACCGCCAGCCGCGGGAACTCGTGGACGACCGGCTGGTTGAACACCATGTCCGAGGTCAGCGCCTGGCTCCACGCCACCGTGCGTCCGCCATCGCCTGCGTACATGCCGGCGAGCATGTCGACCCACCGCTGGTACTCCGGCTTCCACTGGCCGCCGTAATAGACGTCCAGCTGGTACTTGCGGATCGATTCGGCGGTGGTGGCCTGCTCGCGCGCGAACCACGCATCGACGCTGCGCCACGGCACGCCCTCTGCCTTCCAGTCCTCCAGGCCGATCGGGTTGACCAGCGACAGGCTGGCGGTGGACTGCGGATACATCAGCGCGTAGCGCGCGGCGAGCATGCCGCCCATCGAGTGGCCGACCACGTGGACCTTGCCGCCATCGATGCCCAGATGCGCGAGCAGGGCATGCGTGTTGGCCGCCAGCTGCCCGAACGAATACTGGTAGCGCTCGGGCTTGCTCGACTTGCAGAAGCCGATCTGGTCGGGTGCGACGACGCGGTAGCCGGCGGCGGTCAGCGCGTGGATCGTCCGCTCCCACGTGGCCGCGCAGAAATTCTTGCCGTGCAGGAGCACCACGATGCCGGCCATCGCGGGGCCGTCCGGCGGGACGTCCAGATAGGCCATCTCCAGTGGCTGCTGCTGCGATGCGAAGGCGAACGTCCGTACCGGTGCCGGGTAGTCGAAACCTTCAAGCCGCGGACCGTAGGCCGGCGCGGCGAGGGCGCCACCGGAGCACAGGGCGAGAACGAGGGGCAACAGGCGCATGCGCGCGCTCCTTGCAGGTGCGGGGGAGCGCTGGATCCTAGCCGATCGGCCGTGAGTCGATGGTCGGGCCCTCGAGCAGCAGCAGTCCTTCGTCGATGATCCAGCACGGATCGCCGTCGCGGTGCAGCAGTTCCGCAGGCGCGACGGTGCCGGGGCGGGGCCGGTAGGCGGCCCAGCTGTTGCGACCGGCCGCCTTGACCGCATACAGCGCGCGGTCGGCCAGGGTCACCATCTGTTCCCAGCCCAGCAGGTCGGGCGAGTCGGCGAACAGCGGATGCTCGACCAGTCCGATCGAGACGGTGAGCCGATGCGCCTGCGCGGCGCCCAGGTCGAAGCGGTGGCTGCGCACGCGCTCGCAGATCCGTTCCCCAAGCAGGGGCAACTGCCCGCGTGGCTGCGGGCGGAACACCAGCAGGAACTCCTCGCCGCCCCAGCGGCAGACGTAGTCGCCGCCGCGGACCATCTCCGACAGCACCTGCGCCAGCTGCTCCAGCACGCGGTCGCCGGCGGCATGGCCGTGGACATCGTTGATCTGCTTGAAATGGTCGACGTCGAGCAGCGCGAACACGGCGGCTTCCTCGCCGCGGACGAAGCCGGGCTCGCGCTCGTAGAACGCCAGGTCCGAGGGGATCTGCCGGGCCAGATAGCGCCGGTTGCGCAGGCCGGTGAGCGGATCGGTGAAGCTGATCGCCTCCAGCCGGGCGTTGGCCGCCTGCAGGTCGCGGGTGCGCTCCTGCACCAGATGCTCCAGCGCCGCGCGCTGGCGTGCATAGCGTCCGCGCAGCCAGCGGTAGCCCAGGTACGGCAGGCCGGCCAGCAGCAGGCACAGGGAGATCCGGAACAGCAGGGTTTCGTGCAGGCGCGGCGCGATCCGCACGCCGAGCTGGGCGATGCCGCCCCCCGAATGCTGCCGGCGCAGGTCGGCCACCTCGAAGAGGTACTGACCCGGCGGCAGGTTGGTGTAGGTCGCCGTGCGCGCGCCCTGGTCGTCCGGCTCGCGCCAGTGCGCGTCGTAACCGCGCAGGCGGTAGCGCAGCAGCGGCGGACGCATCGGCTGGAAGGTCGGCGTGGTGAACTCGAACTTCAGGTCGCGCTCGTCGGCGCCGAGCGCCACGCTGCCATCCTGCGGGATCCGCCACTGGCCCTGGACCTGCAGTCGCTCGACCAGCACGTCGGCCGGTTCGCGCGCGAACGGCGCCGCGCCGGTGTCGACCACCAGCGCGCCGTCACGCGAGGGCAGCCACAGCATGCGGCCGAGCAGCAGGCCGCGGCTGCTGCCGGCGCCGTTGCAGCACTTGCCGCGCTGGCCGTCGGGGCGGTCCATGCCGGAGTTGATCACCGCTTCGGCATCGATCCGGTGGTCGGGATCGGTGGCTGCGCGCAGCAGGTCCGGCATCGGGATGCGGTACACGCCGCGCATGCCCGCCACCCACAGGTGGCCGGCGCTTTCGCCGATGAAGAACGGCTGGTTGGCCGGCACGCCGCGTTCGATCCCCAGTCGCGTCCAGGTCCGGCCGTCGTACAGGCGCAGTTCCTCGCCGACCGCGGCACCGATCAGCCAGCGGCCGTCGGGCAGTTCGTGGATCGCGCCGATCATCGCGCTCTCGCCCAGGCCGGTCAGCGCGCCGGTCGCGAGGATGCGCCCATCGCGCCACTCGTACAGCCCGTTCTGGGTGCCGAGCAGGATCCTGCCATCGCGCAGCTCATGCACGATGCGCACGCGCGGATCGCCCAGTCCCTCGGCCTCGCCGTAATGCCGCAGCGCCTCGCCCTCTTGCAGGAACAGGCCCTGCGAGGTGCCGAACCAGAGCCGCCCGGCAAGGTCGCGCACGATGCTGTTCACCTGCGCGCCGTGCATCGACGCCAGCAGCGGCGGCGTCTGCAGGCGGCCATCCTGGTACAGCGCCGCGCCGTTGCGGGTGCCGATCCACAGCCGCCCGGCCTCGGCCAGCAGCGAGTAGGCCTCCGGGTGCGGCAGCAGCGCACCGTCGATGCGCCTGCGGTACTGGCCGCTGGCCGGATCGACGCTGCCCACGCCGTCGCCGCCGCCCAGCCACAGCTGCCCGTCGGGCGCCTGCGCGACCGACCACAGCAGCAGGTTCTCCAGGCCTTCGCGCTCGCCGATCCGGCGGGTCCAGCCGCTCCAGACGCGGGTCACGCCCTGGACCATGCTGCCGATCCACAGGCTGCCGTCGCGGTCTTCGTGCAGGGCGCGCGGCGCGATCCCGCCCGGGGTGCCCTCGATCCGCTCGCGCGGCTGGCCATCGGCGATGCGGTGCAGTGCATGCGGCGTTGCCACCCAGAGATTGCCGGCGCGATCGGCGTGCAAGGCCTCGACCGGCGTGCCGCCCAGACCATCGTCGCCGGCATCGCGCACCCAGCGCCCGCCTTCGAGCCGGAGCAGGCCCAGCGAGGTCCCGGCCCACAGCTGGCCGTGGGCATGGGCGAGCGCGACCACGCGCGCGTCGTGCGCGTCGTCGGGCAGCGCCAGGGGCTGCGTGCCGCCGCTTCCGATCCGGAACACCTGGCCCTGGCTGCCCACCCACAACCCGTCGTCCCGCTGCAGCAGGCTCAGCGCCGGACCGGTCAGCGGGTGGCGCAGTGTCAGTCGCCCGTCGGTGGCGGCATAGACGCCTTCCGGCGTCCCGACCAGCATCCCGTCGGTGGTCGCGGCGAATGCCCAGACCGAGGATGGCAAGGCGGCACCACCGGCCGTGTCGAACGTGCGCAGGCGGCCATTGGCGTGCACCGCCAGCCCTTGACTGGTGCCGATCCAGATCCTGCCTGCGGCATCGGCCTGCAGCGCCTGCACCGGCCCTGCCAGGACCGCGGCGTCGCGCTGCGAGTAGCGGATGAAGCGCACGCCGTCGAAGCGGGCCAGGCCGCCCTGCGTGCCGAACCACAGGTAGCCGCGGCTGTCCTGGGTGATGGCCAGCACGCTGGTCTGCGGCAGGCCGTCGTTCATGTCCCAGCTGTCGCTGACGTAGTCGCGGAAGGGCTTGCCGGGATCCAGCGCCCACGCCTGCGGAAGCCCGACGCACAGCATCAGCCCGGCCAGCAGCCCGTGGACGGGCAGGCGCAGCCAGGCGACGAGGCGGCGACAAGACGTGCCGCGCATGACGGTGCGATGGTCGATCGGGTCCCCCTTCCGGCGCTGGTGTGCCGGAACTCCCTGTCCCATGGCCCTAGCGGCACGGGTGCGGCCCTACTTTAAGGGGGCGCTTCCGGCGGAGAAGTAGGGAATCTCCCGACATGACGGCCGCTGTCGTGGCGGTGACGGGGCGGTGTCGTGTCGGCCGGCGTGGGACTGACCATACTGGCGACCGGCAACGACGCCTGCGGACGGGAGAACGGATGTGACGATGCACGTCGATGGCGCTGCACTGCGCACGCTTCGTGAATGCCGCGGCTGGTCGCAGCAGCAGTTGGCCGAGGTCGCCGGTGTCAGCGTGCGGACGGTGCAGCGCCTGGAGCGCGGGGGTGCGGCGGCCGGCGAAACCCGGATGGCGCTCGCCGCCGCGCTAGACATCGGACCGGAGGCGCTGGCGGCCGTTGCGACGGCCGTGGTGGTACCGGCGCCGGCAACACAGGCGGGGCGCATGGATGGCGATCGCGCCTGGAAGCTGATCTGGACCTTGCTTGCCGTGATCGGCTTCCTGCTGGTGGCCGGCTATCAGGTGGGGAAGGACGCGGCCATCCGCGACGACCGCATCAGCGCGAGCGCGCGCGGGGCCGCGGCAGCGGAGTGAGTCAGGGGACGCGCGGCGGCACCCATCCGGCCGGCCGCGCAGGCCTCAGCACTCGATGACGTTGACCGCCAGTCCGCCGCGGCTGGTTTCCTTGTACTTGTCCTGCATGTCGCGGCCGGTGTCGCGCATGGTCTTGATGACCTTGTCCAGGCTGACCTTGTGCTGGCCGTCGCCGCGGAAGGCCATGCGCGAGGCGTTGATCGCCTTCACCGCGCCCATCGCGTTGCGCTCGATGCAGGGGATCTGGACCAGGCCGCCGATCGGGTCGCAGGTCAGGCCGAGGTTGTGCTCCATGCCGATCTCGGCCGCGTTCTCGATCTGGCTGGGCGTGCCGCCCAGCGCGGCGGTCAGGCCGGCGGCGGCCATCGAGCAGGCCACGCCGACTTCGCCCTGGCAGCCGACCTCGGCGCCGGAGATCGAGGCGTTCTGCTTGTACAGGATGCCGATGGCGGCGGCGGTCAACAGGAAGTCGAACACGCCCTGCTCGGTGCTGCCGGGGCAGAAACGGTCGTAGTAGTGCAGCACCGCCGGCAGGATCCCGGCTGCGCCATTGGTCGGCGCGGTGACCACGCGACCGCCGGCGGCGTTCTCCTCGTTCACCGCCAGCGCGTACAGGTTGACCCAGTCCAGCGTGGTCAGCGGGTCGCGCATCGCCGCCTCGGGCTTGGACGACAGTTCCTGGTACAGCCCGGGCGCGCGACGGGTCACGCGCAGGCCACCGGGCAGGCTGCCTTCCTGGCGGATCCCGCGGGCCACGCAGGCCTGCATCGCGGCCCACAGTTCGCGCAGGCCGGCCTTGATCTCCTCGGCGTCGCGCCAGCTCTGCTCGTTGGCGAACATCAGCTGGGCAATCGACAGGCCCGACTCCTGGCAGCGCATCAGCAGCTGGTCGCCGCTGTCGAACGGATGCGGCAGCGGCGTCTGGTCGGGGACGATGCGGTCGTCGGCGGCCTCGTCGGCATTGACCACGAAGCCACCGCCGACCGAGTAGTAGTCGCGCGCGGCGATCACGGTGCCGTCGGCGGTGAAGGCCGAGAAGCGCATGCCGTTGGTGTGGAACGGCAGCTTCTGGCGCTTGTTCATCAGCAGGTCGCGCTTCTCGTCGAAGGCGATGCTGTGCTGGCCCATCAGAGTGATCCGCTTCTCGCCGCGGATCCGCTCGAGCGTGGCCGGGATGATGTCCGGATCGATCAGGTTCGGGCGGTGGCCTTCCAGGCCCAGCAGCACGGCCTTGTCGGTGCCGTGGCCGCGGCCGGTCAGGGCCAGCGAGCCGAACACCTCGGCGCGGATCCGGGCGACGTCGGGCAGCTGGCCCGGGTCGAGCAGCCAGCGGTGGACGAAGCGCTCGGCGGCGCGCATCGGCCCGACGGTATGCGAGGAGCTCGGCCCGATGCCGATCTTGAACAGGTCGAAGGTGCTGACGGACATGGGCTGGGACTGCGTGCGGGGCGGCGGCTGCGGCAATCGCGCATTGTATTGGTTGCCGCAGAAACCGGCATGACGCGCTGCCGCGCATCGGCTACCGTACGGCGTCCCGACTGCCGTGAACCGCCGATGCCGTCCCTCGTCCTCTACCAGCGCGACGACTGCCACCTGTGCGACCAGGCGCTGGAGGTGCTGGCCGCGGCGCGCGTGCCCGAGTTCGACAGCGTGTTCATCGACGAGGACCCGGCACTGGAAGCCGCCTACGGGATCCGCGTGCCGGTGCTGCGCGATGCCGGCGACGGGCGCGAACTGGACTGGCCGTTCGCGGTCGACGGCGTCCGCGCCTGGCTGCGATGAACGTGTTGCTGGCGCCGCTGCTGGGGCTGGGCATGCTGGTGGGTGGCGGCACCGATGGCGGCCGCGGCGATGCGGATCTGGCCAAGGGCCGACAGCAGACCGACGCCTGGACCGGCCTCACTGTCGGCGAGGTCCTGGCCGAGGACCAGGTGCAGCGTGTGATCCTGCTCAAGGCCGTGACCAGTGCCATGGCCGGACTGGACCTGGCCAACCTGCGCCGCCTGCTGCGCGAGGCCGCACCGCTGCGGTTCACCGCCGGCGAGCCGGGCTGGCCGTGGCGCAGCCCGGATCGTGATGCGATCTGGGAGGCGGTGCTGATCGCCCACGATGGCCGTGTGTTCGCCCTGGTCGTCGACGGCGACCGGGCCTGCCTGCGCGACCAGGACGGGCGCGCGGGATGCTTCCCGCGTCCGCCAAGGCTGCCGGACTGAGGCGCGGCCGCCCGGCCGGGCAACGGGTCGAACGGCTGCCGCGCGCGCCCGGACTGCCTGCGTCCCGTCCGGGCATCCCTGTGGCGCCACCATGCAGCGGCTGGCGGCATGGCGGACCGGAAGCGACGCTCAGCCGGCCGGCTTCAGCAGCACGCGGGTGCTGATGTTCACCTCGTTGGGGATGGTCTTGGTGTCCGCCCAGTCGCCGCCGCCGACGCCGAAGTCCAGCCGCTTGACCACCGCCTTGCCGGCCAGCACCGGCTGCGCGCCGGGCGTCCAGGTGAAGGTCAGCGTGACCGGCTTGCTGACCCCGCGCAGTTCCAGCGTGCCATCGGCGGCGTACTCGCCGTTGCCCAGATCGCGGAAACCGCTGGCGGTGTAGCGCGCGGTGGCGAAGCGTGCGACGTCGAAGAAGTCGGCGGTCTTCAGGGTCGAGTCGCGGTCGTTGTTGCCGGTCACCGCACCTGCCAGCGGGATGCTGACATCGAGCTTGCCGGCCGCGGGGTTGGATGGATCGAAGCTGACCTTGCTGTCGAAGCCGGGGAAGCGGCCGGTGAACAGCTCGCCGTCGTAGCGGGTGGCGAAGGCCAGCGCCGAGCCGGACGCCTGCACGTAGTCGGCGGCCGAAGCCAGCGGGGCGGCCAGCAGCGCGACCAGCGAGGCGGCGACGGCGGCGGGGGAGGCGAACCTGGACATGGGGATCACGTTTCCTTGGAAGAGGCGGCGAGCCAGCCGCGGGGGAGCATGCGCGCGAGCGTGGCGTCGCGCTGGAAGAAGTGGTGGTAGAGCGCAGCGCCCGCATGGGCCAATACGACCGCGACCAGCAGCCAGAACAGCCATTCGTGCGCCCCGCGCGAGACCTGCGCCAGCGCCTCGTCCGGTGCGGCCAGCTTGGGCACCTCGGCCAGGCCGAACCAGCGGAACGGGCGCAGCCCGCTGGTCGAGTCGTACAGCCAGCCCGACAGCGGCATCGCCAGGATCAGCAGGTAGATCAGGCCGTGGGTGAGCGAGGCCACGCGCGCCTGCCAGGTCGGCGTGCCCGGTACCGGCGCCGGCGCGCCGGCGTACAGGCGCCAGCCGATCCGGACCAGCACCAGCGCCAGCACGGTCAGCCCGACCGACTTGTGCATCGTGTACACCCAGAAGTACTTCGGCGTGCGCGGCAGCTCGCCCATCACCAGGCCGACCACGCCCAGCGACAGGATCAGCAGCGCGATCAGCCAGTGCAGCAGCTGGCTGACGCCGCCCCAGCGGTCGGCGGTGTTCTTCAGGGTCATGGCGTGTGCTCCGGCACTGGCTGCGGTGGATCGGGAAGGGCGGGGGACGGCGTCGTGGCGTCGGGCGGTGCATCGTCGCCCGCGTCGATGGCATCGCCGCTTCGGCGGACGGCTTCGGCCTCGATCCTCAGCTGCACGGTGTCGCCGATCATCGACGGCCAGGCATCGATGCCGAACGCGCTGCGGCTCAGTTCAGCGGTAGCCGAGAAACCGGCGGTGCGCCGGAACGGCGGCAGCGGATGGCGTTTGACGGCGTTGAGCCGGACCTGCAGGGCGACGTCGCGGGTCACGCCGCGCAGGCTCAGCCGGCCATGCACGATGGCGTTGTGCGCATCCACCGGCTCGATCCGGGTGGAGACGAAGTGCGCCTGCGGATGCTGTTCGGCATCGAGCAGGTTGCGCGCCAGGGTGGCCCGGTTCCATTTCTCGTCGCCCAGATCCAGCCGCTGCAGCGGCACGCGCACGTCCAGCCGCGCGCTGGACCAGTCGTCCGGATCGAATTCCAGCACACCTTCGCTGCCGGATACCGCGCCGAGCGCCTGCGAGAAGCCGGCATGCTCGACCGCGAACACCACCCGGGTGTGGACCGGGTCGAGTTCGTAGCGTGCCGGTGCGGCGGAGGCCGCCGTGGCCGCGAGCGCCAGCACCATGGCCGGCACCAGTCTGTATTGAAGGTATCGCCACGGTGTCTGGGGTGTCATGGGCGGCATTCTAGGCACAGCTGCCGGCATCGACGCGGCTTGCGCCTGCAACGAACCGTTGCGACGATTCAGCCTGGGGCGATTCAGGACGGAACCGATGAGGAGCGCGTTCGCGCGGATGCTGGGAGTGCTGGTGGCCCTGCTGCTGGCCGGTGGGGCGATGGCCAGCGTGCCCGAGATGCCGCGGTTCCGGGTGCTTGGCCCCGCCCAGGGCCTGCCGGCGACGACCGTGCCGGCCCTGGCGCGCGACCACGACGGCTATGTCTGGGCGGCGACCTGGGATGGCCTGGCGCGCTACGACGGCGTCGGATTCCGGGTCTGGCAGCACGATCCGCAGGATCCCGCCTCGCTGCTGGGCAACGTCCTGCAGGTGCTGCACATCGATGCGCGCAACCGGATCTGGGTGGCGGCCGAAGGCGGCGGGCTGAGCGTGATGGACGGGGACCGCAAGGGGTTCCGGCATTTCCGTGCGGTCGATCATCCCGAACTGGAGAGCGACGAGGTGTTCGCCATCGCCGACCGCGGCGACGAGATCTGGTTCGGCACCTTCGGTGGCGGCCTCTACCGGATCGATGCGGAAGAGCGCGTCCATCGCGTCCGCGCCGACGAGCCCGAGGCGGATGCGGCGCTGGACCGCGCGATCCTTGCGCTGGTCTTCGACAGCAAGGGCCAGGCGGTGGTAGGCACCTTCAACGGCCTGCTGGTCGAGCGGGATGGCCGGTTGCAATCCCTGGCGCTGCCCGGCCCCCCGGGCCTTGCAAGAATCGTCTCGCTCTGGCGCGAAGGCGACAGCACCTGGATCGGCTCGACCAGTGGACTGCACCGTCTGGGCGATGACGGCCGCTGGCTGACGCCCGACTGGGCATCGTTCTTCAGGGGCTCCAACACGGTGGCAGGGATGGCCGGCGATGGCGACGCCTACTGGATGGCGACGCGTACCGGCCTCTGGCGCGTGGCGGGCGGGCAGGCGCCGGTGGCTGTGCTGCACGACGCCAAGGCGGTCGGCACCACCAATGTCGTCCAGGCCGTGTTGCTGCAGGAGGACGGCAGCCTCTGGGTCGGTCTGCCCTCCAAGGGTCTGGGCTATCTGCGTTCGGACTGGCAGCGCGCGGCCGTGCTCGGTGCGGCCCAGGGCCTGCGGGGGGGGCTGTACCGTGGGATGGGTGTCTCCGGTCAGGATCACGTGTGGCTGGCCAGCAGCGATGGCGTCATCGAGCGTGTGGACACCCGCACCGCGGAGGTGCGGTCCTTCCCCTTCGATCTGCCTCCCCAGGAAAAGTACCGTTGGCACGCGCTGATGGAAGACCGGCAACAGCGCCTCTGGGCAGGCAGCAACGATGGCCTGTATCTGTTCGATCGGGACGGACGGGTGCTGATGCAGGTGGGCAGGGGCTCGGTCGCGGGTGCGTTGTCGCGCACCGGCGTCATCGAGCGATTGCTGCAGGCGTCGGACGGGACGATCTGGATCACGCTCACTGGCTATGGGCTGCAGCGCCGTTCGCCCGAAGACGGGCGGTGGATCGACGATCTGACCATCGACAGCGGGCACGGACTCGCCAATGCGGACCTCACCCGGGTGGTGCTGGGGCCCGACGGACACCCCTGGATCGCCTCCCGCAGCGGCCTGCAGCGCTGGGATGCAACGGCCGGCCGGATGCTGTCGCTGTCGGAGTTCGGCGACCAGACCGTACTGGACATCGCCTTCGATGGCCCCCGCTGGCTGTGGCTGCATCGGCTGGGCGGCCTGGAGGCCTGGGAGCTGCGTGGGGATCGCTGGCAGCAGGCCCTGACGCTCGGCCCGGGCGATGGCATCCCCGCGATCGAATCGACCGGATTGGCGGTCGACGCGCAGCACAGGATCTGGCTGGCCACCCGCCGCGGCCTGTTCCGGATCGAGGCGCCACGCAGCGGCGACAAGGCCCAGGTGCGGTCGTTCGGCGTGCGCGAGGGGCTGCCCAGCCAGGAGTTCGTCGATCGCGCGCTGGTGATCACGCCATCGGGCGTGCTGGTGGCCAGCACCAACGATGCGAATGTGCTGCTGCTCGACACGCACCGCCCCGATCCGATCCGTCGCGAGCCGCCGCTGGTGGTCGACATGGTGCATGTGCGGCGCGGCGAGACCCAGGTCGACCTGCCGGTCACCGGCGGTTTCTCGCTGCTGGCCGATGACCACGACCTGCACGTGACGGCGCGGCTGCTGGACTTCGAGGATCCCGACACCAACCGCTATCGCTTCAAGCTGCTGGGCTTCGACCAGGACTGGGTGGATGCCGAGAACCACGGCGAGCGTACGTTCTCGCAGCTGCCGCCGGGCGACTACCGGCTGCTGATGCAGGCCATGGTCGCCGGTCATGCGTGGTCGCCGGCCCAGGCGCTGGAGTTCAGTGTGCCGCCGCCATGGTGGCGCACCGGCTGGGGACTGGCGCTGTTCGCGCTGGTTGCGCTGCTGGCCCTGGTCTGGGGGGCGTATGCCTACCGGCGCCGGGTGCGGCGCCGCAGCCAGTGGCAGCTGGCGATCCACAAGCGCGAGGTGGCCGAACAGGCCTCGCTGGCCAAGAGCCGTTTCCTGGCCACCCTGGGCCATGAGGTGCGCACGCCGATGACCGGCGTGCTCGGTATGAGCGAACTGCTGCTGGAGACGCGCCTGGATCCACGCCAGCGCGGCTACGTCGATGCGATCCGGCGTGCCGGCGAGCATCTGATGCGGCTGGTCAACGATGCGCTCGACCTGGCCCGGATCGAGGCCGGCAAGCTGGAGCTGGACCTGCAGGATTTCGACCTGCGCGCGCTGGTCCACGACGTGGCCACGCTGATGGCGCCGGTCGCCGAACAGCGCGGGCTGGTGTTCGGCCTGGAGATCGACGCGGACGCGCCGCAGTCGGTGCATGGTGACCCGGTCCGCATCCGCCAGATCCTGCTCAATCTGCTCGGCAATGCGGTCAAGTTCACCGACCAGGGCGACGTGTCGCTGCGGGTCGGGCAGGCGCAGGACGGCGTCGTGCAGTTCGTGGTCCGCGATACCGGCCCGGGCCTGAGCGAGGAACAGCGGCTGCGGCTGTTCCGCCGGTTCGAGCAGGCCGACGGCGCACGCACCACCACCCGCTACGGCGGCAGTGGCCTGGGCCTGGCGATCTGCCAGGAGCTGGCGGTGGCGATGGGCGGCCACATCGTGGTCGACAGCGCGCCGGGGCAGGGTGCGACCTTCACCGTCGGCCTGCCGCTGCCGGCCGGTGCCGCGATCCAGGAGGCGTCTCGCCAGTCCCTGCAGCGCCGCCGGCTCCGGCAGCTGGATCTGCTGCTGGTCGAGGACGACCCGACCGTGGCCGAGGTGATCGCCAGCCTGCTGCGCGGGCAGGGCCACCGGGTCGCGCATGCCGCACACAGCCTGGCGGCGCTGGGCGATGTCGCGGTGGCCCGGTTCGACCTGGCCCTGCTCGATCTGGACCTGCCCGGCATGGATGGCCTGTCGCTGGCCCGGCAGCTGCGGATGCAGGGCTTCGCCCAGCCGCTGGTCGCGGTGACCGCGCGTGCCGATGCCGATGCCGAGCAGCAGGCACGGGCGGCCGGCTTCGACGGGTTCCTGCGCAAGCCGGTGACCGGCGAGATGCTGGCCAACGCCATCGACGCGGTGCTGCCGGAAACCGCGGAGCCGTGACCGCACCACGGCTGGAGCGGGCCGGCCCGCGTCCGGGGCGTGGCTGGTGTCGCAGGCTGCCGTTGCTGGTGTGCGCGCTGGTGGCGTCCGTCGCCGCACCGGCGGCGGAGACGATGCCGCCGCTGCTGGGCGGTCTGCTCACGCAGTCGCGCGTGCTCTACCCGCTGCAGGTGGGGCGCTGGCAGGCGGCGGACGAGCAGCGCTACACACCACAGGCGGCAGGCGTATCGGTCCGCTATTACGACAACCGCAAAGGGCCCTGGCTGGATGTCTACGTCTACCCGGTCGGCCCGCTCGACGCAGATGGACTGGCGCGCATCGCGCAGGACGAGCGGGAGGGCATCGGCCAGGCAGCGGTCGCTGCCGGGCGTGCGGTCGAGCTCGGCACGCTGTCGCCTGTCGCGCTCGACGCGCGCGCCGATGCCTGGCAGCTCGACCTGCGCTATCCCGATGACCGGACCGCCTCGGCGATGGTGCTGTTCGCGCAGCAGCTCTATCTGGTGAAGATCCGTGCCAGCGCCTCGGGCACCGGCATGTCCACCGACCACCTGCTCGGCCAGGTGCGCGAGTTCGCCGCCGGTCTGGCGGCGCGGCTGCGGATCGCGCACACCGGAGGATGCTGGCTGGGCGAGCGGATCGCCTATGCGGACGCGCCCGGACACGATCCGGCCGCGCTGGCCACCGCGACTTCGCGCGATGGTCGCGTGCAGGCGCAGCTGCATCCGGACCGGATCCTGGTCGATGCGTCGCTGCAGGACGACGCGGCGGCGTTGGCCGCCGCGCTCAACGAGGCGGTCTATCCGGGCTGCGTCGCGCCGGAGGCGATCGATCTGGCCGTGCCGCCGCAGATGCGCGAAATCCGCATCGAGTATCCGCCGGTGGAGCCAGCCGGTCGCGGCGGTCCGATGCCACGCCGGTCGCGTGGCGGCGTCCGTTCCCGCATCGGCTGACCTCGCCCGCGACCGGCGTCCGTGGTCAGCGGGCGCTGTGCCGGTGCACGGCTTCGACCAGCGCGGCGACGTGGTCGGGATTCATGTCCGGCGACATGCCGTGGCCGAGGTTGAACACGTGGCCGTCGCGCGAGCCGCCGTTGCCCTCGGCATAGCTGTCGAGCACGCGTGCGGCCTCGCGGGCGATCGCCTCGGGGCTGCCGTACAACGTCGCCGGATCCAGGTTGCCCTGCAGCGCGACGCGACCGCCGGTGCGGCGCGCGGCCTCGGACAGCTCGACCAGCCAGTCCACGCCGACCGCATCGGTGCCGGTGTCGGCCAGCGCTTCCAGGTGCGCGGCATTGCCCTTGCCGAACAGGATCAGCGGGGTGCGGGCATCGCCTTCGCCGCGGTCCAGTTCGCGCGCGATCCGCTGCATGTACGGCAGCGAGAACGTGCGGTACATCGCCGGCGACAGCACGCCGCCCCAGGTGTCGAATACCTGCAGCGCCTGTGCGCCGGCCGCGCGCTGCGCGGCCAGGTAGGCGATCACGGTATCGGTGACGACCGACAGCAGGGCGTGCAGCACCTCGGGCGCGTTCAGCGCCATCGCCTTGATCCGCGCATAGTCCTTGCTGCCGCCGCCTTCGACCATGTAGCAGGCCAGCGTCCACGGGCTGCCGGTGAAGCCGATCAGGGGCACCTTGCCGTCGAGTTCGCGGCGGATCACGCGCACCGCGTCCATCACGTAGCGCAGTTCGGTTTCCATGTCCGGGCGGACCAGGCGCGCGACGTCGTCGGCGCTGCGCACGGTGCGCTCGAACTTCGGGCCTTCGCCCTCGGCGAAGTACAGGCCCAGGCCCATCGCATCGGGCACGGTCAGGATGTCGGAGAACAGGATCGCCGCGTCCAGGTCGTAGCGGCGCAGCGGCTGCAGGGTGACCTCGCAGGCCAGCTCGGGGCTCTTGGCCATCGCCAGGAAACTGCCGGCGGCGGCGCGGCTGGCGCGATACTCCGGCAGGTAACGGCCGGCCTGGCGCATCAGCCAGATGGGGGTGCGGTCCACGGGCTGGCGGCGCAGTGCGCGCAGCAGGCGGTCGTTGGCGAGGGGAGTCGTCGGCGTCGAGGACACGGTGCCTACCTGGAGAAGTGGATCGGGAATGCGGATGGCGGGCGTCAGCCCGCGTCGCCGGCGTCGTCGGCCGGAACCGCGGCGAAGCCGCGCTTGAGATGGGTGTCGCGCGCCTTGTCGAACGCGGCCACCGCCTCGGTCTGCAGCAGGTACAGATCGCGGCGCAGCTGCTGCCGCCCGCCGACCTGGCCGCTTTCGCGCAGCAGTTCCCAGCCGCCGAACAGGTCGGGCTGCAGGGTCAGTCGCAGGTAACGGGGCGCTTCGCCGGGGGGCGGGCTTTGCTGCAGGAAAATGCGCATGCCCGCAATTGTAGCCGGCTGCGCGGGATGCGGCCCGTGGGCAGTTCGCCCCAGCTGCCGCCGCGACGTCCAGCGCCTGGCAGCGGCGGCCGCATGCAGGGCCCGCTCAGCCGCGTGCGAGGATCTCCAGCACTGCGGCTTCGTCCACATCCGGCACCACCTCGGCGCGTCCGATCCCACGCCACAGCACCAGACGCAGGCGGCCGGCCAGGTTCTTCTTGTCCAGACGCATGCGCTCGAGCAGGGCCTCGGGCGCGAGCCCGGCCGGAATGCGTGTCGGCAACTCGAACGCCGCCAGCAGCGCTTCAAGCCGGTCCGCATCCTCGTCCGGCGCCATGCCCAGCGCCGCGGACATGCGGGCGGCCAGCACCATGCCGACCGCGACCGCTTCGCCATGGTTGAGCGCCTCGCCGTCGGCGCTGGCGAAGCCCTGTTCGGCTTCGATCGCATGCCCGAAGGTGTGGCCCAGGTTCAGCAGTGCGCGTTCGCCCTTCTCCAGCGGGTCGCGCGCGACGATCGCCGCCTTGTGCGCGCAGCTGCGTGCGATCGCCTCGGCCAGGGCCCGGTCGTCGCCGGCGAGCAGCGCGTGGCGCTCGGCCTCCAGCCACTGGAAGAACAGTGGATCGCCGAGTGCGCCGTACTTGATGACCTCGGCCAGGCCGGCACGCAGCTCGCGCGGGGGCAGGGTGCGCAGGGCCGAGGTGTCGGCGATCACCGCACGCGGCGGGTGGAACGCACCGACCAGGTTCTTGCCCTGCGGAATGTCCACCGCGGTCTTGCCGCCGACCGAGGAGTCGACCATCGCCAGCAGGGTCGTCGGCAGCTGCACGCAGTCCACGCCGCGCATCCAGCAGGCAGCGGCGAAGCCGGCCAGGTCGCCGACCACGCCGCCGCCGAGCGCGTAGACCGTGGCATCGCGGGTCGCGCCGAGCGCGGCCAGCGCCTCGATCACGCCGCCGAAACTGGCCAGGGTCTTGGAGGCTTCGCCTGCCGGCAGCACGTGGGTGGCGAGCTTGAGCTGCGGATGCGCGCTGCACAGCGCCGACTCCACCGCCACCGCGTACAGCGGCGCGACGTGGCTGTCGCTGACCAGCAGCGCATGGCGCCCGCGCGCATGTCGTGCCGGGCCATCGCCCTGCAGCAGTCCCGGGCCGATGTCGATCAGATAGGGGGTGTCGCCGTCCACACGGACGGTGCGGGTCTCGCTCATGCGTTGATTCCGGTGATGTGCCAGTGCTGCGCCAGGCGCACGCCGAGGCGGCCGGCGGCTTCGCTGGCGGTGAGGCCGTCGGTGTCCATGACCAGATCGGCGACCTCGCGGTACAGCGGCGCGCGGTGCGCGGCCAGGTCGCGCAGCACCTGCTCGCGGTCGCCCTGCTGCAGCAGCGGGCGCGAGCGGTCGCGTGCCAGCCGGCGCAGCTGGGCCTCGATGCCGGCGGTCAGGTAGACGACGAAGCCGCGCTCGCGCATGACCTGCCGGTTCCCGGCATCGAGCACCGCGCCGCCGCCGGTGGCGACCAGCTGACCCTGTCTTGCGAGCAGCTCGACCAGCGCCTGTCGCTCGCGCTCGCGGAAGCCGGCTTCGCCGACGTGCTCGAAGATCACCGAGATCGGCGCGCCGTACTGCTGTTCGATGTGGTGGTCGGCGTCGACGAACTGCAGGCCGAAGCGGTCGGCGACACGGCGGCCGATGGAAGTCTTGCCGGCGCCCATCGGGCCAACCAGCACCAGATTGGGGGCGGGGTCCATCGCGCGATGCTAGCACGCAGCCGTGCGGCCCCGACCGTCGCAGAAGCGTGTTGCGAGGGCTTTCGCGGCACTCGACGCGCGGCGTTCGTTGCCCGCGAAAGCATCGCGACGGACCCGCACGTGATCGAGGCTCGAAGCGTTCCCGACCTCGTGCAGACCGGAACGGATGACCGCTTGCGATCGCATGCACGCGCCGCGGGCCGTTGGCGGCTGGTGCGTTCCCGGTGTGGGCCCGCGTACACCCGCTGGTTCCCAGCGTGCGGCATCAGCCGTTCCTGCCACTCGGTCACCGCAGACCCGCGGGGCGCGAGGTCAGCTGCCGGTATCCGGCTCGATGGCGTGATCGCCGCGCGTCGTACCGGTGTTGCCCGCGGTATCGCCGCCGAGGCGGACCTCGCACACGCGGCGCGTCGCATCGAGGCGGACCACGCTGTCGGCGCGCTCCGGCAGGCAGGCGATGGCCTGCCGGCTGATCCGCTCGTAATGCTGGATGAAGCGCGCCAGCTCCTTGCGGTCCATCGACGTACGCCGGGGTTCGAGCGCCTGCAACGCCTGCTCCTGCTGCCAGCGCCAGGCGTGGACGGTCTCGAAATCCGGCGGCTGCAGGAACACCAGATGGTCGATGCGCCGCCACAGCGCCGGGTAGTCGCGGGCCAGCGCGGCGTTGCACCAGTGGCGCCAGCGGCCATCGGGGTCTTCGTCGCGCTCCAGCGCATTCAGTGGCGTGGCCAGCGCGGCGACCTCCTGGGCCGGCGTGCCGATGCACCAGCCCTCGAACACCAGCAGGTCCAGGCCGGCCGGAACCTGCTGCCAGTGCGCGGCCGGCAGGCGATCGTCGCCGAGCTTGTCGAAGCGCGGCAGCCGCGCCGGTCGGCCCGCCGCCAGCGCATCGAACAAGGTCAACGCCAGCGCCACGTCGTGGGTGCCGGGTGGGCCGCGCGTGGCCAGCAGCGGATGGACCTCGCGGGCGAGACGCTGGCGTTCGGCGCGGGTCAGGTAGACATCGTCGATCGACAGGGTCGCCGCGTTCAGTCCGCGGGCACCGGCCGCGGCCACCAGTTGGGCCGCCAGGGTCGATTTGCCGCTGCCCTGCAGGCCGCTGATTCCCAGCACGCGCGGCGGCGCGCCAGACCGGTGACGGGCCATCGTCCGTGCCAGCAGTGCCTGGACCAGGTCGGCGGGATACCCGTGCTGCGGCGAGGTGTGCATCGCGCGACAATAGCGGCCTTCTTCCGTTCGTGGAACGCACATGACCGACCTGTACGCCGAGGCGCTGGCGACCTTCGCCACGCTGTTCGAGGAAGCATCCGCGGGGACCGACCCGGATCCGAACGCGATGACCGTCGCGACCGCCACCGCCGCCGGCGTTCCCTCGGCCCGGACGGTGCTGCTGAAGTCGTTCGATGCGCGCGGCTTCGTGTTCTACACCCACCTGGCCAGCCAGAAGGGCCGTGAGCTGGCGGAGAACCCGCATGCGGCGCTGCTGTTCCTGTGGCGCAGGCTGCGCGAGGCGGGCATCCAGGTGCGGGTCGAAGGCGCGGTCGAACAGGTCGATGCGGCCGAGGCCGACGCCTACTTCGCCAGCCGCCCGCGGATGAGCCAGATCGGCGCCTGGGCGTCGGCGCAGTCGACCCGGCTGGCATCGCGCGACGCCTTCGAGCACCGCATCGCCGAGGTCGAGGCCGAATATGCCGGCCGCGACGTGCCACGTCCGCCGGGCTGGAGCGGCTACCGCGTGGTGCCGGCCGCGTTCGAGTTCTGGTACGGCGCGGGCTTCCGCCTGCACGAGCGCTGGCGCTACGAGCGCGATGCCGGCGGCACCTGGGTGAAGTGGATGCTGTATCCGTGACCCTGGCCTGGCGCATCGCGACCGCGACCCGGGCCGACCTCGACGCCCGGGCCACGCTGCGCGCTGCGCTGTGGCCGGATGCCGACGCGGCGGCGCATCGCGCCGAGCTCGATGCGCCCGATGGCGAAGACGCTGTCGCCTTCCTCGCGTTCGACACAGCGGGCGCCGCGATCGGCCTGGCAGAGGCGACACTGCGGCACGGCTACGTCAACGGCACCGACAGCTCGCCGGTCGGCTTTCTCGAGGGCTGGTACGTGGAGCCGGCCTGGCGCGGGCACGGGGTCGGCCGCGCGCTGGTCCAGGCGGTCGTGGACTGGTCGCGCGCGCGGGGCTGCAGCGAGCTCGCCTCGGACACCGCGTTGGACAACACCGGCAGCCAGGCCGCGCATGTGGCCTGCGGCTTCGAGGAAACCGAGCGCGTGGTCTACTTCCGTCGTCGCCTGGAGACCTGAGCATGGGCCCGCGCCGCATCGTCTGCCTGACCGAGGAACCGACCGAGACCCTGTATGCGCTCGGCGAACAGGACCGCATCGTCGGCATCTCCGGCTTCACCGTGCGGCCGCCGCAGGCACGTCGCGAGAAGCCCAAGGTCAGCGCCTTCACCAGCGCGAAGATCGACGCGATCCTGGCGCTGCGCCCGGACATGGCGATCGGCTTCTCCGACATCCAGGCCGACATCGCCGCCGGGCTGGTCCGGCGCGGTGTCGAGGTCTGGATCTCCAACCATCGCAGCGTCGACGGCATCCTCGACTACATCCGCCGCCTCGGCGCGCTGGTCGGCGTGGCCGCGCGTGCCGATGCGTATGCCGACAGCCTGCAGCGCAACCTCGACGCGATCGCCGCCGACGCGGCGACACTGGCCCGGCGACCCCGGGTGTACTTCGAGGAATGGGACACGCCGATCATCACCGGCATCCAGTGGGTGGCCGAGCTGGTGCGGATCGCCGGTGGCGACGATGTATTCCCCGAACTGTCGGCCGAACCTCTGGCGAAGGCGCGGATCCTGGCCGATGGCGACCCGGTGATCGCGCGCGCGCCGGACATCATCCTCGGCTCGTGGTGCGGCAAGAAGTTCCGCCCGGAGCAGGTGGCCGCACGGCCGGGCTGGGATGCGATCCCTGCGGTGCGCGATGGTGAGCTGCACGAGATCAAGTCGCCGTTGATCCTGCAGCCGGGGCCGGCGGCGTTGACCGATGGCGTGGCGGCGATCGCCGCCATCGTGCAGGCGTGGGCGCGGCAGCAGCCTCGCTGATCGATTGCGCCTTTCGTACTGCGCCTTTTCCAGCTGCAGCCGTTGCGGCGGTTCTTCGCACGGAATATCGACAGGCACTGGCGGTGCCATTGTCGTGGGTGATGCCATCCTTTCCGCTTTCCGCTTTCCGCTTTCCGCTTTCCGCTTTCCGCTTTCCGCTTTCCGCTTTCCGCTTTCCGCTTTCCGCTTTCCGCTTTCCGCTTTCCGCTTTCCGCCTTCCGCCTTCCGCCTTCCGCCTTGGACTTTCGGCTGTTGCTGTGCTGTTGCTTGCGCCTGGGCTCTTGTTCCGCTCTTTGCTCCTGACCCTCCGTGCCGTGAAGCGAGCCGAGCATCGCAGCGATGGCGGGAGCGAAGAGGCCCACGTGTCTGAGCGCAGCGAGTTGTGGGCCGGCCCCGCCAGCGCGAGAGAGGCCACCCTTTTCGGGGAGCGCAGGGCACCGGCGTGGCGCAGCCGCGCCGGCTCGCGGACCGGCTGTGCTTTCTTTTGGTTACTTTTCTTTGCACAAGCAAAGAAAAGTGACTCGCTCCCGCCCGCGCAGCGGGTAGAGCGAAAGCTCTGTTGTTGCTTCAGCTTCTGCCTCGCCTGTGACTGGCTGAACGGCAACGGCAACGGCAACGGCAAGGGCAAGGGCAAGGGCAAGGGCAAGGGCAACGGCCGAGGCCAAGCTTCAGGGCAACGGCTTCCGCGCTGTTGCGCGGCTTACTTTTGTCTTGGCAAAAGTAAGCAAAACCGCCGTCGCCTGCCCCGAAGAGGGGGTCCGTAGAACGCGATCCGTCGCTGCGCGACGGTGCCCTGCGCTTCTCGCGTCGATGGGGGCGGCCCACAACTCGCTACGCTCAGACACGTGGGCCTCTTCGCCCCCATCGCCGCTGCGATGCTCGGCTCGCTTTACGGCTCGGGTGGATCAAAAGCCCAGGCAAAAACCGAAGCCGAAGCCGAAGCCAAAGCCAAAGCCAAAGCCAAAGCCAAAGCCAATCAAAGTCACGGCAACGGCAACGCTAAGAGTCGCGTGCCGGTCAGGTGCAGATAAGGAGAGGCACTGCTCAGCCGCGCTCGAGCGCCGAGGCCGTGTCCGCCAGCGTTGGCGCCAGCCAGCAATGCGAGCCCACCGGGGTGAAGCCTTCCGCCTGCAGCCGCCGCCGGTACCAGCGGGCCGGACGTGCCTGGAAGTCCACGGTGTCGCCTTCGAACTCGTCCTCGGCGGCGAAGGTTTCCAGGAAGGCGACGCCACCGCACAGCTCGGCCAGTCCACGCAGGCCGCGTCCGAGTTCGCGCGAGGGCAGATAGTGCAGCACGTCGGCACAGACCAGCAGGTCGACCGGGGCGCTGGGGCGCAGGTACTCGAAATCGCCGAAGCGGGCGTAGTGCAGGTTGCGGCGCGCACCATGGCGGGCGATCGCGTATTCGCTGCTGTCGAAGCCCATGTACTGCAGTTTCGGCCGCAGCTTCAGCAGCGGTGCGCGCCAGGCACCCTCGCCACAACCGATGTCCAGCACCGTGCGGACCGGGCGTTCCAGATGGTGCTCGGCCACCGATACCGCCAATGCGACCTTGCGTGCCAGCCGCTGCGGATCGTGCAGGGCCTGGTCGCGGTACCAGTGGTCGAAATAGTCGCGGTCGTAGGTCTTCATCGGCATGACGCGGGGTGTGGAGCGGGGCGCCATGCTCACATTCCGGGGCGCTGTGCGCCAGCGGTTGGACACGCGTAGCGGCCATGGCAGAAAATCCGGGAACGCCTCGCCAGCCGTGGAGCACGCCGCGCATGTATCTCTGGGTCAAGACCTTCCACCTGTTGTTCGTCATCGCCTGGATGGCGGCGGTGTTCTACCTGCCGCGGATCCTGGTCAACGTCGTCGAGGCCGGCGCGCATCCGGAGGTGCGGGCACGCCTGCTGCTGATGGGACGGCGTCTGTATGGCTTCGGCCACATGATGCTCGGGCTGGCGGTGCTGCTCGGGTTGGCGCTGTGGCTGCATTTCGGCATGGGCCAGGGCGCGGGCTGGGTCCACGCCAAGCTGACCCTGGTGGCGCTGATGCTCGCCCACTACATCGTGGCCGGGCGCTGGCTGAAAGGCGTCGACAAGGGCCGCACGCTGCCGTCGGCGCGTGCGCTGCGCTTCTTCAACGAGATCCCGGTGCTGCTGCTGGTTGGCGTGATCTGGCTGGTGCTGGCCAAGCCGTTCTGAGTGCGTCCCCGTCCGCGCAGCGGGCTGCTGCCGCGCGACGGGCTGGATGGATGCGGGCGTGGTGCCGTTCTTCAGTCTGCCCGTCGCCCTGCGCGGGTGGGCCCAGAGTCACGCGGCCGCTGATCCGTTGCGGATCCTGCGTCCATTTCACTGCTTCGCGCCGGGTTGCGCGGCGCCGGCGATACCGCGTCCGCAGGCAGGTGGCGATGGTCACGCCGTGAGCCACCGCGCCGATCAGGATCGCAGTGATCCAGCCTGATCCCGGGATGTTCTGTCCTGACGGGCGCGAGCGCGACCCGCGGATCAACGTGCGTGCTGGATGCTGCGTCAGGGTATCGGCATCGCGGCGCAGGGCGGATCGGCGGATGCAGGCAGGCCAGCTGCGCGATGACGCGGACGCGGCGTCTGTTGCTGCCTTCCATGCCGCGCCTGCGGCCTGGCCGGATTCGGAGCCGGAGCTGTCCGGCTGCAACGCTGGGCCGGGCAGAGACGCGAACCGGAGCGCTGGCCCCTGCCAACAGCGGGGACTGACGGAGCGCACCTGCTGCAGCCCGTGCTTTCCGTCCTGTCGCCGCGGCTGCAGCGCGGTGGCGCTTCGAACCCCCAGGCCACAGACCAAGGCGTGCCTGCAGCAGGGCATGCGGTGACGGCGGTGCGCCGTCATCGCATCCCGACGTCGCTCAGCGCTTCATGAACTCCGTTGGCTTTGGCAGCTCGACCGGCACGCCGTTGGCGTCGCAGGTACCGGCTTCGCACAGGGTCTGCCGCAGGCGGGGCGTGGACTGGACGATGAAATGGTAGATCGCGTTCTGCTCGACCGTGCCACGGATCGCACTGCTGCCCGGGCCGCGCGCCCAGATGCCGACGTCCTCGCCGCCATGCGACTCCGAACCCATCGGCACCAGCGCCTCCTGCAGGTAGTCCGGATGCTCGGTGTCGATGTCGGTCAGGTTCGGGCGGCCGTCGGCCGGCTCGATGTTGCTGGGGCTGTGCAGGAAGCGCTTCGGGCCGGCCGGCTGGCGGTTGCTGGCGCCGGTGTGGCCGGGGCCGTTGGCGTAGCTCAGCGTGGTGTAGGGCAGGCCGCTGGCGTCGCGGGCGTAGCTGTTGGGGTCGCCGTCCTCGCCGCTGCCGCCGCGGACCTTGCCCAGGATCGCGTTGCCGCGCACCGGGTAGCCGACGAAGTTCAGCGTGTGCGAGTGGTCGGCGGTGACCACGATCAGGGTGTCGTCGGCCGAGGTCGCGTCGATGGCGGCCTGGACCGCATCGGACATCGCCACGGTCTCGTCCAGCGCACGGTAGGCGTTGCCGTAGTGGTTGGCGTGGTCGATGCGCGCGCCTTCGATCATCAGCACGTAGCCGTTCGGTTCGCGCGACAGGCGCGCGATCGCGGTGCGGGTCAGCTCGGCCAGGCTCGGTTCGGCGGCGGTGTCGCGCTCGTGCTCGAACTGCATGTGGTCCGGCTCGAACAGGCCGAAGATCGCCGGCGCGTCGGCCGCGGCCTGCAGCTGCTCGCGGTTCCACACGTAGGCGCCCTGCGGATGCAGGGCTTTCCATTCGGCGATCAGGTCGCGGCCGTCCAGGCGCTGGCCGACCTTGTCGTCGTACTCGGGATCGCGCTGCTCGACGGTGGTGAACTCGCCACGACCACCGCCCAGCATCACCAGCGGGCCGCGGCCGTAGTCGGCGGTGACCAGCTGGCTGGCGATGTCGCGGCAGCCCTGCGCCACCGCTTCCGGCGGCAGGTCGGTGTCGTTCTCCCAGTTGCGGTTGGGCACGTGGGTGTAGGTCGCCGCCGGGGTGGCGTGGGTCAGGCGCGCGGTGCTGACGATGCCGGTGGCCATGCCGGCGCGGTCGGCCAGCTGCAGCCAGGTCAGGCGGTGCTTGCCCAGGCTGTCGGCGCAGTCCAGACGGTTGCCGGCGGACACGCCGATCGCGCCCATGTGGGTCTTCACGCCGGTGGTGATCGCGCTCATCGTGCCGGCCGAGTCGGGCGTCTGTGCGTCGGTGTTGTAGGTCTTGCTGAAAGCGGTCTGCGGGAAATGCTCCCAGCTCAGCAGGTTCTCCTCGCCGGGGTTGCCGCTGCGCTGGCCCTGCAGGATGCGGGCGGCGGCGACCGTGGTCAGGCTCATGCCGTCGCCGAGGAACAGGATCACGTTCTTCGCCTTGCCGTCCATCGCGCCGTTGGCGGCGGCGCGCGCCGCGCCGCTGCGGTACCACCATTCGGGGGTTTCGCCGGCCGGGTGGGCCACGGCCGGCACCTCGACGGCGATGCCGGCGGCGACGGGACGGGCAGGGGTGGCGGAGCAGCCGACCAGGGTGGTCAGGGCCGCGCACAGCGCGGTCAGGGGCAGGGCGGAGTTGAAACGGCGCATCGGGCTTCCAGCTGGTGATCCGGGCCGCAGGCGGTCATGCAGCGGCGGTGCGGCCATCGCCGCGCTCGCCTGCAGCGCGGGGCATGCGGGAGGGGCGTGAAGTATGACGGTTCACGGGTGTCGTATCGATGACACACCGGCGTTCCACCAGCGCCGTCGCCAGCATCGCCCGGCTGGGCTATCGTGCGCCGTTACCCGGTTCAGGTGGTTGCGGATGAAGCTCGTGTCGGCCTGGTTGGCCATTCCGTTCTGGCAGCGCGTGCTCGCCGGTTTCGTGCTGGGCGCGCTGGCGGGCTGGGCGATGGGGCCGGCGGCGCAGACCTGGTTCGGGCCGCTGGGCACGCTGTACGTGACCCTGATCAAGATGATCGCGGTGCCGCTGGTGCTGTTCGCGGTGATCAACGCGGTCGCCTCGCTGCATGGCCAGCAGTCGGTGGCGGCGCTGGGCGGACGCACCTTCCTGTGGTTCGCGGCCACCGCGGCGCTGGCGGTGGGCGTGGGCCTGTCGGTCGGCCTGGTGCTCAAGCCCGGGCACGGCATCAGCGGGCTGGAGATGGCGGCGGACTTCGTCCCGCGCGAGGTGCCAGGCCCGGTCCAGGTGCTGCTGGACGTGGTGCCTGCCAATCCGTTCGCTGCCCTGGCCGATGGCAGGATCCTGCAGGTGATCTTCTTCGCCGGCCTGGTCGGCTTCGCCCTGGTCAAGCTGGGTGAGCGTGCGGCCAGGCTGCGCGCGCTGGCCACCGAGGCCAGCGACACGATGATCCAGGTCACCCGCTTCGTGCTGGAGATGACCCCGCTGGGCACCTTCGGCCTGATTGCCGGCCTGGTCGGCAGCTACGGCTTCGAGAAGCTGCTGCCGCTGGGCACCTTCGTGTTCGCGCTGTACCTGGCCTGCGCGCTGCAGATCGTGGTGGTCTACGGCGGCCTGCTGCTGGCGCACGGCCTCAATCCGCTGAAGTTCTTCCGCGGCGCCGCGGCCGGCATGCAGGTCGCGTTCGTCAGTTCGTCCAGCTTCGCCTCGATGCCGGTGGCGATCCGCAGCGTCACCCACAACCTGGGCGTGGACCGGAACTACGCCGCGTT
>Ga0075364_10000205_pt1 | contig 27728 bp, 30 predicted proteins | sample EndMetdeltDD1764_FD_71517 | JGI IMG/M metagenome (GOLD analysis project Ga0075364, IMG submission 71517) | Populus endosphere microbial communities from Tennessee, USA - Endosphere MetaG P. deltoides DD176-4 | ecosystem: Host-associated > Plants > Roots > Endosphere | place: USA: Tennessee... | reverse complement strand
CTGTCGACGCCGATCACCGGGGGAGACACCCAGCGGTTGTCGACCTGTTCAAGCGTTCCCGCAGGCGCGTCGGCGAAGCCTTCGGGTTGGGGTTGGTCGGGCACCGCAAGTTCGTCGAAGACCGCGGTGTCGGGTCCCCAGCTGACGTTGGACACCATGAACGGTGCGTCGTTCTGCTCGGCCGCAGGCAGCCAGGGCTGCCCCGTGTCCGCCAGTCCAGCGCCGTGTTCGCCTGCGCCTTCGAGCGTTGCAGCGGGCTGCGTGGATTCGTAGTCGCTGCGGTGGTCGCCACGGCCCATCGCTCCCATCGGCGCATAAGGGGCGCCGGACGTTCCACCGGCTGCTGAGCCCCCCGCGGAGGCAAATCCCGTCTTCTGCAAGTTCTTCGGCTCGGTAGTCGATTTGACTTCGTTGGCCGTCATCGGAGCCAGTGGAATCGGTGGAGCCCCGCCACCGCCTGCGGCACCACCGGCGGAGCCACCGCCACCGGCCTCGCCACCTGCGCCCTGTTCAGCCTTGAGCGCGTTTCCCTTCGACACCTGAGGCGGCACGGGCTGCTCCCACGGTTGTGCCAGTTGGGAGGCGGCATCCTCGTACTGGGTCATGACGGCTGCGGCGTTGGCCTGATCGGCGGTGGCCGCTTCGTCGAATTCGGCGAAGTTGCCCGTGAGCACGGCTCCGTTGTAGGCGGCCAGCGAGGCCATCATGTCCTGCGCGGTCTTGGCCTCGATGGCTTCCGACACGCTGGGCATGGCCAGCACAGCGACGGTGTTGGCGACTGCCGCCTCTTCGGCCCGCTGGCCGTTGGCAGCGGCGTTGAGGCTGACGGCCTGCAGCCATTTGCCGAACTCTTCGAGTCGTTGTACCGCAGCGCCGGAGGCTTCGCTGTCCCATACGGTTCGCAGACGAGTCACGAGCTTGTCGAAATCACTTGAAATACTGGCGAATTCGTTGGCAACCCGAACCCAGGCGGCTCCGGCTCCTCCTACCGAGGCAGGACCCGGTCCGTCGGTGAGGTCACGTGCAAGCTGTTCCGTGCTGCGCGACGCCCACACGACGTTGGTGAAACCCACGCTGGTACCTCCCTTCGCCGATGAGCCAGAGGGCTATCCGACGCCCGTGGTGACCGCTAGCCGACGAAATCCTCGTCGGCGGCCACGATGTTGTCCGAATGGCCGCGCAATGTCGCAGCCACCTCGTGCATCTCGCCGAGCCCTTGGTCGGCCGCAGTACCGAAGGACGCATGAACTTCGTTGAGGGTGCCCGCAACACGCTGGGACACCTCGTCACGTGCCGAAGGGGTCACGGTGAGATTGGGCGCCTCGTCGGCCAATACGCGTTGGGCGCGACTGGCGAGTTCGTCGAGTTGACGGCTTACCTCTGCCACCTCGTCGGGCTGGATCGACATTCCGGCGCTATCGGCCATTGCGGTTCTCCTCACTGATAACTAGATCCGGAGTTCGACGTCCGGAGGGTCACTTGGGTCGGCCTCGCCGAGCACCGGGGGTGACGCAGTGCCGAGGTCCCCGACGATCTCACCGCCTTGATCGGTGGTGTGCAGGAACGCCGCGGCCGTGTGACTGTTCGACGAATTGTTCGCCCCCTGACCGGCCATCGGGCCGTACGGTGCGCCGCCCATCATGCCTCCGCCGGAGCCTCCGACCGCGGCGCGTGTAGTCGCCGACTGGGCCGCCGCAGAAGCGGTTTCGGGTTGCATCATCGCCGAGGTCGCCATCGACCGCAGTGCGGGCGCCCCGCCGCCACCACCAACGCCGCCACCAGCGCCGCCTCCCGCGCCCGCACCGGTGATCGGCGGGCCTGCGAAGCCGCCTGGCGCGGCCGCCGCTGGGTCGGTCGCTGCTTGTTGGGCAGCTTGACTCGCCGCGGACGCCGCGCCGGTGGCGGCCTGGATCCCCGCCTGAGCGCCCTTGGTAGCCATCGACATCAGTGGTGACGCCAAACTGGACATCGGGGACGTCGGGGACATCGCGGAGGAGGCGGCCATCTGCGGGGCGGCCGTAACATCCACCGGAGCTCCCGCCGCCGTCACCTGCGCGGCCTCTGCTCCCAATGACGTTTGCAGTTCCGTCATCACCTCGGCGGTCGAAGCGATGGCCTTGTTGGCGGCTGCGATTGCGGCGGCCCACCCCCACGGGAAGATGATGTTCGGACCGATCGCTGCCATGGTCGCCTGGAATTCGGCGATGATCTCGACCAATCGCACCCGCGCTTGTCCAACGTTGGTGGCCGCAGTTGCCAGACTCGACTTCAGGGCGTCGGATTGGGCGCCGACCTCGGCCCCATCGGCGATCGCCTGGGTGGTCTTGGCGGCTGCGGCAGTGCCTGAGGCGCCCTGCCACGCATCGTCCATCGAACCCAGCGACTGCTTCAACGAGCCCCCGGTTGAACCGAAAGCCTGAGAAATCCCTTGCAGCATCGCGGTTGGGTCCACACCGTCGAAGAGGCCGCTGCCCAATGTGCCGAGCGCATCGGTGACCGGACTGATCAGCGCGCTGGGGTCCATCGGGCTGGCCCGCTGCGGCGCGGCATCGGGCTGCGCTTCCGGTGGAGGGGCACCTCCGTCAGGCTTCGATCCAGCAAATGGCGGCAAACCAAGTCGGTCAAGAATTTCTCTGACTGGCAAATTCAAATAATCTTGCAGACTTTGCTCTTGAGCAGCGATGACCGGCGCTGGATCGTAGCCGGGCATGTACTGAGCTAGCTGACCTGTCGGATTGACCGGCTGCGGAGGCAAAAGTGCGGCCATTGGTGCCGCCGGGTTAGGCGTTGTCGGTGGCGACGATGGCGGACTGCGAGGCATCCGTGGCGGCGCCGATGCCGGCGTGAACTCCGCCGACGAGCAGCGTTCCCGCCAAATTGCTTGACTGCGCAGGGGCGTACGCGCTCAAGTACGTCGCGCCGATTGGCCCGATCGCGGCCGCTGCGGTGTTGAGCATGGCCGCAGAGTCGGCCGATCCGGCCGTGGTGATGGCGGCCGACGCGGCGTCGTTGGCGGCGGAGAACGCAGCCATGCCCGGGGGGACGGCGGCAAAAACCTCACTCATTGTGTCAAGACCTTCCCGACGCTCTGATCGCGTTGCGTCTGCACCAGACAACCAAACTATAGCGGCGAACCTCGGCCACAGCTAACTGTTTTCGATCGCAATTGGAGTGCTCGATATTGACGAGCAAATAATTAACGGGCGGTCAAATTGCTGGGCAAATAATCGTTCGTCGAGTAACGACGCGCAAATCGACCAACTACCTCGACATGATGGCCGGCTCGGTGAAGGTACGTCCTTTGCCCGTCGCGCAGATTGGTGCGAAACGGGCGGTGCCGCAAGGGTGTTGATGCGTGTCGGGACGGGCGTCGACGATTGCGGCGTGGGCGAACTTACGGTTACGGCAATCAATCGTGTCAATGGGAGCGTGCGCGAAATCTCCTCGCGCGAAACGTTGTCACGCCCGCAAACTTGCTGAGAATTCGATATCAATTACAGGTCGCGCGAAAAGTGTTGCGCCGCCGCGCAGTTACTCGCAAGGGCGGCAAACGTCTCGTACGTGCAGCCGCAAATGTGCGTGATCGGTATGACCTGCATTGTCTCGCTGCGATGGTCAGATCTGCAAAGACGAATGCGGCAGGATGGCTATGTTAGCCTTGGTTTGGCTCGAAAGTGGTGCCGTCCCAACGGGTTAGGGGAGCCTGCCGTAGCTCGGTCATGCGGCGGCCGAATTCCTCAGAAAGGAAACCTTGCCGATCCGCGGCCACGCGTGCAGCGGCCTGAGCAGTCTCGACGATGAGTTTGGCCAGGGTGTCGGCTCCGAGCTTGTGTGCGCTGGGGCCCAGCCGCAGACCGGTCATCGAACCGTAGCCGTCGACTTCGACGCTGACGTTCTGGTCGCGGCTGGTGACGCGCGCCGAAATCGACTTGCAGTGATCGTCCATCGCCGCCACCAGGTCACGCTGCTTGACGATGCGGGCGATCAGCGAGTCGGCAAGTCCACTCATACCGACCTCCTCCAGCTGGGTGGCAACTCGTCTTCGTCGCCAAGAATCTCTTCTTCGGCGCGGGAAAGTTCCTCCTCGGTGGCCAGCTGCAGGCCGCGGATAACCGGTGCGCTAAAACCCTTTTCGACCAGGTCACGACGGTGCGCGACCTGTGCCCGTGCTGCCGACAACCGGCACAGCGCCATGATGTCGCGGGCCAGTTCGTCCGGCGGCTTCCTCAGCTCCACGGCGTCGATGTGCAGCGCGACAGGAAGGCCGCGCTCGGTGGTGCGCACGGAAATGGTTCCATTGCGGGATTGCACCGGCTGCGTCATGCCTCGCCTCCTCGCGGCTGTGCGGTCGTGACCGAATTCGACAAACGACAGCATGTTGCGACCTTCAAACTTAGTACAATCGCGGGCGTCCGTTCGGTGCCTGGCGGGGACCGAAGTAATGTGCGAAACACTCGAATCGACGGCACATTTTGATCGGATCCGAAGGTCGAGCCTCGCGTGTCCCGCATGGACGCACCACGCAGTGAGGAGACAGGGCACCGCCGATGAATGGCAGCAGTGAAGCCCAGCGGGTGTTCGATGCGGGCGTGCTATCGCTCGGCATTCCGATCGACGGGCTGGAGACCGAGCGTGACGTGGCATACGCGGCGTTGGCCTTCAAGCGTGCCACCGAGTACGACCCCGACATGTGCGATGCATGGTTGGGCAGGGCGGCGGCCGGTGACGCCGGCCCAGAGGTCGTCTACCACCTGTACCGCACCAGCAAGATCTCGATGTTCCGCGAGCAGCGTCGGCTGGGGCTTCCTGCACGAGCGCTGAGCGGGCGGTTTGAGACCGGGCTGTATCTGGACTACCCGTTGAGCACCAAGACTGAGATGTGGCTGGCTTATGCGGCCAGCATGATCACCAGCAAGGACTTCAACGAAGCCGAGCAGGTGCTCGACGAGTTGGATAGGCTGCGCGCCGCGATGCCCGGCGGTGACGCGGATTCTGCCCAAATTTGCGCCTACGTCCGTGGGGTGCTGCATTTCACGACTCAGCGGTGGCCCGATGTGTTGACCGCACTGAGCAATTCGGCATCCTTCGCCGATCCGTACGTCGCGGCGGGCGCACACCTCATGGTGGGTTCGGCTTGCGCGCAGATGGGCCTGTTCGGGGAAGGGATCCGTCGGCTCGATCAGGCGATCGATGGGCCGATTCCGGCCGCGCGCCGCGCCGCGGAGTTTTGTAAGGGTCTGACGCTACGCGAGATGGGCAACGAGGAGGAGGCGCGTGTCATCTTCGAGCGAATCTATAGCGAGGAGCCGGCGTTCGAGGCCAACGCCGCGGCACTGAGAGATCCGAAATACCGTCTGATCGTCACGTCCAAGGAGATGATCGACTCGCGAACCGACCGCTGGGACCCGGCCAGCGCCCCCAGCGCCGAGGATCTCCTCGGGGACGACCTATCCGAACGCGGCAACGAGTACCTGCGCGCGGCCCAACAGGAGCTGGATCGGCAGATCGGCTTGGCGGACGTCAAACTGCAAGTCGCCAAACTGAAGTCAGCCGCGATGCTGGCTAAGGTTCGCGGCGACAAGGGCCTCAACTCCGCATCCCGCACCCTGCACCTGGCGTTCACCGGTCCGCCGGGCACGGGCAAGACGACCATCGCCCGCGTCGTGGCCCAAACTTATTGCGGGCTAGGGTTGCTGCGGACACCAGCGGTAGTGGAGGCCAAGCGTAATGATTTCGTCGGACAGCACCTGGGTAGCACCGCGATAAAGACCACGGCCCTTATCGACTCGGCGATGGACGGCGTCCTGTTCATCGATGAGGCGTACACACTGATCCAGACCGGACTGTCCGGTGGTGACGCGTTCGGGCGCGAAGCGGTGGACACGTTGCTCGCCCGGATGGAGAACGACCGGGACCGCCTGGTCGTCATCATCGCCGGATATGACGCCGAAATCGATCGATTCCTCGCGTCCAATGAAGGTCTGGCGTCCCGGTTTCCGAAAAGGGTCCGGTTCAGCTCGTACAACGCGATGGAGTTGGGCGACATCGGACGTCTGATCGCAAGAGCGCGCGACTCCGAACTGTCCGAGGCTGCTTACGAGGAGCTGGTCGCAGCGTGCACCACGTTGTGCCAAGGCGAGGCGCTCGACATGGGTGGTCAGATGCGGCGCAGCATCGATCTGGCCGGTAATGGGCGATTCGTGCGCAATGTGATCGAGGCGGCCGAAGAAGAGCGCGAGTATCGCTTGTCGGAGAGTCACGCCGCGAATCTGCAAGATCTCGATGAAGCCCAGCTGATGCGCATCGAACTTCCCGATATGCAGGGCGCGCTCAAGCAGGTGCTCGGCATGTTGAGCACGAACTGACGACGGAAGTCACCATGCCAGAGACGTTCCCCGACCCCGATACCGCGCCGATGCGTCTGCCGGTTTCGCAGGCCACCGCATCGATGCATCCGCCTGAGGCAACACCGTTCACCAGCGCTGCGTCGAACAGACCGCGGGCGCTAGCACCGACGAACAGCGAACTGGGGCTGGTTCGCACCCGACCGGCGCCGAAATCGGGCTGGCGCAAGGCGATTCATCGTGCCACCGGTTTGAATCCCGGTGAGTCCGCCGAGGAGACGACGCATAGGGCGATCGTCGACCGCGTCAACCAGCCTGTGCGGGGCGGCCCGTTCACCATCGCGGTGCTGTCCCAGAAAGGGGGTGTCGGCAAGACCACTACAACGGTGGGACTTGGCGCCACCCTGGCGGCAATCCGCGGCGACCGAGTGGTCGCGGTGGACGCCAATCCCGACTTCGGCACGCTGGCTCAGCGCGGCCCCGACGAGACCGACTCCACGGTGCGAGACGTGCTGTTCGACGACGGCATTGTCCGGTACTCGGATATGCGACGGCATACGTCGCAGAACTCCAGCCGACTGGAGATCCTGGCTTCCGAGCGCGATCCGGCAACCTCAGAAGCGTTCTCCGCGGCCGACTATCGGGGCGTCCTGCGTGTACTGCAGCGGTTCTACAACATCATTCTGACCGATTGCGGCACCGGGCTGGTGCATTCCGCGATGGGGGGCGTGCTGACCGAATCCGACATGGTCGTCATCGTGGCATCGCCTGCGATCGACTCCGCCCGAAGCGCGCTGGCGACCCTCGATTGGCTTGAGCGACAGGGATTTGCACACCTAGTGCCTGGGGCGACGGTGGTGTTCAGCGCGTCACGGCAGGGGGCTCTGGGACTCGACATGAACAAGCTGGCCCGTCACTTCCTGCCCAGTGTGCGTGCGCTGCACGTCATTCCGTTCGACGATCATCTGGCCGAGGGGTCTGAGGTCGACCTCGACAAGCTGAGCCGCCAGACGCGCCAGGCGTTTCTCGAGCTGGCGGCCAGCATCGCCGACGGCTTTGCGGCGCTGGGTCCCAGCCGACAGGTATTCCGTTGACTGTCAGGCGAACGTCGACGTTACCCCGGGTGGCCTTCGAGTAAGGGCAGAGTTCGTGCGTGATACGCACCAGCCTATTCGCCAACTCCTGATCGGTGATCGAGGGCAAAGTCACGTCGAACTCGACTCCGAGCTCGAACTCACCGACTTCCGGCGCGGGGACCATCAGCATCACCCGAGCGTCGATCTCGGCGTCCTCCACCGATTTCATCGACATCTTGTCGCGATGCGCGGCGGTGGCGAGCGTCGCCTCGAAGCACGCGGCCCAGCCGATCGCCAATAACTGCTCGGGGTTCGCGCCATCGCCCAGTCCGCCGAGCTCCGCTGGCATCCGCAACGGGATGTCCACCTGTCCGTCGCCAGTCCTTCCGCGGCCGTCGAGCCGTCCGCCAGTCACGTGCGCTGACGCTGTGTAGATCGCCTTCATCGTCTGTTCTCCGTTCGGTCTAGCGAAACGTTGCATACCCGTGGTATGTTTCTACATACCCGGAGTATGCAAAGTCAAAGATGGAGGCAGGATGTCGCAAACCACGGCTCAAAGGCTCGACCTAACGGCGATTTCGGAGCGCTACTTCGCCGCGTGGGCGGCACGCGATCCCGACGCGATCGTCGCGCTGCACACCGAGGACACCCGGTTCTGGATGCACATGGGCGGTGAACCCGTCGCCGGCCGAGATGCGGTGCGGGCCACGTTCGCCGGGATCTTCGAACAGTTCCCGGAGCTCACATGGGAGACCTATCGCGTGCTGTACGGCGAGAACCATTGGATACTCGACTGGGCACTCATCTCCGGCGACATCCGCTTCGATTGCCTCGATGTCGTCAACGTCGGGCCCGACGGGCTCGTCGTCCGCAAGGACACCTTCGTCGACGCGGCTCAACTGCAGGCCGCGATGGGTCCGGTGCTGCAATGACCACCGCAACCGCGACCGATCAGCTCCCGCTCGTCGCCGCATTGCCGGCAGAGCACCTGTTCGACATGCACGTGGATCTCCAACCAGCACAACCGATCTCGACTGCTGTCGGTGCGCGGATGACGTTCATCACGACCGGCGGTGTCATCGACGGTCCGAACCTGCAGGGTGAGGTGCTGCCCGGCGGGGGAGACTGGCTGCTGATCGGCAGTGATGGCACGGGGCGGGTGGACGTCCGGGCCACGTTGCGCACCCACGACGGCGCGCTCATCCATTACGAGTCGCGCGGCATCATCAAGATTCCGGCCGACGGGATGCAACGGCTGGCCGCAGGCGAGGTGCTGCCGTTCGCGGAGACTTACGTCCGCACCACCCCGAAGTTCGAAACCGCTGACGAGCGCTACGCGTGGCTGTCCGAAGTGGTCGCGGTCGGCTACAACATCCTGTCGCCCAACCACATCGACTACCGGATCTATCGGGTGCTCTGACGTGGACCAGGTCCGCCTTGCGCGCCAGTCGAATCGGGTGGTGCGCCGCTGGCCAAGAGTGCAGCGTGCGATGGCGCGGGCGCATGCCGGGCTGTATGCGCTCAGCGGCGGACGGTTCCTGCCGCGCTGGTTCGCAGGCGCGCCGGTGATGGTGCTCGAGACTGTCGGCAGGCGCAGCGGACGCAAGCGGGCGACGCCCGTGCTGTACCTGCGCGACGGTGACGCGTTCGTCGTCCTGGCCGCCAACGCCGGCGCCGACCGGACTCCCGCATGGTGGCTCAATCTGCGGGAGGCGGGGGCCGGCGAGGTCATCGTGGGCAGACACCGAATACGCGTGCGACCACGGCTGCTGACCGGCAGCGAGCGCTACCGCGTCTGGCAGGCATTCGTCGCGATGTATCCGCAGGCCGAGCACTACACGCGGTTCACCGATCGCGAGCTGCCGCTCATCGCGTTGGAGCCGGCTGGGACGTGACCGACGGTTATCGTCATGCCGTGGCGACGAAGGTGGGCAGACGCACTCAGGCCGAGCGGACCGAGGCGACCACCAGCGCGCTCGTCGACGCGGCTCGCGAGCTTTTCGCCAACGACGGCTATGCGGCGACGTCACTTGCTGCCGTCGCGGCCCGCGCCAACGTGACCAAGGGCGCGGTATATCACCACTTCGAGGGCAAGCAACAGCTCTTCGAGGCGGTTTTCACGCGCGAAGTCGAGCGGATGGCCACGCCGCTCGTCGCGGCGTACGCACGTAAGACGGACCCCTGGGATGCGTTCAAGGCCGGGTGCCGGGCCTTCCTTGACGAGTGTCTCGACCCCGACGTGCAGCGGATCGTGCTGCTCGACGCCTTGAGCGCGATCGGCTGGGAGCAGGTGCGCCACCTGGAAACCCCGCTGCTGGAGATGATGGAGCTCGGAATCTCGCGGGCGATCGAAGCGGGCAGGATCGCGCCGCGACCGCCGGACCCGCTGGCCAGTTTCCTATACGGCGCTCTCTGCGAGACCGCGATGATCGTCGCCCGCGCCGGCGACCAGAAGGCCGCCCACCGTCAGGCGGTCACCGAGATCGGCCGCATCCTGGACGGCCTGACCATCGACTGACGGTGGATTTCGGCTGGATAAGCGCAACATGGGAAGATGGGACGCGTGTTGCGATGGACCACAGCTGGTGAATCCCACGGCCGCGCGTTGGTGGCCGTGGTCGAGGGCATGGTTGCAGGGGTCCACCTCACCTCCGCCGAGATCGCGGGTCAGCTGGCGCGCCGCCGCCTTGGCTACGGCCGCGGCGCACGGATGAAGTTCGAGCAGGACCAGGTCACCATGCTCGCAGGCGTTCGGCACGGCGTTACTCTCGGCGGCCCGATCGCGATCGAGATCGGCAACACCGAGTGGCCCAAATGGGAAACCGTGATGGCCGCCGACCCCGTCGACCCGGCCGAGCTCGAGGACAGCGCCCGTAACGCACCGCTGACGCGGCCACGTCCGGGCCATGCCGACTACGCCGGAATGCTCAAGTACGGATTCGACGACGCACGTCCGGTGCTCGAACGTGCCAGTGCCCGCGAAACCGCCGCCCGCGTCGCGGCGGGCACTGTTGCGCGGGCCCTCCTGCGGGAGGCGCTCGGCGTCGAGGTGCTGTCGCACGTGATCTCTATCGGCGCGTCGAAGCCCTACGACGGCCCGCCGCCCCAGTTCTCCGATCTGGCAGCCATCGATGACAGTCCCGTTCGGGCGTTCGACGTAGCGGCTGAAGAGTCCATGATCGCCGAGATCGAGGCGGCCAAGAAGGACGGCGACACGCTCGGCGGCATCGTCGAGGTCGTCGTGCATGGGTTGCCGGTCGGGCTGGGCTCGTTCACCAGCGGCGACAACCGGCTCGACAGCCAGCTGGCCGGTGCGGTGATGGGCATCCAGGCGATCAAGGGTGTCGAGATCGGCGACGGCTTCGAGACCGCGCGCAGGCGGGGGAGCGTCGCCCACGACGAGATGTATCCCGGGCCAGACGGCGTAATGCGCTCGACGAACCGGGCAGGCGGCCTGGAGGGCGGCATGACGAACGGCCAGCCGTTGCGGGTGCGCGCCGCGATGAAGCCGATCTCCACGGTGCCGAAGGCCCTGGCGACCGTCGACATGGCCACCGGGGACGAAGCGGTCGCGATCCACCAGCGCTCCGACGTGTGTGCGGTGCCCGCGGCGGGCGTGGTCGTCGAGACCATGGTCGCGCTCGTTTTGGCGCGCGCCGCGCTGGAGAAGTTCGGCGGGGACTCGCTCGCCGAGACGCGAGCCAACATCGACAGCTATCTGCGTGCCGTGGCCGACCGTGAGCCCGCGTCGCAACCAGCGCAGGCGTCGGGCTGATGACGCCCAAGGCGGTGCTGATCGGGCTGCCCGGTTCGGGCAAGTCGACGATCGGTCGGCGGCTGGCCAAGTCGCTCGACATCCCGCTGCTCGACACCGACATCGCGATCGAGGAGACCACCGGTCGCACCATCGCCGACATCTTCGCCACCGACGGCGAGCGGGAATTCCGCCGCATCGAGGAGGACGTCATCCGTACGGCGCTGCAGTCGCACGACGGCGTGCTGTCATTGGGCGGAGGCGCCGTCACCACACCTGGGGTGCGCGACGCGCTTGCCGGCCACACGGTCATCTATCTGGAAATCAGCGCTGCTGAGGGGGTACGCCGCACGGGCGGCAGCACCGTGCGACCGCTGCTGGCCGGCGGCGATCGCGGCGAGAAGTTCAAAGCCCTTATGGCCGAACGTGTTCCGCTGTACCGCCGGGTTGCCACGATGCGTGTCAACACCAATCGCCGCAATCCCGGCGCCGTGGTGCGCTACATCGTCGAACGCCTCGAGAACCCCGATGCACCCAAGCCGCAGAGGCGTCGCCGACGCCCGTCGTGGCGCCGAGCCCCTTCGTCACTGGCGCCGAAGCCGAGCACCGAGGCCCCACCGACGCCCGCGGCCGTGGCCGCCCGAAATACGAAGGGGCATCGTGACTGAGCCGGTGACCGTCGACGTACTGATCGACCCGCCCTATCCGGTGATCATCGGCACCGGTCTGCTCGGCGAGCTGGGTCGCGTCCTGGACGGCAGGCACAAGGTCGCGATCCTGCACCAGCCAGTGCTGTCGCAGACCGCAGAAGCGATCCGGAACCACCTGTCGGACAAGGGTATCGACGCGCACCGCATCGAGATCCCAGACGCCGAGGCGGGTAAGGAGCTGCCTGTCCTCGGGTTCATCTGGGAAGTGCTTGGCCGCATCGGTGTCGGCCGCAAGGACGCGATCGTCAGCCTCGGCGGGGGAGCGGCCACCGACGTCGCGGGGTTCGCCGCGGCCACCTGGCTGCGCGGTGTGGACGTCGTGCATGTGCCCACCACGCTGCTGGGCATGGTCGATGCCGCGGTCGGCGGCAAGACCGGAATCAACACCGACGCGGGCAAGAATCTGGTCGGCGCATTCCATCAGCCGGCCGCCGTGCTCGTCGACCTGGCCACCCTGGAAACGTTGCCGCGCAACGAGATCGTGGCGGGCATGGCCGAGATCGTGAAGGCGGGCTTCATCGCCGACCCGGTAATCCTCGACCTGATCGAGGCCGACCCGGAAGCCGCCCTCGACCCGAAGGGCATGGTGTTGCCCGAGCTGATCCGGCGCGCGGTCGCCGTCAAGGCCGAGGTCGTCGCCGCCGATGAGAAGGAATCGCAGCTGCGCGAAATCCTCAACTACGGCCACACTCTCGCTCACGCGATCGAACGGCGGGAGCGCTATCAATGGCGGCACGGCGCCGCAGTATCGGTGGGCCTGGTGTTCGCCGCCGAGCTGGGCCGGCTGGCCGGGCGCCTCGACGACGACACCGCCGACCGGCACCGGTCGATCCTCACCTCACTTGGGTTGCCCGTCACGTACGACGCCGACGCACTGCCGCAGCTGCTCGAATACATGGCGGGAGACAAGAAGACCCGCGCCGGCGTACTTCGCTTCGTGGTGCTCGACGGGCTGGCCAAGCCGGGACGCCTCGAGGGTCCGGATCCGTCGCTGCTGGCGGCGGCCTACGCGGAGGTAGCCCAGCCATGACAACGGTGCTTGTGCTCAACGGTCCCAATCTGGGTCGGCTCGGCAGTCGCGAACCTGAGGTCTACGGCAGCACCACGCACGATGAACTGGTAAAGCTGATCGAACGGGAAGCCGACGCGCTTGGCTTGAAAGCCGTTGTGCGACAGAGCGACAGCGAAGCTGAGCTGCTCAACTTTATTCATGCGGCCGCCGACGCCGGAGACCCGGTGGTGCTCAATGCCGGGGCGCTCACCCACACGTCGGTGGCGCTACGCGACGCGTGTGCCGAGCTGCGGGCACCGCTGATCGAGGTGCACATCTCCAATGTGCATACTCGCGAAGAGTTTCGGCACCACTCCTACATCAGCGCGGTGGCCACCGGCGTGATCGTCGGCCTCGGAGTGCAGGGCTACCTGCTTGCGCTGCGATACCTGGCCAGCGTCGGCTAGGACTGTTCCTCGCGACGCGCTTCGGTGGGTGCCGTCTCGGTGGTGTCCGTGCCGCCGGGCTGGCTCACCGCGGCGAACACGTCGGTATCCGCGCGGTCTTGGTCGGCGGCGGCCTCGGCGAGGCCGTGATGCTTACGCGGTTGCTTTTCGAGGTTGCGGTCGATCAGCCAGTGGCCGAGCGCGACGCCTGCGATTGCGGCCAGGAACACCAGCAGCGCGGTGAACGCCGCGAATGTGGTGACCTCGTTGAGCAGCGCCTCGACGTAGAGGCTCTTGTAGAACAGCGAGATGAACCACGCCACCAAGCCGCTCACGATGCCTGCGAACAGACCGGCCAGCAGCCATGTCATCGCCAGGTCTTCGCGACGGTCGGGGTCAGGGTTGGCCGTCGCGTCGGCACGGCCGTCGCGCAGGCCCCATATGAACACTCCGACCGCGAAGAGAACGATCAGCACGATGCTGATCAATCCGGCCTTGGTCTCCCACGCATTGATCATCGCCCCCTGCAGTAACCGAACGATCACCATCAGGGCCGCGAACACCAGTCCGCGCAGTAACCACTTACTCATGGGGCCACACCTTAGCGAGTAGGTTCATGAACTGTGACTATTTCACAGCGCCGGGACCGGTTGCGCCAGCGGCTTGCCGAAGCCGACCTGGACGCGATGCTGGTATCCGACCTGGTCAACGTGCGTTATCTGTCCGGCTTCACCGGTTCGAACGCCGCGCTACTAATCCGTGCCGACAACGAAACGCCAGTGCTGGCCACCGACGGGCGCTATCGCACGCAGGCCGCGCAGCAGGCCCCCGACGCCGAGATCGTCATCGAGCGGGCGTGTGGGCCGCATCTGGCCGGGCGCGCCGCCGAGGCCGGGGTACGCCGGCTGGGGTTTGAAAGCCACGTGGTGACGGTCGACGGATTCGCCGGCCTGCGCAAGGCCGCGGGTGAGCAGATTGAGATGGTCCGGGCAGCCGGCACGGTGGAGGCGCTGCGCGAAGTCAAGGACGCTGGCGAGATCGCGCTGCTGCGGCTTGCATGCGAGGCGGCCGATGGTGCGCTGGCCGACCTCGTCGAGCGCGGCGGCCTTTGCGTCGGCCGGACGGAGAAAGAGGTGGGCCGCGAACTCGAGTCGCTGATGCTCGACCACGGCGCAGACGGAGTTTCGTTTGAGACCATCGTGGCGGCGGGTGTCCATTCGGCGATTCCGCACCACCGGCCGACCGACGCTGTGCTCGCGGCGGGCGACTTCGTCAAAATCGACTTCGGCGCCCTGGTGTGTGGCTATCACTCCGACATGACCCGCACGTTTGTGCTGTCTCCGGCCGCGCAATGGCAGCTCGACATCTACGACCTGGTGGCCGCCGCGCAGCGGGCAGGCCGCGAAGCCCTAGAGCCGGGGGCTTCGCTCAAGGACGTCGATGCCGCGTCACGGCAGGTCATCGCCGACGCCGGGTATGCCGACAACTTCGGCCACGGCCTCGGCCATGGTGTCGGACTGCAGATCCACGAAGCGCCGGGAATCAGCGCGTCGGCCGCCGGTACACTGCTTGCTGGCTCTGCGGTCACCGTGGAGCCAGGTGTCTATCTGCCCGACCACGGCGGCGTCCGCATCGAGGACACGTTGGTCGTGTGCGACAGAGCGCCCGACTTGCTCACTCGGTTCCCCAAAGAACTGACCATCGTCTAACAGGAGAACAACCGAACGTGGCATCGACCGCCGACTTCAAGAATGGGCTCGTCCTGCAGATCGACGGCCAGCTATGGCAGATCGTCGAGTTCCAGCACGTCAAGCCGGGCAAGGGACCGGCCTTCGTGCGGACGAAGCTGAAGAACGTGCTGTCCGGCAAGGTCGTCGACAAGACCTATAACGCCGGTGTGAAGGTCGAGACCGCGACCGTCGACCGCCGCGACACCACCTATTTGTATCGCGACGGGTCGGACTTCGTGTTCATGGACAGCGAGGACTACGAACAGCACCACCTGCCTGACTCGTTGGTCGGCGACGCCGCCAACTACCTGTTGGAGAGCATGCCGGTGCAGGTGGCTTTCCACGACGGCGCCCCGCTGTACCTCGAGCTGCCGGTGACGGTCGAACTCGTGGTCAGCCACACCGAACCCGGCCTGCAGGGTGACCGGTCCAGCGCAGGCACCAAGCCGGCCACGCTGGAGACGGGTGCCACGATCAACGTCCCGCTGTTCATCAACACCGGCGACAAGCTGAAGGTCGACTCGCGCGACGGTAGCTATCTGGGTCGGGTGAATGCCTGACCGTCGAGGCGATCGCGGCCGGCACCAGGCCCGCAAACGCGCCGTCGACCTGCTGTTCGAGGCCGAGGCGAGGGGGATGACCCCCGCCGCCGTCGCCGAAGCGCGAAACGCATTGGCGGAGAAGGAGTCCGACGTCTCGCCGCTCAATCCGTACACGGTGACGGTGGCACGCGGAGTGACGGAGAACGCCGCGCACATCGACGACCTCATCTCGTCCCACCTGCAGGGCTGGACGCTCGACAGGCTGCCCGCCGTCGACAGGGCGGTCCTGCGGGTCGCGGTGTGGGAGCTGCTGCACGCCGACGATGTCCCGGAACCGGTCGCTGTCGACGAGGCCGTGGAGCTGGCCAAGCAGTTGTCCACCGACGACTCACCGGGTTTCGTCAACGGCGTGCTGGGTCAGGTGATGCTGGTGACCCCGCAGATCCGGGCAGCGGCAGCAGCCATGCGGGGTATTTCGGAAGGAACGTAGTGGGTATACCGCAGGACTGGGCGCCGTACTCCAGTGTCGAGGAGGCGGCCAAGGTTTATCTGCGTGACCCCGATCTGGCGCTGGACCAACTGCGTTCTGTCATAGACCTTTCCGCGATCAAGTCCTTCATCATGTCGCGCGGATCGACCGACGAGTCGTGGGGTGAGGCACTGTGGCAGGAGGTGGTGCTGACCGACGGGCACCGCCTGATCATCTGGCGCACTGACGACGAGCTGTCCACGGAAGGCGACCGCGAACGACGCGTGCTGAACGCGTCGGTCCGAACCATCCTGCTGTCGACCATCACCGACCATGTGCTCACCGCCGAGTACGAGGTGCTCGGCGACGACACGCGGCGATTATCGGAGGTGCGGCTGCGGATGTACACCCAGCTCGTCACCCGGTCACGGCAGAAGTCGGCCACCGAAACCGACATCTACTGTGAGTCGTTCCGCTACTTGAAGACCGTCGACAACGGCGGCCTGGCCCAGATGCAACGCCTTCTGCAATTCGGCCGGGTGCTTTCGCGGTGTATGCAGTAGTCCGTTCGGGCGTCGCCGTGTGCGTCGCCGCCTTGACCGCTTGCTCCAGTTCGCAACCTCCGTCTGCCCCTTCCTCGCCGGTGGCGCCGCAGCCGCAGGCGGAAGTGACGACGACGGCGCTGACGGTGTCGGCCGTCAACCCGCCGATTCGGCTCTTCGGCAGCGACGGCAAGATCCACCTCGATTACGACCTGATCCTGCAGAGCATGTTCAACGCGCCTGTCACGGTTACCTCGATCGAGGTACTCGCGCCGGACGGTGCATCCCTGCTGAAGCTCGACGGCGATCAAGTCGTGCGGTTCACCACGCCGGCGTTTACCGGGCCACCGACGGCCGTGGTCCCGCCCAGCGGAGCGCTGGGCACCGTGATCGACGTCGTGGTGCCGGGCGCCGTGCCCGACCGCCTCAACCACCGAATCAGCTATCGGCAGGGCACGTCGGAGCTCGGGTCAATAGTGGGAACCCGCGACATCGTCGGTCCGGAACTCGACGTCGACCCGCGCGCACCCATGGTGATCGCATCCCCGCTGAAGGGGCAGGCCTGGTTCAACGCCAACTCCTGCTGTGTGCCCGAGTCGGCACACCGAATTTCCCGAATCGGTGTGGGCGGCAACAGCATCAAGAAGTTCGAGGAGTTCGCCATCGACTGGGTGAAGCTGCGAGACGGCAAGCTGTTCGACGGCGATGGCAGCCGAAACGAGCAGTGGTACGGCTTCGGCGCCGACGTGGTGGCCGTCGCCGACGGTTCCGTCTCCGTGGCGTTCGACGGGATGGGCGAACAGATGCCGAATACCCCGGCGACCGGACTGCGCGGACCGCGGGACTACAGCGGAAACCATGTGTCTCTTCAGATCTCGCCCGGTGTGTGGGCCGTGTATGCGCATCTGCAGCCGGGCAGCATCACGGTCAAGACCGGCGACGAGGTGAAGAAGGGTCAGGTGATCGGCAAGCTGGGCAACTCCGGAAACTCCAGCGGACCGCATCTGCATTTCCAGCTCTCCGACGGCCCAGAGATCACGACGTCGAACAGCCTGCCGTTCTCCCTCGATTCGTACTGGCTCGCGGGCTCAGTCGATCCGGCACAGCTCGGTGCCGACACCAACGCGCGGGGTGTGCCACCGCCGCTGAGGGTGACCGGTCCTGAGCGTCCACAATCGAACACGTATCCGCTGACCTACACCGTGACCAATCTCGGTTCGTAATCAACTGTCCTGCGGCCAAACCGATTCGGTCGGGGTCGTGGCGATCGAGCAAAGGGGCTACTTCTCGCCGGTTTGATGACTTTCGTCCCTATCTGCGGTGAGGCGCCTGCGAAGACGATTGCGCGTGCGTAACGGCAACGCCGAAGCGCCGATCCGAGAAGGAGCGTTGCTGGAATCCATGAACGCCACGGCCGCAGTACTTTCCGCGAAAGCCATGACGAGTTCATGGCCGGATGGTTCCCTGAAGAAGTGAATACGGCGACCACGCCGGACACCGGCTCCAGGAGAACAGCGAACCTGGTGCTGGCCACGTGGGTCTCGGCGATCAACTTCTGGGCCTGGAACATGATCGGCCCGTTGTCCACAACCTACGCGCATGACCTGGCGTTGAGCAGCACTGAGGCCTCGATGCTGGTCGCTACTCCGATCTTGGTCGGCTCGATCGGCCGGATCATCATCGGTTCGCTCACCGACCGGTTCGGCGGCCGAACGATGTTCATCGCCGTCTCCCTGGCTTCCATCGTGCCGGTGCTCGCGGTCGGGGCCGCCGGAAAGGCAGGGTCGTATCCGCTGTTGCTGGTGTGCGGCTTCTTCCTGGGCATCGCCGGAACGATCTTCGCGGTCGGCATCCCGTTCGCGAACAGCTGGTTCGAGGCGTCGCGGCGCGGCTTCGCGACGGGTGTCTTCGGTATGGGCATGGTCGGCACGGCATTGTCTGCGTTCTTCACACCGCGGTTCGTGCGCTGGTTCGGCCTGTTCACCACTCACGTCATCATCGCGGTCGCGCTCGCGCTCACCGCGGCGACGTGCGTGCTGGTGATGCGGAACTCCCCAGCGTTCACGCCTAACACCGATCGTGTGGTGCCGAAGCTCATCGCTGCCGCCAAACTGCCGGTGACCTGGGAGATGGCGTTCCTGTACGCGGTGGTATTCGGCGGCTTCGTGGCGTTCGCCAATTACCTGCCCACCTACATCAAGACGATCTACGGGTTCTCCGCAGTGGACGCGGGCGCGCGCACCGCCGGTTTCGCGCTGGCCGCCGTACTGGCACGGCCGGTCGGCGGCGCGCTCGCCGACCGGATCGCACCCAAGTACGTGGTGCTGGCTTCGTTTGCCGGCACCGCGGTGATGGCGTTCGTCGCGGTGTTCCAACCGCCACCGGACGTGTGGTCGGCGGCGACGTTCATCACGCTGGCTGTCTTCCTCGGTATCGGCACCGGCGGAGTGTTCGCATGGGTCGCCCGCCGCGCACCGGCACAATCCGTCGGGTCGGTCACCGGAATCGTCGCAGCGGCGGGCGGGCTGGGCGGCTACTTCCCGCCCCTGGTGATGGGCGCGACCTACGACCCGGTGGACAACAACTACACGATCGGGCTGCTGCTCTTGGTGGCCACCGCGCTGGTCGCCTTCGGCTACACGGCGTTGCGGCTGCACGCCCACGAACCGGCGACAGAGAGCAAGCAGGCCGCGACGTGACCACGACACCGCGGACGGGCGGGCCGGTCGAGGAACTGCTCGAACGCAGTGGCCGGTTCTTCACCCCGGGTGAATTCTCCGACGATCTGCGCACCGTCACCCGCCGCGGCGGTCGCCAGGGCGACGTGTTCTACCGCGACCGGTGGAGCCACGACAAGGTAGTGCGCTCCACCCACGGGGTCAACTGCACCGGTTCGTGCTCGTGGAAGATCTATGTCAAGGACGGCATCATCACCTGGGAAACCCAGGAAACCGACTATCCCTCAGTGGGTCCGGACCGGCCTGAGTACGAGCCGCGTGGCTGCCCCCGTGGCGCGGCCTTTTCCTGGTACACGTATTCGCCAACGCGGGTGCGCCACCCGTACGCCCGCGGCGTGCTGGTCGAGATGTACCGGGAAGCCAAGAGCCGCCTCGGCGACCCGGTGCTGGCGTGGGCCGATATTCAGGCCGATCCCGAGCGCAGGCGCCGCTACCAGCGCGCAAGGGGCAAGGGGGGTCTGGTGCGGGTGACGTGGGCCGAAGCGACGGAAATGATCGCTGCCGCGCACGTGCACACCATCAAGACCTATGGGCCCGACCGGATTGCAGGCTTCTCGCCGATCCCGGCCATGTCGATGGTCAGCCACGCCGCGGGATCCCGCTTCGTCGAACTGCTCGGCGGCGCGATGACGTCCTTCTACGACTGGTATGCCGACCTGCCGGTCGCGTCTCCCCAGGTGTTCGGCGACCAGACGGACGTGCCGGAGTCCGGCGATTGGTGGGACGCGTCGTATCTGATGATGTGGGGCTCCAACGTTCCCGTGACCCGCACCCCCGACGCGCACTGGATGGCCGAGGTGCGCTATCGAGGCACCAAGGTGGTCACGGTCAGCCCGGACTACGCCGACAACACGAAGTTCGCCGACGAGTGGATGCCCTGCGCGGCGGGCACCGACGGCGCGCTCGCGATGGCGATGGGTCACGTGATCCTCTCGGAATGCTTTGTACACCAGCGTGTTCCGTTCTTCGTCGACTACGTCCGCCGCTACACGGACCTGCCGTTCCTTGTCAAGCTCGAAGAGCGCGACGGGGCCGTGACGCCTGGCAAGAACCTGACCGCAGCGGATCTGGGTCATGACATAGAGAATGCCGCGTTCAAACCGGTGTTGCTCGACGGGGCCACCGGCAACGTCGCCGTGCCACACGGGTCGCTTGGATTCCGCTACGGCGACGACGGCGTCGGCAAGTGGAACCTCGACCTTGGCGACCTGGTACCCGCGCTGACGGTCGCTGGCAGCCAGGATGAACCCGGCGAATCCGCGCTGATCGCGTTGCCCCGCTTCGATACCCACGACGGCCACGGTGAGACGCTGGCGCGTGGAGTGCCGGTACGCCGGGTTGGCGAGCACCTGGTCTGCACGGTGTTCGACCTGATGCTGGCCCAGTATGGGGTGGCCCGGCCAGGACTGCCGGGCGTCTGGCCCACCGGATACGACGATCCCGATCAGCCGTACACCCCGGCATGGCAGGAGCCGATCACCGGAGTGTCTGCGGCACAGGCGATCCGGATCGCCAAGGAGTTCGCCCGCAACGCCGAGGAGTCCGGTGGCCGGTCGATGATCATCATGGGTGCCGGCATCTGTCAGTGGTTCCACGGCGATGCCACGTATCGCGCGGTGCTGGCGCTGCTGCTGCTCACGGGGTCGATGGGGCGGAACGGCGGTGGCTGGGCGCACTACGTCGGCCAGGAGAAATGCCGGCCGATCACCGGCTGGGCGACGATGGCGATGGCCACCGACTGGTCGCGGCCGCCGCGCCAGATGGCCGGCACCTCGTATTGGTATACCCACACCGACCAGTGGTGCTACGACGGTTACCGGGCCGACGCGCTCGCAAGTCCGTTGGGCCGCGGCCGGTTCGACGGCAGACACACCATGGACGTGTTGGCCTCCGCGGTGGCGATGGGCTGGACGCCGTTCTATCCGCAGTTCGACCGATCCAGCCTCGATGTCGCCGACGAGGCCGTGAAGGCCGGCAAAGAGATCCCCACCTACGTCGCCGAACAATTGGCCTCGGGGAAGCTCAAGCTCGCCGTCACGGACCCCGACAACCCGGCGAACTGGCCGCGCGTGCTCAACGTGTGGCGGGCCAACCTGCTCGGCTCATCGAGCAAGGGCAATGAATACTTCCTGCGCCATCTGCTGGGCACCACCTCGAACGTGCAGGCGCGGCTCACTCCGGAGGCGTTGCGGCCCAACGATGTCGCGTGGCCCGACGACGTCCCGGAGGGAAAGCTCGACCTGCTGATGTCGATCGATTTCCGAATGACGTCGACGACATTGCTCTCGGATGTGGTGCTACCCGCCGCCACCTGGTACGAGAAGGCCGACTTGTCGAGCACCGATATGCATCCGTTCGTCCACGCATTCAGCCCCGCCATCGACCCACCGTGGGAAACCCGCTCGGATTACGATGCGTTCGGCGCCATCGCCCGCGCGTTCAGCACGCTGGCCGCCAAACACCTGGGCACCCGCACCGATGTCGTGCTCGGTGCGCTTCAGCATGACACCCCGGGTGCCATGGCGTATCCCGGTGGCACCGAGCATGATTGGCGGAACACCGGTGAGACGCCCGTGCCGGGCAAGACGATGGGTCCGGTAACTGCGGTAGAACGCGACTACGCCGCGATCGCCGACAAGTGGGCAACGCTGGGGCCGCTCGTCGACACGCTCGGCGTCACCACCAAGGGCATCACCACCCACCCGACACAGGAAGTCCACGAGCTTGCCGCCAAGTTCGGCGTCATGGATTCCGGCCCGGCCCAGGGCCGCCCGGCGATCACATCTGCGGAGCGAATGGCTGACGTGATCCTCGCGTTGTCGGGCACATCGAACGGACGCCTGGCCGTCGAGGGTTTCCGTGAACTCGAAAAGCGCACCGGCCGCAGCCTCGTCCACTTGGCCGAAGGCAGCGAGGAACGCCGCATCACCTACGCCGATACCCAGGCCCGGCCGGTGCCGGTGATCACCAGTCCGGAGTGGTCGGGCAGCGAAACCGGTGGGCGCCGCTATGCGCCGTTCACCGTGAATATCGAAGAACTCAAGCCTTTCCACACGCTTACCGGCCGCATGCACTTCTACGTCGACCACGACTGGTTGGAGGAACTAGGGGAGCAGCTGCCCACCTACCGGCCGCCGTTGGACATGGCGCGCTTGTTCGGTGAACCGGCGCTCGGCAGGGACGGCATCGGACTGACGGTGCGGTACCTGACGCCGCACTCGAAGTGGTCGATCCACTCCGAGTACCAGGACAACCTGCTGATGCTGTCGCTGTCGCGGGGCGGCCCGACCATGTGGATGAGCCCGGCCGACGCTGCCAAGATCGACGTGCGCGACAACGACTGGATCGAGGCGGTCAACCGGAACGGGGTGGTGGTGTGCCGTGCGATCGTGTCACACCGGATGCCCGAGGGCGTCGTGTTCGTCTACCACGCCCAGGAACGCACCATCGACGTCCCGCTGTCCGAGACGACCGGAAACCGTGGCGGCATTCACAATTCGTTGACCCGGCTGCTGATCAAACCCAGCCACCTTGCCGGTGGTTATGCGCAGAACACCTTTGCGTTCAACTATCTCGGTCCGACAGGTAATCAACGCGACGAGGTGACAGTGGTCCGTCGTCGCAGCCAAGAGGTGACGTACTGATGAAGGTCATGGCACAGATGGCGATGGTGATGAACCTCGACAAGTGCATCGGCTGCCACACCTGCTCGGTGACATGTAAGCAGGCGTGGACGAACAGGGCCGGCACCGAATACGTGTGGTTCAACAACGTCGAAACCCGTCCCGGACAAGGCTATCCGCGCACCTACGAGGATCAGCAGCGCTGGCGTGGCGGCTGGATACGCGATCGCAAGGGTCGGCTGCGACTTCGCGACGGCGGCCGGCTGCACAAACTGACGCGGATCTTCTCCAACCCGAAACTGCCCAGCATCGACGACTACTACGAGCCGTGGACCTACGACTACGAGAACCTCATCAACGCGCCGCTTGGCGAGCAGATGCCGGTCGCGCCGCCGCGCAGCCTGATCAGCGGCAAACCGATGAAGGTGTCGTGGTCGGCGAATTGGGACGACAACCTGGCCGGGTCTCCTGAGGTTCTGCCAGGCGATCCGATTTTGAAGAAGGTCAGCGAGCAGGTCCGCCTCGAGCTCGAGCAGACATTCATGTTCTATCTGCCCCGGATCTGCGAGCACTGTCTGAACCCGTCGTGCGTGGCGTCGTGTCCGTCGGGGGCGATGTACAAGCGCACCGAGGACGGCATTGTGCTCGTCGATCAGGACCGCTGCCGCGGGTGGCGGATGTGTGTGTCCGGATGTCCCTACAAGAAGGTGTATTTCAACCACAAGACCGGCAAGGCCGAGAAGTGCACGCTGTGCTACCCGCGGCTCGAGGTCGGCCTGCCCACCGTGTGCTCCGAGACCTGTGTGGGTCGGCTGCGCTACCTGGGGCTGGTGCTCTACGACGTCGACAGGGTGCTGGAGGCGGCATCGGTGGAGGACGAGAAAGACCTGTATGAGGCGCACCGGCAGATCTTGCTCGACCCCACCGATCCGGAGGTGATCGCCGGGGCGCGTGCGGAGGGCATCTCCGACGAGTGGATCGAGGCCGCGCAGCGCTCGCCCGTGTATGCATTGATCAACACCTACAAGGTTGCGCTGCCATTGCATCCGGAATTCCGGACCGTTCCGATGGTGTGGTACATCCCTCCGCTGTCACCGGTGGTCGACGCGGTCAGCCGCGACGGACACGACGGTGAGGACGTCGGCAACCTGTTCGGGGCGCTCGAGGCACTGCGCATTCCCATCCAGTATCTGGCCGAGTTGTTCACTGCAGGGGACACCGCAGTGGTGGAGGGAGTGCTCCGCCGGCTGGCCGCAATGCGGTCCTACATGCGCGACATCAACCTCGGCCGCGAAACTCAACCGCACATTCCTCAGGCCGTCGGCATGACCGAAGAGCAGATGTATCAGATGTACCGGCTGCTTGCGCTGGCGAAATATGAAGAGCGCTATGTCATTCCGACTGCCTACGCCGTTGAGGGCCACGAGTTGGAAGAGCCGGGCTGCTCATTGTCGTTCGAGGGTGGGCCGGGCATGTACGAGTCCGGTCCGTTCGGGGAGGCCAGCGGCGGCCCTGTGCCCGTGGCGGTGGAGACGTTCCACGCACTCAGGAACCGGCAGACCTCCGAGGGAATGGGTGCGAACGCCGGGAATCCGTCGCGAGTGAACCTGCTCAACTGGGACGGCCGCGGTGTACCCGACGGCATATTCCCGCACGGGGTGTCGCACAAGTGAATCTGCTGACCCGCGGATCGAAACCCGCTCTCCAAGACCGGTTGATCTGGCAGTGCGCATCGCTGCTGCTGGCCTATCCGGACGAACAGCATGCCTGCCGACTCGACACCGTGGACCAGCTTCTGGCTCACGTCACCGGTTCGGTGGCCGGCCTGCTGGCACGCACCGCAGCGGCGCTGAGAGACACGGATGCGATCCGCGCCGCAGAGGATTATGTCGAGACCTTCGACCTGCGGCGCCGCTCGACCATGTACCTGACGTACTGGACCGCAGGCGACACTCGTAACCGAGGCAGCGAAATGCACGCGTTTGCAGAGGTATACCGTGATGCCTGCGTCGATCCGCCGAGTGCCGAGTCGCCCGACTATCTGCCGCTGGTGCTGGAGTTCGCCGCGACTGTCGACCCCGATGCCGGTCGCCGACTGCTCGTCAAGCACCGAGTGCCGATCGACGTACTGCGCGAGGCGCTGGCCGAAATCGATTCTCCGTACACCCACGCCGTTGCCGCGGTATGCGAGACGTTGCCCGCGGCGACCGACCGAGAAGTGCGACGAGCACAACAACTGGCGCACGGCGGGCCGCCCGCTGAAAGCGTTGGGCTCGAGCCCTTTACGTTAACTGTCCCACCACGACGGGCCGAAGGAGGCCGGTGAGATGCTGGGCGAGATTTTTTGGAATGTAGTGCCGTACGTGACGCTGGCGATCGTCGTGGTCGGCACCTGGTGGCGATACCGCTATGACAAGTTCGGGTGGACCACCCGCTCGTCACAGCTCTATGAATCACGGTTGTTGCGGATCGGCAGCCCGATGTTCCACTTCGGCATTCTGGTGGTCATTGTCGGCCACGTCATCGGCCTGCTGATCCCGGAATCGTGGACGGCCGCTGTTGGGCTCAGCGAGCACGCGTACCACGTGCAGGCAGTGATCCTTGGAACGATCGCCGGGATCACCACCCTGGCCGGCGCGGCGCTGCTGATCTACCGGCGGCGTACCCGCGGACCGGTGTTCATGGCCACCACCGTCAACGACAAAGTGATGTACCTGGTGTTGGTGCTCGCGATCGTTGCCGGCCTGTACGCCACCGCGCTCGGATCCGGCGTCTTCGGCGACGCCTATAACTACCGGGAAAGCGTGTCGGTGTGGTTTCGCTCGATCTGGGCGCTACAGCCGCGTGGTGATCTGATGGCCGAGGCGCCGCTGTACTACCAACTGCATGTGCTGATCGCGCTGGCGTTGTTCGCGCTGTGGCCATTCACCCGATTGGTGCACGCGTTCAGTGCCCCGATCGGCTACCTGTTCCGCCCTTACATCGTCTATCGCAGCCGAGAGACGGCGGAGAAAAACGAACTGGTCGGCTCTCACCCGCGGCGCCGAGGTTGGTGACGTCTCAGCCCACAACCAGGGTGTCCAGCTCAGCCACGTCGACGCCTCGGAGCCGACGGTGCATTGACTTCGCGATCCTGGCGGCCTGAACCTTCGCCCGTTCGGCCACAGGCCCCCGATACATCTCGTCGACCGTTGTGTTCCATAGGGTGAGCCAGCGGACGAAGTGGTTGGCGGACAACGGATGCCGGTCGTGAAGTTGACGGTGAACCAGCAATGCGTTGCCGTGATACAGCCCTGCGCGGAACAGAACGGTTTCCCAGAAGTCGCACATCACCGGGAGATGCGAGTCGAGCCCTTTCGCCCGTAACTCGGTGAACGGCTTGGCAAGCGCGTGGTCGGCGAACACCCTGCCGTAGAAGCGCCGGAGCAAGATGTCCACGTCCGCTCGGTTGGCCAGATCGGTCATGCTTCGTCCTAGTTTTTACAAGTGCGGTTATATAAACTATAGCCCATGACGTATGTGCCAAGGGCGCAGGTGTGAGCGCTACCACCAGGGCGTCGGAGGAGGTCGGTGGTCGCCGCGAGGACGTGCTGGCCGTGTTGAGGGGTGCGGCCAGCACGATGACGATCACCGAGATCTCGGATGAGCTTGGGGTGCATCCGAATACGGTTCGGTTCCATCTGGATAACCTGGTCGCCGACGGCCGAGTGGAGCGGGTTGAGCCGGATCACCGGCGTCCAGGCCGTCCGCCGTTGATGTTCAGGACCGTTCCCGGGATGGACCCGGGTGGGCAGCGGCACTACCAGTTGCTCGCTGAGATCCTCACCGCCGGACTCGCCGGCGACCGCAACGCCAGCGCGAAGGCCCTCGAGGCCGGCCGCGGGTGGGCAAGTCGAGTGGCCCGCCCGACGCGCAAGGTACGGGGGGCAAAGGCGTCGGTCGATCGACTCGTGGACATGCTCGACGAACTCGGATTCGCGCCGCAGCGGCAGGTCGTCGAAGGGCGCCAGCAAGTCGCCCTGCGGCACTGCCCGTTCCTCGAGTTGGCCGAGGGCCGCTCGGCCGTCGTGTGTCCGATCCACCTTGGGCTCATGCAGGGGGCATTGAGTGCATGGGACGCACCGATCACGGTGAACCGGCTGGATCCCTTCGTCGAGCCGGGTCTGTGCGTGGCCCACATCGCGACTGTGGCGGCAGCCTCGTGAGCGCCGCGTCTGCGGTCGCTGTCGCCATGGCCTTCACCTGGCTCGGTATGGTGCTCGCGATCTCGTTCCTCGAAGCGCCCCTGAAGTTCCGGGCACCAGGGGTCACCCTCCAGATCGGACTCGGCATCGGCCGCTTGGTCTTTCGCGCGCTCAACGGTGCCGAAATGCTCCTTGCCGTCGGTATCCTGGTTGCGCTGACCCTGGGTCGTCCTCCCGTCGGCGTCGGCGTGGTGTTCGCGATCGCCGTCGTCGCGCTCGCCGCCCAATTGTTGGGGGTACGGCCGCGTTTGACGCGTCGCTCCAATGCGGTCTTGGCCGGCGAAGGTGGGCCTCGTTCCCGCGCGCACTACGTGTACGTATCGCTCGAAGTGGTGAAGATGATCGCCCTGGCGGTCGGCGGAATACTGTTGCTGTCCACCTGAACAGGAAAGAACCCACAGGTGGATCAATCTCACTGATCGACATGACCGAAGAAACGTCGCACCAACGGCGGGCGCGTCTGCCAGGCTGGTGGTTGCGATGACACCAATGGGGCTGGATCGACAAGTGGTCCACGAC
>Ga0075364_10000204_pt1 | contig 27752 bp, 33 predicted proteins | sample EndMetdeltDD1764_FD_71517 | JGI IMG/M metagenome (GOLD analysis project Ga0075364, IMG submission 71517) | Populus endosphere microbial communities from Tennessee, USA - Endosphere MetaG P. deltoides DD176-4 | ecosystem: Host-associated > Plants > Roots > Endosphere | place: USA: Tennessee... | reverse complement strand
GGCAACCATAACACCGTCAGAAATTTTAACAATTTCTTCTAGGTTTTCATCGGCGATTGCGGCTGGCGTTTCAACCTTGGCAATAACTTTTACTTCTGAGCCTTTTTCGCGGAGCATGTCCTTCAAAAGCTTGATGTCAGATGCACTCTGCACAAAGCTAAGTGCAACATAATCGTAGTCTTGAGTGACGCCAAATTCGATGTCCTTCAGGTCCTTTGGCGTTAGGATGTCGCCGCCAAAGTCGGTGTCTGGCAAGTTAATGCCTTTGCGCTGGAGCACAAAGCCGTCGTTTTCCACACGAACGTGAACGGTAGCAGTTGCTTCGTCAGTACCGAGAACTGTTGTACGGACCTTACCGTCGTACATGTATAGGCGCTCGCCAGCTTTTACCTTTTTACTGAGGTCGTACTGAATTGGGAAGGTATTTTTGCCATCGTATTCACCCTTAAAAACAAGATTCAGCTCTTGCTCTTTTTTCAGGTCGACACGGCCCTCAAAGTCGCCGAGGCGAATCTTTGGACCCTGCAAGTCCTGCAAAATGGTTACTGGTTTTTCGCAAGCCTCAGATGCTTGACGAACCCAGCCAGCCCATCGGATGGCTTGTTCTTCGGTTGCGTGGCTAAAGTTTAGGCGAAAACCGTTGACGCCCGCTTTAACCATCGCTTCAATTTTTTCGTAGCTGTCGGTAGCTGGACCGACCGTTGCCAAAATTTTGGCACGTTTAAAAACTCGTGGTGCTTTACTCATAATAGTGAATTGTATCAGATGCTGGACAGATACGCTACTGCATTGGCGTATACATTGGAGGCGGAGGTAATTGCTCGTCATCATGGCGACGGCGGCGGGCGATCAGCCACCAAATAAACAGGACAATCAATAGAAGCAAGAAACCAAGGAGCCACCACAGCCAAGTCGGAAAAGCCGAACTAGTGTTTGGCACGCTTTCGGCGCCGGTGTTCTGCGTATTCGCTGCTGGCTCAGCAGAGCCAATAGTGACCGAAAATTCTTTTGTTGTAGTGCCAGCGCCCGGGCCGTACACTATAATTTTGACCTTAGAAGCAGGGTATTGCGCCGTATCCCAAAACCACTTGAGCGTACCAGTTGTTGCATCTGGCGTGCCAGTATATATAAGTTTGCCATCGAGGTAGATTTCGGCTTTATCAAATGTCCTCCCTTGGCCATTCAGGGGCGTAATAGTGATGTTGTAGCCGGTTTTTGGAATAACTTGCCCATCGGCCAGGTTGATAGCAACCTCAAGGCCCGAAGGTGTTTCTACAACGGTTGATTCATTTGCGTCAGAGGCAGAAGAAGTATCGGTAGCCGTGCCGCCACTAGACGAAGAAGTGCCAGAAGAACCGCTACTCCCGCCAGAGCTTGAACCGCCACCGGAAGATTCAGATCCATTATAGACATCTGAACCATATGCGCCGCTACCATATACCGAAGCATGCGCAACCGCTGGCGCCAATGCCAAAAGAAGTGCCAGTACCGCAAACCAGTGTCGTGCGCTTCGCGTGTATTGCTTCAGTATTGTTTTCATCGTATATTCCTATACCGATTTCTTACCACCAGCGTATACCGAAGCCCCGTAGGCTGGACCGGTATTTTGCGCAGCCGAGGTCTTTGGTGCGTTTTTTGAATCGAGTGTATTAATAAGGCTTGTAACACCTACCACGGCAAGCGCCAGTAATCCGGCTTGCTTTAGGAATTGCTGCCTGGACATTGGGGTGTTTAGTATGTCATCGACTCGTTCTTTGATGGTAGCCATAATCACTTCCCTGCTATTTTTTTATTTTCTGTTTCATTATCTGGCTTCACTATATCAAGCTTATGGTTGTAAATTCAAGAGCGATTTATGCATAAACGGCTTGCCATCGAAGCTGCAAAGCAATAGAATTTAAAGAGGAATAATTACAAGAAGTGTGAGGGAAAACAATGGTAGATAAAGCAGCGGACATATTCGGTATCGGTACACCCGAACTTGTTGTCATCTTGGTTATCATAGTGCTGCTCTTTGGTGCAAAAAAGCTCCCAGAGCTCAGCCGCAGTGTTGGTACATCTATTAAAGAGATCCGCAAAGGTGTGAACGAAGGCGTGGGTGATGACACCAAGAACTCAGCCAACACCACTAAATCATAAGACAACCCGCCCCGAAGCATCATCGCTGACGCTTATGGATCACCTGCACGAAATTCGTGCACGGTTGTTTTGGATTATTTTATTTCTACTTCTTACTTCAGGCGTAGGCTATCTTTTTCAAGACCATATTATGGCGGGGCTGATGCAGCCATTGGGTGGACAAAAATTGGTGTACCTTACGCCAATTGGTGGTTTTAATTTTCTTTTTAAAGTGTCTATGTATGTGGGTATTGGCTTGGTGCTACCGGTTATTATTTATCATCTTTACCGGTTCCTTGAGCCGCTTATGGACCCAAAGCGCAAACGCTCAGCATTCTTTTATATAGTAGCTTCTTTTTTGCTTGCGTTTGGCGGTGGCGCATTTGCATACTTTGCTGGTCTGCCTGCCGCGCTCCACTTTCTCACGAGCTTTAATATTCAAAATGTTTCAGCAATGCTCACGGCCGATTCGTATCTGACATTTGTTATTACATACGTGCTGGGGTTTGCGGCGCTCTTTCAAATTCCGCTTGTCCTTATGATTATCAACACTATCAAACCACTTCCGCCCAAAAAACTTATGGGCTTTCAACGGTTTGTTATATTGGCTGCCTTTATTGTGGCGGCGGTTATTTCGCCAACACCAGACATCACCAACCAGACCATGCTGGCTGTGCCGATTATTGTGATGTACCAAATTGGCGTACTTTTGGTGTGGATACAGTCTCGCAAGCATCGTAGCAGCAAAAAGTTCACGCAAGCCGCAGCCCACCCAGCGCCGCAGCCGGTTATTCGACGCCAAGTTGCCCCAGAGGTAGCAGTACCAAAGCCCGCCGTCGCACCAGCAAAACTCACACCAAAACCGGTACAGCCTACGCTCGCCCGGCGACAACCTCCAGCCAAACAACACGTGCCCACCATGGACGTTATGCGAGCCACACGCCAAACAGGGGCGCGGCCAGTTATTCCCGCTCGGCCCGCCCAGCCACGCAGGACGCCCGAACGCCGACCAGCACCCCGCGCGGTTTCTATCGATGGTTTTGCGATGCAACAGTCGTGATACTGGGTGGAGGCGGGTTCTTCATTTTTGGCATTAAAAAATTCCCATACAGGGAACTGCTCAATTATACGTAAGATTTGATGAGAGGGTGCAATCGATTGCACCCTCTCTGGCTCAAAAGCCGCCCTCCTGATTAGTAGCATCGGATAGCTCACGCGTCGGGGTGCCACACCTTCCCAATGACGGCCTTCTCATACTGCTCCGGCGTAACGTCTACCCAGTTGAGCTCTTGGCCCTCACGCTCCAAAAGGAGCTGATAGCGGTCAGGGGTAATTGGCATCGGAGCGCTGTTCATGGCAATACTAGCCGCACTCCGGTACACCGTGCCGGGCCGCACACGCTTATTTCGCACGTATCCATAGCGTGGACCCTGAGGAGCCAGCAGCCGGCAGACGCCCAGCACCACGACAGCCAAAACAACCCCGAATATTACTATCGCCACCCACATGTTCACCTCCACTACGTAGAACAATCGGCACGAAAAGCTACATTATCATACAACCAATAGGTCGCTTTCGCAAGAATTCGTTATGCTGCTTCACCCTCTAACACGAGCTCCTTGCCGGGCTCTATTGCCGGTACAAACTTACGACGACGCACGATAATCGTCCCTGCGGTCACGGCGCTATTAACCATAACGTATACCGGATACGCCAATAAAATAACATTAAACGAGCCAACCGCAAGCGATGCGCTCAAGCCCACGCCTACGCCGAGCAACCAGCTCGAAAGCGTTTCGGTGTGCGGCGAACGATACGCCTTTTTGACAACCAGCGCAACACCAATCGAATCAACAAAGATAGCGATCAAAAGCGCAATTGCCGGCTCTTTTGTAAACCACCACAAAAACATGCCGATAGCCGCCAAGCCCAAACACCCCCAATCAAGCTTCGTAAACCGCCCATATCCATACTTGAGCGCCAGCAGAAAGACTGTCAAATTAGCAGCCATATGCATCAGACTTACCCATACCGAAGCATGGCCGCCCTTTGCAATTTGCGAAAAGAACAACACGCCACCAAGCGCAAACCATATAAGCCACGCGGCTCGTTGTGGTTTTGTTTTGCCACGCAAGATGTCGTAAATATACGGCACACACTGGGCTAGCGCTAGCAAAACTGCCAACGCTCCAAAAAATGATTCCATAAATGTAACTAAAAACGCGGTTATTAGTTATCTATTTTGCCCGACCGCGCTCCTTCCCACCAAAGAGTTCTGGGCCTAAACTCGCACAAGCAAAAACCGCCCCAATTCACTCAAATTGGCGCGGCGAGTGTCATAAAAAAGTGGCTTTTGACTTACAGTGCTTAAGTTTATCGCAGCTTGGGTCGGGCCGCAATATTGCAATTATAGGTCAATTATTTTGGCGCGATTTTACAAAATCAATCATACGTTGCAGCGCTGTTTGCGCATCAGCTGTATCAAGCTGGAACTGATATTCGTGGTTTAGCTGCGGCTGATGATCGGCGGCGTAAAAAAGCGTGTCGGTCGGAACATTGAGCGATTGGAGTTTTTTAGCAAACTCAGTCGACTGCGCAAGTAGCGGATCTACATTGCCAGCCGTAATAAATGCTGGCGGAAAATCGGCAGTTACGTAATTAACCACTGATGCCGTCTTGAGTTTTGGGTCGTTCAAAAAGTCTTTGGTGCCGGAGTATGCCCAAAGCACGGTGTGCAAAAAACCACCAAACGGACCATTATAATTTGGCAATGATAAATCGTACGCGCCACAGTTAAGTAGCACTCCTTTTAAGTCGCTCTTCGTTGCTTGTGGCTGGATACCTATCTCATTGGCATACGCTGGGCTGGTCATAATATTTGCCATCTGAGCGACAATTTGCGAACCAGCAGAGTCGCCGGCCATGAACAAATGTGTTTTGTCGATATGAAACCGATCGGCATTCTGCTCTAAATACCCCAGTGCCTCGTTCAGCTGCACAATGGGCGTTGGATACTGCTTTTCGGGTGCGATAGAATAATTAACGCTCACGGTCGTAAAGCCGTGGCCTGCAAGAATCTTCATATAATTATCAACTTGATCCTTGTCGCCCGACACCCAGCCGCCACCATGCACCCACACTATTGTTGCCTGGGGTTTTGTTGTGCCGTTTGGATAAAAGATATCGACGTACGCATCGTTGTCGCCGGCTTTGTACTGCTGGTTTTCAACTTGTGTTACATTGCTCGGCACGTACTTTTGTTGCTCTTGGCTGACTTCCTCGGCATTCTTTGTAAATTCATCGCGTATAAGAAGCGAGCTAGGCCACGGGCTCACCTGAAAAGCAATCCACACCAACACTGCCAGCGCCAAGAGCGCCGCACAAACTCTAACGAGCCATTTCCAGAATGGATGCGGTTGATGTGCTTTTTTACTTTTTTGTTTGCTGGCCATGCTGATTTATAAAACCATATGCTTTTTACTCACTATAGCATAGTGACCTGCCCTACGCACACGCGCAGGGCAGGTCACCTGTGGCAACTACTTGCCTTGTCCCCACATGGCGCTTGTCCAGGCACCCATAAGCGCCTCGAACGACGATGGCCACCCTCGAGGGTCGACGGGCACAATATCGTGCAGAACCGTCACGCCGTGCGGAGAAACGTCTACTCGCATCATCGTGCACGCCGACACGTTAAGCCCTGGCGATTGCACGATAACCGACCCGTACCCCGGAAATGTAACCGCGGTCATCAGCTCCAGACCCCTACTGAGCTGCCTATACGGATCGTTGTGATACACACCCACAAACAGCCGCTCAACGACCCCCATCAGGTCCAGCCAGTTGTCCGCCCGCACCGTCTCGCCCGTGCCGCCATTGGCGTCATCGTTGAGCTGGTACATGAAGGGGTACCTATCGCTCCGACCGGTTCGTCCAGGCAGCGGTGCGACCGTATCGCACAGGCCGTGGGCCGTACGAACGGCAACAACCTGGTCCACATCACCGCCGCCCACCCCCCAATGCGCCTGAGCGTAAAACGGCCCAGGTTGCAGGGCGTTCAGGGGTATCCAGCACTGCGGATTGTCTTGCGTGAGCACTATCTTGCTACCTCTGCTCACACCAAAACCTCCCTCACCTCATCAGTTGCGCTCCATTAGACACCCACCACAGGGCGTCTCCTATTGGACTATTGCATTTATATCACCAAGAATCTTAATTCGCAAATAATAGTTTGCCTGTACACTTTTAGCACTGCCGCCTTTTCGATATAATATAATCATAAACACTATGCGGGAGTCTTTCATGTTACTGGTTCATATTTTGCTGGCGCTACTCAGTCTTGGCTTGGCGACACAGGCGCGAACAGAAAAAATTATTATCGCTTCAGCCCTCGGCTTTACAGGCGCCTGCGTAAGCGGCGTTTTACTGCAAACTACCAAAGGAAGCCTCAGCCTTCACGGCATTAGCATGCTTACACTCTTCTGCATTGTGTATGGCATTTTGCTCCGAGCTTCTCTGCGCAAACGTACCAAGCAAACCTCCTAAAAATGAAAGAGGCCCCCGAAGGGTTCACTGGGAACCTCTTTCGTGGGGCCGGTAGGCACCGGATCACAGCTCATCCGGCAATTCCGAACGCAGCCATAGCCCGCCGATAGTGCTGAACGACACTGGCGGGCCATACGCCGTTCTGTGCCCACAGGCGCGCATTGAACTCAAGCCGCTGCCCTTCTTCGTCGCCGACTCCGCGGACGGCATAGAAAGTACAGCCGAGCAACGCTACGTCCGACGACGACTCCGGCGCCTCGATCTGCTCGAGGCGTAGGCCGCGCTCTGCCAACCTGGCAAGCACGTCGTCAGCCCACTGTGGCACCTCGGGGGTCTCGAAGTAATAGCCGCCGTCGAAATGCTGGCACCCAAAGGGATGCTGGATTTCGAGCGGCCAGCGCTTGGTCATGACCAACACCAAGCCGCTACAGGTAAAGCGCTCGTACCTGGGGTGCAGCGATGCAACTGGCACTCGCGTGCGCCGAATGTGCTGGCCCAAACCAAACTCAGGCAAGCTGAGCACAGCGTGCACGATTTTTCGCGTCCGTATCAGCTGCTCCAAGACGTACTTCACACCTGGGTCGCGTAGACCAGGATGGTAATTACGACACGGCGTTTGCCACGATTCCATGTACCACTCCTCAATCGCTCGGGCTAAACGTAACAATATTATCTAATTTTGCATATATCATGTCAACAATAGTGAAATATTTCATTGCTACCCTCCCCACACCCCAAGCACACTAGGGTAAAAAAGGAGACACATTATGCCCCAGCCAGAATCTCAAAATCAACAACCCGGCATTCAGGAAACCATGCGCCAACAGCCCCGAACCACCGGAAAAACTCCTGTCACTGGTTTGCGCGATCATGTTGTACTCATTACCGGCGGCGATAGTGGTATCGGCCGAGCCACCGCGATTGCATTTGCCAAAGAAGGAGCAAAAGTAGCTATTGGCTACCTCGAATCCGAGCAAAAAGACGCCGATGAAACAAAGCGCCTAGTGGAAGCAGAAGGCGGTACCTGCCTTCTGACCCCTGGCGATGTGGGCGATCCAGATATCTGCAAAAATATTGTGCAGCGAGTTATAAAAACATATGGCCAGCTTAATGTACTCATTAACAACGCTGGCGAACAGCACCCAAAAGAAGATGTCGAAGAAATCAGCCCCGAGCAGCTACAGCACACGTTTCGCACTAACATTTTTGCCATGTTCTACCTGGTTCAGGCTGCATTGCCGCACTTGCATGACGGCGACAGTATTATCAATACTACTTCTGTCGTAGCGTACAAAGGTCAGCCAGTTTTACTTGATTACGCCGCCACAAAAGGCGCCATTGTTGCATTTACTCGGTCGCTCGCATTGCAGCTGGCCAAAGAAAAAATTCGCGTTAATGCCGTGGCGCCAGGTCCCATCTGGACGCCGCTCATTCCCGCCACCTTCCCCGAGGAAAAAGTCGAAACATTCGGTAAAGATACGCCTCTTGGTCGCCCCGGCCAGCCAGATGAAGTAGCACCTGCATTTGTCTTTTTAGCATCCAGCGGAGCAAGCTACATTACCGGTCAAACCATTCATGTAAACGGCGGACACATCGTAAATTCATAGCCTTAAAGCCGAGAGCGAACTGAATCTACAATCTTGCTTGCGTCGCTATCTCCCTCAAAAACAAGCCAGTCATGCTTTGCCGCCTCAGAAGCAAGCGCAGAGTCAGGAGAAATACAGTACGCAAAACGAGAGTGCCTTAGCATCTCTATGTCACCCGCGCTATCGCCAAAGCCAAATACCGGGCGCAGAGGCTCAACAAATTCTCGTTTTTGATCACGGTGCGCCAAAGATACCGACACTTCGCCAGTAAACACGCCCTCTTCCGCTTCGTACTGGCTCGAAATAACCCTATCCAAACCGAGCGTTTGCGAAACCGCCCCAGCCATATAGGCTGGCTCTGCCGTAACCGCTACTAGTTCGTATTCTGCACGAAGCACCGTTAGTACTCGCTCGCCAAATGCTCGAAATAATTCCGTGTGCTGCTGCAAAAATTCATGCGCATGTTGCTCTAGTTCTACTACTCGGCGCCCCGCAAGGCCCCGAGCGTGCGTGTTGAGCAAAGCTTGAGCGGCCACTTCATACTCTATATCCCCATTTGCTGCTGCAGTAAGCAGCTCAACGGCTTGTTCGTAGGAAGACTTCAGCAATAAGCCTTTTTCGTGCTCGGCGCGCATAATTGGCGCGATCAAGAATTTTTTGCTCAGCGTATTATCTATGTCGAATACTGCAAGTTTTTCTGTCATGTTTGTATAATAACGTATCGCCCCATGCGGCCGATAAAAAGTCTTGCATTGTAAAATGTTTTATAGTAATATCAATATTTGTTGCGTGGGAAATCCCGCGTATTTTTATTGCTCCTTACCAATTTAGTATTATCGTTTTTTACCAACTCATGCATTAGTCATGGGCCGGTGTGGCATTCTTTTGCCCGCTCGCCTTCGACTAGAGTTGGAACCGATCAACCAGCACAGAAACTGTCGTTCAAACCGAAAGGATCCCATCGTGGGACTCGGTAGCAAGCTCACCAGTGGCGTGGCCCTCGGACTCGGCAACCTCTCCCGGGCCGCCGTCCGCCTCGACTGGAGCACGGACTCCGACCTCGACCTGGTCAGCGGCTTCTTCGACTTCAACGGCCGTCCCATCCCGCAGAGCGCGGTCTACTTCGACCGTCTGCAGAACTTCGGCGGCGCCGTGATGCTCGACAAGGACAAGCAGACCGGCCTCAGCCGCGGGCTCGCCAAGCAGAACGGCTCGGACGAGACCACCGTGTACGACCTCAGCCGGCTGCCGCAGAACGTCGCCAGCCTCCACGTGGCCGCCATCGCGCAGGACCAGCCGCATCTGGGACGCTACGGCGTCACCTTCAAGACCGCCGGCCAGTCGCAGGCCGTCATCCTGGACGCCCAGACCAACCAGAGCCTCGGGTTCATCGACCTCGACGACCAGTACGGCCCGTACAGCGCGGCCGGCCTGGGCACCTTCACCCGAGCCCACGTCGGCGGCCCCTTCCAGTTCGTGCCGCAGTTCCGCGCCTACAGCTCCATCGCGGAGCTGGCCGTCGCCATCGGCGAGCCCGTCTGAACCACCGCCGGCTGATCGGTTCGTCCCCGCGCCCACCTCACCGTGGGCGCGGGGGCAACCCCGTTTTACATGAATTGATAAAAGATGATAATCCCTTGTCAAATCCCCGATTTACCTCTGGGATTTTTGTTTTTGTGAGGTTTTTCGCCGGCAGCAGCCAAGCACCATTGTTACAATAGGCCACGGTGCGCACCGTTCCAATACTAACAAGAGCAATCTTGGACAATAAGGAGGCAATTATGAACATGGCAAAGAAAGCCTTGCTCGTTGGAGCAACACTCTCTGTCGTGAGTTTTATCGCTACCGCGCCAGCTGCGCATGCCATTGATATATCGGCAGTACAGCCCACACACAAAGAACTTTTAAAAAAAGAAAAGAATATTGCGCTTGCGGCAAATAGCAACGACGTAGTTAACGTCTCGACTGAGCTCAATTGCACAAACCATATGCTCACTGCTACAGTCACAAACAAAACCAGCGGCGACGTAACGCCCACCGTTACCCTTAACGGCCAAGAGCCAACCTACCCTGTCACCTGGCCAATCGAACCAGGCAAAAAGGCAACGTACTTTTGGTCATTTAGCGGCAACAATCTGCTGGCCGATGTAAAGGTGGGGGTAGACACCTACAAAGACGTAAGCGTTTCACCCATGATTAACTGTAGCGAACCAGTATCATTTGACGTTACCGCAACAAGCAAATCAATGGTCAGTGGCCGCCTTACAAACAATAGTTCGTTTGTGTCGCAAACCGTATACACGCGCATTAACGGCGGAGATATTCGGGTTGAGAATCTCGAACCGGGAGAATCACGCCTCATCGCATTACCATTTAACGCACAGGTACCAGACCCACAATCAGCATTTGTGACGATCGGTACCGACGATGGATTTGAGGGTACCTACACAGTAGAGTTGACCGCGCCGATTATTAGCCCGATTCCACTTCTTAAGTAGCGGCAAAAGCCATATTAGCGTACGCCGGGCAGCTCCTTGCCCGGCGTACTGCGTTTTATCTAAAACCGTCGTTTAGTGCCACACCTGCCACGTCACATCGGCCTGAACATTAAACGCCTGCCTTACCACGCTGGGCGTTGTTTCTTGTATGGTTGTCACAAACAAATCGCGCGCATTGGTGCCGGTACGAGCCGCCGTAAAGCTTAGCTTTGTGCCGTCTGGCGACCACACCGGCGCCGAAACATTGTCATAACCCGCAAGCGAAAGTGGCACATACGAAACACTCCCATCTGGCCCGCTCACGCTTATTGACTCACCGCTAAAATCCTCTAGAAAAGCGATACGACTGCCGTCAGGCGACCACGACGCTTCATAGCTATCCCCATCAGAAATCACAGACCGGTGCGTGCCGTCCGCCCAAATGGTATACACCTGCCCGTCGCTATCGGTAAAGAGGATCTTTTTGCCATTGGGTGACCACGACGCCTTCGAGGACGATGTCACATCAGAAAGTCCAACAAGCTCCCGGGTTGCGCCGGTGGCGAGCTCTTGTATCAAAAGGCGCGAGCTCGCAGCCGAAAGCTCTTCGTACACCATGCGCCTATCGCCCGGTTCCCATGATGGCGCTCGATACGACAGTTGCGTCGACCATCCTGAAATATTTTGTTCGTTGCCGTCTTTGATATTGACCGCAAACACCGCACTGCGGTCTCCTGTTTTTGTGTGTAGCGTCCGCACAAATGCAAGGCGTGATCCGCCATACGACCATACTGGCGTACCTTCGGATGCATGCGGGCGTTGCGTCACATACCGCACAGCGCCCGTGCCAACATTCATGACAGCCACTCGCTTGTTACCGTTTTTGCGTGGCTCAACAAATGCGAGCGATGCGCCATCTGGCGACCACGTTATATCTTGCGCATTCCGAGACAGCAAACGCTGTGCCTGCCCGCCCTTACCGTCGACCGTCCATACGCCTCCGCTGGCCGTCACATATGCCACTCGTCCATTCTGACCAGCAAATGTCGCGGCCTCGGCTGGCTGTCCCGCCAAAAGCACTACGCCAAGCCCAATACCGGCTGCAATCCTTTTAAAAACCATCTAGACCCTCCTTATTTTTAATGACGCTTTTGGTATATCATGCTCTGCCCAAAATAAAAACATGCAGCAAATGATGGCTAGACTCGAAGAATTATATTTTGACAGTTATACTTTGACTATGACCGATAAAACTACAATCTCAACTTACGATAATTCCGCCGAGCAGCTTGCAGCCTATTTTTCTGGAATAGGCTCCCGTCTGGACGTAATTAAAGAAGCACTCAAACTTGCGAACCATCCTAAGGGCGCTCGGGTTGTAGAGGTGGGTTGTGGAGACGGGCGTGACGCCAAAGATATCGTACCGCTTGTCGGGTGGTACGAGGGATTTGACCCTTCCATTGAATTGATCAAACTTGCCAGAAAACGCTCCTTGAATGCAAGTTTTGTGCTAGCCGACGCCTTAAATTACAACTATCCCAAAAATACTGACGTTATATTTGGCTTCGCTTCATATTTGCACCTTAATCGAGATGACTTTGCAAAAGCAGCCAAAAAGGCCGCCGGCAGTCTTCGTAGCGGCGGAATCATAGCGATAACCCTCAAAGAGCGCGACTCCTATCAGGAAGAGTTAGTAAAAGATGAATTTGGCGAACGTTGGTTCTATTATTACGATGAAGCAACTGTCAAAGATGTCCTGAGTGGAGGCTTTGAAATTCTCAAAATCGAACATAGGACGCTAAACCGAAAAACTGCCAATTGGCTGGTAATCCTAGCGAGAAAAATATAAAGAGATGCTTCTAAGCACCTCTTTATATTTGTGTAATAATTTCATGGTGACCTCACGGGGAATCGAACCCCGATTGCCAGGATGAAAACCTGGTGTCCTAACCGTTAGACGATGAGGCCACGGCGCAGGATGATGCCATTTTGTGCTTGCATAAAATGCATCAATCCGAGTACGTGGTTTCAATATGCCGCAGGCATATTGGGCCGGAGCGAAATACTCCGAGCATTTGGCTTCAATTTGCTTTAGCAAATTGGGTCATAAGCCATCAAAGTACGTGCTACCAATACTATGGCCGAGGCCAATTACCGTATTCGCAACAAAACAATCTTACCAAAAAATCAACCTCTTGCCTAGAGATGTTTTTGGAATGCGCGATTGGAAGGGCTTCTCGCCGGCTGGGCGGAACATGCGAAGCGTGGGTACTCGCAGTTCCGCCCAGCGGCGAAGTAACACTCTCAGGCACTCACCTTGCGGCGGCGCCCGGACTGCTGGACGTACTGCCCCAGGCGAATGAGCCTGGCAGCATGTAGCCGACGCAAGGCTTGCTCAACCTCCTGGTCGGTCGCCCCGAAGTCGGCAACGATGTGCTTCTCCTGGAGGCTCCCGATGAAGGTTGCCATCTTCACCACCAGGCCCCCCTCCCAGCCGATGAGAGCCTGCTGCAGAGCGGAGTCCAGGTTGTGCGGTCTTCCGACCAACGTTGCGCCTTGCGCAGAGCGCTTCATGTCCAGAGGCATGTGCGTGTTCCTTCCAATCGCGGATGCATAACTCACTTGTAGCCCTTGGCGCCGTCCAGGCATCCCACCCAGTCGTATTAAGGGCCGCAAGTTGTTAAAGCGCTTTTATAATACCATAAATAGCAATTCATAGCAATGCTTATGCTTGCCAAACAAAAACACCTCCGCGTAGGAGGTGAAAGTCATTCCAGGAGGAAGGTCGAGGTTCTGCGGCGGCCGTCCAGCAAAGGACGGCCGCACGCACAGAAACGTCGCGAGTTGGGATTTTACACCCGCTCGTAGCAGCGCACCGAAAGTCCCTGACGATGTGCGTCGAGGATCGCCTTGCCGATAAGGGCAAGCCATTCGGATACAACCGCAGAGTCGAGCTCGATGCTGGCGGATGCGGCCCACGGCTGCAAGGCGACCAACGCCGGGTAAGTGCTCAACCTTCGGCTGAGCTCGACCAGGCCGGACTCGTTGTGAACCCAACGGTGCAGCTCGTCGCTGCCAGCGGGAGCGCCGGCCTCGAGCAGAACGTCGGATATGCAGTGCCCGACGGCCGTTCTCAGCTGGCGCCGAGCAGCACGGCGAGTCAAGAATCCAGCCTTCGGTGCTCTGTGCCTGTTCGACATACTTCCTCCTGGAAAGGGCGCGGTACTTCGAGGCGGATGCCCCTTTTCGCGTTCCAAACATAATACCATGCTTATGCTTTAAAGTCAATAATTACCGCACCACGGGCAGGTCGTTCCAGCTCGTGGTATATGCCGGGCTGCGTCTCTGGTGCTTACTATGCCAACCAGTGCGGGCAATATGTTCGCTCCCGTGGCGAATCAGCCGAAGATTGTGTTTTTTATTAAGCGCGTCTACAGATTGCATTAAGAGGGCTTGCTTGTCTAAGTCGGCTTTGTTTTCTAACAGAGATAACTGCCATGCCTCCTCAGAGGTCAGCCCAACCAGCCCTACGCCGGCGCGACGATAAGCAAAATCAGGGTCATGAATCTGCTGCAGCCCCTGTAAAGCCGCCGTAATCAGCGTGCCCGTGTCGCTCGAAGGCTGCGCCAGGCGCACCACGGTCGACGAACCCTGCCCCTCAAACCCATGTGGCGTTCGCAAAAACACCAGCACCCCTGTTGCTACGCTCTTTTGCGCACGCAATTTAACCGCTGCCTGCGCCGTAAACGTCGCAATAGCCCCTTCCAGCTGATAATAGTCGCGCACATTATGGCCAAACGAGCGAGTACGCGCAATGGTTTGTTGCGGCTCTACCTCTGTTTCGATAGGCAAGCAACTTTCCCCTTTCAGCTCACGCACCGTTTTGAGACCACGAATCGACATCTGTTGCTGCGCCCACTGCTCGCTTACCTGCGTGAGATCATATGCCGTCGAAACACCTCTCGCAAGAAGTCTTGGCGCTAACGCCCTCCCCACACCCCAGACGTCTTTAACTGACAGCCAGCGCAAAAGCCCGAGCCTCTCTGCATCTGTTTGTACGGCAAAAACACCATTAGTATCTGGCGTTTGCTTGGCATATTCAGAAGCCGCCTTGGCGAGTGTTTTAGTAGGCGCCACTCCAATAGACACAGGAATACCAGTCCACTGCAAAATATCAGCGCGCAGCTCGGCGGCCCAAGCCTCGTAATCATCTGTTGGCAGGCTCGAAATTTCAAGAAAGGACTCGTCAACCGAATACACTTCTATGGATGGCGCAGCGCGCATAAGAATCTGCACCACCCGCTGCGAAAAATCGCCATATAACCGAAAGTTAGCCGAAAAAAGCGTCACGCCCTTCCCCTTCATCAGATGATCTATCTTAAAAAGAGGTGCGCCCATAGGAACGCCCATTTGCTTAACCTCATTGCTTCGCGCCACAATACAAGCATCATTATTGCTCAGCACCGCCACTGGCCTCTCCCATAAGTCCGGTCGGAACACGCGTTCGCAACTAACAAAAAAGTTATTGCAATCAACCAAGGCAAATACGGGTTTTCTTTGTGTCATATCTGTTATCTACTATACTTTATGTATATGGAACTTTTTAAATCATTAAATCTTGCTGCTATGTTTATGGTCGGAATCGCCCTTCTGATCGGGCTGGGAGAGATTGGGCTGGGCCTTAAAGCAAACCTCTTTTGGCGAATTACGACAGCAGTTATGCTGGTTGGTTTTGCTATTTTTATCTGGTCAACATGGTTTGCCCCACGAGCAACCGCGCGTCTCGAGCTCCCATGGCTCGCCCTAGCAAAGCTTGCGCTCTTTGGTATAACCTCTGTTGGTCTGTATATAACCGACAATAAAACAGCGGCATTTGCCCTTATGGGCGCCTTTGTCATCATCGAATCACTCGCTCTCGCCTGGGGCCAAGAAGATCCTAGCGCGCACGGTGTATAACAAAAGTCACCACACCCCACAGCGAGGCATCGGCGGCTTCGTGCAAGGCAATTGGCTGATAATCGGGGTTTTCTGGCATAAGCCATACTTCTGACCCCTGTTTTTTAAGACGTTTTAAGGTAAAATCACCATCAACGGCGGCCACAACAATGTCGCCGCTTTTTGCCTGCAAAGACTTATCAACAACCACCAAATCGCCAGAGGTGATGCCGGCGCCGTTCATAGAATCACCCTCGACCCGCAAATAATACGTGCTCACGGGGTGTTTTACCAGATATTCATTCAAATCAAGTGCAAAACCACCTGCTTCTTCGGCCGGGTTTGGAAAGCCTGCACGAATAGGCGCAGCCATGAGTTTGGGGTGTTCTTGCTTTTTCATCTTCTTTATTATGCCACACCCGCAAAGAGGTAATGCTTATTTATATAACATAAGCAAGTTGACATAAAGTCATTATTATGTTACATTGGACAAGATCAAGTTTTTAAGGGAGGCAATATATGAATGCAATTCATAAGCTTTTGAACCATGTTCGCTACGCAAGTAGTAGCAAACTCGTTCTCGGCGCGCTTTTCATCGCTGTGAGCGGTATCGCGCTGGGTGCAAACCTCCTCGTAAGCAACAACGCTGCGAGCGCGGAAACTTGTAAGACAAATAACATCATGCCTTGTGGTTACAACTCGGTAAGTGAATTTGTCAGCAAGTATAAAAGTAACAACCCGAGCGACATGAAGGCTATTTACGCAGCCTACGGTCTGAGCTCGGATGAGATCGATCGCTTTGCAAAAACTGCAAAGGCAGGTCTGGTCTATAAGAACGGTAATATTACCGTAGATGGCAAGGTTGTTGCTAAAAACGCCAGCAACCTGGGTCGCGAAAAGTCTACCGGTTACAGCAAAGCTGTTTCTATCGGCGGCAAGACGTACTACTCGGGTTCTACCCAAGACACGTTCGCAACTGACCACCTTCCAGCCCTCGTTATGATGAACGGCGACAAGATGGAATTCGCAGTTATGAACATCTGTGGTAACCCACTTCCTGCAACGCCAACCGGCGAAGCTCCAAGCTACAGCTGTAACATGCTGAACGCTAAGCAAGTTAACCGCACCACCTACAGCTACACGACTGATGTCACTGCGCTGCACGGTGCAAAAATTGCCAAGCTCGTGTACGAATTTGGCGACGGCACAAGCAAAACAGTAACAAGCGCTTCTGAAGCCGTTACTCACAGCTACGCCAAAGAAGGTACGTACACTACCAAGGTTACTGTTTACGTAAACGTAAATGGCGAGACTAAAGCAGTTACCGCTGCTAAGTGTGCAAAGCCAGTAGAAGTTAAACCTGTTCCACAAACCCCTACATATGTTTGTGACCAACTGGTTGCAACAACTATTAGCAAAGAAAACCGTCAGTACCGCTTTACCGCTAAAACTAGCGTAGCTGGCGGCGCCAAGCTCGTAAGCGCAAGCTTCAACTTTGGCGATGCTCAAACCTTGAACGATGTTAAGCCAAGCGACGCAAGCACTGCTTCTGCAGAGCACACGTACGCAAAAGCTGGTAGCTACACCATCGTAGCAACCGTCAAGTTCACTGTTGGTAGCGATACTAAAACTGCTACTTGTAAAGCACAGGTCAGCCCTGAGAACCAACCTCCAAAAGAGTGTAAGCCTGGTATCCCAGAAGGTGACAAGCGCTGTGAAGACGTAAAAGAATGCAAGCCTGGCATTCCACAGGGCGACAAGCGCTGTGAGGAATGTAAGCCTGGCGTCCCAGCTGGCGACAAAGCATGTGAGGAAACTCCTGCTGAGCTGCCTAACACTGGTGCCGGCCTTGCAATCGGCGGCTTCTTCGGCACAGGCGCTTTGGGCATGAGCCTTCGCTCATTCCTGATCAGCCGTCGCAACCTGCGCAACGCTTTCAAGCAGTAAGCTAAACGTTCGCGGACCGACTGACCGCTCAATGCACAAACCACCCGTCATTATCGACGGGTGGTTTTGCTTTTATCATATAATTTCATGGAATGTGTGGCCGGCCCTGCAAAAGGACCAGCCACGACACCCTACCAGCCGATCATGGCAAAAACACGCCTGAAAGCCGCTCGCCAGATGTCCGGGAACTCAACGAACCCGATGTGGGTCGAGCCTTCGATCTCGATGATTTGGCCACCACCAAAGATCTTGAGCCACCTGTTTGCCGCGCTCCACTTGACGACGCCATCGTCGCCCTCGGCGCCAACCGGGTGCGAACGCATGACGATCAGCGGAATGCCCGCGTACTCGCTATCTTGATAGTCGCGGTGCGTGGCCATGTAGCGGAGTTCGCCGGTCCACCCCGACAGCGCGTAGGTCTTGCTTGCGTGGTAGTGCCGCGCCAGCTGTTCGTCGTTCACACCAGCGCCCAGCGACGTGCGGGACGGCGGGTTAAAACCGAAGAACCAGAACAACCGCGTGAACAGCGTGTTTGCCGCCGGACCAGCGCGCCAGAGCTTTGCGATCAGTTTGGCCGGCGTAGCCTGCACGAGGTCGTTGACGGTCGTCGGGCCATCCTGCAGTACGACCACAAATTGCATGTGGCCGCCGTGCGCGCGGTCGTAGTCGATGAAGTCGGTCACGAGCATGGCACCGAGCGAAGCGCCGTCGAGGAGTACAATCTTGTACCCCCACGCCAGCATTTGCTCGTAGGTCGTCTTGATGATGGTTGCGGCATCGAACCGTTTCGGGTTGTACTCCACAACGACATCATCGGCGTGCTCTTCCCACACATCGCGCACTGGCGCAGAATGGGCGACGCCCGAGCTCTGCGTGCCGGTGAAGGACAGGACGGCTCTGTTGCCACCCTCTTGGTAACGCACGACTTTGGGCGTTGCATCGTGAACGATTGCGTTGGCAGCACCGTCGAAACAGAGCAGCCAAACCAAGCCATACGCGACAAGCAAGCCGCCCATCTTGAGACAGGCAAAAAGCGTCATAGCTCCCCTTAGGGTTGAGGCGGTAGGGCAACATTAATATATACCATAATTTTACTATTTTTGCAATATAAGTATGTACATTTTGTAATTTTTATGTTAAAATATATAAATACGCCTGAGTAGTCCTACTCGAGCGCGCACCGCTTCTACAAGGAGGAGTCGCACATGCGACCCATCATCCGCCGTACCGCCAGCGCCCTTGCCGGACTGGCGCTCCTGCCCTTGGCCCTCACGGCCTGCAGCAGCGACAGCACCGACAACGACGTCACCAAGAAGACCCCGACAGCCACCCCGGTCCCGAACCCCACGCCCAGTGCCGCTCCGGCCCAGCGCATCAAGCCGATGCCGCTCCTGCACCAGATCACCTACCGCGTGAGGCTCGGCGCCAAGAACACCAACGGCTCGTACAGGGTCACCTACCGGTTCGGCGACCTCACCAAGTTCCGCCCGAACATCTCGGCCTCGACCTACAGCGCCGTCCAGGTGAACAACACCGACACCGTTCTGGGGTCGGGCTGCAAGGACGTGCGCGCCAACGAGCGTGCCATCCCGTTCACCTTCAGCATGCAGGGCCTGACCGGCAATTCCGACATGGTGCACGTCTGGCTCGTACCCGTCCTCAAGCAGGGCGAGAAGGAGATCAGCCCGCCCCAGGGAACCGTGCGCGTCGAGTACACGGGCTTCCAGGGTGGACCGCAGTGCAACCGCAACGCCGCGGGCAACCCGACCTCGTACGGGTTCTACGGACCCACCACGACCCGGCCGAACAGCCCCTCCGACATCACCGGCTGGATCATCCTGTCCGGCAAGGCGCTCGACCCCAAGGCCGGCTACAAGTTGGCCGTGATCTCCAGCGCCTTCACCAGCGGCGTGGCGGCCAACACCGTCGACCAGATCAAGGGCGGCGACCCCTACCGCACCCAGCTGGCCACCGGCCGGGGCAGCGCCATCGCCGGCGCGTCCGTCCCGCTGGTCTCCGCCGGCAAGTAGAAACGGTGCTCTGACGGTGGGCGTGGGTTTCTTTTTTGAAGCCCCGCCCACTGTTATCACCCTTGAAATTATTTTATATTTATTGCATAATACCATAGTTACCGCACACTTCGTGCGGATGCACCGCCACCTACAGCAAAGGAAGACCCCATGCTTCGGCGCACAACAGCAACCGTGATCGCGCTCGGCCTCAGCCTGGCGCTCGCCGCCTGCAGCAGCGATGACGGCTCCAGCACCCAAACCGTCAGCCTGACTGGCACGCAGCCCAACGGGACCACTTACACGCTCAAGATCGAGCGCGAGAAGCCCCAGGACTACAGCCCGAACCTGACCGTCACGGACCGCGCCGGCAAGAAGAGCGTCACGCTCGGCAACGCAGTCAAGAACTGCAGCATCCCGGACACCAAGACCGCCCGGGTCTACAAGTTCACGCTCTCCGCAGAGTCCGACGCCAGCCCTAACATCTACGTCGACCTGGAGCGGTTCGACCCCAACCCCGACGGCGACAAGTACCTGTACGACATCGTCTTCCTGAACAGCGTGACCGCCAACTGCGTCGACGGCGCGCTGCTCCGCAAGGCCAACGGGCTGCCCATGCAGGAAAGCGGCTACGTGATCGACATCAGCAACACTGACAGCGACGGCGAATACGCCCCGATGCTGCAGATCACCGCCAAGGCAAGCCAGGCAAGCACGACATACGACACGTTCAGCAATGCCTCCGGCGCCACGCTGGACGCTCTGAACCCCTGGGCCACCATGCCCTTCCTGCCGTAGCACGCGAGTGCGGGCGAGCCCTCCACCCGGAGAACTCGCCCGCCTCGTGCAAAGTATTGAAATTATATTGATAATATTATAAAATATGCAAGTTATCCGCGGCACAGATGCTGCGGATCTACGCACCACTCATCTACGGCAAGGGAGATTCCCCTCATGTCTCGACGCACCGCGGCTGCCATGGCGGTATTCGCATTGGGCCTGTCGGCACTGACCGCTTGCGGCAAGGCCGACCACGCCGACGACGTCCCGACCGGCTCCGCTTCACCCAGTGACGTCGGCAACCCGGCGGGCGACCCCAACGGCGGCAGCGGCACCAGCAGCCCAAGCTACCAGATCGCGAAGGCCTCCGAGCAGTCCAGTTTCGCCGGCACCATGCCGGATGGCACCAACTACAACCTGGTGTTCTTCCGCGGCAAGCTCGTACCGGCGACCACCGCTCTGGCCTCGGTCGACCCCGCCACCGCCACCTACGAAGACGGTGTCAGCACCGTTCTGGGCAGCGCCTGCGAGGTCACGTCCGAGGACGCCGCCTTCCCGTTCGCCATCTCGGCCGCCAACAACACGACCGGCTTCGACCCCGCCACCATCAAGGCGGTCATGGGGCTCTACAAGCTGGACTCCCAGGACGACGAGACCGGCATGGACCCGTTCAAGCCGAACGAAGTCGACATCGAGATCACTCTCGGCGGCGAGACGATCTGCAACCGCGACAACGGCCAGGCCGGCACCAACACCGCCCAGCACATCAACTTCAACGAGTTGGCCGGCGGCGAGAGCCACCTGCACACCGGCTGGGTGATCCTGAAGGACGTCAAGTCTCCGAAGCACCCGGACGGCAGCTACGAGCTGTACAAGGACTACAAGATGACGGTCACCACCACATCTTCGATCGACCCGAAGGGCTTCGACAAGATCGACGGCTTCACCGGCGAATTCACGCCGCGCAAGACGTACGACGGCCAGGGCAACAAGGTCACCGTTGGCGGCGAGCTTCCGCTCGTCAAGTAAAGAAGGGAAGCCAAAAAATCATGAGGCAACTCAACGCCACGCTGGGCGTACTCGGTGCACTTCTGCTGACCGCAGCTTGCGGCAGCGGTGACAGCACCGTGCGCGACGACTACGGGTTCGACGGCAGCACAACGGTTCCGTTCTCGCTGACCGTGCGCACCTACCCGAACGACGTCGCCAGGGCCGGCTACAGGCTGGACATGGCGAACGACAAGAAGACCATCAACCTGGGCGCCGCCAACTGCATCAACGAGCAGAACGGCGACGAGGCCTACCCCATCACCATCAAGGGCCACATCAAGAACCCGGTCGGTGATCTGAGCGTCAAGGTCAACTTGAGCGTCGAGGACCCCACCGGGAAGGCCCTGGACGCTGACAGTTCTCGCACCGTCGCGGTCGCGTGGCTGTACAAGGACAAGGCTGACTGCCTGACCACGCGCGACGGGACCATGAGCGTCACCCTCAAGGGGGCCGCCAAGGGCTCGGACGCACAGGTACAGGGCTACCTGATCCTCCCCGGCGGCGTGAACAACTACGACGGCTACCAGCTGAACGTGACCACCAACGCCGGCAAGGTGTACAACCTCAAGGGGCACGTGCTGCCCTACAAGGACACCGGCGTGACCGCCAAGCTCACCCCGTAGAACCAAGGTGCAAGCCGTGGTGGGCGCGATTCTCTTAAACAAGAATCGCGCCCCCACACACCAATCAAATGACCTTATATTCAATCTGTTATACTAAAAGTATCTATGAGTAAACCCAAGAAAAAACGCACCAAAACCTACACCGGCCGCGATGCCGCAACCGGACCAGTTGTCCACCGCTACACTGCCGAGGTTAAAAGCCCGGCACGTGAATGGTGGGACGGCCACAAACGCGCCATTAAGCTCAGCGCAGGCATTAGCGGCGGTGTACTACTTGTTGGATGGCTTCTCTTTGAATTTATCCGTGTGCTCGTCGGCTGACGTAGGCTGCAAAAGCGGTAAACGAAACCCAAATGTACTCCCTTTGCCTTCGGTGCTGCTAAAAATCATCGATCCGCCATGCGCCACTGCAACCTTTTTTGCCAAAAACAAGCCCACACCCGTACCATCTGGCCGTGCAGTACGCGCGTTGCTTGCGCGATAAAACTTGGTAAATAACTGGTGTCGCTCGCTTGCTGGCACACCTATGCCTTGATCCTGTACAGTAAGCGCAACGTCTTTTGCGGTCTTCACTAAATCAACCTTAATAACGCCGCCCGGATGTGAATAAAATATCGCGTTATCAATAAAATTCATGATAGCCTGACGGACTTTGGCTTCATCAAGAAGAAGCGTCGGAATAGAGCTAGGCACACTGACTTCTACCTTAAGCTCGCGCGATGTTGCCGTAGACAGCAGTTGGCTAACCTCTTGTTTTACGATATCAGCCAAGTTTACGGGCGTACGCTCGATAGTAAACTTACCTGTTTGCAAACGCGACACATTTAAGAAATCAGAAATAAGATAGACCATTCGCTGCGAACTAGCAAAAGCTTGTTCGAGCAACTGCTTTTGCGAAGGGTTCAACTTGCCCGCATCGCCCTCCAGCACAATCGATATGTAACCCTTTACACTCGTCAGCGGCGTACGCAACTGGTGTGACGCCATACTAATAAACTCATCTTTGGCGTTATCGAGCGACTTGAGCTTTTTGTTGCTCTCGCGCAGCTCGGTCGTTGCCTCACGCACCTGGCCCTGCAAGGTTTCGTTAAAATGCGTAATTTCTTCAAAGCGTAGACCGTTTTGAGCCGCAACCGCCAGCTCATCTGCTGCGATACGCACAAGTTTTAGGTCGTCGTTGCTATAAATACGACCGTTTGCCTTAACGCCGTAAATAACATAGCCAATCAGTTCCTTTGAGGTTTGCAGATTTACGACCACCGCCACGTTTGCGTGCTGCAGGGTACGATACATTGTGGCGTCATGCGAGTCGAGCTCATCTGTTACGATCATTGGTGCCGCGCGGCGCACAATTGCCGAATAAACCTCGAGCATTTGCGGCGGTCGCCCAACGCTAATTGTTCTATCAACACCGCCATTTTTGGCATCGAGCAATACGACCATCGCAAACTCCGACTTCAGTGCGGTTCGAAGAATTGTGAGCGATTCTCGCGTTAAACGCCGTACGTCTACGCGACTTACCAAAACCGTGCTGATATCGTCTAAGACCTGCTGCGTATCGTAGGCATCTTGATAAAAAATAGCTCGAGTTGCTTTATCGAAAAACTTTTTCAGAGGGGCAAATGTTAGAGCTAGTAGCAATGCAATGCCAACAAAGCTAGCCTGCCTGCCGGTACTAAGCTCGTTTGCACGAAGCAATCCGGCAAATAAGCCAAAGGCAAGCCCTGTATACAAAAGCGCTACAGTCGCGAGGGACAACACATAGGCCAATAAACGAACAGCCACCAGCCGAATGTCGAACAGTCGGTGCTTAATAATGGCGTAGCTAAACAAAGAGACCATAGCAAGTACACCCAGTGGTATCGACAACTGACTTACAACAACATCAGGGAAAAATACAATGGCGACCAAAATAATAACCGTCGCAGCAACAACACCAAAAAGCAAAAAGCGCGTACGATAGCGGGCATCGACGTTAGGGTTATGCCTCATATGATGCGCCAAGCGCCAGATGCCGAGGCCTAAATACACCACCACAAACAAAATAAGCACCCAGTATAGCCAGTTAGCGTCAACAACTATACCGGCCTCGCTTAGAGCAACCTTGGTGTACAAAAGCCCCGGTATAAAAGCAGTTGGTACGAACAGCAGAGGTAGAATATATTCGCGCCAATTACCACGGCGTTCGGCACTTAGCTTATCTGTGTAGCGCATAGCGAAGTGGTAAAACTCAACCGCAAAAAACGCCGGAAGCGTTAGGGTGAACTGAAACGCCGTATTGGCAAGTGACGGCATAAACCCATACAGTAGCTGTGCCACAAACTGCAAAAGTACCCACATTCCCAAAAAAAAGGTAAAGAGTGCAAACGCCTTATTAAGCCTGTTGCGCTGGCGCAAAAAAACTAAAGCAGCCACAACGAAAATGCCTATGGTTGTGGTTAAGTATAAAATAGTGTATAATATAAATAGTGTCATTTCGCAAAGCAACCAATGTTGTTATTATAAGCGGTTTGACCAAAAACGCGCCATGAATTTCCCATTTTTTCCGACGTTTCGCAAACTCGTCCCCGAAGATCGCGACGATTATCTTGCTGTGTACAAACACGTCGACCCCTACAGTGATTTTAGTTTTAATAACCTTATTATTTGGCTTGATCTAGAAGAAGACCTAGAGATTAGCCAGTACAAAGGCTGTGTTATCTTGCGGTTTACAAATCCGTTCGAACACAGCCGCCGAGAAACCGCCTATACTATCCTAGGCTACGAACATTGCCTCGAAGTTATCGAGGCAATTTTTGCCTATCAAGCTCAACAGCACATCCCGCAAAAACTCATTATGGTGCCCGAAAGCGTCATAAGTAACGCGCTTCAGTCGCCTACTATCCCGCAAGAATTTGTCATTCGTGCCAGCCAAGATCACTGCGATTACGTTTTTACTGTCGACGAAGTCTTAACTGCTCAAGGCGGCAATTATGAGCAATTGCGCCGGAATTTACGCATCTTTTACAGAGAAAATCCAGGGCAAGTCGACGTAGTAAACCTTGACCTCGCCAAAACTGAAACGCACGAATATTTACTCGAAGCTCTGACAAAATGGCAAAAAAATGCCGGGTTCATAAAAAACGACCCGACATTTGACGAGCCGCGCGCACTCAACCGCTACTTTACCTATCCCAAAGCATGTCCGGCAGAATGCCGAGCATTTTTGCTCAATGGGGATATTTTTGGTTTTAGCATTATCCATAAACCACCCCAAAAAGACTGGGCTATTTTTAATCACCTCAAATGTACGCGCGATGTTCCAAACGGCTACGACTTTATTTATCACTACATTCTGGGTGAGCTCGCCAAAGATGGTATCTCAAAGGTAAATTTCGAGCAAGATCTGGGCATCCCAGGCTTGCGCAATCACAAACACCAGCTGGGACGCAGTGAATTTTTGTATCGCTACGATATCAGTCGACAGTAACGGGCTTGAGATACCAGTAGTCAACTTGGTCGGTCTTGTGGACGGGCTCAGTAATTTTAAGACTCCCGCTTTGCTCCACATAGTTCATAACAATTGGCGGAATGTACTGCCCCGACATATTTGTGGACTCAAACGTTACGGTGTACGTGCCGCCCATCTTGTTGCATATCAACGACAATAACTGGACCACGTCTTTCGAATAATGCATCGAGCTGCTTGCATCATTAGCCATCCCATAAAAGTAAATCATTTGATCGCCGCGTTCCTTGGCCGCCTTTGCAGCTGCTTCTCTTTTCTCATCTTTAATCCAAAAGCATTCATCGTAACTCGACAGAAAGAACCCCAGGCACGACGATTTATCGTCATCGTTATATCGGTCGATAGTGTGAGCCCCGTCGCCCAAAACCATACTTCGAAAAAAGTCCTTGGTATCTTCCAGCCATACTGGGTGATTATCTCGCAGCCACTTAAAACGGTCTTTACAGAGGCCCCATAGTTCGTTCATTGCCTGTTCGTCGTTACGCAATCGCTCTGCGTCGAGCAACTTTGTTCGCCGAACAAGTGGGTGATTTTCTCTTACAATTTCCTCAAACGCTTCTTGATAACTTTTTCCGGTTGGAGGAATTGCTTCGCCATGTTCGTCTATGGCTTCAAAACGAGCTTCGTACATAGCCATGGATGCCGGCTGCAACTCTGGATCTTCAATACGTGTGTCTAAAAAATCTTCCGGCTGATGCGGCCCAAGCTCTCGCAATAGTTCTGGCAAAATTTGCTTTGCATCGCTTGTTTCGCTATGCTCTGTTTCTACCAAAATAGCCGAACGAGCTGGCAGAAATTTATCTTGTTCGGGCTGCACAATGCGCGCGTCCGTCAAAGCAACCATGGGGAGGGTCATAACAAATACATCGCGGCTATCCATAAGTGATTTTGCGTGCTCGGGCTCATACCCATCGACGTGTTCAACTGGTGTCAAAAATGGCACTTCCATAACGGTCGCGCCTTCGCCAATACGAAGCTTTACCGTGCGTGGATCGCGAACAGCCCTGTCGTAGCCCGCGGCATCAACAATGCCCGTTTTGCGAAACGCCGGATTAAGCGCATCTGCTATTTCCCGGTATTGTTCATAGCCAACCTCTGTGCGTTCAGGGGTTGGCTCATATTCGGTTCGTTCTGTCATAGTTTCTTTTTTATTTTCGCAGCAACGGCTGCACAGCCATGCTCGACGCCTTAAAGAATTTTTGTGCAAAATCGGCGGCAACGTCTGGATCGTAATATTTGCATGAAAAAACGTCCAAATAAATATCATTTGTTTCATTAACAAAATGGCCCGAGACAAGCGATGTTTCGATAAGCTGCGTCATCGAAAATCCTGCAATCTCGGGCTTTTCGCCAAAGTGCACAACGGTGCATTCTCCGAATCTGGTTACATCTATGAGGTCAGTGAGTTCTACGACAAATTGCTTGATCGCATCTGCAGATCGTACAAGTTCAGGGTCGCAATTTTTTAAATCGATAGCGGTCGAAATACCCCAAGCGCCGCTGGCTTGGAAGTCTTGTTCAGTTACAGGCATGGCGCGTTACCTTTATTTACTGGTTTTTGTGTTGTTTATTTATATCATGTTTTCGGTGGCACTACAACTTTATTTTCAACTTCCACACCTGCTACTATAGGAATATGAATCCAACCAAAATTGCCATTATTGAAGACGACGCCGTTATTTCCCAAATGTACCGCATGAAGTTTGAGGCCGAAGGCTTTGACGTTCAAATGGCGGGCAACGGCAAGATTGGGGTAGAGCTTGTTGAAAAGATGCGCCCAGATATTATATTGCTTGATTTGCGCATGCCAGAGATGGATGGTGCGCAGGCGCTGGCGCATATTCGCGCACACGACTGGGGCAAGGATATCCCCGTGCTCATTCTTACAAATGTTGGCGAAGAAGAAGCGCCGCACGAACTCCGCGAGCTAGGTATTATTGGCTATATCGTAAAGGCCGAGCTTACACCTCGGCAGGTGACAGAGCGCGTAAAGCAGGCTTTGAGTAGTCAAAAGTAGTTTAGCTGACTAGACCTTGCGGGATGGTTTGCCTAATTACGCTGCTCCCACCCCATCGCACCTTGGAAGTCCTCCGCATCTCGTTTTTTAAGTAGACTGGGGTCCTGTCAGCCAGTCCGCCCCTAAAAGATTTTGTCTGGAGTACCAGAAAAACTTT
>Ga0075364_10000203_pt1 | contig 27794 bp, 29 predicted proteins | sample EndMetdeltDD1764_FD_71517 | JGI IMG/M metagenome (GOLD analysis project Ga0075364, IMG submission 71517) | Populus endosphere microbial communities from Tennessee, USA - Endosphere MetaG P. deltoides DD176-4 | ecosystem: Host-associated > Plants > Roots > Endosphere | place: USA: Tennessee... | reverse complement strand
CAGCATGATCGCCGACAACCTGCTGGAGAAGGGCGCAATCGCCGGGCTGGTGTGCCTCGGCCGAGGCACACCAGCCCGGCGATTGCGCCCTTCTCCAGCAGGTTGTCGGCGATCATGCTGGCCACGCGACCGCCCATCGACTTGCCGCCGATCAGCAGATTGGCGTAACCGTTGAGCCCTTCGACGACTTCCACAAATTCCTCCTGCAGGCGCTCGGCGCGCGGAGGCGGGCTACGTTTGCCCGTCAAGCGGCGCGCGGCCATGTATTCGAATTCGAACCGAACCACCTGAAAACCATTCTGCGTCAGCGCGCCTGACATGTCCTCCATCCATTGGGTGTCCATGGCGCCTCCGGCTCCGTGGGCGAGCAAGATTGTAGCAGCCGCGTTTTCCGGACCCGTTACGAGTTTTTCGTGGTTCATCATTCCTCCGGTGGTTGGTCGCTTTTCCTGTCCCCTCTGTCAGGGACCTTTGCGCCACGAGGCACACCGCGATGGTCGGTACGCGTTTTCTCGTGCCCAGCACGGCAAGTACCGCCGCCGCTCATTAATCGATACCGAAAGGAAAAATGAAGCTGAAAGGGCCCGGCTTCCCTCCCAAGACGCCGGGCCGATGCTCCGGAAGGCCGAGGCCGCATCAAAGCTGACCGGACGTTATTGTTTATATTAGCAGAGTCAATGGGTCATTTTATGCAATCAGGTCCGACATCGCCTGATGCCGGACCTGATTATCTCTTCGAGGGGGATGAAGAGTTTGACCGGAAACTTGAAGGGCGGGGGACGGGGCGCTTCCGGTTATCTCTTGAACGAGGACGGCGGCCTATGGTTCCAAACAATCGCTGCTTTCGCCGAATTGTTCTTTTTCGCAGACAGGCCGCATGGCTGCCATGCATGAACACGCATTGCTGATCCCCGGCGGTTTGGGTTAGGAAGAGTCATCGAGATCGACATTCCTCCTCCCAGTCGGTCCCGGTCGGACGGGCAGCACTCCTCCTCCCAGCTGCACGTCACTTTTCGAAGCCCGCCGCACCTCCTCCCGCGGCGGGTTTTCGCGTTTTACAGCTTTTTGGACCCTGTCATGTGGCACCCGAGATATCGAGGTGAGCCGCTCGCGCTATTTCGCCTGCGCTTTCTTTGGTCGAAAAATGCTAAAGGCAAGCACGATCAGAGCGCCCACGGCGATACCCAGCGCAGCCTGCAGGAAAGAGGTCATGATCCAGCCGACCACAGCGGGGATGATGCCAAGCGCCTGCTGCACAACCGTTGCGACATGTTCGATGAAATGCTCCGGCCGATGAAATCCGAACTCGGCTAGGCCGTGGATGATGATGCTGCCGCCGACCCAGAGCATTGCAGCCGTGCCAATAACGGTCAGTGCTTGCAAAAAAACAGGTGTTCCCTTGACCAGGCCGCGGCCAAACGATCGTGTCGGACCCGATCCCGTCTCCGCCAGATGCAATCCGATATCGTCAGCCTTCACGATTAGGGCGACCACGCCGTAGACCGCTAGCGTGATCAGGATGCCAACCGCCGCCAGCACGGCTGCCTGCGTGATGAGGTTCGAAGTCGATACGCCGGCGAGCGTGAGAGCCATGATTTCCGCCGAGAGGATGAAATCCGTGCGGATTGCGCCCGATACCTTCTGGTCTTCCAGTTGCTTCGGGTCCTTCGCGGCCTCGTCAGCACCTTCGTTATGGGCAGCATGAGGGTTGATGGCTTCATGGAGTTTTTCCACACCCTCAAAGCACAGATAGGAGCCGCCGATCATCAGGAGCGGAGTGATCAGCCACGGCGCAAAATATCCGAGCAAGAGGCAGATCGGTAGCAGGAACACGAGCTTGTTGCGCAATGAACCGAGAGTGATGCGCCCGATGATCGGTAGCTCGCGGCTGGGTGACAGGCCGACAACATAGGTGGGAGTCACGGCCGTGTCGTCGATGACAACACCTGCCGCCTTCACGCTGGCTTTGGCAGTTTGAGCGGCGACATCGTCCAGTGAAGAAGCGGCCAGTTTTGCAATCGCTGCGACGTCGTCCAAAAGTGCAATCAAACCTGTCGCCACGCGTCATTCCTATGAAATTGAGGCCTTGTGAAATTCTGGTAGCTATCTAGTTGGGAAACGGAATTTTTGTAGGTGATGAACGGCCGCATGACCGTGGATTTGCTGTTTCTGCTCGTTCTCAGCTTTCGGTCTGAATGTTGGAAGCGCTCCGCCATCATCAAGTCCGCGCAGTCTTTCCATCAATAGCAACAGTTGGTTGTCCTGCCTTGCAACAAGGGGCGCAAGATATGACCCAACTGATGGCGCACTGCCGATCCCTCGCTTTTCCCGACCACCAAGATTGCTCAGCGCAGCGGGTTTCATCGAGATGGATGGCTATCGCGCGAGGATTACCAAGCGCGGCGAAAAGGCTCTGCCCAATCTGCCTTTGCTTGCGATGCATCGCCCGAATATCTGGCGGGTCGAAGGCCGCCGCCCCGCCCAGACCAACTGGAAGAGCACCAGACGGTCAGCCTGCGATACGAGAGTAGCGGCCAGCTATTCCGCGGACCCTTCCGCGTCAGGAAGGTGGAGATCATGCGGTCCTCCGGCGGCGCCGTAGACGCAAATGAAGCTTTAGTAGCCACGATCGCGGCGGGTCCGGCATCGCGATGTCAACGAGTTTCATGGCTAGTGCCTGGTATCGTCCCTCTGGACCGGCCGATGTATCGATCGTGGTCACCCGAAGCGACCTACCTAACGGTATAGCTCATCTTGGGGACAGGATAAGCATGGGGTTCCCCGTTTTGATAAATGAACCCTTTGCGTGACAGGCAACTGCGCATTTCAGGCGCGTCGTATTGCGCATGGAACGCGCGATCGCGCTCACGCGTGTGATAGCCCTCAAGCCTACAACGAGAAAGCGCATCACTGTAGGCCAGTTCCAGATGCCGATCGCCAGCCACAGGCACAGCGCCGTAGAGATGCCAGGTGGTCTTCGCTTCCGCTATCGCGGCTGATGATACAATCCCTGCTGCGAAAGTAAGTACGAACCCGAGACGCATCATAATTCTCCCATGAGGTGATCGTGCGAGAGAACGGAAAATCGTTCACTTTGTTCCGCAGGCTTTGCCCGCGCCCGCAAAGCGGTATTTCCGAGTTTAGATACCCGAACCGTTCAACTCTCCTTCGTCGTCGCCTTCCCATGCTCCGGGCATCGTTAGGCTCTCGAGGTCGGCCTCTGGCAATGGCATCCAGCATTTGAGCTCAGGTTCAGCATACTCGATGACCATACCAGGCTTAGAATCCGACGAACGCCAACCACCTTCGCTACCGTGATCACCGTTCGACCAATATATGAGATCAACTGCCCCGGCTCCCTGCTCGGATGGGCGGATAGTCGCGAGGATACGGCTTCCATTCCTCGGTGCGGTACTCATATGTCGCCAGCCGTTTGGGTCTTTCATTCAAACCTCCTCCAAAGTTCTCATTAAAGCGGACGTTTTATCGTAGGTCACCATCCTGATCTAATCGACTACGCCCCGCCCTACAGATTGCTAAGCGTTCGCCAAGGTACCAGCACTTTCAACTCTCCCGGATGTGTCCGTATGACGATGTCTTGGTCCATTGCGACAATCTCTCCGTCCATCACACACCGTATGCCATGTCGATGCCGCGGGAAATGAAGGTTGATTTCTGACGATTTGAAAGCCGTGATCGCGGGGTTCTCTTTCAGTTTCCCCCTCAGAATGTCGAATGCCAAGTGCACAGCAGAGCGGAAGGTCAGCGGATCGGCCAAATAGATCCCAAGATGCCCTCCTTCGATACTCTCTGCGAACATCAGCGCATCGCGGCCGAATTCGTTATTGGAAACCGATATGGCCGAAATCCGCTGTTTTTTGAATTTGCCATCGATATTGAACGCAACATCGAACCGGGGTGGTCGCGCCATCGCAGTCAGCGCAGCTCGAACGGTTGCGCGGATCTTACCGAAACGAGAGCCAAATTCCATGGCATCACGTAGGCGGACCATCCTTGGTCGCATGCCAGCTGAGAACTGATGCACAAAGCTCTGGCCATTTGCTGACGCGATATCAACGTTCCTGGTATCTGCAGCAGCCAATGTCTCCAAGACATCCCATATATCCAGCGGGAGCCGCAGCGATCGCGCGAACAAATTCATTGTACCTGCAGGTACAACACTCAGCACCTTCCCGCTTTTCCAGGCAAGTCTTGCAGCAGCCGATATCGTCCCGTCGCCACCACCTGCCACCATGCAATCGACATCGGGGCGATTGGCTGCTGCTTGCAGAGCGTCGGCCACCTCATTGCCAGCGACTACGCCGCATTCAATCCTGTGCCCCGCTCTTTCGAATATCTCGATGACCTTCGCCTCATAGGCAGCCATATCGGTAGTCCGAAACGTTCCGCCATCGCGGTTGAAGACAGCAATGATGTTCATTGGACCCGCTTGATTGAAATTCCCCGCCTCATGAACGGTCTCCCATCCAATTCGTTGCAATCGAGCCGATGCCTTACCCCCAGAATTTCTACGCACCCAGGCTCAGGCCTTCAATGAATGGACCCGTCAGCGGAATGTAGGCTGAGATCAGCGCCACCAGTCGCAATCCGGGATGCTGAACTCCCAAGCCTGGTCTTTAGTTCTGCCGAAACTGCCGGTGCGTCGGTAGCATCATCGTCAGCTTCGTAATGGCTGGTCCGAATATTTCGCTGATAACACAGAGGCGCGTATTGTACTTCATGATGATGTCCCGGTCCTCGATGATCGCTGCCTGTTCAGCTTTCGGGATGCCGGCATTTTCCATTGCGGTTATCGTCGCATTCGTCGCTAGCTTGATCGGGCCTTCTTCACGCCAGCCTTCAACCATCTGATTGAACTGACGCATAACCGACGTGAAGAGCCGCCTGTTTCGAGCGTAGCTGACGCATTTCATGATGTCCGACGATGACGATCTCAAGCCTTGCTAAGTCCTGCACAGGAACAGATTGCACCCGCTGTTTGTTATTCACCCAAGTCATCGGGAGCTGAGCCATGAGATTGTTCGCTATCACTGCATTTCTGTGCGCCACCTGCTTCGGGTCGCAAGTCGCTGCATCAGACGAAACGTTTCTTAAAACTATCGAGGGTCAGTGGACCGGCGCAGGGACCGCCCTCACCAAGCTCGGTGGAAGCAACGTCAAAGTGTCTTGCCGGATGCAATCTGATGCCAGTGCGGGCAGCTTTTCGATGGACGGCTCCTGCCGCGCGCTTGCGGTCGTTTCCCGCAGCTTCAATGCCAAGGTGAATTCGTCGGGTACGTCCTATTCCGGCACCTATGTTGGTGTTTCGGGTAAGCCGTCAAAACTCTCCGGCGCACGCAAGGGTAACACGATCAGCTTCGATGTGACGTGGGCAAATGTCGTCTATGGCGATCGCAAGGCAAAGATGATCATCCAGAAGGTTGGTGACACTGGCCTTCGTATTCGCACGATCGACAAGGACCCCGCGACTGGCAAGCAGATTGTCACGACACGGTTGGATTTGCGACGAGGTTAATTCCCACCAGAGGGTTCTTCTCACCGAACGTTGCATCCGCTTGAGGGGCAATAGCCTGAGAACAGCGGAGCAATCCCCTGCCCTACTCAGCTTCGTCCTTTGGTGCCGGATGCTTGAACCTGACGCCGACACCGCCACCATTCTCGGGAATGAATGCCAACCCGGCCCCCTCAAATGCGAGGCGCATTGCAGCGAGATTGGCTGTGGTAACAGAATGCTTACCTTCTGAAATCTCAGCGCGGCTCACAGTCGCGACCCCTACAGTGGCGGCTTTGGCTAAATCTTTCGCGCTCCAACGAAGTAGGCCACGCGCTGCCCTGATCTGGGCGCTCGTGATTTTATCGTTATCATGTGATTTCAAATTGATCACTCTTACGTATTCTGATATCTTGTCAGCGTCGAACAACTTTCGGCGACTGCATCCACTGTTCGAGCAGTGAATGCAGTCTGACCACAATCAAGCTGTATGGAGCTCGGATCATGGGTGATTCTGAGAATAGCAGAACTGTGCCTGCAATCACCTGCAGAAACTTACTGAAAACAGCAGAATGGCTTCTGACGGCGCAGATCGCCGATCGGTCGCATGTTTCTCAGGGCTCAGGAGATGATGCGCTTGGTCATTGGCGTGCCTGGCTGGGTGCATTTGAGCGCCTCGAGCGTCTGAGCGCTGTCCAGCAGCGCCTCGAAGCCGAGTTGCTGGAGGCATCCTCGCTGAATGTCCGACGGGGAGACGCCGGCTTGCGTTCACTGGCTTGTGTCATCGCTGCGGACGACGGGCGTGTCGAAGCGTATCGGCAGGCCGAACAGGCGATGGAAGATGCCGCCGAGATCGAAGACCTATTGGCTTTCACTCTTTCCGCGGCGGACGGGGCTTCGATTGCTGCCGTTGTCGCGAAGCTGCACTGCGTCCTGCAGCGTGGGGAGCATGATCCGGGTTTCGAAGCGTTTCCCTGGCCCGAACTGAGCCGGGTACTGGATGACCTTCTGAGCATCGATGGTCGGATCGTGAATATTCGGCAGGGCGGGGTGCTGCAGCCAATCGACAGCGGTTGATGGCTGATGACCAAGGCGACGTTTACGCGTTTCGGGCGATTTGCCGTCGTTCAAAAGCGTGCCGTTTCAGAGATCGTTTTCTGTTTAATTTAGCGCCTTCAGAGGCTTAAGGACCTCAATATTTGATCTGAATTTCGACCTGCGGGGCAGATGAGCCTGTGTCGTGGGAACGGATACCTGCACGGTGAACATGGGAATTCGCCGTGCTGATTTTCTCGATGATAAAAAGAAGGGAACATTGGAATGCTATCCAAGCATATTCGAACGCATGCGCTCATTCTGGCCTTGGCTATCGGGTCGGGTGGTTTGTCCGTCTCTGTTGCCGGGGCCGAGGAATTGCGCATCGGCACGCAGCTGAAGCTGATGACGCTTGATCCGCATTATGCCGATCTCAACGAAAACACCTCGCTGCTCTCGCATATCTATGAGCGTCTGGTGAACCAGGACGAGGATCTCAACCCGCAGCCGGGTCTGGCGGTCTCCTGGAAACGTGTGTCGCCAAAGGTCTGGGAGTTCAAGCTGCGCGATGGCGTCAAATTCCATGACGGTTCAGCTTTCACGGCACAGGACGTCATCTATTCGATCGAGCGGGTGCGGGATTTCCTGAAACCTCCGAGCGGCGGTTTCCAGTCCTATACCAAGGTCATCACCTCGATCACCGCTCCTGATCCCCTGACGGTACTGATCGAGACCAATGATGAAGCCCCTACCCTGCCGATCCAGATGACCGCCATCCTGATAATGCCGCACAAGGCCGCCGGCGGGTTTGCCTCGACGGAAGAGGTCAATACAGGGGGCGCTCCCGTCGGCACCGGTCCCTACAAGTTCAAAAACTGGCAGTCCGGCGAGGTGCTCGGCCTTGAAGCCAATGGCGATTACTGGGGCGTTGCACCGGCCTGGTCGAGCGTAGTGTTTCGCGTGATCGAGAGCCCGGCCGCCCGCGTCGCGGCTCTTTCCACCGGTGACGTCGATCTCGCAGACTATATTCCCGCCCGCGATGTTGCAGGCCTGGAGACGCGCGGCATCAAGATAGAGAGCACCGCCGCTGCCCGCTCAAACTTCCTGCAGTTCGACGTGTCGCGCGACCGGCTGCCGGGTGTGACGGACGCTGCGGGCAAGCCAATGGAGAACCCGTTCAAGGACGGCCGTGTGCGTGAGGCGCTGGCACTTGCCACCGACCGGCCTTTCCTGGCTGAAAAGATCCTTGGTGGTTATGGAACGGCGGCAAGCCAGATGTTTCCGCCCGGCATTGCTGGCACCTCGTCCAATCTTTCTGTCGCACCGCCAGACTATGAGCGCGCCAAGGCTCTTCTTTCCGAGGCTGGATTGTCGGGTGGATTTTCCGTCGTGCTTGCCGGTCCGGGCGGGCGTTATCCCGGCGATGGCGAATCCCTGCAGTCGATCGCGCAGAACTGGGCGCGCATCGGCGTGAAGGTTCAGCCGGTCGTCTCGCCGTTCTCCGTCTTCATGACCAAACGATCCGCCGGCGAATATCCGGTCTGGTATGGCGGCTGCTCCGGCGAGGCGGTCACGTTGTGCCTCGATCTGGTGCTGGCCTCCGCCGATGGCGACAAGGCATCCGGATCCTTGAACTATGGCGGATACAGCAATCCGGCCTATGACGACATGCTCGCCAAGGCCAAGGCGCTGGAGGAAGGCCCTGCCCGCAGCGAGGCGCTCGCGCGCGCCACCGAGCTGGTGATGGCGGATCACCCGACCATCCCGCTTTATCACTTCCACCTCATTGCCGGCCACGGAAAGAAAGTCGGTTCCTACACGGTTCACCCGCGCGGATGGACTTCGGCCATGCGTGCAGCGCCGGCGGCCGAGTGAGGAGACAAATCATGACAGCAACGATCATCGGAAGGCTTTCACAAGCCTTCCTGCTTCTTCTCGCCATGTCGGTCATCGGCTTTGTCGGCATCCACAGCGTCGGCAATCCCGTCTTCAACATCGTGAATGTCGAAACCGCCACGCCCGAGGATATCCGCAGGGCAACGATCGCCCTCGGGCTGGATCAGCCGCTGTGGCGTCAATATTCCCTGTTCCTCGGCAATGTCGTCAGCGGCAATTTCGGGACCTCCTATATCTATCACCTGCCGGCGTTCCGGCTGGTGATGAACAAGCTGCCGGCGACATTCGAGCTTGCCGCCGTGGCCATGTTGGTCGCGGCCCCCTCGGGCATTCTGCTTGGCCTTCTCGCCGGTCGCCGAAAAGGCACCGTTGCGGATCGTGCCATCCTCAATTCGAGCGTCTTTGCGCTCAGCGTGCCGTCCTTCTGGTTGAGCATGCTTCTGATCATGGTCGGTGCGATGCTGACCGGATGGTTTCCATCCGGCGGGCGCGGCGATGCCGTTTCCGCCTTCGGTTCCGAATGGAGCGTCTTCACTCTTTCCGGCATGCACCATCTCGTCCTGCCGGCGCTGGCGCTGGCCATCCCGAACATTGCGCTGATCGCGCGGCTGACCCGTTCGGGCACGATCGAGGTGGAAGCTCAGGATTTTACCCGCTTCTGCCAGGCGAAGGGCCTGTCGCCGCGACGCATCCTGTTTCGCCACACGCTCCCCAATATCAGCGTGCCGATCGTCACCATCATCGGCATGCAGTTCGGCGGCATGCTGGCCTTTGCCGTCGTGGTCGAGTCGATCTTCAACTGGCCGGGCATCGGCAAACTGCTGATCGATTCCATCCAGCTACTCGACCGGCCCGTCGTCTTGGCCACCCTCACCTTCGTGGCGATTGCCTTTGTCGGGCTCAACGCCCTCGTCGACATCTTTTACGCCGTGCTCGATCCGCGCACCCGCAGATCCGCCTGAAAGGAGCACTCATGAACACCGAAGCCATCCGGGCGCTGTGGAAGCGACCTGCATCCTTCCGCCTGACCATCCCGAAACTCGTGCTGGCGGCCTTTGTGCTACTGGCGATCGCAGCCTCCGTCATCGCGCCGCAGAACCCTTACGATCCGCTGCAGATCTTTGCCTGGGAATCCTCGTCTCCGCCCGGAACCGCAGGCGGTGGCGGATACGTCTACCTGCTGGGGACCGACGGCCTCGGCCGCGATATCCTCAGCACCGTTTTCTATGGTCTGCGGATCAGCCTGTTCGTCGCGGTCACCAGTACCGTTCTTGCAGCCCTGATCGGCATGAGCCTTGGCGTCATTGCCGCCTATCTAGGGCGCTGGGCCGATGCGCTCATCATGCGGGTGGTCGACCTGCAGCTCAGCCTGCCGACCATGCTGGTGGCGCTGATCGCGATCGTGACGCTTGGCCCGGGTGTCGATCGCATCATTCTGGCGCTCGTCATCGTGCAATGGGCGGCCTATGCGCGTGTGACGCGCGGTGTCGCCATGAGCGAGGCGAACAAGGCCTATCTCGATGCGGCGCGGCTGTTGCGCCTGCCGCCGGCGCGGAACGTCTTCAGGCATCTGTTGCCCAACAGCATTGCGCCGGCCATCACCCTCATTCCGATCGAGCTTGGCCATGCCGTTGCACTTGAGGCAACCCTGTCGTTCCTTGGTTTGGGCGTCCCCATCGACAAGCCATCGCTTGGCTCGGCCGTCGCCAACGGATTCCAATACCTGATGACCGGACAATACTGGATCAGCCTGTTTCCGGGCCTCGCCCTGTTCGGTCTCATCGCCAGCATCAACTTCGTTGGCGAAGATTTCCGCCGCCGTTATGACCCGAGGAGCCACTGACATGGACCTGTCCCATTCCAAAGCCCCGCTCCTGGCGGTCGATAACCTGACCCTGAAGCACCAAGGGCCATCGGCCGCGAAAACCATCCTGCGCGATGTCAGTCTCGAATTGCGGCGCGGCGAGATCCTCGGCCTGATCGGGGAATCCGGCGCCGGCAAGTCGAGCCTCGGCTATGCCGTCCTCGGACTGCTCGCGCGCGGCATCAACCAGTCAGCTGGATCGATCCGGCTTGAAGGCGCTCCACTTGAAACCATGAGCCTGAAGCAACGCGACGCAATCCGGGGGCGCCGGATCGCCGCGATCTTTCAGGACCATGGCGCCTCGCTCGATCCGCTCATGACCGTCGGTGCCCAGATAGCCGAAACGGTCCGTGCGGTGGGAGAAAATGTCTCCAGGCGACAGGCGCGTGCACGCGCCATCGAGCTTCTCACCCGCGTCGGCATACCCGAGCCGGCGGCGCGATATGGTCATCATCCGCATCAGTTCTCCGGTGGCCAGCGGCAGCGGATCGTTATCGCGATTGCTCTTGCCGGCAACCCGCAGATCATCGTTGCCGACGAGCCGACCTCGGCGCTCGATGCAACGGTCCAGAAACAGGTCTTGGCGCTGCTGCGCTCGCTGACGGATGAAACGGGCGTTTCGATCATTCTGGTCACCCACGACATGGGTGTCATCGCCGACACCACCGACCGGGTGGTCGTCATGCGGCAGGGCCGAGTGGTCGAGCAGGGAAGAACCGCCGCAATCCTCGATGCGCCGCGCGAAGCCTATACCAAATCACTTCTGTCGGCCGTCCCGCGTTTGCGGAGGACGCGTGGTGGGGATCAGCGATCGCCCGAGGACGTCGGATCTCCTGGCGCGGAGCCGATCTTGCGTGTCGACAATGTCAGCAAGAGTTTTGCCGGTTCCGGATTGCCGTGGTTTTCGGCCAGCCATCAGAAGCGGGCCCTGCACGATGTCTCGATCCTGCTTTCACCCGGATCCGTCACCGGCATAGTCGGCGAAAGTGGCAGCGGAAAATCAACGCTCGGCCGCATCATTGCCGGATTGGAGACGGCAAGTTCCGGTGCACTCGATCTTGAGGGCCGGCGTTTCGAGATCGAGAAACCGGGCTGGCGCAGCGGTCTTCTGGGTGAAGTCCAGATGATCTTTCAGGATCCATCTGCGTCGCTCAATCCGCGCATGATCATCGGCGACACGCTGCGGGAGGCGGTTCGATATGGTGCCGCCGGATCTGGAGCTGATGTTTCCGCTGTCGGGTCGATGATGGACCGGATTGGGCTCGCCCGCAGTCTGCTGGCGCATTACCCGCACCAGCTCTCCGGTGGCCAGAAGCAGCGCGTCTGCATCGCCCGCGCGCTGCTTGCCCGGCCCTCAATCATCGTTGCCGACGAGCCGACATCGGCGCTCGATGTGTCCGTACAGGCGGAGATCATTTCGCTGCTTAAGGAGATCATTACCGAGCAGCATGTGTCGATGCTGTTCATCTCACATGATCTCGCCCTGGTGCAGGCTCTCTGCCAGTCGATCTATGTGCTGAAGGACGGGGTGGTCGAGGATTTTGGCGATCCCGAGTTTATTTTTTCCCGATCGCAAAACCCCTACACGCGCAGCCTGATCGAAGCCCGCTCCGCGCGCTTCACGCATTGAACAACGCGGGGCGCTTCTGTCGGCGCCTCGCGACAATTTTCCTCGTTTTGCAATTCGCCAGCGCTTGGCGCGGCTCAGGAAGATCGACATGACCAAGCATTTTACCATAGCCGTGACCGGCCAATCCCTTATCAAGCACGACATTCGCGCCATCGAGACAAAAGGCTTTCTCGACGTCCAGGGCATTATCGGCCAGTCGGATTTCGCATTCACCAATTTCGAAAGCACGATCCTCGGCCGACATGGCGGATGGCCGCTCAAGGGGTCGTTTTTCGGGGCAAGCCAGCCGGTCGTTCTCGACACATTGCGGTCGATCGGTTTTGAAGGTCTGTCGCTTTCCAACAATCATGCCTTCGATCTCGGTCCCTCCGGCGTTCTTTCCACTTTGGAAGAGGTTGAAGCACGCGGCTTCGTTCACGCCGGTGCCGGCCGGAATCGAAGGGAGGCTGGCCTTCCCGGTTTCGGGTCGTTTGCTGGCCGTGACGTCGCACTGGTGGCGATGGATGGTGGGCCCGGGCCCGATTTCATGTATGCGGCAGATGCCGAAACCGGTCGAGCAGAGCGCCCCGGCATCAATCGGTTGAAGCTGACCAAAGTGCTGGACGTGGACGCCGAAGTATTCGAGCAGCTGAGATCAATCCGTGATCGGCTCGGCTACACCGACATGGATCTCGGCAATGACGCCCAACCGGATGATGCCCCGCAAACCGATCCCGAGACCGAGATTGCCATGGCGCGCGCACTCTTCCGGCGTTCCGATCGGTTTGGCCGAAACGTCAAGATCGACGCGGCAGACCTTTACAGACATCTCTCGGCGATCTCGGCTGCAGCGGAAAAGGCGACATGGTCATCGCCTATCTGCACCATCATCATTGGGCGTCCGACTGGTATCAGGTTCCCGATTGGGTCGGCAGCGTGGCCAAACAATGCATCGACGCGGGCGCTGCCATGTTTGTCAGTCACGGCGCACCGGTCCTGCAGCCGGTCGAAATCTATCGTGGCCGCCCGATCTTCCACAGCCTGGGAAATTTCATCTTCCATATTCGGTCGGAAGGCTCAAAATGGACCGCGCGCGAAATCTGGGAAAGCGTCGTCGGGCTTTGTTCCTTCACGGCCGACGGTACGCTTGCACGAATGGTGTTCTATCCGGTCGTCATCGGCGGCCATGACGCGCTGCAGAGCGATGCACTCGATAAGCGCCTTGCCCCTGAACTGGCGCGCGGCGCAGACGCCGAACGTATCCTGGCTCGCTTCCAGGAGCAGTCGGCGGCATTCGGCACACAGATCAAGATCGCGGGTGGCGTCGGGGTTTATGAGCCCGAGGCCACAACGCTGGAAATGGTTGAGGCGGAGGAAGCCGTGTGATCGTAACAGCGCCCTAGCGGGTCGATGTCACAGAACGAGTGCTCGCCGCAGGTCCTCATGCTCGAAGGCGCTGGACATCCGGTTGATCTCTGCAGATTTGGCGCCCACGCTTTTTGCGACCTCGCGCCATGTCGAGGTTGCATCCGCCACTTGCCTTATGATCTCCCGGGCCTGCGCCAACGTCAGGGCGAAGAACTCGGCCGCCGCTTCCAGAAGGTCGAGCGAACATGTGCCTTCGTCCAGATCGATATTCGTCGTCAGCACGCGCGCCTTGATGTCGGTCGGAACCGGGTTGAGGTCGTAAGCCGGAGAGAGAGACCAACCGGCTTTGGCAAGCCATAAAAAACCATGGTTCCGCAGGTGATCGTCGACATTCGAGATCATCACGTTGAACACGACCCGGCGATAAAGAGCCTGCGCGTCACTTTTCCCCTGCGCTCCATGCTCTGCGAGTGCATCGACCATCTCCGGGTAGCTACCCCGTTCGCCGTCCTTCGCACCCATCATTGCCATTGCTGACAGAAATGGGATGCGGACCGTATCGCGACGATCAAAGCGTCGGGACAGCATGACCTTTTTTCCGGCGATGTCGATCAATTGATGGAGAGGCGTGGTGATGCCGGCTCGATCTGCCAGTCGCAGGGCGATCTCCTCCCAGGTTTCGACGCTGTATTCGTCTGTTTCCTTGGGAAACTTGGCGATCGATAAATGGCCATGCTGATCGATCACCGAAGCTTTCGGCCGCGCACCGCCGAGAGATGAGCCGGGGGCGAAGATCAGCTGGAGGTCGTCGTCGGTTTCTTCGTCTCGCAGGATGCGCTCGGTGATCTGCAGCAGGCGGCCGAGCTCGATCAGGGCGGGCACGCCGCTCTGGATCGGCGCCTGAAACGGCTCCTCGCCAACCCATCGGAAGCGCAGCGCTCCCAGGCGTGTTTCATCGGCAACCCCGAGCAGATAGTCGCTTTCCGCAAGTGTGCGAACAGCACGGCCATCACGTTCGGCCGTGCGACGCTCCGCCCTCTGCATGAGACGTCGGCCCCAAGTGTCGGGCGCAGAATCGCCGATTGATCCAAAGGTGGCCAGACCGGCGGGTGGAGCAAAGCCCCCTCGGGTCAATACCAGAGCAGGCTCAAGTGAAAACCGGTCAGGGTCTTCAAGCCATGCCCGATCGTATTCGAACATGATCGTCTCTGCGCCGCGGACGCGATTGCTGCGCGCAAGGCCAATCGGCCGCGTGCGACCGTCAAGGTTGAGGTGGACTTCGAAATCAGCCATTGTTCGTCGGCCTCGGCGCCCTTTTTGCATGCGCGTGTTTTGGCAGTTCAGCACTCGCCAAGGACTGGCCGACCGGGTCATTGCCGATATCGGCGATCTGGCTCAACCCATCCAACAGCCCGAGAGCCTGCAGAACACCAGCGTAAATGCCGATGCTGACATTGGTGTCGCCGGCCTCGATTTTCTGGAGGGTGGATCGTGATGTAAAAGCGCGCTCGGCCACAACCGCCATCGGCAAGCGTCGGCGCCGCCGAGCATCATGGATATCGGCGCCGAGTTTGCGTAGGGCACGCTTTACAGCGGCGGGTGGATTGTGAGGTGTCGGCATTTGTCATCTTCGCGCTACAAATTCGGGAAATATGTAGCAGGAAAATTACAATTTATCCAGAGGCAAACATGGTGATCTGAAATCTCCAGCGAGGACCAACGGCATTTCCCTTTACTTACGGAACCATCATAACGAAGAAAGCCCTGCCGGAAGCAGGGCCACTCAAGTCGAAAGGGGGCTCGCTTAGGTGGCGACCGTTATTTGTTGAGGGCGTCTTTCAACGCTTTCGCCGGCTGGAAGGCCAGCTTCTTTGCCGCTGCAACCTTGATCGTGGCGCCCGTCGACGGATTACGTGCCTCGCGTTCCGGCGTATCCTTCACCTTGAATTTGCCGAAGCCGGGAATGGAGGTCTCGGCACCCGACGTTGCCGCGCTGGTGATTGCCGCAAATACGGCTTCAACGATCGTTTTCCCCTGAGCCTTGGTCAGGCCGTGTTCGGACGCGATCTTGTCTGCGATTTCATTGGTCGTGGTCATCATCTTTTCCTCGTTGACCATCGAAATGTTCCATCGACAGGCGATTCTGTCACGCGGTTCCGCATCGGTCATCTGCCGGCCTTGAACGTTCTCCACATCAAAGCGCTGGCGCACAGCCTTTGTGGCAACCGTGGAGGGATACGGAGACCGGGGATGCTTGCTCAGATCTGCCCATGATGGCGAGGGCAACCAGGCTCTCAAGGATGAGCGGTTCCCCCAATTTTAAGCCGCCGACCGGTGGCCGACGCCAGAAAATCGGCTCCCCCACTCCCCGGCTCTGCCGGTCGCTTGCGCGATCCCTGACATCCCGGCGGCACTCGCGTCCGGTTGCCATCTTCCACAAAACAGATGGAGACGGACGATGCCTTTTTCTCTTGAACAGTACATCGAGGAACTTCGTGCCGAGTTGGCGAATTGCGTTGACTGGAATGAGCGCCTTAAACTTGAAGCCGACCTGGCCGGCGCAAGACAGGAGCTTGCCTTTTCCGAAGCCGAACTTGACGCTCTTCTAGCAGAAGAGCCGCCCGATTAAGGCGGCTTTGCGAACCGGGTTTCGGCCCGGTTCGTTTTTCTGTTCACGGGACAGATTGCCAACACATGAATGGTTGGGAAATCAAGGCCAGATCGGCTGTCCCCTTCGATTACTCTGCGGCGAGAGGAGGCATTGCCGAGACGGTAAAAATGGCAGTTTGAGTGTAGTGCAAGCAGACCGCTGCGCCCTCGCTCCTTTTACTGGTCGGAGTCGTTAAGCGGCATGCCTGCGGCTAAAACTGCCGGCCCGCCGGCACCCAGGCATATCCGGCGTCGGTCTTGAGCATGCGCCCGAGCCCCGGAAAGGGGTAATGGGAACCGAGCACAAGCAGTCTGTCGGTGGCGGCCATGTCGAAGATACGCCGCCTCGATGCAAGTGCAGTATCCTTGTCCCGATCGGGGCCGGGCCGCCATGGATTGTCGATGTTGACAACCGGGTGATAGGCAAGGTCGGCCGTGAGAAGCAGTTGGTCGTCTCTGGAATGGACGAGAGAGGTCGCCATGCCCGGCGTGTCGCCGGGTGCTGTGATCGTCGTCAGGCCGGGTACGATCTCGGCGCCTGCCTCATACAATTCGACGTCTCCTGCGATCGGCTCGACACTTCTCTTGATTGCCGCCGCAAACCGCTGACGGAAGTCTGGCGGCACCGGCATGTAGGAGAGGTCGGGATCGTTGCGCACGAAGAAGTCCCAGTCTGACTTCGGTGCATAAACCACCGCATTGGGAAACGCTTTCCGGCCATCGGGTGTCCGCAGGTTGCCGACATGGTCTGGATGGGTATTCATCCGGACATCAAGGTAGAGCTTGTCAGTGATGCCGCAGTCATCGACATCATCGAACAGGGATTTGATGCAGGCGTCAGGTTCGGGAAACAACTGGCGCAGGATATGATCGCAATCCCGTTGGGGCCGTCCCTCCGCTACGTGATCGTGGGGTGTCCAGATTATATCGCCAGACATGGCACACCTCTGACCCCGGATGATCTTTCCGGCCACATCTGCACCCGTCGGCGGTTTCCCGGCGGAACGCTGGTGTCCTGGAAATTCGAACATTGCGGCGAAGCGCTGGATGTTTTGCCGGAGGGGTGGCTAACGGTCAGCTCAGCCCATAACGAATTGCAGGCGGCGCTTGTTGGGGGGGGGCGGCCTGCCCCATGTTTTCGAGGATTATGCCACGCCATATCTGAAGGACGGTCGACTGACGGAAGTGCTGAAGGATTGGAGCCCCCGGCTGCCAAGCTGGTATTTCTATTACTCAAACAAGCGGCATTCCAGTGCCGCGATGCGGGCGCTCTTGACTTTCCTGAGGTCTTACGACTGGAAGGTGGCGTGATGCACGTCCTGACCCGGGGCGTTCAACATTACTTACATTCATCGCCCGCATGCCGGATCGCGAGACAAAGTCCGGTTTCGATGCCCAGTCTCAGTCCATCTTTGCCCCGGCCGTCGCCGTGTGATTGGCGCCTTCGTCACCATGAAATCTGTTTTGACCGACCGAGGCTGCCATGTCGTCGCGGCGAAACCAGATGGCGCGGCCGCACCTGATAGGAGGATTGCCGGCCGTGAAGACGATCTGTTCATCGGTCCGCATGCGCAACACCTCGTGTGGCTGGATCAGTGGCCGGGCTGCCAATTGTTTGGACCTGGTCCTCGACGATCCTCTCGACTGGAAACTTCGGCTGACCTGTTCGACCTCGACTGTCGTCATGCCGCAGCGCCGCGATATGTAATCGGCTGTTTCGGGATCGTTGATGGCGGAGAACGAAATCCAGCTCGCGCTCTCGAACCATTTGCTGGAGGCGTCGCGCCCGCCATAGGTTTCCCGCAACTGGCCGATCGACTGGTATATCATCGTCAGCGTGATGCCATACTTGCGGCCGGCGTCCCGTGCTGTCTCAAGGATGCGCATGTAGCCGAGCCTCGCCGCCTCATCAAGGAGGCAGAGAGCGCGCCCCTTGATCGCACCATCCCGATTATAGATGGCGTTCAGGAACGAACCGATGATGACGCGGGCAAGACCGGAATGGGTCTCGAGCGTCTTCAGGTCGATATTGATGAAGACGTCAGTCTCGCCGGTGGCGATGTCGTCGGTCGAAAACGTGTCGCCGCAAACAAGTGCCGCGTAATTCTGATAGGACAGCCAGTGCGTCTCCTTGATTGCGTTCGCATAGACACCCGAAAATGTTTCCGGTGTCATGTTGACGAAAGCGGCCACGTTTTCCTTCACGAAATTCGATTGCGAACTGTCATAGATTTCCTGCAGACGCTTGCGAAGTTTCGGCTCCGGCTCCGCCAGATTGGCGCGGACCTGGCGCAAGGTCTGGTGCTCCTTCTCCGTCTGGCCCGACAGGCAGACATCGGCAATCATTGCGGTGACGAGTTGCAGGCCGGAGGCTCGGAAAAAGTCGTCTCGCACGCCGGTGGCGCGACCCGTATCGCTGACGATCCAGGAGGCGACTGCGGCAATGTCTTCCTCCTTCGTGCCGCCGAACTTGCCGATCCAGTCGAGCGCGTTGAACCCGGTGTGAGGCTGACGTGGATCGAGGACCCGGATCCGCTGTCCTGTTTTGCGCCGGTGCTCCATCACCATTGGCGCCACTTCATTCGAGGGGTCCAAAACGATAAGCGTGCCAGTCCATTTGAGCGCGGTCGGTATCGTGACCGAAGTTGTCTTGAAGCCGCCGGAGCCCGCGAAAACGATTCCGTGTGACGAGCCGAATGAACCGTCGAAACAGAGAAGCTTTGCCTTGCCGCCCTTGCCCCAGCTGGTATTGTCATCGGCCCGGAACGGCCGGGATGCTACATCGTCTCGATCCACGCGATAAAGTTCACCGACAACGATGCCGCCGGTATCAGGAAAAAGCCTCTGCGCATCGCCAAGTGTCATCCAGTCGGCGTCTCCGTGGAGCGCGCGTTTGCCCGTGATACGTTTTGGAATCGGCCGCGTGAATGCGGCATTTCCCAATACGGCAACCCGAAGGGCGAAACATCCGGCCATTAATGCGCCACCCGTTCCGATCATCGTCGACGGGTCAAGATAGGACAGGATCGTCACGGCCGGCGGGACATGGTGTGCGACAGCTGCGAGCCGCAGGGTCTCGCGGATCACAGCGATGAGGATCGTGCAAAGGCATCCGGACGCCGTGCCCCACGCGACCGCGCGGATGTTCAACGAGCCCGCTGTGGCGAAAAGTGAGATCACGCCGATCAGTGCAGCCATGAGATAGGGAGTGGCGATGCCCGTCCTCCCGAGCGCAAGCCTTGCGGCTTCCGTCTGTCCGAACGCGGAGAGCCACTGCTCGATCCCTGTCAGGCTCGTGAGCGCCCCCATCATCAGAACCGGCGGTGTCAGGAAGAGAGCGAGCTTACGTGCCGTCATTGGCGAAGGCCTCCGCTCCGATCGCGATCAACCGCGCGCGCTCATTTTCATCGGTATTCAATCGTTGGCGGAGCTCGATCAGCGCACCCAAAAGCAGGGCACGTTTTTCATATCGCAACCCCGCCTTGACGATCAGGCCGCCGAGCTCGATCTTTTCGCGCGCATCCTTCTTGCGCGCATCGGATGTCGAACTGCGTGCCATGCGATCAAGCCTCATCACTGTCGCTCGCAGCCGTGCCAGGCGGGGTCGATGAGGTCGCTGCTTCACGGCGCCCCGCCCCCTGTTCTCTTCCGTCCGAGCCACGTTTCCCCGAAGCCCGACCTGGCCGAAAGCGCGCGGCGAGATCTTCAAATCCCGCCTGCAGCTCTGTCTCGTCGATGTCGATCTCGCCCAGTCCCGCCTTCAGTGCGATGCGCCCGATCCGTTCGGCTTCGCGCGTTTCGGCGGCTTTGAGCTGCTCCTGCAGCTTTGCGATTTCGTCGCGGATTTTCGAGGATGGTTTCTTCATTTCCGGTTGTCTCCCTTCGCTGGAAAGCGGTGGCATTCGCCACAGGTTTCCAGTCCGCAGGGCTGAAAGCACTAGGGTGAATCCTACAATCGCCAAGGGCGATGCTTTTATGGATGATCCCGACCGCTCGAAGAGAGCGGATCCGAAGGGCGCAATTATACGTCGCTGACGCGACGTTCCGGTTTGGCGCCCTGGCGAGGCCCCAGCTCTTTTCGAATTCGTTGATTTCGTTTGCAATTTGGAGCGCTTTCCTCGTGGCCGTCCCGCATTTTTCTGTCACCATCGTTGCCCGCGGCCGAGGCGCTAGCGCGGTTCTGTCGGCTGCCTACAGGCATTGCGCGAAGATGGAATACGAGCGGGAAGCGCGGACGATCGACTACACGCGCAAGCAGGGCCTGTTGCACGAGGAATTCGTCGTCCCGGAGGGCGCGCCTGACTGGCTAAAGGCGATGATGGCCGATCGGTCTGTATCCGGCGCGTCGGAGGCGTTCTGGAACAGGGTCGAGGAATTCGAGAAGAGGGTCGATGCGCAACTGGCTAAAGATGTCACGATTGCGCTGCCAATCGAGCTGTCGGCGCCGCAAAACATCGAGCTTGTTCGTGAATTCGTTGCTATGCATATCACGGCAAAGGGCATGGTCGCCGACTGGGTGTTTCACGATGCGCCCGGCAATCCGCACATCCATCTGATGACCACTCTGCGGCCGCTTACCGAGGATGGGTTTGGCGCAAAGAAGGTCGCCGTGCCTGGACCGGACGGCAGGCCCTTGCGAAATGATGCCGGCAAGATTGTCTATGAACTTTGGGCGGGGAATGCCGACGACTTCAACACTTTCCGGGAAGGCTGGTTTGCCTGCCAGAACAGGCATCTTGCGCTCGCCGGTCTTGATATCCGCGTCGACGGTCGCTCGTTCGAAAAGCAGAGTATCGCACTTGAGCCGACGATCCATCTTGGTGTTGGCACCACCGCGATCGAGCGGAAGATGGATGCCGCTGCGGAGAGTGACCCGACCGTTGCGGTGAAGCTCGAGCGGACCGAATTGCAGGAGGAGCGGCGGCAGGAAAATGCGCGCCGGATCGAACAGGATCCCGGTCTGGTCATCGATCTCATCACGCGCGAAAAAAGCGTTTTCGACGAGCGCGATATCGCAAAGGTCCTGAATCGCTATATCGACGATCCGGGCCTGTTCCGGGATCTGATGGCACGCGTTCTGCAGCATCCTGCCACGTTGTCTCTGGACCGCGAGCGGATCTCGTTTGCGACCGGAGCACGGTCTCTGGCCAAATATACGACCCGCGATCTTGTCCGCATCGAAGCGCAGATGGTTGAACGCGCACTATGGCTGGCGCGGCAGCGCTCTCATCGCGTTTCGGCCCGAGTCCTTGAGCGAACATTGGAGCGCCAGGAGCGGCTCTCGGAGGAGCAAAAAGCCGCCATCGAGCACGTTATCGGCGACAGCCGTATCGCAGCGATAGTCGGGCGCGCGGGCGCCGGCAAGACCACGACGATGAAGGTGGCTCGAGAAACCTTGGAGGCGGCCGGCTACCGCGTGGTCGGTGGTGCCCTCGCGGGCAAGGCTGCCGAAGGACTGCAAACCGAAGCAGGCATCATATCGCGCACACTTTCCGCGTGGGAACTGCGGTGGCAGCAGGACAGGGATCGGCTCGATGAAAAGACGGTTTTTGTGCTCGACGAGGCGGGCATGGTTTCGTCTAGGCAGATGGCGCGTTTCGTTGAGGCTGCAACATTGTCTGGTGCAAAGCTGGTTCTGGTCGGCGATCCCGATCAGCTGCAGCCGATCGAAGCGGGAGCCGCATTCCGCGCCATTGCCGAGAGGATCGGTTATGCGGAGCTTGAGACGATCTATCGTCAACATGAACAGTGGATGCGTGACGCCTCTCTGGATCTTTCGCGCGGAAACGTCTCGGCTGCGCTGCGCGCCTACGACAAGCAGGGCATGGTGCGGACAAGCTGGACCAGGGATGAGGCGATTGCTTCTCTGATCCATGACTGGGACCACGACCATGATCCTCAAGAGCGCTCGCTGATCCTCGCACATCGACGTCGTGATGTGCGAGCGCTGAACGAGATGGCGCGCGCCAGGCTCGTTGAAAGAGGGTTGCTCGAGACCGGTTCCGCGTTCAAGACGGAAGATGGCACTCGTTTGTTTGCTGCCGGCGATCAGATCATTTTCCTGCGCAATGAGGGGGCGCTCGGTGTCAAGAACGGCATGCTGGCGCGTGTGCTTGAAGCGCGAGCCGGGCATTTTGTCGCCGAGATCGGAAACGGTGAAGACCGCCGTCAGGTCGTGGTCGAACAGCGCTTTTATGCGAACGTTGATCATGGCTACGCCACCACCATTCACAAGAGCCAGGGAGCCACCGTCGATCGGGTCAAGGTTCTGGCATCAAGCACGATGGATCGGCATCTTTCCTATGTCGCGATGACGCGCCATCGAGATTCGGCCGAGCTCTATGTCGGATTGGAGGACTTCGCTCACCGGCGTGGCGGCATTCTGATCGATCACGGTGAAGCCCCCTACGAACACAAGCCGGAAAACCGCGTCAGCTATTTCGTCACGCTCGGTGTCGGGGATCGTGAAGAGCGAACCATCTGGGGTGTCGATCTCGCGCGCGCAATGGATCAGGCGCATGTCGAGATCGGGGATCGCATCGCTCTCGAACATGTAAAATCGACACCCATCAAGCTGCCGGATGGCTCAGTGGTTGAGCGCAATTCATGGGAGATCGTGCCCTTGAAGGATATGGCGATGGGCAGGATGTTCGAGCGGCTCTCGCGCGATGCCTCGAAGGAGACAACGCTCGATTACGCAAGCGTCTCCGACCTGCGTGCAGCGCTGCGGTTTGCAGATACGCGTGGCCTTCATCTTTTGAATGTTGGTCGCACGCTGGTGCGCGATCGTCTGCATCGAGTGATCCAGCAAAAGCAGAAACTGACCGATCTTGTTTTGCGTCTCGCCGCCATCGGCACGCGGCTCGGAATGGGTCCGAAGTCTGTCGTCGAGAGCCCGCGTCGACATGGATCAGACATCAAGGACCAGGCCGAAATCACCACCGAGGAGGACAACAGGCCCATGATAGCCGGCATTACCAGTTTTGAAAAATCGGTCGAGAAAACCGTCGAGGGTAAAGTCTCGGCCGACCCTGGCCTGAAGAGCCAATGGCAGGAGGTGTCAGCGCGCTTCCATCTTGTCTTCGCGGAACCACAGGCGGCATTCGATGCGGTTAATGTCGATGCCATGATCGGCAGTGCCGCGACCGCTGAAGCAACACTTGCAAAGATCGTTGAACAGCCCGAAGCATTCGGAGCGCTAAAAGGCAAGACCGGTCTGTTTGCTGGAAAGGCAGAGAACGAGGCCAGAGAAATCGCAGACAGGAATGTTCCGGCATTGGCCCGCGATCTGGATGGCTACCTGCAGAAACGCAGCGACGCAGCACGCCGATATGAGGCGGAGGAAGAGGCTCGCCGGCTGAAGGTTTCGATCGACATTCCTGCGCTTTCTCCCGCGGCCAGGCAAACCTTAGAACGTGTCCGTGATGCCATCGATCGCAGCGATCTTTTTGCTGGCCTTCAATATGCCTTGGCCGACAAAATGGTGAAGGCCGAACTGGAGGGCTTTGCCAGGGTTGTGACGGAACGTTTTGGCGAAAGAGCCTTCCTGCCTGCCGCTGCAAAGTCGTTTGATGGCAAGGTGTTTGAAAGACTGTCGGTGGGGATGAACCCGGCGCAAAAAGCTGACCTGCAGTCCGCCTGGAATACGGTCCGGACGGTGCAGCAACTGGCTGCACATGAACGAGCGACAAATGCGCTCGCTCAAGCGGAAACCATGCGGCAGAGCCAGGCGAAGGGAATGCAGCTGAAATGACGATAACAAGCGACCAAACCTCCGCCGTCTCGCGCCAAATGCGTCCGGCTTTGCTTCTCCTTGCGTTTTTCGTCTGTTTTGCACTCACTGTCCTGATCGCCGGATTTACCGCCGGTCTGCGGATCAATACCACGCGGAGCGAGCCGCTTGGTTTATGGCGCATCACGATGCTCGATCGTCCGGTCAAGCTCGGCGATATTGTCTTCGTTTGCCCCCCGGATACAAAAGACATGCATGACGCACGCTCGCGCGGATATCTCCGCTCCGGCCTGTGCGCCGGCGGCAACGCGCCGCTGATCAAGACCGTGGCGGCCGTCGCCGGTCAGATCGTCGAGATTGGCAGTGCTGTTCGCGTTGATGGGAAGGTTCTGCGCAATTCCCGTCTTTTGTCGACCGATGGAAAACAACGGAAATTGCAGCCCTATCGGGGCGGCCGGTTGGACGCAGGTGACATCTATCTGCATTCGGATTTTCCGGGTTCGTTTGATAGCCGATATTTTGGTCCATTGCGGAGCGAAAATGTCCTTGGTCTGGCACAAGAGGTGCTGACCTATGTGCCGTGATCGGTTTCGCCCGATAGCACTTGGCACGGCTGCCGCGATCGTCGGATGGCTGGGCTGGAGCGGCAATGTGCTGCTCTTACCCGTCACTGTTCTTTTCCCCGCCCTATGGTCTCTTGCCAGGTCGCGCCTGCAGGCTGGCCTTGTGGCGGCATGCTATTTTCTCACCGCCTCGCGTGGTCTCCCGCAAGGCGTGGCGAACTTCTACGCCTCGGACATCTGCCCCGGTCTTCTGCTGTGGCTGACTGCCTCGACCGGCTTCGTCATCGTGCATTCTGTGCTCTGGACCAAGCACGCCGGCTGGCGACGACCGTTTTTCTATTTGATCGCTTGTGCCGTCATGGCCATTCCGCCTTTCGGGATCACGGGATGGGCACATCCCATCACTGCGGCAGGCGTCCTGTTTCCGGCCTGGGGGTGGGCGGGGTTGCTGGCCCTGGCAGTTGGGTTGAGTCTCATGACGACGCGTCTTCGCTCGGCTGCAGGCATTGCCATGTCATGTCTGTGGCTCTGGTCCGCCACCGAGTGGGCAGCGCCAGATTCCCCAACGCGCTGGACTGCTGTCGATCTCCGGATGGGTGCGTCTCTGGGGCGTGACGCTGGCCTCGATCGGCAACAGGTGCTGATCGAGATTGCGCGGGATCATCCGCCGGGAACGACAATTGTTCTACCGGAAAGCACCATCGGCTTCTGGACGCCGACTGTTGCCCGCTTCTGGCGGACAAGACTTGCCGGAACCGGTATCTCGGTCATTGCCGGTGCCGCCGTTATCGATGAAGACGGCTATGACAACGTGCTCGTGGAAATCTCGGCCATGGGCAGCAGAGTTCTTTATCGGGAGCGTATGCCGGTGCCCGGCTCGATGTGGCGGCCATGGGAGAACCTGATTTCTGAAGGTGGCGGCGCACGGGCGCATTTCTTCGAGAACCCCGTCGTGGAAGTTGGCGGTTCAAGGGTCGCCCCGCTTATTTGCTACGAGCAGCTGTTGGTTTGGCCCATCCTGCAGTCGCTCCTGTACAGCCCTGACGTCGTCATTGCGGTCGGCAATGGTTGGTGGACGGCAGGAACGTCAATTGTCGACATACAACTGGCAAGCAGCGAGGCCTGGGCACGGCTGTTTGATCTGCCTCTCCTCACCTCGTTCAACACATGAGAAGGGACAAAGATGCTGGACGCCGCTTTGATCAAGGAATGTGCCGATCCGTCACTCAAACCCGCGATCATCGAGCAGTTCATCGCTGCCGTCGGCTCGAGTGATCCACTCGCCATCACAGTGAGGTCAGGCGATCGTTTGATCCTGGTGCCGAGGCCAAGGAATGCGCAGGAGGCAATCGAGATCGTTCGGCAAAACATTGGCGGGTCTGTGGTGCGCGTGGGGTTGACCCAGTTCCCAGTGGGCGGCGAAGTTGTGGATGATGCAACAAGAATAACCGACCTCGTAGATCCCTGTACCAATTTGCGCATGGGGACGGCAATGTTTGCCAAGGTTCTTCGCATTGTTGCGCGCTGGTATGGAAACCCAACGAACGTCGACGTTTTCCCTCAATTGTTCGACGATGCGATCCACGCTTGGCGAACAGGAAGGTTCGATGGAGAGAATGTGTTCCAGACAGAGGATCCGGGCGTTGACGTCATGCAGGAACGTCTGTCATCCCAGACCGTGGTCGTTGGCGAAGGGGAGGCTTTCGGCGAAGGCATCGAGCGTGGGAGACCGGGCGATGCCGGTATCAGGGTCGATCTATCGCGCATTCAGCCGCTGTGAGACAAGGTTCTATGAGGTGTGAGCTGCGGCAGTAGAAGTCAGACCGCGGATCGTACACTCAACACGGTTTGACTGCGCGCGGACCTGGATCAGCACGGTGGAACAAACTTTCCCGAGGGTGAGCGACTATCCCAGCTTCTGGGTACGACGCTTGGCAGTGTCTATCCTCATGGCGAAGGTCCTGAGCGAGATTGCCTGTTGGGCACGGATATCATCCGGCGAAGCCGGCCTTGTCTTGATGTCAGATGACATCTGTAATGGGGAGGCGCCAACGTGCGAAGTATCACGGTTTCGACGTTCAAGTATCATACTCACCAGGCCCATACGCAAAACCACCCTTTTGGAATTTGTCTGTACATAGCATGCAGAATGTCGCGACGTAACATTCCATGGGCCGATGGCTGGTCAATTGCGATAGGATAGTTACGCTCGCGATCTCCTCCGACTTTTGATCGCAAGCTCGTTCGATGCTGCGCTCGGCGCCTCGATCCGCAATTCCCGTCCCTGCTCCCCGTTGTCGTGGAACATCTTGTCCTACAGGTGGGATCAAGTCCGGCGACCGGTCATTACCGCGGATGCAGCCTATCCGGAGGCCGGTAAGCGGTAAGGCATAACAATCGAAGCTCATCTTTCGCGGAATGAAGCATAATGGTTCTTAGCCGTTCACATCGCTATCCAGGTCGGGTTTTCGTGAAATTAGCTCCACAGGATCGGCATCCAGAGCATCCGCGATCAGGCCAAGAACCGTGAGTGAGGCACTCTTCTTTCCGCGTTCGATATCGCCAATATATCGGGTGCTTAGGCCGCAGCGATGCGCCAATTCCTCCTGCGACATGTTCTTGCCATGACGGGTACGACGCAAGTTCACCGCCATGATCCAGTTAAGATCCATGCGGAAAGCGGAACGCTAATCAGACCGATCCGACTAGGAACTATAGTTCCGATTCGACAAATGGCGTGCTATGGTTCGATTGGTTCACCGATATTTTGGTTCAGGACAATGTTCCCTGTTTCCGAACATGACACAGTTGTCGGCGTGTCCGGGGCCGGGTTTGACATCTGTCATCTCTCAACGCTACGACAAAGTACACAATCAGCGGCTGCGATGCTCGCTCGCCGGAACTGGAGCTTCTCTCTTGAGCGTGACGGACAAGGCAACACTTGAAGCGCTCGCGATCACCAAGATCCGAGAGCATCGCAGGCAAATGGCCGCCGATCAGCACGTCTATGACGAGTGGGTCCGGGCGAGCGATGATAAGTCGATTTCATCCATGGTCCTGCAGACCATGCAGAACGAATATCTTGCTCGCCAGGAAAAATCAGACGAGCTTCAGGAAGAACTGTCGGACATCATCGATGCGCTCGGTTTCGTGCCGGATCTTCCTGAAGACGATGGCGATACGAAGCTAGATTAGTCCGCGATCTTTGGCCATGCCGATCAGCTGCGCCAAGGTCTTGGCCTCAAGTTTGTCCCGGGCGTTATCGAGGTAATGCTGGACTGTCCTTGCGTTGATGCCGGTCAACATTGCGGTTTCGATCGTCGTCTTGCCCTTCACTGCCCATTTTACGCAGGTTTTTTCCTTGGATGACAGCATTCGCTTTGGTGCAATGATCTGCGTGGCTCCGACGATCTTGAGGCGGTAGTGTACGGCCAGCACGATGCGCAAAGCGTTTAGCGGATCCAGGAATTGTGGAGCATCGATGCGCTTCTTGCCAGAGGAAAAAGTCAGCATCATCGTGGAGCCGTAGCTGCCCTCGATGGCAATCGTAACACCAGTGCGAATCC
>Ga0075364_10000202_pt1 | contig 27803 bp, 23 predicted proteins | sample EndMetdeltDD1764_FD_71517 | JGI IMG/M metagenome (GOLD analysis project Ga0075364, IMG submission 71517) | Populus endosphere microbial communities from Tennessee, USA - Endosphere MetaG P. deltoides DD176-4 | ecosystem: Host-associated > Plants > Roots > Endosphere | place: USA: Tennessee... | reverse complement strand
GGCCGCCTGATCGCAAGCAATGCTCGACAAGACCAGTCGGTCTTGCCTTGCGCTTGCTTGCTTCCATTCAATCCCAGCATCGCCAACAGAACCACTATCCTGATTGAGTTTTGACCCTAGTCCACCGGATGCCAGATTTTTCCCGGATTAAAGATATTATCCGGGTCCAGGCTTTTTTTCACCGCCTGCATCAGAGCCAGTGCCGAACCGTTTTCTTCAGACATCAGACCGATCTTGCCCTGCCCCACGCCATGCTCGCCCGTGCACGTGCCTTCCATGGCAAGCGCCCGTTGCCCGAGACGATGGGTGAAAGCCTCCACCTTCGCCACGGATTGCGGATCCTTGTCGTCGAACATCACAAGCACATGAAAATTGCCATCACCGGCATGGCCGACAATGGGCGCCAGAAGACCGGCTTCGACGATATCCGCCTGCGTTTCGGCCACGCATTCCGCCAGCCGCGAAATCGGCACGCAAACATCGGTCGAAAAACCGTTGAGCGAAGGATCAAGCGCGCGACCTGCCCAATAGGCGTTGTGGCGCGCCTTCCAGAGTTTCGCACGCTCTTCGGCATTGGCGGTCCAGACAAATTCATCGCCACCACATTCCGAAGCGATCTCGGCGAACTGCGCCGATTGCAGCGCAACGGTTTCTTCGGTGCCGTGGAATTCGAGGAACAGGGTCGGTTTTTCCGGATAGGACAGATCGGAATAGGCGTTGCAGGCGCGGATCTGCACGGCATCGAGCAATTCGATACGGGCAACCGGAATGCCCATCTGGATGGTCATGATGACGGCATTGCAGGCATCCTCAACGGTCTCGAAAGCGCAGACGCCGCCGCCGATCTTTTCGGGAATACCCTGCAGGCGCAGCGTTACCGATGTGATGATGCCGAGAGTGCCTTCGGACCCCACGTAAAGGCGGGTCAAATCATAACCGGCCGACGATTTTCTGGCGCGCGTGCCGACGTGGATTTCTTCACCATCAGCCGTGACGACCGTCAAAGCCAGAACATTGTCCTTCATCGTGCCGTAACGCACCGCATTGGTGCCGGAAGCGCGCGTCGCCGTCATGCCGCCAATCGAGGCGTTTGCGCCGGGATCGATCGGGAAAAACAGGCCGGTGTCACGCAGATGAACGTTCAGTTCCTCGCGGGTAATGCCGGGTTCGACGGTGACGTCGAGATCTTCAGGCGAAACGCGCAGAACCTTGTTCATGCGGGAGAAATCAATGGAAATGCCGCCGCTGGGCGCATTGACCTGACCTTCCAGCGACGAGCCGGTGCCGAACGCGATGACCGGCACCTTGTGGGCGGCGCAGGTTTTGACCACCGTTTTCACGTCTTCGCCGGTTTCGGCAAAAACCACGCCATCCGGTAACTGCGCCGGCAGATAGGTGGTGGTATGCGCATGCTGTTCACGAAAGGACTGACCGGTCTGGAAACGCTCACCAAAGGCCCGCTTGAGAATTTCGAGAACGGCGGTGATGCCTTCCTCGTTGCGCGTGCCCTGCCGAACGTCCTTGATTGCCATAACCGATATTCCCGTTACATCCGGGCACAGATTGCCCTCGTCTTGTGGTATGGGAGAGGTCGGGCTTTGTCCAGTTTGAAGCAGGCAGAGTCAGCCCTTGATACGGATCGATTTTCCGCGGCAACGCTTAGCGCCGAGGTCGCGCGAAAATGACCAGCACCAGCGCGCCCAGTATGCCGGCGACGATGGAGCCCAGCAGAATGCCGATCTTCACGTGGTCCTGCACCGCCGGATCGTTGAATGCGAGGAGGCCGATAAACAGAGACATGGTGAAACCGATGCCGCACAAAAGGGCCGTACCGGCCATCTGCGCCCAACTGGCATGAGCCGGCAGCTGCGCCAGACCAAGCTTTACCAGCAAGGCTACAGTCCCCAGCACACCGGCAAGTTTGCCGACCAGCAGGCCCATGGCGACGCCCATGGTGAGCGGTTCGGAAAAAATGCCGACCGACAGGCCAGCCAATGACACACCGGCATTGGCGAAACCGAAAATCGGCACGATCACAAAGGCGACCGGCTTGTGCAGCAGATGTTCCAGCCGGTTGAGCGGCATTTCATCGGGTGCTCCTTCCGGCATGCCGGGCCGCAGTTTCAGCGGTATCGTCAAGGCCAGTAGCACGCCCGAAAGCGTTGCATGGATGCCGGAGGCAAACACCAGCAACCAGAGCACAACACCAAGCGCCAGATAGACGGCAAGCGTCCGCACCCGCATCAGATTGGTCATGACAAGCGCGATTAGCACCAGTGCAGCGCCGCCAAGCGCTGCAAAATTCAGGTCTGCCGTATAGAACACGGCAATCACGATGACCGCGCCGAGATCGTCGATGATGGCCAGCGCCGCCAGAAAGATCTTTAGCGAGGCCGGCACACGCGAACCGAGCAGCGAAATGACACCGAGCGCAAAGGCGATATCGGTTGCCGTCGGCACGGCCCAGCCGCGCAGGGCCGCCGGATCACTCCAGTTGAAAGCCACGTAGACCAGAGCCGGAAACAGCATGCCACCGGCAGCCGCGGCACCGGGCAAAATACGCCGGCTCCATGTCGATAACTGGCCTTCAAGCATCTCGCGCTTTATCTCGAGACCGACCACCAGAAAAAACACCGCCATCAACGCGTCGTTGATCCAGTGCTGCAGGCTGAGTGGCCCCAGATAGACATGCAGCATGTCGAAATAGGTTTTGGATAGCGGCGAATTGGCGATGATCATGGCAAGCAGAGCCATGCCCATCAGCACCAGGCCACCGGCTGCCTCATTATCAAGAAACTCGCGCAAAGCAGAGCGGATACGGCCCCTGGAATTTGTCGAAGACACGCGTTAGCACTCCCGTCCTGGAGGGTTAATGGTCGTCTCCGTCGATTTCGGGGGAACCCGCAGCGCACGCAGCACACGCCGTTTTTGATTTATCGCAAAAGCCCTCGAAATTCCAAGGAATTCGGCTGTTTTCAACGCTATTTCACGTCTTCTCTGTCAACAATCCCTCCGCCATCAGACGAAAGGCCTCGATTGCTTTTGGCAATACCGTATTGGGATCATCGCTCGCCGCCACCCAGAGCGCGGCGTTCAGGGCCGCCCCGCAGAGAAGACGACCGGCGGCTTCCGTATCGACAGGTTTCAGCATGCCCATATCGTTCAACTGGCGCACCGCCTGCATGGTTTCCTGTAGGCAGCTGTTCTGGCTCGGCCAATGTGATGGATCGCCCAGCACGGCTGGGCCGTCGAGAAGAACGATCCGTTGCACTTCCGGGTTAAGCGCCATCTCGATATAGGCAGCGGCCTGCAACAACATGCCCTGCCAGAGGTCACCCGCCGCAGCTCCGATCCCGGCTGCCCGCGCCGCCATTTCACCATCGATCTGGGTGACCACGGCCGCCAGCAGCCCGCGTTTGTCGCCAAAGTTCGAATAAAGCGCACCGCGGGTCAAACCGGCATCGGCAGTCAGCTCGTCCATGGATGCGGCTGCATACCCCTTTTCGGCAAAGGCCTTGCGCGCCGCGGCGATCAGCCTTGCGCGGTTTTCTTCCATGGTTTCGGCACGTGTTTTCGCCATGACAGGCCTCGCAATTCACATACGTCGCGTATTTGAATTTGACACACGCGCCATATCTCACTAAATACAGATACGCGTCGTATATCAAATCGAATTCTCTGCGTGAAGTGCCGGCAGCACGCAGAAGCGGCGCGAAAACCCAAGAAAGGTGAAGATCATGACAAAACGCCAAGCAATCTTTCCCGAGGGCCGGCATGCCCTTTACGAGAAACACGGATATTCGGCCGCGGTGCGCTCCGGCGAACTTCTGTTCGTGTCCGGACAGGTCGGCAGCCGCACGGATGGCTCACCGGAACCCGACTTTGAGGCACAGGTACGATTGGCTTTCAACAATCTGATCGCCGTGCTGGAAGCGGCTGGCGCAACGCTCGATGACATTATCGATGTGACGACTTTTCACACCGACCCGCAGGCGCAGCTTGAGGCCGTGATGAAGGTGAAGGCCGAGTTCTTAGGCGAGCCGCCCTACCCGACCTGGACAGCGGTCGGTGTCAACTGGCTTGCCGGTTTCGATTTCGAGATCAAGGTTATCGCCCGCATCCCGTGATGCGGAACGTTTGGGCCGGTCGCAGGCAGTTGCGACCGGTCAACGGCCATCAATGCCCGGCGCTCGAACTCGGACAGGCCATGGATTGCAGCGCACGGGTAAGCGCCCCGTGATCGTAGGGTTTGGAGAAGAACTTTCCACCGAGAGGAACCTCAACCTCGGTGATATGTACATGGCCGGAGGTAAGAATGATCTCGATCGGCGGCCAGCGATCGCGCACGGCAGCGGCGAGACGAAGACCGTCCATGCTGCCCGGCATGTCGATATCTGTGAACACGATACGGATATCGTTTCGACATTCCAGTATCTCGATCGCCTCGTCGGCATTGGCGGCTTCCAGCGCCTCGAAACCGGCATCCTCGACCAGATCGACCGCCATCATCCGCAGCAACGGCTCGTCTTCCACGACAAGAACCGCAGGTTTGGCTAGGATTTGTGATTGGCCCATGTCAGCCTGCTTCCTGCAAATGCAACAGCGATGCGCGCATCGCTATCATGATTCCCGGTGGCTCATAACGAACGTCGACGTTTCCGGTTCCAAGCAAACCGAGCCGGATGAGCCGGGAGCCAAATCCGCGCTGTGTCGGCGTCACGACCGTCGGGCCACCTTTTTCCTGCCAGACGAATGTCAGTTGCGGGCTATCCTCGGGACCGTCCACATCCCAACTGACGCAAACCTTGCCGGTTTCATTCGAAAGACTGCCGTATTTGACCGCGTTGGTAGCAAGCTCATGCAGAAGCAGCATGACCGACTGCGTCGCCTTCGGCCCGATCAGGACAGCGGGGCCGGAACTTTCCACCCTCTCCAGCATGCCGACACGGTCCAGCGTATCCGACACCAGATCCCTGATCGAAGCGCCTGTCCAGTTGCGGTGAATGAGCACATCATGCGCCGAACTCAGTGCCTGCAGGCGTTTTTCAAAGGCCTCGACCGGCCCACGCTCCGGCACCGCACGCAGTGTCTGGGTGGCAATCGCCTGCACGATAGACAGGGTATTTTTCAGCCGATGGCTGAGTTCGCGGTTGAGAATATCCTGATCCATCTCGGCCATCAGCCGTCCGATTGCCGATTGCAGCCGGTCACCGACACTGCGGACGAAATCCATCTCCGGCGCGGTCCACTCATGCGGTTCGTCGTAATGCACGAAAACCACGAGATTGAACTGCCCCTTGTCGAAAATCGGCACATTGACCAGCACGCGGATGCCGATATCGAGCAGCGCCTGAAAATGGTCGCGGGTGCGTGGATCGGTTGTGACATCGCCGATCAGCACGGTTTCGCCACGACGCAGGTCCTCGATAAAAGACCCGTAATCACGAAAATGATGCAGGCCTTCCAGCGTGCCGACACCAGGCGCTCGCCAGTCTCGGTGCATCAGCACCGTTTCGGCGACGGGATCAACGACGCCGAAACCTGCACGTGTTGCACCAAGCGCCTTCGCCATAACCCCGGCAGCACCGAAAGCCGCCTCCTGTACGTCGTCGATATCACGCAGCACATCGCCGAGCTCGATCAGCGCTCGCATACGTGCCTGCGCAGCCAGCTGCTCGGTCACATCCTGTAACGTCCCGACCATGCGCACCGCGCGGCCTTCCGCATCGCGATGGAAAGCCGCACGACGGGAAATCCAGCGGACGGCACCCTCCGGCGTGCGGATACGGTATTGCGTTTCGAGCGACGCCGTCCCTTCCATGCGTGTCCTGTCCGCGGACGGCAGATCACGGTCCTCGGCCAGAATGAAGTTGTAGATGACATTGGCCGGATATTCGTCCTGAACCGGCAGATGAAAAATGCGGCAAGCTTCCGCCGAAATCTTCATGCGCCCGGTTTCGACATCGATATCGAACGTGCCGATACCGCCCGCTTCCTGCGCGGCGATACTGCTTGCCGCAATGGCGCGAACTTCGGAACTGATCCGTTTCTGGCGACGAAAAAGGTCATCCTTACGGCTGGAGATGCGCCGCATTTCCAGAAGCACGACCACCTGCCGGGCGAGCGCCGCCAATGATTTTTTCTGCGTCAGGCTGAGGCCTTCTGGCCGCGGCTCGGTATCGATGACGCAGAGTGTGCCGATTGCGACATCATCGGGAGAGATGAGCGGCGCACCGGCGTAAAAGCGGATGAATGGCGCTTCCGTTACAAGACGGTTGGTGCTGGTGCGCGGATCAGCGGTCAGATCCGGGATGATCAGGAGATCGGTGCTTTCAAGCGCATGGGCGCAAACGGACTGGCTGATCGGCGTCTCGGCAAGCTCAAAACCGATACGCGCCTTGAACCACTGCCGGTCGGTTTCCAGCAGACTGACCAGTGCAACCGGTGTCTGGCACAGTTCGGAGGCGAGCAGAACGATATCGTCGAACTCCGGCTCCGGCGGCGTGTCCATGATCTCATAGAGGGCAAGCGCTTCCAACCGTCTGGTATCATCACGCTCCGATGTCACGCTTACTCAACCTTTTGCCGGACTGCCTCGCAGAATCCAAGATGGTGCAAAATGCTAAAAAAGCAATATGCACCATATGGATGCGACACCTACTCAGCTGCCTGCAACGGACGCTCCTTCGGTGCATTGGCAGCCTTGCCATGCGCAAGCGCCAACTCGTCATGCAGGCGCTGGGCTTCCTGTGCATGCGGCTTGCCGAAGCGTGCGAGCAGAAGATAGGCGACCGGGGTGATGTAGAGCGTCACTAGCGTTGCCATACCGAGGCCACCAACGATGACCCAGCCGAGCGCGATACGGGCTTCCGCACCGGCACCTTTGGCAAGCACGAGCGGCACGGCCCCGATGACAGCGGCGATCATCGTCATCATGACGGGACGCAGGCGAATGCTGCAGGCCTTTTCGATCGCTTCCCGGCACGAGGCACCGGCATCGCGCAGATGATTGGCGAATTCGACGATCAGAATACCGTTTTTCGCCATGACCCCGATCAGCAGAACAAGGCCGATCTGGCTGTAGACATTGAGGCTCGATCCGGTGAGCACCAGCGCGAAGACGGCACATGCCAGGCCAAGCGGCACGGTGGACATGATGATGATGGACGACAGCACGCTTTCGAACTGCGCCGCCAGAACCAGAAAGATGATGGCGATGGCGAAACCGAAGGTGAGCGCCATGCCGGACGAATTTTCCTGCAAGGTCGCGGCTTCGGCCAGCGGGATCAGATGCGAACCCTGCGGCAACAGAGGCTCCGCAAGCTGGGTTGCGACCTGAACCGCTTGACCGAGCGAAACGCCATCCCTGAGACCCGCCGAGAAAGACACGGCGGCAAGCTGCTGTTCACGACGCAAGGACGGCGATACGGCGCGCTCTTCCAGCGTAGCGACCGTGGACATCGGCACCATGCGTCCGTCCTTGGTCTTTACGAAAATGTTCTCGAGGTCGGTCGGATCATCGATCGGTCTCGTGGTCGATTTCAGCTTTACCGGGATCGCCTCGCCATCCACGAAAACATCGACAACCGAACGGCCTTCCAGCAACGACTGGATGGAGGTGCCCAGCGCCTTGATATCGATGCCGAGGTCGGAAGCGCGCTCGCGATTGACGCTGACAAAAATCTGCGCCTGATTGGGCTCGTCGTTAAGGCGCGGCGTATCGAACAGGCCGGTCTGGCGCAGTTCCTCGACCAGCTTGATGGAAGCCGCCGTCAACGCCTCGTGATTGGTGCCGACCATGGCCATTTGCAGGCCGTTGCCCGCACCACGAATGCGCAAGCTGTTCTGCTGCATGACATTGCCACGCAGAGCCGGAACAGACGCAACGGCGGCGTTGATATCCTTGACGATCTCCGCCTGACTACGGTCGCGTTCGCTCCATGGTGCAAGCGTCAACACCATGAAGCCACTGTTGGAAGAACCGCCCTGCCCGGAAATGGAGTAGACGTTCTGGATCTCGCCACTATCGCGAAGCGGCTGCAGTTTTTCCTCGATCATCTGGAGCTTGTCGCGCGTATATTCGAGGCTGACGCCTTCGGGCGCGGTAGCGCGCATCATGACCATGGCACGGTCTTCCTGCGGCGTCAGTTCGCTGTGAACCCTGCCGAACATTGTATACGCAGCGCCCGCGATGACGAGACCGACAATGATGACCGCAAGCGGTGCATTGAGGCAGGCACAGAGACTGCGCGCGTAAAGCCCTCCGAGGAAACCACCGAAACGGCCAAGCATGCCGTGATCTTCACGCATCGGCTTTGTCAGCATGCGCGAAGCCAGCATGGGGCAGAGAGTGAGCGCGGTAATCGACGACAGGCCGACGGCAAAAGCCAGCACGAAACCGAACTCGCGGAACAGGCCACCCATCTGACCCGGCAGGAAGGACAAGGGAATGAACACGGCGGCAAGCGTCGCGGTCGTTGCCAGAACGGCGAAGAACACTTCCTGCGTGCCGATGACGGCAGCGGCGCGCGGCCCCATGCCCTCGCCGCGCCGTCGCACGATGTTTTCCAGAACCACGATCGCATCATCCACCACGAGGCCAGTTGCCAGAACAATGGCGAGCAGCGTCAGGATATTGATGGAAAAACCGACCATATAGATCGCCACCAGCGTGCCGATCAGCGCCACAGGAATAGTGAGCGCGGGAATAAGCGTCGCCTTCCAGTCGCGCAGGAACAGGTAGATAACGATGACCACGATAAGGCTGGAAAGCCCAAGCGCGATTTCCACTTCATGCAGAGCGCCCTGAATGAAGACGGCATCGTCACTGGTAATCGCGATGCGGGTGCCTTCCGGCAAGTTCGGCTGAAGTGCCGCAACGGCTGCCTTCACGCCTTCGGAAATGCTGAGCGTATTCGACTGCGCCTGACGCAGCACACCGAGACCAACACCGGGGACGCCATTGGAACGCAGCGCCGTGGTGCCGTCATCCGGCCCGAGCATGACATTGGCGACATCGCGCAGACGCACATTGTCGCCGATCAGCACATTTTCAAAATCTTCCGGCGTCGTCAGGTTGGCGGTGGCGCGAACGATGATGTCCTGCGTCGAGGACTGCAGCGAACCGGCCGGGACATCCATGGCGGCGGTTGAAAGTGCATTGGACAGATCGGCGATGGTCAAGCCGCGACCAGCCAGCGCTTCCTGATCCACATCGACCCGAAAAACCTTTTCCTGATCACCATACAATTCGACGTCGGCAACGCCATCAACCGCAGCAAGACGGTCGGAAATCTCGTTTTCGACCAGAACCGTCAGGTCTTCCATCGACATGGTCGAGGACGTGACGGCAAGGCGCATGATCGGCTGGCTGTCGCTGTCCGCCTTGACTATACGCGGTTCGTCCGCATCTTCCGGCAGCTGATTGGTGACGCGGCCAAGCGCATCGCGAACATCGTTGGCGGCAACGGCAAGATCGGCCGTATCGTTGAACTCAAGCGTGACGCGGCTCTGGCCGAAATCGGAAATCGACGAAATGGCTTTCAACCCGCTGACACGGGCAACGGCACCTTCGATAACGTCGGTAACTTCCTGGTCCATCGTCTGGGCGGAAGCGCCGTCATAGGTGGTTCGCACGCTGATGACCGGCTGATCGACATCCGGCAGTTCGCGCACTTCGATGCCGACAAGAGCGGCAAGACCGGCAACAACGATAAGGGTGTTCAGAACCGCCGCAAGAACCGGACGGCGCACGAAAAGCGCCGTGAATGTCTTCTGGCTATCGGCACTTTTGTCATTGCCGGACTGTTTTTCCGTTTCGTCGTTCACGCTCATCGGCTGGCGACCTCCGGCGGCTTTTCACCGGCAATGCGGACATTGCCGTTCTCACGCACACGCTGCAGACCTTCGGTGGCAACAACGTCACCTTCGTTCACATCGCCTGCAACGAGGATGGCATCCGGATTGCGCTGAATGATGCGCACCCGGCTCTTCACCGATTTCTTGTCGACGATCTGCCAGACGAATGAGCCCTTGCTGTCCCACTGGACCGCAAGCGGATCGACCGAAGCATAGGTTTCACCGGGAAAACGCATGGTGACGCCGAACGACATGCCGGCGCGCAACAGGTCTTCCTCGTTTTCGATCTTGGCGCGGATGCGGATGGTGCGGCTTGCCGGATCGACACGGTTGTCGATGGCCTCGACCTCCCCCTCGAAGACACGGCCGGGACGCGAGGCAGAAGTAGCTTCCACCGGCATGCCAACCTTGACCTGCACGGCAAAACGCTCCGGCGCCCAGAAATCGACCAGCAATTGCTGACGGTTATCGAGCTGGACGACATTGCTGGATGTCGTGACATTGTCGCCGATATTAACCGCAACGATACCGACAATCCCATCGATCGGCGCAAGCACGGAGCGGCGTTTCAGGGCCAGTTCGGCATTGGTGAGCGCCAGTTGCGCGGTTTCCTTGGCAATCTGCGCATCAAGCACATCAAGGCGGGAGAAACTTTTCAGCGCAGAATAGCTGTCGGCCTTTTCGCGCGCGCTGCGCAGGAGAACCTGCGCCTGATCGCGCAAGATGATCTGCTCGTCATCATCGAGCTGAGCAAGCAGCTGGCCCTTTTTGACCATATCGCCGGACTTTACATGGATCTCGTTGATCGTTCCGGTCGCCTGCGGCATGACGATGACCGATTGGATGGCCTCACCGCTGCCGATGGCCGAAAGCTGATCGTTGACGATCCCCTTGCCGACCGGACGCGTGGCAACGAGAACAGCTTGTTGCCCGCCTCCACCCGCACGCGGGGCGGCACTGGCATTGCCTGCTGACGAAGGCGCGGCTGAGACCGGCTCGGTGACGTCGGAATTGATGGCTGCAACGACGCCTTCGGGCACGCCCATGGACACCAGCGTGCGCCCCGCCTCAGCTGAGAGATAAACCCACAGACAGAGGCCTGCAAGCAACAAGGCTGCACAGGCCAGGAGCTGATTTCCGATCCGCATGCATTTCTCCGGCATTCAACTTGAGTGAGCGAAGTATCGCCATTTCGCCCTGCTTGCGCAATGCTGGATGGAGTACCTTACCGATTTGTAACGTCGCGAAATTTCAAGCTTATGTCAGATGCTGAAGTCTTGGGCGGCGCTGGACATTTGCTGTGCATGCCACCTGCCATCAGCCCGCCGATTTTCGCCTTTACTGTGTCCGACATCCATAAAGTCCACAGCGGACATGCCGTCATGGAATGAAACCAGAACATCTTTTCTGGCCTTTCGGTTCCGAATCACTACATTGGCCCTCATGAACAACAGTTTCGATGATATTCCGTTCTTCGACGAAGAACCGGAACCCCGCCACCAAAAGCAGCGCGGCAACACCGCCCCTGTTCCTGCACAGGCAGACGCGACTGCAACGGGTGGCCTGAGTATTACCGCGCGCGCAATGGCTGCACGCGGCCAGAGCCGCCCTGCCCCCGATTACCTGTCCGGCCTCAACCCGGAGCAGCGCGAGGCGGTGGAAACGACCGACGGTCCCGTTCTGGTTCTGGCGGGCGCAGGCACCGGCAAGACGCGTGTGCTGACCACTCGTATCGCTCACATCCTCGAAACCGGAAAAGCCTATCCCAGCCAGATCCTTGCGGTGACCTTCACCAACAAGGCGGCGCGCGAGATGAAGGAACGTATCGGCGTTCTCGTCGGCGGCGCGGTGGAAGGCATGCCGTGGCTCGGCACATTCCACTCGATCGGCGTAAAACTCCTCAGGCGTCATGCCGAACTTGTCGGCCTGCGCTCCGATTTTACCATTCTCGACACAGACGACGTGGTGCGACTGATCAAGCAGCTGATCCAGGCGGAAGGTCTGGACGACAAGCGCTGGCCGGCCAAACAGTTTGCCGGCATGATCGACGGCTGGAAGAACAAGGGGCTTTTGCCGCCGGATATCCCGGAAGGCGATGCCCGCGCCTTTGCCAATGGCAAGGGCCGCGAGCTTTACGCCGCCTATCAGGCCCGCCTGCGCACGCTCAACGCCTGCGATTTCGGCGATCTTCTGCTGCATCCGATCGCGCTGTTCCGCAAGGCGCCGGATCTCTTGAAGGAATACCATCAGCGTTTTCGTTACATTCTGGTGGACGAATATCAGGACACCAACACCGCCCAATATATGTGGCTGCGGCTTCTGGCGCAGCGGCCCAAGGGCGTGCCGCAAAATGTCTGCTGCGTGGGTGACGACGACCAGTCGATCTACGGCTGGCGCGGCGCGGAAGTGGATAATATTCTCCGCTTCGAAAAGGATTTCGCCGGCGCCAAGGTGATCAAGCTGGAGCGTAATTATCGCTCCACCGAGCATATTCTCGGCGCTGCCGGCCATCTCATCGCCCATAACGAAGGCCGCCTCGGCAAAACCCTGTTCACCGATCGCAGCGACCCGGACGACCAGAAGGTTCAGGTGCACGCCGCCTGGGATTCGGAAGAGGAAGCGCGCGCCGTCGGCGAGGAAATCGAGCGGCTGCAGCGCGGCGATGCCGACGGCAAGAAACATGCGCTCAACGACATGGCGATCCTCGTGCGCGCCTCGTTCCAGATGCGTGAATTCGAAGACCGGTTCGTTACACTCGGCCTGAACTACCGCGTCATCGGTGGTCCGCGCTTTTATGAGCGTCTCGAAGTGCGCGATGCAATGGCCTATTTCCGCCTCGTCTGCCAGCCGGCCGACGACCTCGCCTTCGAGCGCATCGTCAACACACCGAAACGCGGCCTTGGCGACACCACCATCCGCAACCTGCATGATTATGCCCGCGCCCGCGACATTCCGATGCTGGCGGCCGCGCATGACATGATCGAGACCGACGAGTTGAAGCCGAAGGCGCGAAAGGCGCTGTTCGACGTTATCCAGAGTTTCGCGAACTGGCAGGAACGGCTGGAAACCATGCCGCATACCGAGCTGGCCGAGCAGATTCTGGAAGAGTCGGGTTACACCGACATGTGGAAGAACGACAAATCGGCGGAAGCACCGGGACGTCTGGAAAACCTCAAGGAACTGATCCGCTCGATGGAGCAGTTCGAATCGATGCGCGGTTTCCTCGAGCACGTATCGCTGGTGATGGATGCCGAGACCAATGAAAACCTTGATGCCGTGTCGATCATGACGCTGCATTCGGCAAAAGGGCTGGAATTCGACACCGTCTTCCTGCCCGGCTGGGAAGAAGGCCTGTTTCCGCACCAGCGGGCGTTGGACGAAGGCGGCCGCTCGGGGCTGGAGGAAGAACGCCGTCTCGCCTATGTGGGCCTGACGCGCGCCAAACACCGCTGCCACCTGTGGTTCGTCTCAAACCGGCGTATCCACGGCCTGTGGCAATCGACGCTGCCGTCGCGTTTCCTCGATGAACTGCCGCCGGCGCATGTGGATGTCGCCGAACCGTCTGATTCGAGCTATGGCGGATATGGCGGGCGCGGCGGTTACGGCCAGTCACGTTTCGACAAGGCAGAGCCTTTCGCCAACTCCTATTCGACGCCGGGCTGGAAACGCGCCCAGGCGAACAGGACCGACGCCACTCGCGACAACTGGGGCTCGCGCTCCGGCCATGCGGTGGAACGTATCGGTTACGGCGAAAGCGGCCCGCGTGGCCGCACCATCGACGGCGAACTGGTGGCAAAGTCGGTCGCCGCGACGCCTTCGAAATATTTCGTCGGCGACCGGGTGTTCCACATCAAGTTCGGCAACGGCAATGTGACGGCGGTGGAAGGCAACAAGCTGACCATCGAATTCGACCGTGCCGGTGAAAAACGCGTGCTCGATGGATTTGTCGAGCGGGCTTCGAAATAACAAACGCAAAACGCCGCCCTTTCGAGGCGGCGTTTTGTTTTGGAAAGCGGGGGCTGATCAGGCGTCGTTATTGCCGCGGAACAGGTCCACCAGCGTCTTGCCTGAGGACGAACCCCGACCCGGGCGTTTGCCATCCCATTCGTCGACAATGACCATATGGGTGATTTCGCCGCGACGGAACGCCGCCAGGAATTTGTCATACTGTGCGAAGGCAACGCAGCCATGGCTGTCGCCGCGTGTGCGCAGTAGGTAGCTGTGAGCAAGCAGGCCCGTGCGGTTTTTCGGGTTCTTTCCATCGATAGATGTCAGGCGCATGGCAGCGACACCGTGGAACAGGGATTCGCGCATGGACAGCTTGTAGGTTCCCGCAGGTGTGGGGCCTTTCATCTTCACATGCGTCATCTTCGGATCGTCACGCAGCTTGCCGATGCCGGAATGCGCTTCCAGTTTGCTGCCGTCCGGCATGTGCACTGTGGCATTTGTAATATCGTAGATCGCCACCTTGGAACCGATACCCGGCCAGTTCGGAGCCGAACGTGACGGAGCGGACGGCGCAGTCTGGCGCATCGGGTTATCAGGCTTGGCGAAGGCAAGCACGGTATCGGGCTTTTCGTCCCGCGCAGGCTTTTGCGGCGAAACGCGGGCAATCGCATCAAGACCGCTGCGCGGCGATGCTTCTTCCGCAGCCGGCTTGGCAACCGCCACGACCTTAGCCGCTTCCGGCCGGCCAAACGGCACCGGACCGTTTTTCGGCAACATGTCACCCAGTGCGACCTCGACGGGCTTGGCCGCAGCTTCCGGTTCGACGGCAGCAACCTCGACACCACCATCAACTTCGACGGGCTCGATCGTCTTCAACTCGGCAACATTGGTCGCCGGCATGACATCCTGGAAAACGTCCGGCATTGCGCCACGCGGCGCAACGGCCACGACATCCTGCATCGCCGGGGCCAAAGCATTGCGGATCGCATCAGCATCCGGACGGCTTGCCATCAGAGCGGCAAACTGGCGTTCCTGTTCGGCAGCCTCGACCTTGCGGGCGGCCTTGTTCAAAGCAACATCCAGACCGCTTCGCACCGCATCTTCATGCGGGCGCAAGGAAGCCATCACCGAGGCTTCGGCGCCTTCGAGACGACCGGACTTCGGATCGACGGATGTCGGAATGCGGGAGAACTTGGAAACGTTGATCAGACGCTGAGGATCGGCCTCGGCGGTCAGAAGATGGTTCTGTTCGACGGGCAGCGGAGACGCGACGCGCATAGACAGCACGGTCTGGAATTTCGGCTGCGGCACCACGCTCGTCGTTCCGGCCATTTTGCCGACAGAAAGCACGGCGGCACCGACCCAGACACCGCCGAGCAACGTCGCACCGAGAATAACGGTACCGAGGAAAGCGGCCTTGGACTTACCTTTGGCAGTCTTGGCCTTCTGGCGCCCGTAAGGATTGTCGAAATTATCTAAGATCAGCGCCATACTGGATACCCGAACACTCTACGCAAACCGGCAGCGCTACCGAACGCCGCGCTACCGAAATCGGGCGAACAGAAAAGTCCGAGACTCAGAGCCTCCGAACCTTCGATCGCCGGTTGACGAAGAGAATGCCGAATTATGGTAACCAAAATGTTTATGCCGCCCCTGATTTCATCCCCGAACCGTATTCAATCGCGCTAATACAATCGATTACTGACGAAAATTTAGCCAAAATGCGGCGCTGGAGCGGCAGACATGCTTAACGTGCCGCTCCCAAAGCCCGTTAGCCGTCTATCCGCCGAACGTTCAGACGCTCCATGAAGAACCATGGGCGAAGACGTACGCCGATGACATTGCCCGCGAAGGCTGCCACGGCCCAAAGGTAACCGTGAAGACTGCCCGATGCAATGCCTGAGAAATAAGCACCGATATTGCAGCCGTATGCGATACGTGCGCCGTAACCGAGAAGCAGGCCGCCAACGACGGCGGCGAGCACGGAACGCAGCGGGATATCGAGGCTGGGTGCAAATTTGCCGGCCAGCGCTGCCGCGAGCATCGCACCGGCAATGATGCCGAAATCCATGACCGAGGTGATATCGGCAAACACGCTTTCGGCCAGCGCCTTGGCATTACCCGGCTGCTGCCAGTGCGGCCATGACGCCACATCGATGCCGATAAGCTGCGCGCCCTTTGCACCCCAAAGCGCGAAGGCGGAGGTGACACCCCAGGGACGACCGGCAAGTGCCAGCGTCGCGAAATTGAAGATCACCAGTGCAATTGCGCCAAACACCAGCGGCCAGGGACCACGCAGATAGCGGGCCAAACCCTGACGCGGCGACGGCGGAGCCTGCTCCAGTGCACCGTTGCGCTTCTTTTCGACAAAAACGGTGATGGCTGCGATAGCGCCAAAAATCGCCAGCGACAGGGCGATACCGCCGGCAGCACCAAACGTCTGGAACAGCGCAGTTGGTGGCAGCGAAGGCAGGGAGGCCCACCAGCCGGTATACAGCGTGCCGATCAGTGAACCGACGATAAAGAAGAACAAAGTCACCAGCATGCGGGCATTGCCGCCGCCAGCCGTGAACAGCGTGCCGGAAGCACAACCGCCACCAAGCTGCATGCCCACGCCGAACATGAATGCACCTGCGATGACGCCGATGCCGGCCGGCGAGATATTGCCGCGCACTTCATTGCCAAACAGCGTGCCGCTGGCGAGGAAGGGAAAGAACAGGATGACGGCAAGCGCCAGAAGCAGCATCTGCACACGCAGGCCACGCCCCCTGCCCTCGGCGATAAATACGCGCCATGCCGAAGTGAAACCGAAAGCAGCGTGATAAAGTGAAATGCCGAGTGCGCCACCGACGAGGAAAAGCGCGCCCTGCGCAGGCCCATAAGCCGCACCAAGCGCCAGCGTGCCGGCAACAAGAACAATCAGCGCACCGATGCCGGGCGCACCCAGAGATGGCAGGCCCGCGCGCGGTTCGGCGGGAGAAGCGGAAAGAGACATGCAAAACTCCTGAAGTTACGCCTGTTATACGGGGCACGACATGAGCTTGCGAGGTACGGTATTGGCGAGGTGCCTCTGCAATCAGATTCAGGTTCTACAAAATTTGCATTCTGCAAAAAATGTTACGCCCGCAGAGGATACGGGCGCAAAACATGACTTTTATCAAACAATACCGGGTGATGGAGCCTATCGCTTCAGGTTGACCAGTGTTTCGAGCAATTCGGAACCGGTCTGGAAGACTTTGGAATTTGCAGTGTAGTTACGCTGCGATTCGATCATGCTGGTGAGTTCCTCGGCGATATCGACGTTGGAATCCTCCAGCGCGCCGGAGAGGATCGAACCATAACCGCTGTTGCCCGCATAACCCATGACGATGACGCCCGAGTCGTTGCTCTGCGAATAGACATTGCCTTCGCGCGGCGTCAGGTTGTTCGGGCTCTGCACGTTTGCCATCGCGATACGGTAAAGCTGCCTCAACGTACCGTCGGCATAACTCAGCGAAACCACGCCGTCCTTGCTGATTTCGTAGCTTTTCACACTGCTTGCGGCACTGCCGTTGACCTTACCGCTCACCACCGAGAAATCCGCCGCCATCTGCGATGAGCCGGAGATATCGATAGTGATAGAGTCGAGGTCCGCGCCGTTGAGCGCCATCGGCAAGGTGGTCAATGTTTCAGGGGAAACGAGCTGACCGTTTGCATCGAAAGTCATGGTCCAGGTGCCCGCGCCAGCCGGATGACCCGTATTGAAATTCTGGGCGATCGTCGACGGGCCCGCGACCGAAGTCAGGTTGACCTGCGAGATCGCGATCGGCCCTGTCATGATCCCACCGCCCAGGTCGAGTGGCGGCAAGTTGATCGTTTCGGGATCGATATAGTTTCCGGCAGCATCAAATTCATTGGCGTGCAACTGATCGGAATACAGCGCTGTTCCTGCATGACTGACGGTAAATTCCCAGCCATCCGTGGTCATCGTGTAATCGATATCCAGCGTGCGGGCGATGCCATTGGAATCGTAAACAACAGACTGGTTTTGAAACGTCGTGCCCACAGGCGCAGATGCATCGACATTGCCTGAAACGACGGCGATAGTGGAAGCCTGAGCCGGCACCTGCAGAAGCGGAGACCCGTTGTAGGTCGCCCCGACCTGCCATGCATTGTCGGCAACCTTGGTATATTCGAATTCGATCAGCCGCGTATTGCCCTGGCTGTCATATGCCACCAAAGACGTGGTTTTGGAGTAGCCGATCTCGGCCCCGGCCGGCAGGTTTGCATTCAACGTACCACTGGTTGAACCGACAGCGGAAAGACCAGCGCCTGAAACATTGATCTCCGACAGACCATCGAAGCCATTGATGACGATGGTCGGGTCTTCCTCCGAAGAATAGGGATAACCCATCAAGGTATAGCCGGCGGCATTCATCAGCGTGCCATCGGGCTGAACCTCGAAATTGCCGGCACGTGTCAGGTATTCGCTACCATCGGCTCCCTGCACGATGAAGAAACCTTCCCCATTAATGGCGAGATCCGTCGTTGATGTCGTGTAGGTAAACGATCCCTGATCGTTGATCGAATAACGGACCGTGGTGTTCACACCACCCGAATTATAAGAGCCGTTGGACGACGGCAGGATCATCGAAGAAAACTGCGTCGATGCCTTCTTGTATCCAATGGTGCTGGAGTTGGCGATGTTATCGGCCACGGTGCTCAGGCGATTGGCCTGGGCATTCATTCCCGAAACACCCGTACGCATAGTACCGTAAAGACTCATCACACCCTCCAGATTGTCCTTGAACAACACTTCGGAACCAGAGCTTGCGCCAACCTTGAGTTTCAGGAAAAAACGACACTCAATATGATTTACTTGAAAAGATTTGACAAAATGCATTTTTTCTAATGTAAAAAACCCCAAAAAGTTGAAAGCTGGCGACTGAGCCGACGCGTGCCCTCTGATACGGAAAACAGATTCCCGTTTTAAGTCCCATGAGCTAAACTCACCGGCAACCGCCTTGCACTTGCGCACGCATCGATGGAGACAAGCCATGAAGGCCCTACTGCTGATCGACATTCAGAACGGTTTTTGCCCAGGCGGCAATCTGGCGGTTCCTGATGGAGATGCGGTGGTACCTGTCGCCAACCGGTTGATCCGCGAGGGCGGTTACGACGTGATCGTCGCCTCTCAGGACTGGCATCCCGCCGATCATGGCAGCTTTGCCTCGCAACATCCCGGCAAGGTGCCGTTCGAGATGGGCGAGCTTTCCGGCCAGGCACAGGTCATGTGGCCCGACCACTGCGTGCAGGAAACGGCTGATGCCGATTTTCATCCCGATCTCGATGCCGATCAGATCGACTACATCCAGCAGAAGGGCGAAAACCCGGCGGTCGACAGCTACTCCGCCTTTCGCGACAACGACCATGCGGCGCTGACTGGCCTCGCCGGATATCTCAAGGCGCAACAGGTCAACGAACTCGACCTGTGCGGGCTGGCCACCGATTATTGCGTGAAATTTTCCGCACTCGATGCACGCGAGATGTTGCCTGACGTCAAGGTCCGTTTTGTGTCCGATGCAAGCCGCGGCATTGATGCCGAGGGCGTGAAAGATGCTATCGCACAGATGCGGGCACGTGGGGTCGGAATCGTCACCAGCGCCGAGATTTTGACCGACTAGAACTGTCTCCGTAACGTCATGCCGCAACGTGAATCGCCCTGCCCGGCAGAGCGCCATCGTTCACCGAAATCGATGAGTTGAATAAGCGCAATTCGATTGCCAGCGCTGCCAACTGCCCCTACACGCTAGGCGCAAAGAAACACGCCGAAAGCGCGTCATAGGGAACGGCATATGGATAGACATGAACAGCTGACGAGCGGCCTCAAGAAGGGCGCAGTTGTCGCCATTTCATCCGCTCCTTTTGGCGTTCTGTTTGGCGCCATCGCCGTCGATAACGGTTTCAGCATCACCGAGGCGGCGTTGATGAGCGGCCTCGTTTATGGCGGCGCCAGCCAGCTGGTCGGCATCGAGCTGTTCGGCCACCATGTCGCGGCATGGATCATCGTTCTGTCCATTCTCGCCGTCAATTTCCGCCATGTTCTGTATTCGGCAGCGCTTGCCACCGTGATCGGGCGTTATCCGCATGCGCAGCGCTGGCTCGCCTTTTTCCTGCTGGTCGATCCGCAATTTGCCGAAACGGTAAAACGGGAAGAAGCCGGCAAGGCAGCGACCTTCCGCTGGTATTTCGCCATGGGTGCGGTCGTCTGGGTCTCATGGGTGCTCACGACAATCGTCGGCGCCTATTTCGGGCGCATGATCGGCGACCCGAAAGCTTATGGTATCGATGTATTGTTGCCGGTCTATTTTCTTGGACTGACCATGGGCTTTCGCAGCCGCCACAACTTTTTCCCGGTGATGCTGGCAGGCGGCATCGGTTCGGTTGTCGCTTTCCACTTTATCGGTTCGCCCTGGCATATCAGCGTCGGCGCAGTGCTCGGCATTCTCGTCGCGACGATCCTGCCGCCACCGAAGGCGCATGAGGAGCCGGATGTCTCGGAGATGGAAAAGGAGGCGATGTGAAATGGAAAACCCGATGAGCGCCTTTTCTCTGGACCAGAACACCGCCCTGCTGATCGTCGTGGCGGCGATTGCCACCTATTTCACCCGCATTGGCGGTTACGTGCTGATGAGCAGCATGAAGCGTATTCCGCCACGGGTGGAATCGGCGCTCAACGCCGTTCCGGCTGCCGTGCTGACAACACTTGTTGCACCGCCCTTCATCTATGGCGGCTGGGATATCAAGATCGCCATGGTCGTGGCGCTGGTGGTGGGCCTGCGTTTTCCCGGCCTCACCATTCTTACCGTCGGTTGGGCGGCCGTGATGGCCGCCCGTTACGGTTTAGGCATCGGGCCCTGATCAGCCACCAATCGGAGTCGTCGCCGTATCCAGCCATGCCTTGATGTCGGCATCGGTGATCAGTGGCGACAGCTTTTCACGCACGGTGGCGTGATAGGCGTTGAGCCATTCGAGTTCTTCGGTGGTCAGCAACGAGGCAACGACCAGACGCAGATCGATCGGGCACCATGTCAGCGTCTCGAAAGAACGCATGGCCATGTCGCCACCGGCAATCTCTTCCGCTTCACGGACAAAGATCAGGTTTTCGATACGGATACCGTAATGGCCCGGACGATAATAACCCGGCTCATTGGAGAGGATCATGCCGGGCAGAAGTTCCTGCGTGGCAAGGCGGGAAATACGCTGCGGGCCTTCATGAACCGACAGATATGAACCGACGCCGTGGCCTGTGCCATGGGCAAAGTCGCCACCTGCTTTCCAAAGCGCTATACGGGCCAGCGGATCAAGATCGCAGCCACGTGTGCCTTTGGGGAAACGCGCCGTGCTGATAGCGATCATGCCCTTGAGCACCAGCGTGAAGAACCGCTTGCGATCCTCAGGCACCTCACCGATTGCCACCGTGCGGGTGATGTCCGTCGTGCCGTTAATGTACTGAGCGCCCGAATCAATCAGGAACAGTTCGCTGGCCTCGATCTTGCGGTCGCTTTCGCTGGTGACACGGTAATGCATGATGGCGGCATGTTCACCGGCACCGGCAATGCTGTCGAAGGAAACGTCGCGCAGCGGGTTCTGCATCGACTGGCCGACACGCGCACGCGCCGTTTCCAGCGCTTTGACGGCCTGAATTTCGGTAAGCGAGCCGGGTTTGGATTGATCGAGCCAATAGAGGAACTCGACCATGGCGACGCCGTCCTGCACATGAGCATCGGCGGAGCCTTTCAGCTCGACCTCGTTCTTGATGGCGCGCGGCAGACGAGCCGGATCGGTGCCATCGACCACGGTGCCACCGGCTGTCTCGATGGCGATGATCAGCGCCAGCGCCGTCAGCTCAGGATCGACGAGGATACGGCCGCCATCCTTCGCATAGGCACCGATGTGGTCCGTCAAGGATGCCGGAGCCTGCAGGCTGGCAAGTGGCTGCAGATGAGAGCGTGCTTCGGAACCGAGCTTGCGGTCATCGATGAAGAGTTCGGCTTTACCGTCTGCGGAAATCAATGCACGCGACAACGGATGCGGTGTGTGCGGCACGTCTGCGCCACGAATATTGAAAATCCAGGCGACGGAAGACGGGTCGGCAATCAGGGCGGCGGCCAGCCCCTTGGCTTTCAAGCCCGCAGCGATTTCGGCAATCTTTTGCGCAGCCGGTTTGCCGGCATGAGCTTCCTGCTGCACGGCGACCGCGCCGAGCGGTTCGGCAGGACGGTCGGTCCAGGCCGTATCGAGCGGGTTTTCACTTAAAAGCACTACCGTTCCGCCGATTTCGGCCACAGCCTTGGCAAGTTTCTTCACCTCCGCGCCGCCATGCAGCCACGGATCGACGCCGAGGCGAAAACCTTTTTGAGCATGAGCAGGAATCCACAGATGCGGCGGTTCGTTGACGAGATCGCCGCCTGTAAAGACCGCGCCATCCACCTGTTCGGCCAGTTGGGTGACGTAACGGCCATCGACAAAAACCACGGCTGTCGAGCGCGTGATCAGCGCGATACCGGCCGAGCCGGTAAAGCCGGTGAGCCATGACAGGCGCTCAGCGGATTTCGGCACATACTCGCCCTGATATTCATCGGCGCGCGGCACCAGAAAACCGTCGATACCGAGTTCATCGAAACGGGCACGGATAGCGGCGACGCGGTCGCGACCGAATTGCGGCGTGGACGTGTTTTCAAAATGCTGGAACATGACAGGTTTCCGGGGATTGGATGCATAAAAAGGATGGGCCGGCGAAGCGGCCGAACCCGCACCCTAATACCTTCAATCCCGAATGGAAACCGTCAGTTATCTTGGATCAGAGCGGCTTACGCCAGACATCCGCATGACGCAGGTGGATCGTGACCCAGCCATTGCGCCAGATGGTGCGCACATGCGCCAGACCCGCGCCGGAATAGGCGGAAATCACCTTCCAGCGCTGTTCGGCAAGAATGCCCGACAGGATGACCGAACCACCCGGCGACAGATGCGTAACAAGCTGCGGCGCCATCTTGATCAGCGGGCGGGCAAGAATGTTGGCGATGATCAGGTCGAACGGGCCGTAACGATCAAACGCCGGGGAGTGGAAGCCGGGGGCGGTCTCCATGGTGATGCCGGACACGACGCCGTTGCGGCGAACGTTTTCGCGCGCAACACGCACGGCGACCGGATCGATATCGGTCGCCAGAACCGGGATCATCGGCCGCAGCTTGCGCACGGCGAGCGCCAGCACGCCCGAACCGGTACCGAGATCGAGCGCGTTTTTCGGATTTTCGGCATTCAGCACACGCTCGATGGTTTCGAGGCAGCCGGCAGTCGTTCCGTGATGGCCGGTACCGAAAGCCTGACCGGCATCGATCTCGATGGCGATATCACCGGTGCGCACCTTGTCGCGGTCATGGCTGCCATGAACCAGAAAACGCCCTGCCCTGACGGGTTTCAGGCCTTCCAGCGATTTGGCGATCCAGTCGATATCCGGGATGATTTCGCGCTCGATGACGGCATCGGGGAATTCTTCCGCCAGGGCTTCGGCGATGCGGGCATGCACATCGGCCTCATCCTCGGCCATCATGTAGACCGAGGCCTCCCAGATATCCTTCTTTTCGTCGATTTCCGTCGTGCCGACGGCAAAATCCTCTTCGCCGAAACAAAAGGAGAGAATATCGAGGATCTGCTCCGCCTTCTTTTCGGTGGTGGAGACATAGAGGCGGATTTCGCTCACGGCTTGGTCCTTAGATTTGAATATGCGGCCAGCCATGCCACACAAGGCCGCTCCGCTTCAAGCCGTGAAGCGAAATGTCAGCCACCAATCAGGCTTTGAAGCTTCTTCACGGCGCTGTCGGCATCCTCGCCATAAGCGATGGTCTTCGAAAAACGGCCGCCATTGTCGAGCAGGAAGACCGATGCCGTATGGTCCATCGTGTATTCGCCGTTCGGGTCCTTTTCGTCGACCGGCACCTTGCGGGCATAAACCTTGTAGCCCTTGACCATGTCCGCAACCTTCTGCGGGTCGCCCGAAATGCCGGTAATGCGCTTAGACACATTGGAAATATACTGTTGAAGCAATTCCGGCGAATCCCGCTCGGGATCGACAGAGACGAAATAGGCATTGATGCGGCTGCCGTCGGGATCGACCTTTTCAAGCCAGCCGTTCAGCTCGAAAAGCGTGGTGGGGCAGACTTCCGGGCAATGGGTGAAACCGAAAAACAAAGCGGTCGGTTTATCCTGAAACGCCTTTTCCGTGATCGGCTTGCCATCCTGCGCCACCAGTTCGAACGGTACGCCAAAGGGCTTATCGGCAATCGCCTGCTGGCTGCTGGTCAACTGGAATGTGAGAAAGCCAAGCACGCCGGTCAGCAACACGACAGCGATCCATAGGATAATCCGAAAAGTCTTCATGGCGACGGGTCCGCACGCTTTTGCAACGAATGATAGATTGCTGATAGCGTTGCGGATTGAAAGGCGCAAATCAACTGGCTGTTTTTATGGAGGTGCGGTCGTTTCGCCGCAGGTGCTCACCGCCAGATCAAAGACACCAGGACATGCCGGTTTGCGCCATGGTCAGAAAAATCTCCGATCCATATCGCAACCAGCCCGCCACACAGAGAATCGTTACCCCCATCACCAGCAGGAAACCGGCGAGGACGAGGGGGAAGCGGAATGTGACAGCGCTATTATGCATAAACGCAAGTATAGCAGGCTTTTCAGGTTCTAAAACCGCCGAAAATGGCCGATCCGCCACAAAGATTAGGGGAAGTTTAACCCGCGTTTGCGAGCGTATGCCCAACGAAATCAGGAAGACCGCCATGAGCAACGCCATCAAGCAATCGGGAGCATATCTCGAAATCGTCTCCTTCCATCTGGGCGACCAGGAGTTCTGCATCGACATCATGGCCATCCGCGAAATCCGTGGTTGGGCACCGGTGACACCGATGCCGCATACCCCGCCTTATGTCCTGGGTCTCATCAACCTGCGCGGCGCGGTTATCCCGGTCATAGACATGGCTTGCCGTCTGGGCATGAAGATGACCGAGCCTTCCGAGCGCTCCGCCATCATCGTCACCGACATTGCCGGCAAGCTCGTCGGCCTGCTGGTCGAGCAGGTTTCCGACATGATGACGATCAAGAGCGAAGACCTGCAGCCGGCACCGGAAATCATTCCGGAAGGCCAGCGCGCTTTCTGCCGCGGCATCGTGGCGCTGGAGAAGACCATGGTCTGCTTCCTCAACCTCGACACGGTCATTGCCGACGAACTGACACGCGAAGCAGCCTGATCCTGTCAGGACCGCCCCATCAAAAAAATCCCGCCTTGGCGACAGGGCGGGATTTTTTATGTCCATACGATCGGGACAGGTTTACGGCGCCGGCTTGCCCTTGGTCCAAGTGACCTGCTGGCCGTAAAGCGGCACAGTTGAAACCGCCATCTTGGCCGAACCTTCGACCACCTGGCGCGAATGCGCGAGATAGATCAGCGCATCATTGGTCTTGTCATAAATGCGCTTGACCAGCAGATCCTTCCAGATCAGCGAACGCCCCTGCCGGAAAACCTCCTCGCCACCACGCCCGAGTTCGATATCACCGATCTCGATCGGACCGGTCTGGCTGCACGAAATCGCGCTGTTTGACGGGTCTTCGAACCAGTTGCCGTTTTTCAGGCGGTCGATCATGCTGCGATCGAAATAGGTGACGTGGCAGGTGACGCCCTTGACGGACGGATCCGGCACGGCCTCAACGATGATGTCATTGCCGATCCAGTCGACCCCGACCTTGCCGACCACCTCGGCCAAAGCAGGGACAGACAGAACGCCGGCGATAACGGCGGCGGCAGAGGCGAGAGCAACAAGACGGCGGCGCATGGCAAAATCTCCGATCAACGATCCGTGAGGAGAGATAAGGTGCCGCGCGCGTCTTACAAGCCAGGTTAGCGGGTTACGGTTTTACGCAGCGTACAGGCGTCATAACCACCCGCATAAAGCCGCCCTGCCCGCATGCCAATGGCGGGCGCGATATCACTGATTTCTGCGACCTTCAGTGCCCTAGCGATGGCAATCGAAGCCTCGGCACAGATCGCGGCGTCCTCCGCCGCGTTGTGGTGCAGAAAAGACAGGCCCAGATGCTGGGCAAGAATATTGAGCTTGTGCGAGCCGAGATGCGGCCAGACCTTCTGAGCCATCTTTACGCTGCACAGATAGGAGAGCTGCGGATAGCTCTGCCGATATTGATCGAGACAGGCGCGCCAGACGGAAAAATCGAAAGAAGCGTTATGGGCGATCATCGTCGCCTGCGAAAAATCATCCGCGAACTCGTCCATCACCTCGGGAAACTCGCCTGCATCTTCCACCTGTTCCGGGCGGATGCCGTGAATGGCGATGTTGAAGGAGGAAAATCGCATGTCCTTCGGACGGATCAACCGCTCCTCGACACGCACGACCTTACCATTCTCGATCCATGCCAGACCGACAGAACAGGCACTGCCGCGCTGCTCGTTGGCGGTTTCGAAATCGATGGCGATGGTTTTCAAGACGGCGGTTCCGGATGGTTATGTATCGCCGCTTTTAGGATGGATGGTGTGATTCGGGGAAGGCTGGCGTTTAGGCAGCAGCCAGTGGATAAGGCTTTGCCAGACAATCGGCAGGCAATCCCCATTCCTGTGACAGCTTATGGATCATCTCCACCGTCAGTGCGCGCTTCCGGTTCAAGATTTCGGAAGCACGCGAACGAGAACCGAAAAGCTGAGCAAGATCGCTCTGCCCGCGACCGGTCAATTCCATGAAGCCCTGCAGGAATTCGATGGGCTCGCGATCATCCGCAGGAAAACCTCGATTTTCATAGGCCTCGATAAGATCAGACAGGACATCGAAACGATCCGCTTCCGCGGTGCCTTTCTCCGGCTGTTTTTCGAAATAACGGGCAATTTCAGTCAGCGCCCATTCGAGATCATCGTCATTTCTGATCGGCCTGATATTATCCATCATATGGTCTCCGGATCGATCCTGTCATAGGCGGCATGTGTGCCAACAAATTTGATCAGCACACGCCCGTAGGGATAAGCGACATGCACGACCAAGCGGTATTTATTGCCAGCAATGTCGAAGATAATTCGGTTATCGGCGAGGAAATCACCTTGGCACCAAACATCAGCTTCACATCCGCCGGACTTTGCCACGCGGCCTTGCTCACGGCTTTATGCCACATAAGCAACGGCTCCTGCGCCTGCGGATGACGCTCCCAAAAAGCTTTCAAGCTGGATTTCGCAATCACCTGCATGGCTAAACATATTCCCATTACGGGAACATTGCAATCTGGATGGATTTTGCGACTTGACCTTCTGACGCATATGCCACTTTCTAATGGCATGACCAACCGCGCCGCCCTTACCCATATGACCAAAACCATTCGCCTTGCAGGGCGTATGGCAGGTTTGGCGCGTTAAGCGGTCACCCTTCCACCACCCTGCCGAATGATGGCAGGGATTGGTGCTCCACTCTGCCTCGGCGTAATCCGGGAAAACAGAGATGGATATCAAGCAGCAGGAACAGGAAAAGCCACCGCGAGCAGGAAGGCTTGAGGACTATGTGATCCGGGCGTCAGGACGTGACGATGCGCAAGGCATCACGGCCCTTTCGAACCTGCCCGGCTATCGTTATGGCACGTTGCGTGTGCCGTTCCAGACGATTGCCGAAACCCGCGGCTGGCTTGAAAACCCGCCACCCGGCGCAAAACAACTGGTGGCCGATGATAACGGCCGGATCATCGGCATGATCGGCCTTAACCCGATGGCAGGTCGTCGTCGTCACGCTGCGTCACTCGGCATGGGCGTGCACGATGATGTCACCGGCCTCGGTGTCGGCACGGCGCTGATGCAGGCCGCGCTCGATCTTGCCGACAACTGGCTGGCACTGCGCCGCGTCGAACTGACGGTATTTACCGACAATGAACCCGCCATTCGCCTCTACGAAAAAAACGGGTTCACC
>Ga0075364_10000201_pt1 | contig 27803 bp, 27 predicted proteins | sample EndMetdeltDD1764_FD_71517 | JGI IMG/M metagenome (GOLD analysis project Ga0075364, IMG submission 71517) | Populus endosphere microbial communities from Tennessee, USA - Endosphere MetaG P. deltoides DD176-4 | ecosystem: Host-associated > Plants > Roots > Endosphere | place: USA: Tennessee... | reverse complement strand
TTGTTGTCATTTGCAACTACACTTGTGACCCGATAACGGCGGTATCATGCCGAGCAAAAGTACGATCTTTACGCCCTTGTCGATCCTATTTCGCCCCCATCAAAAGCCGGTCATTTCGACCGACCGGTTTTTGGTGGAGGCGCCGGGTACCGCCCCCGGGTCCAATAGGTTTATTACACCGACCATTTATCGCCATATCCGGACCGAAGTCCGGCACGGCTGATATAGGTGTTTGCGAGCCGGTTGAAAAGAGGTCTTGTCATCTTGCTGCAATGATCGTGAAAAGCCGGGAAAAGCGGGCTGCCCTCACCGGGAGGTGATTGGTGTCGGGCGGCCATGCTATTATGTAGGTCTAAAATTCAGGAATCGGCGGCCAGCACCCATGAAACAATATATCGACCTTCTCCGGCATGTCATGGAAACCGGCAGCGACCGTGGCGATCGCACCGGCACCGGCACACGCTCGGTCTTCGGTTATCAGATGCGTTTCGACCTTTCCGAAGGTTTTCCTGTTCTCACCACCAAGAAACTGCACCTGAAATCCATCATCCATGAGCTCCTGTGGTTCCTGCAGGGCGATACCAATATTGCTTACCTGAAAGAAAACGGCGTTCGTATCTGGGACGAGTGGGCCGATGAAAACGGTGATCTCGGTCCTGTCTATGGTTATCAGTGGCGGTCATGGCCGAAGCCGGATGGCGGTCATGTGGATCAGATCGTCAACCTGATCGAAGGCCTGAAGAAAAATCCGAATTCGCGCCGTCATATCGTTTCCGCCTGGAACCCAGCACTGGTGGACGAAATGGCGCTGCCGCCCTGCCATTGCCTGTTCCAGTTCTATGTTTCGGATGGAAAACTCTCCTGCCAGCTCTATCAGCGTTCGGCGGATATTTTTCTGGGCGTGCCCTTCAACATCGCCTCTTATGCTCTGCTGACACTGATGGTGGCGCAGGTTGTCGGCCTTGAACCCGGTGATTTCATTCACACGCTGGGTGACGCGCATATCTATGCCAATCATTTCGAGCAGGCCGAGTTGCAGATGACGCGCAGCCCGAAAGCGCTGCCGACCATGCGCATCAATCCCGACATCAAGGATATTTTCGGCTTCAAGTTTGAGGATTTCACCCTCGAGAACTATGAGGCGGATGCTCACATCAAGGCACAGGTGGCGGTGTGAAAAAACATCCGGTTTCCATCGTTGTTGCCGTGGCGAAAAACGGTGTGATCGGCCGCGACGGCGATATGCCGTGGAAATTGTCCACGGATCTCAAGCGGTTTAAAGCGCTCACGCTCGGAAGCCCGGTTGTCGTGGGGCGCAAGACGCTCGAATCGTTCGGCGGAAAACCGCTTCCCGGCAGGCCGCATGTTATTGTCACGCGCAATCCCGATCTGGTCGTTGATGGTGCGGAAACGGCTACATCATTGTCGGACGCCTTGGAACGCGCTGCCGTGATTGCCGGTGAAACCGGAGCGAAGGAAGTCGCGGTGATCGGTGGTGGCGAAATCTACCGGCAGGCGATGAATCTCGCAGACGTCCTTTACATCACCCATGTCGAGACAGAAATCGCCGATGGTGACACCTTCTTCCCGACTATCGATCCGACGGTGTTCGAGATGGCTGAAGAGCTGTTTGTGCCTGCCGGTGAAAAAGACAATTACGCCACCCGTTTCGTGACCTATCGCCGCAGATAAGTTGCCGTTTGTAAGCTTTCGTTTCCGAAACCGCATCAAAGCCTTGCGAAACCGCCCCTGAACACCGGGAAGTTATTGAGCGCGCGTTGAAACCCCGTGTTGCGAACCCTATAACGGGCTAGATCCGGAAAAGTGCGGGGGAATTCGCGCGTCACCGGCACGGGAGTGACACGAACAAAGAGGTTTTGATGCCCTGGAGCAATCAGAATGGCGGCGGCCCCTGGGGGGGCGGCGGCGGAAATAACAACGGCAATAACCAAGGTGGTCCTTGGGGGCAGGGGCCGAACAAACCGCGCGGTGGCGGCGGTGGTGGAAACGGCGGCAATGGTGGCCCGCCCGATCTTGAAGATCTGATCCGGCGCAGCCAGGATCGTCTGCGTGGCGTCATGCCCGGCGGCTTCAATGGCGGCATGTTCGCGATTCTGGCGCTGGTCGTCGTTGCATTCATCGGTTTTCAGTCTGTCTATACGGTGCAGCCCGACGAACGTGGTGTAGAGCTTCGCTTCGGCAAGCCGAAGGATGAAGTTGCCGCTCCGGGACTTCATTTCCATTTCTGGCCATTCGAAACCGTCGAGATCGTCAAGGTTACCGAACAGCAGCAGAGTATCGGTGCTTCGCGTGGCTCCAACTCGAATGCCGGCTGGATGCTGACGGGCGACCAGAACATCGTCAACGTGCAATATTCCGTTCTGTTCACGGTGAACGATCCAAAATCCTATCTCTTCAACGTCGAAACCCCGACAGCAACGCTGCAGCAGGTTGGCGACAGCGCCATGCGTGAAGTGGTCGGACGCCGTCCGGCGCAGGACATTTTCCGTGGTGGCCGCGAATCCATCTCGACGCAGGTGCGTGACATCATTCAGGGAACCATGGACCGTTATGGTTCGGGCATTTCCATCAATGCTGTTTCCATCGAAGACGCATCTCCGCCACGTGAAGTCGCCGGCGCTTTCGAAGAAGTGCAGAAGGCAACGCAGGCTGAAGACCAGGTGAAGGAAGAAGCCAACCGCTATTCCAACCAGAAGCTTGGTGGGGCGCGTGGTCAGGCGGCACAGATCCGCGAAGAGGCTTCTGCCTATCGCGACCGTGTGGTCAATGAAGCACAGGGTGAAGCACAGCGCTTCGTTTCGATCTACGACCAGTACAAGAACGCTCCTGACGTTACGCGTCAGCGTGTCTTCATCGAAACGATGGAAGGCGTTCTGAAAAACTCCAATAAGGTGATCATCGAAGACGGCAAGGGTGTAGTTCCCTACCTGCCGCTCAACGAGCTCATGAAACAGCCGTCCGGGGCCGGGGCCGCGGCAGCAACGCAGCAGGGGGCAAACTAATGGTTTCGAACAAGTTGCCCGCTTTCCTGATTTCTCTCGGCGTTCTGCTTTTCATTCTTTATTCGTCGGTTTTTGTCGTCACCGAACGCGAGCAGGCGCTCGTCATTCGTTTCGGTCAAATCCAGTCGGTGAAGAGTGAGCCGGGACTTTACATGAAGTTGCCGTTTGCATTCATGGATGCAGACCGTGTTCAGTATGTCGAGAAGCGCGCCCTGCGTCTGGATCTCGACAACATCCGCGTACAGGTCAACGACGGTAAGTTCTACGACGTGGATGCCTTCGTGGTGTATCGTATCGCTGATCCGGGTCGTTTCCGCGAAACCGTTTCCGGTGATCGTGCATCTGCCGAATCGCGCCTGAGAACACGTCTCGATTCCGGTCTGCGCCGTGTCTACGGTCTGCGCGGTTTCGAGGCTGCCCTGTCGGAGGAACGCGTTTCAATGATGGGTGAAGTTCATCGCGACCTGAACATCGCAGCTGAATCACTCGGTGTTCGCATCGAGGACGTTCGCATTCGTCGTACCGACCTGACACCGGAACTTTCGGAACAGACCTTCAAGCTGATGGAATCCGAACGTCTGGCCGAAGCGGAACTGATCCGTGCCCGTGGTAACGAAGAAGCACAGCGCCGTCGCGCCGTCGCCGACCGTCAGGTTGTCGAACTGGTGTCGCAGGCACAGCGCGATTCGGAAATCATCCGAGGCGAAGGCGATGCCGAGCGTAACCGCATTTTCGGTGAAGCATTCTCGCGCGATCAGGAGTTCTTCGAATTCTATCGCTCCATGCGCGCCTACAGTTCGGCACTCGGCGGCACCGGCACGACCATGGTCCTGTCGCCCGATTCGCAGTTCTTCCGGTTCTTCGCGAACCCGGACGGCAAGACGGGGCAGGCACCGGCGGCTAACGCTCCGGCAGCACCAGCCGGCAACTGACGGCAGTGACGTGAAAATCAGGGGGCGGCTTTCGAGCCGCCCCTTTTGCGTTTGTGTACTGTTCGTGGGGATAGTCGGCGCTATCTCACAAAAAGGTAATTTCCCCGGTCTTCATTCCGCCTTATGCTTCTGTTCCAGATAAGTCGGGTTCTCAGCGAGGATATAGATGGCTCGTTCCTTTCGATCGTCCTTGAAACGGTCCGCAGCGGCAGGGGCCGCATTCGTCATGCTTTCGGGCGCGGTTGTCACGCCGACATCGGCTCTGGCGCAAGCGCAGGCCGCGCAGGCGAATTCGCCGCTCGCTCCGCCGCCGGGTGCAGGCCCTGCATCTGTCGCCGATCTGGCGGAAGGTTTGCTCGATGCCGTGGTCAACATTTCGACCTCGCAGAGCGGGAAGAGCGAAGGCGAAGGGCCGCAAAAGCCGGTTGCGCCTGAGGGCTCGCCCTTTCAGGAGTTTTTCAACGATTTCTTCGATGGCGACGGCAAGGGTGAGGGCAACCGCAAGGTTAATTCGCTCGGTTCGGGTTTCGTTATCGATCCTGCGGGTTTTGTGGTCACCAATAACCACGTCATCGAAGGCGCCGACGATATCGAAGTGGTGTTTCCCAACGGCGACAAGCTGAAGGCAAAGCTCATCGGCACCGACACCAAGACCGATCTTTCGGTTTTGAAAGTCGAGCCGAAAGCGCCGCTGAAAGCCGTCCGCTTCGGCGACTCGCGAAAAATGCGCATCGGCGACTGGGTGATGGCCATCGGTAACCCGTTTGGCCTCGGCGGCTCTGTCACGCTCGGCATCATTTCGGCGCGCGGGCGTAACATCAATGCCGGCCCTTACGACAATTTCATCCAGACGGATGCCTCGATCAACAAGGGCAATTCCGGTGGCCCTCTGTTCAATACCAAGGGTGAGGTCATCGGTATCAATACGGCGATCATCTCGCCGAGTGGCGGCTCGATCGGTATCGGTTTTGCAGTGCCGACGGAGCTTGCGGAAAACATCGTCAAGCAGCTGATCGAGTTCGGCGAAACCCGGCGTGGCTGGCTCGGCGTGCGCATTCAGCCGGTCACAGACGATGTATCCACCAGTCTCGGGTTGAAAACCGCACAGGGTGCTTTGGTGTCCGGTGTCATCAAAGGCGGCCCGGTCGATAACGGCACGATCAAGGCCGGTGACGTTATCCTGACCTTTGACGGGAAACCGGTGAAGGAAATGCGCGACCTGCCGCTGGCTGTCGCCGAAAGCCCGGTCGGCAAGGAAGTCGATGTCGTCGTGATGCGCGACGGCAAAGAACAGACGGTCAAGGTCACGCTCGGTCAGCTGGAAGACAGTGCCGAACCTGAGGAAAACGCCAGCCAGCCGGTATTGCCGGAAGGCGAGGGCGAGGACATGGAGCCTGATAACGATACGGCCGAAAACCAGACCCCTGACGTAAAGCCGCCAGCAGATACCGACGCTGTGGCTCCGAGCAGCCTTGGTCTGGCGTTATCGACGCTGGGTGAAGATCAGCGCAAAAGTTTTGGCATCGGCACTGCCGTCAACGGCGTGGTGATCACGGCCGTCGAACCGAATACGGCTGCGGCGGAAAAAGGTTTGAAGGCCGGCGACGTGATCGTCGAGGTCGGTCAGGATGCGGTCAAAAGCCCGGAAGACGTGACCAAACGTGTTCAGTCGCTCAAGAACGAAGGCCGCCGGTTCGCGCATATGATGGTGTCTGGCGCCAATGGCGAGTTGCGCATCGTTGCTGTGCCGCTGGAATAGTTCTTCGCATCCGTGCGAAAAAAAACGGCCCGCTGGCGATCTCGTCAGCGGGTTTCTTTTTGTGGTGACGACCATAATTCCGCAGCTGCCGCATACACCACATGCTGTTTCAGGTGCGGATGTGTATCGGGCACGCGCGGATGCGTGAAATCCAGCCATGGCTGGCGCTGCATGCCGATGCGCTCCATCACCGCTGTCGACCGACGGTTTTCGGCAACGGCGAAGGAGACGACGGCCTTCATGCGGCGGTTCACCAACGCTTCATCGAGCAAGGCCAGCGCGGCTTCTGTGACATAACCATTGCCCCAGAAACGCGTGGCCAGCCGCCAGCCGATCTCCACCATGCCTTCGGGAAAGATGCCGGGCAGGTTGGTCAGCGAAAGACCGCAAAAACCCATCGGCTCGTCGGTTTCCTTCAGGGCCATGGCATAAAAGCCCAGACCCGTTTCGGTGATCATACTGTTGAGCTTTTCGAGAACCGCGTCCGATTCTTCGTAGGTGCGGCGGAACGGGAAAAACTCCATCACCTTCGAATCGGCATTGATCTCGCGAAACAGGTCGCGATCGGACTGTTTCCAGTTGCGAAGAATGAGGCGCTCGGTTTCGAGGATGATCACGGTCGCCTTCCTTCCTCAAATGTTCAGCCGACTTTGGCGAAATCGGTCTTGCGGTAACCCTGAATGTAGAGAAGAGCAGTCAGGTCGCCATGGTCAATACGCATCCTGGCTTGTGCCGCGACTGTCGGCTTGGCATGCAGGGCAACACCCGAACCGGCGACGCCGAGCATGCCGAGATCGTTGGCGCCATCGCCGACGGCCATTGCTTCTTCCGGTGCGATCTTGAGTTTTTCGGAGAGATCCAGCAGCGCATCGATCTTGGCCTGTTTGCCGAGGATCGGTTCGGCCACTTCGCCCGTCAGCACGCCGTCTTTTTCGATAAGGATATTGGCGCGGTTTTCATCGAAGCCCAGGGTTGCGGCGATGCGGCTGGTAAAGACGGTAAAGCCGCCGGAAACGAGAGCGGTATAAAAACCCTTGGCTTTCATCGTGGCGATCAGTTCCGGTCCGCCTGAGGTCAGCGTGATGCGTTTGGCGATGACTTCATCGACGACGGTGATCGGCAGGCCTTTCAATAGTGCGACGCGTTCGCGAAGTGCAGGTTCGAATTCGATCTCACCGTTCATGGCGCGCGCGGTGATGGTTGCAACCTTGTCTTTCAGACCGACTTCGGCCGCCAGTTCATCGATGCATTCCTGCCCGATCATGGTCGAATCCATATCGGCGAGCAGCAGTTTCTTGCGGCGCGTTTCGGCATTCTGGATAACCAGATCGATTGGTTTGTCGGCAATTATTGCCCTGATTGCGGTTTCGACTGCGGCGAGATCCGAGCCGTCGCGTAGCGCGATATCGCAGGCAATTCCATCGGCCAGCCAGTACAGGCCGGCGGCATTTGCGGCTTCAGATGCCTGTTCGCCCAGGCCTGCGGTCAGAACGGGATTTGACGGATGGGCAATGAGCGTGGCAACGAAAGCCATGATGAGCGACCTTATGGACGATTTCGATGCGATCCTGATAACCGGGCCGACTGCCAGCGGCAAGTCGGCACTGGCGATCGAGTTCGCCAAACGACACGGCGGCGTGGTGATCAATGCCGACAGCATGCAGGTTTATGACACGCTAAGGGTGCTGACGGCCCGTCCGTCGGAAGAAGACATGGCGGCTGTTCCGCACCTGCTTTACGGGCATGTGCCCGCGACAACGGCCTATTCGACCGGCGAATGGTTGCGGGATGTCCAGCGTCTGCTGGCAGATCTGAAACGCGAAGGGCGGTTGCCGGTTCTGGTCGGGGGCACAGGGCTTTATTTCAAGGCGCTGACGGGCGGTTTGTCAGACATGCCGTCGATACCGGATGAGCTGCGCGAATCATTGCGCCAGCGATTGGCGGCAGAGGGGCCGGATAGTCTGCATGCCGAACTATCGACACTGGATCCCGAGACGGCAGGGCGGCTGCAGGTCAAGGACGGGCAGCGCATTCTGCGAGCGCTGGAAACCCACATCCATACCGGCCGATCGATCTCCTCGTTTCAGGAAACGCGTGGGCCGATGATTGTCGATCCGGCACGTGCGAAAAAGATCGTGGTCTTGCCGGAGCGGCCGATCTTGCACGACCGCATCAACCGCCGGTTCGAGATCATGCTGGCGACTGGCGCAATCGAAGAGGTCCAGGCGCTGATGGCGCTGCAGCCCTCTGCCGATATGCCGATCATGAAGGCGATCGGTGTCAACGAGATTGCCGAAATGAACGCCGGTCTTATCGGTCGTGACAGAGTGATCGAACGAGGCTCGGCGCTGACACGGCAATATGCCAAACGTCAGATGACCTGGTTTCGCAACCAGATGGACGAGAGCTGGGAGCGCTGGCCAACAGCAAACGGGCCGATGAAAACCGCGTAAGCTCCGGCTTTATCAATCCTTGTCGTAAAGGCTGGTGAGCGGCTTCTTCAACAGGCTTTCCCGTAACGATCCGCTGCCTTCGGGGCGTCCGAAGGTGGGGCGTGGTGCGTCGGCGCGGCCTAACGAGCCGAAGTCCGATCCCGGTTCACGACGAATATCCGTAAACCGCGCGGGTTTTGGTGGTTCATCCCGTGGTGCGCGCGGCAACATGTCTGGGCGGTAGGGTTCGAGACCTTCGCTGGATTGTTTTGGGCCGGTGTGCCCGGATGCGAGCGGTGGGGCGTCGTCTGTGCGCAATTCACTTGTCCAGCGGGCAAGTTCTGCATCGCTGGCTCCATCGTCATCTGCGTCGTCAAACGATGCTGTGAAACCGACATTCTGTGCGTTAACGCTGCGCTGGAAGTTGGTGATGTCAGGTCCGGAGACCGAGCGCATGCGGGATACGACAGAACGAAGATCGACAGTATCCGGCGTTTCGTCGTCACCGTGTTGTGCTGCGCTGATGCCGTTGGCTTTCGGCAGGTGGTTGTTGTCGACCCGCGTGAAGCGCATGCGCATGGGAACGCTAATAGCCTCACCGAAAGCAATCGCCTCCCCATTGCCGATGGAGGACAGAAAGCTGGTGGTGGAGATCGACGAGTTTGGTATGGCCGAGCGGATGATGTCCTGGTCGCGGTCGTTAGCCAGACGCATGGCAAACAGCGTCGAGCACTGCGAGAGAATGGTCTGATCGAGTTCGCCGGGGCGCTGGGTGATCACGCCGAGAGAAACGCCGTATTTGCGGCCTTCCTTGGCAATACGCGCAATGGCCTGACGGGTCGGGTAAAAGCCGAGATCTCTGTCGGCAGGCACGTAACGGTGCGCCTCTTCACAGACGACCAGCATGTGAATGGCGCCATTGCTCCACAAAGCCAGCTCGAAGGCCATGCGGCAGAGAATGGAGGCAACCGAATTGACGACCTCCGATGGAATGCCGGCAAGCTGAAAAGTGGAGATCGGCCTGTCTCCGCCGGGAATGCGGAAGATATGAGCGATGGTCTCCATGATCGTGTCTTGGATCGTGTTGGTGGAGAACATGAAATGGTAGCGCGGATCGTTGATCGCCGACATGACGCGCATTTTCAGCGAACGCAGGAACGGTTTTTCGCTGCGGCCCTCAAGACGGCCGATCCGCTCGTCGATCAGCGCCAACAGGTCGGCCATCCGGTAAGGGACCGGCGTATCCGCCGTGACAGAGCTTTTTTCTGTCGTGCGACGCATCAACGATGAATCGCTACCGCGGAAAGCCCGTTTCGCCTCGGGGATCAGGTCGCGCAGGATATCGAGTTCATCCGGCACCGGTTGGCGACCGCGAAAAACGACTTCGGCAAATTCTTCGAGCCGCATCAACCAAAAGGGCAGGTCGAGCGTATCTGTATCGATAACGACCGCCTTTTCCGGGAAGGCTGCTGCGAACTCGTTATGCGGGTCGAGGATCAATACGCGAAGTTTCGGGTCGGCTTCGACAGCCTTGTTCAAAAGCAGCGAGACTGCCGTCGATTTGCCGACGCCGGTGGAGCCGACGACTGCAAAATGTTTGGATAGCATGGACGGGATATGAATGGTCGCGTCGATCGATTCATCCTGTGTCAGCTTACCTATGACACAGCTTTCCGTCTGACCTGTGTCGTAGATACGGACAAGATCGGCTGCGCGGATGCGGTGCGCGATGGCGCCGAGATAAGGATAGCGCGAAATACCGCGTGAAAATTCTTCACGCCCATCCGGTGAAACGCGGACTTCGCCCAGTAATTCGACCTCGATGCGGAATTCGTTGTCTGCGCCTTCGTTCCACTCGCTATTGCCCGTCGACATCGAATAGGAGAGGGCGACCACGCGATTGCCACCAACACTGATGGAGATCAGTCGCCCGACCGACCAGAGTTCCGTCAGGCCGGTCTCGCCGTTTTCGGCGATCGCCGCGATCGTGGCGTGCGCGCCATTGCAGGCAACGACACGTCCGAGAAGACGGTTGCCGGGCTTGTCGCCGTCACGTCTTTCCTGCTCGCCTGCAGTCATCGCCCGTTGAAATTCGTTGTTACGCACTGCCAGGCCCCAGTTCTTCAGTCGGGCTTAATCGGACAAGATATTGCTTGCGGGGCGTACCCCTGAAACAAGGGGGAGATTACCGCCGCCTGCTTAATAAGGGGTTTCAATAGGTTGTTGCATGCTATGTGTCCGCACCATTCTGCGGGGCGCGCTTTCGAGACGATTTTCCGGCCAATGCGCGTTGACGGACGATATGTTTGCCGTTAACACTCGCTTCCATGAAAATTTCGATCGCTCTTATTGTGGTGGGAACGCGCATGGGCAGGATGGTGTAACCATCCGGCGATAGCCACCCATGCGCGGAAAGACAGGCTCCTCAAGGGGCCTTTTTTTATGCCTTGTTGCCGGTCGCTCATCTCAACACAAAAAGACCGGAAGCAAAAAACTCCAGCAGCAATCCCGGCCATTGCAGATATAAAGGCCAGACCCCAGGAGGACATGACATGACGGATACGGCGGATAACGGCAACCGAATGACAGGCGCCGAAATCGTGCTTCGCGCTTTGAAGGACAACGGCGTCGAGCATATTTTCGGTTATCCCGGCGGCGCCGTGCTTCCGATCTACGACGAGATCTTTCAGCAGGAAGATATCCAGCACATTCTCGTCCGTCATGAACAGGGTGCCGGCCATGCGGCCGAGGGTTATGCCCGCTCGACCGGTAAGGTCGGCGTCATGCTGGTCACCTCTGGTCCCGGCGCTACGAATGCGGTCACGCCGCTGCAAGACGCGCTGATGGACAGCATTCCGCTCGTCTGCCTGACCGGTCAGGTTCCGACTACGCTGATCGGTTCCGACGCATTCCAGGAGGCCGATACGGTCGGTATTACGCGCCCTTGCACCAAACATAACTGGCTGGTGAAGAACGTCGATGAACTGGCCGGCATCATCCATGAAGCCTTCCGCATTGCACAGAGCGGCCGTCCTGGTCCGGTGGTCGTCGATATTCCGAAGGATATCCAGTTCGCCACCGGCACCTACACGCCTCCGTCCGAAACTCCGGCTTCCAAGAGCTACAAGCCGAAGGTCAATGGTGATCTCAACGCCATTCAGGCGGCTGTCGAGCTGATGGCGACGGCGCGGCGTCCGGTTCTCTACACCGGCGGCGGCGTTATCAATGCTGGTCCGGAAGCATCGAAGCTGCTGCGCGAACTGGTTGAGTTGACCAATTTCCCGATCACCTCGACGCTGATGGGGCTGGGCGCCTATCCGGCCTCGGGCAAGAACTGGCTCGGCATGCTGGGCATGCACGGTTCCTATGAAGCCAATCTCGCCATGCATGATTGCGACGTGATGGTCTGCATCGGTGCACGTTTCGACGACCGTATTACCGGTCGCCTCAACGCGTTCTCGCCGAACAGCCGCAAGATTCACATCGATATCGATCCGTCTTCGATCAACAAGAACGTTCGCGTCGATATTCCGATCATCGGTGATGTCGGCCATGTTCTGGAAGACATGGTTCGTTTGTGGCGCGCTCTGCCGAAAAAGCCTGAAAAGGCTCAGTCCGCAGACTGGTGGGCTTCGATCGAAACATGGCGGGGCAAGAAGTCGTTCTCCTACAAGAACTCGAACGACGTCATCATGCCACAATATGCGCTGGAGCGTCTTGCCGAAGCGACCAAGGGCCGTGACACCTACATCACCACCGAGGTTGGTCAGCACCAGATGTGGGCGGCGCAGTTTTTTGGCTTCGAAGAACCGAACCACTGGATGACATCAGGCGGTCTCGGCACGATGGGTTACGGCCTGCCGGCAGCACTCGGCGTGCAGGTGGCACATCCTGAGGCTCTGGTCATCGACATTGCCGGTGATGCATCCATCCAGATGTGCATTCAGGAAATGTCCTGCGCCATCCAGCATAACCTGCCGGTCAAGATCTTCATCCTGAACAACCAGTATATGGGCATGGTGCGCCAGTGGCAGCAGCTTCTGCATGGCAACCGCCTGTCCAACTCCTATACCGAAGCGATGCCGGACTTTGTGAAGCTGGCGGAAGCCTATGGCGCTGTCGGCATGTATTGCGACGATCCGAAGGAACTGGATGGCAAGATCGCCGAGATGATTGCTGTGAATGCGCCGGTCATCTTCGATTGCCGTGTTGCCAATCTCGCCAACTGCTTCCCGATGATTCCGTCGGGCAAGGCGCATAACGAGATGCTGTTGCCGGAAGATGCGACGGATGATGCCGTTGCGACTGCCATCGATGCAAAGGGCCGCCAGCTCGTTTGATGCGGGCTGGTATTCCAGACGAAACTCCAGGGAAACGGACCCAGATCATGAATGCACATCAGCAACCGACCGGCTCGGCCTATTTCATCAGCCCGGAGACGGCCAAGGTCGAAAGCCATACGCTATCGGTTCTAGTCACCAACGAACCCGGTGTACTTGCTCGCGTCATCGGCCTTTTTTCCGGCCGTGGCTACAATATCGAAAGTCTCACTGTTTCGGAGACGGAACACGAATCGCACCTATCGCGAATTACCATCGTTACCAATGGCACGCCGCTGGTGCTGGAACAGATCAAGGCTCAGCTTGAGCGTATCGTGCCCGTCCATCGCGTTGTCGATCTGACGGTGCGTGCCGGTCAGCTGGGACAGGAGCGCCCGATCGAGCGTGAAGTGGCGCTGATCAAGGTGGCCGGTTCTGGTGAAAGCCGTGCCGAAGCGCTGCGGCTGGCCGATGCCTTTCAGGCGAAAGTGGTGGATGCGACCGTCGGTCACTTCATCTTCGAAATCACCGGCAAGTCGTCGAAGATCGACCAGTTCGTGGCTGTCGTAAAACCGCTGGGCCTCATCGAAGTATGCCGCACCGGTATCGCGGCGATGAACCGCGGCGCGCAGGGCATGTGATTTACTCAGGGGCGGTCTTCGGATCGCCCTTTTTCTTTTGGATTAAAGCATTTCCAGCGGCCGGGCCTTGGTCGGAGCAGGGAAGGCGTCATTTAGCTTCTGCCACTCGTCGTCCAGCAGCCTGAGCGCCAAAGCCCTGACATTTTCCTCGACATGCGCCTTGTTCGACGCTTTTGGGATGGCGATCACACCAAAATGCTGAAGGACGAAGGCAAGCGCGACCTGTGCCGGCGTGGCGTTGTGAGCTTTGGCGATCTCTATCAAGGCTGGATGGCTGGCAAGCCGACCCTGTTCGATCGGTGAATAGGCCATGATCGGAATGCCGTTGCCGACACACCAGGGCATCAGATCGTATTCGATGCCACGGCGACCAATATTGTAAAGCACCTGATTGACGGCGCAGCGGTCGCCATGAGGAATCGAAAACAGTTCTTTCATGTCGGCGGTATCGAAATTCGACACGCCCCAATTGCCGATCTTGCCTTGTTTGACCAGCGTTTTGAAACCTTCGATCGTTTCCGCGAGCGGATGAGAACCGCGCCAGTGCAGAAGGTAGAGGTCGATCCGATCCGTGCGCATACGTCTCAGGCTGCGCTCGCAGGCGGCGATAACCCCATCACGGCTGGCATTCTGGGGGTAGACTTTCGAGACGATAAAAGCTTCGTGGCGTCTGCCTCTGATGGCCTCGCCAACCACTTCTTCTGCGCCACCATCTCCATACATTTCGGCGGTGTCGATCAGCGTCATGCCTAGATCGAGAGAGTGGCGTAATGCATCCACTTCAGTCGCTTTACTACGCGGATTTTCCCCCATGTTCCAGGTGCCAGCACCGAGTGTCGGTACAGCGGTGCCATCGGGAAGGGAAACGGTCGGATTGAGAATTTTCTGGGCGTCGGACATGAGGGTTTCCGCTGCTGTTTTATACCAACATAAGGCCCTGAAATCGTATTTCCAGAGCATTCCGGCTAGGAGATGGCTGCGATGACAGCCCGGTCTTAATGGTGCGGCGGAATTTTATGCTGCGCTGCGATATAGATCAAACAGCCGCCATTGTTGTGAACCCGATTGTATTCATGACGGAAATTGACGGTAACATTCCTCGGCGATCCGACGCAGCAGATCGCGCGGAATTTCGCCGGTGACCGCATAACCCAGGTCGCCGTCTATCCAGTAAAAGGTTTCGAGTTTATCGGCGGAAGCGAAGCGAAAGCTGGTATCTCTGTTCTCGGCATTCCGGCCGACGAGGACCGTGATGCGTTGACCGGTTTCATCTTCATACATGAAAAGCGCGCCAGGCCGGCCATCGACGGGCAGGAGACGGCCGCCGATCAGTTTGAAGCCGAGCGGTTTCAGGTCCGGAACCTGCAATTTGTCGATGGCAAGCCGTTTGCCGAGCCAGTTTGCGAGGTGGGTTTCCTCCTCGGCGAAAACTTCGACAGGATGGCGCACTTCACTGGCATAAACGAGATAAGCGTTTTTCGCTTCCTGCGGCAGGATCTCGCTTGCGACCAGCTCGATGTTTGGAGTGCCCCAGATGCGTGAGCCATAATGGCCGGTGGCAATTCCCGCTGCAAAAATCATCAAGGATGCAGCAGCTATAGCGGGCAGGTACATGCGTTGCCGGGGTGTTTTACGGTTTGGACGGCTGACGAGTGCTTTGTCGCCATCGCGCGATATGGCATGACCGGAAAAGGCTGCGAGTACGGCTTCGCTATCGGCCTGCCAGTCTGCCACCATCGCGGCCGTATCGGGATTGTCGGCCAGAAATTTTTCGACGCGCAGCCTCTCGTCGGCATCGAGGAAGCCATCGACGTAAGCGTTGAGGTCCGCCTCGGTAACGGGTTTTGAGGCGTTCATTGCGGTCTCCGCAGTTGAATGACGTTTTCCTGTCGCAGCTTTTCCCGCAGTGAATTGCGTGCACGTGAGAGGCGCGACATCACGGTGCCGAGCGGGATGTCCAGCATATCGGCGACCTCCTGATAATTGTGCCCTTCAACGACGACAAGCATCAGAACTGCACGGAATTCGGCGGACAGATTTTCCAGCGCAGCCATCAGGCGAAGGTTTTCGAGCGGATCGGCAGTGCTGTCAGGCTCGGCTATGGTTTCGGCAAGGTCCATCGGCACAGTCGGGTGACGTCGCTGCGTACGGCGGCGATTGAGATGCAGATTGGTCATGATCCGGTAAACCCAGGACTTGAAGCTGCCGCCGCGCCATTGGCCACCGTGCGACAGAACTTTTTCGACGCAGTCCTGCAGCAGGTCTTCGCCCTCGGTATCCGAGCGGGTGAGACTGCGGGAATAACGACGCAATGCCGGCAGAAGCGCCAGCATATCGGTTTCCATCGAGCCGGGAGCGGCGACAGGTTGCCCTGTCGCCGTGTCCTTGTTCGCTCTGGTGTCGTCAGGGTTTCGCGACATCCCACACGCCGTTCACGCCATCACCGGTGGTGTCGCCTTCCTTGGTGTCCTTGACCCAATAATAAAGCGGCATGCCATCCTTGGCCCATTGCCTTTGCCCGTCCTTGCGGGTGACGAGAGAGTATGCACCTTCGGCCTTGGCATCGGAAGCGGCCATCAGCGGCGGCCAGTTGGTGGCGCATTTGTCGTAGCAATTGGACGTGCCGGACTTGTCGTTCTTGAATGTGTAAAGGGTCATGCCCTTTTCACCGGCAAGCACCTCGCCCTTTGCCGTTTTGACGGTCTTGATCGGGGTTGCCGCAAAGGCAGCCGTCGCTGTGACGGTGACAATGGCGAGGCTGGACAGGAATGCTAAGGTTTTCATTGGATCTCTCCTCGGGTTGCGGGCGGTTCCTCTGCCGTCCGAAAGCCAAGACACCGGGCGCTTCGATTTTATTCCCGTCTTCGCGACTTTTTTTAAGGCATGTTTGACTGGCAACGGCGGCCGAAGCGACTAAGTTTCGCGAGGACGAATCTGAACGCATATTTTTAGGGGAACGCGATGAGCCAGCCGATACGGATCGGAAATGAAAGTCTGACGGTCGAAGTATCGGCGCTCGGGGCGGAAATGCAGAGCCTGAAGACAAATGACGGCCGCGACTGGCTCTGGAACGGCAATAGCGAATACTGGACGGGCCGCTCACCTATCCTGTTTCCGATCGTCGGCAAGGCACCCGACGATCATGTCGAGATCAACGGCCACGTTTACCCGATGGCCCAGCACGGATTTGCCCGTCGCACCACGTTCGATCTGACCGCTTCCACGCCAACGATGTGCCGTTTCGAACTGGCGGCATCGGATGTGACGCACGCCATCTATCCTTTCGATTTTGTGCTGGCCGTCGAACACTCCGTCGAGGGCCGCAAACTGACCGTGGCGGCCGAGGTGGAAAACCGTGGCGATCGCGACATGCCGTTCGGCCTCGGGTTCCATCCGGCCTTTCTCTGGCCTTTGCCGGGCGCAGACGGCAAGCCGCATCAGGTGGTGCTGGATAATGGCGCCGAGCCGGCCCTGTCACGTCTACAAGGCGGTCTCCTGCCGCAAACATTGCTGGACTCGCCTTTCAAGGCAGGGCGTCTGACCGTGCAGCATTCGATGTTTGAAGCAGATGCAATGATCTTTCCGCAAGGGGCGGGCGAAGGCCTTACCTATGGTGTCGAAGGAGGGCCAGAGTTGCATTTCACCTTCGACAACCTGCCAAATCTGGCGCTCTGGCAAAAGGTGGGTGCCCCGTTCCTGTGCATCGAACCGTGGCATGGCATGGCTGCCAAAGCCGGTGCTGGACTGGAACTGGCGGCAAGACCATCCACCACCATTCTGACTCCGGGCGGCAAGGCGCGGTTTGCATTCACGGTCGAATTGCCGGCCTGATGCCATTCTGAAATCAAGGGGTGAGGGGCCACTGTCTCCGCCCATTTGATCCTCTTTCGTTCTTTTCTGTTGCTTTGCCTGTCCGAATCCTGCCAAGTCGCGACCATGCAGTTTGCTCCGCAACAGGACGAGGCCTTGAAGGCCGTTTCCGACTGGTTGAAAGCCGGTCGCACGCCGGTTTTCCGGTTGTTCGGTTATGCCGGTACCGGCAAGACGACGCTTGCCAAACATTTTGCCGAGCATGTGGACGGCGACGTGTTGTTTGCAGCCTTTACCGGCAAGGCGGCGCAGGTTCTGCGCTCGCGTGGCGCCAGCAATGCCAAGACAATCCATTCGCTGATTTATCGCCCGCGCGGCGAAGAAGCAGTCGAGGACGAGGATACCGGCAAAACCTCGATCGCGCCGATGTTTTCGATCAATCGCCAGAGCCCGGTCGCCAAGGCATCGCTGATCGTTATCGACGAATGTTCGATGGTGGACGAGGCGCTCGGTCGCGACCTGATGAGTTTTGGCACGCCCATTCTTGTACTTGGTGATCCCGGCCAGTTGCCGCCGGTCTCCGGTGGCGGCTTTTTCACTGAGCAGGAACCGGATTACCTGCTGACCGATATTCACCGCCAGGCGCGCGACAACCCGATCATCCAGCTTGCCATGCAGATCCGCGAAGGCAAGGAAATCATGCATGGCGACTACGGTACCGCCAAGGTGATTTCCCGCAACGAGGTCAATCAGGATCTGGTGCTCGACGCCGATCAGGTGCTGGTGGGTACCAACAAGACCCGCAAACGCTACAATCAGCGCCTTCGCCAGTTGAAGGGGTTTACTGCGGATTATCCGCAATCGGGCGACAAGCTGGTTTGCCTGCGCAACGATCAGGTCAAGGGTCTGCTCAACGGCTCCCTGTGGCAGGTAATGAGTTCGTCACGCGAAACCGTGAAACCCGGCATCAACCTGATGATCAAGCCCGAAGACGACGACATGGATCGCGGTGCCGCCAAGATCAAGTTGCTGAAGCAGGTGTTCGAGACCGAGGAAGAAATTCCGTGGTCGACACGCAAGCGTTACGACGAGTTCGATTACGGTTATGCCCTGACGGTGCATAAAGCTCAGGGTTCGCAGTGGAACAACGTCGTTCTGTTCGATGAAAGCTGGGCTTTCCGCGATACCCGTGAACGCTGGCTTTATACGGCTGTTACGCGCGCCGCAGAGACACTGACCATCGTCCGGTAAGGGATCAGTTCGGCAGCATGCCCGAAAGGATCGCCTTGGCAGCAGCCTGGTAGCGGTTGGCAGCGTCGAGCTTGGTGATGATCGCATCTTCGAGTTTCTGCAGTTCACCGCTGCATATACCCAGCGCAAGCGCGAGACTGCCGCCCTTGTAACCTTCTGTCATCAGCCCCAAGCAGCGTTTTTCCATCTCGGAAAGCCGGGTTGGCAGTTCGGTGGTGGATGCAGTTGGCATGAGTTCCTCCTCAGTGCTCATGATCGTGCGGATCTGGGTGATCTTGCGGGTGATCAGCGCGATTTCCGTGACCAGCTGGCGGCGATGGGTGCTCAGTGCATCGCGAAACAGTTCGTCGGCTTCGGTTTGCGATTGCGCTTGGCCCAGACGGTCCATCAGGTCCTGAATGGCGGCGAGCGGCATGCCGATCTCGCGGCATGTGTTGATGACCATCATGCGCATGACGCAGGCTGCATCATAAACGCGCATCGTGCCGGTGCGTTCGGGGACGAGAAGGTTCTTTTCCTCGTAAAAATGCAGGGTGCGGTGCGTGACGCCAAACAGATCGGCCATTTCGGCGATCGGCAGAGCGTGAGACGGCAAAGCATCAAATCCTGTCAGATGTGGCAGGAAACCAGCCGATAAACCCGGCAGGTGAGGCGGCACCGACTGGGTGCCAAAAAGATCGAAATTCTCCCGCATGATACTCCTTCGTCGTGCGAGACCGGCACCGGCGGTTGCTCAGGTGCCATTCAATCCTCCCTGCTTTTCTCCCGAATCACCGGGGCGCAGCTTTTATGTGCAGATGGTGACATTTTCACCATCTGCAGTGAATTCTTACTCTGCATCGATAATAAGTTGTATTTTTTGTCGTTGCGCGCCTGTTTGGGGCTGATGGAAACGGCGTATTGCTTTCGAAAAAATATTGTATGTCGCAGTGGATGGCTTAAAGCTCGCAAAAGTTAAATGCCGCTCAGGGACATCCGTTCATGACCACCACGCTTTCCGTCAACGTCAATGCTATCGCCATGCTGCGTAATCGCCGCGATCTGCCGTGGCCGAGCCTCGAGCATCTTGGACGCATCGCCTTGCAGGCCGGAGCAAGTGGTTTGACGGTGCATCCGCGTCCCGACCAGCGTCACATCCGTTTTTCCGACCTGCCGGTGCTGCGGGCGTTGATCGATGACGAGTTTCCCGCAGCGGAGTTCAATATCGAAGGTTACCCGAGCGACGAGTTTCTGGCGCTATGCGAGCGTGCAGAGCCGGAACAGGTGACGCTTGTGCCTGACGATCCATCTCAGGCGACGTCCGACCACGGTTTTGATTTTCGCGCCGATCACGAAATGCTGAAGCGGGTTGTTGGCCGGCTAAAAAACAAGGGCATGCGGGTGTCGCTGTTTGCCGATGGTGACGGTGATGTCGAGGCGGTTCGGTTGGCAAAATCGACCGGCGCTGACCGGATCGAGCTTTATACCGGGCCTTATGGTGGTTGTTACGATGATCCGGTTGCTGGAGCGGCTATTCTTGAAAAGCTCGGACAGACGGCCGATGCCGCTTTTGCAGAAGGGTTGGGCGTCAATGCCGGTCACGATCTGACTGTCGCCAATCTTCCGGCTCTGGTGAAGCGTATTCCGAAGCTTGCGGAAGTGTCGATCGGTCACGGGCTGACGGCAGACGCGCTGGAATATGGGATGGCGGAAACCGTGCGACGGTTCCGTCGTGCTTGCGGGCAGACAATCTGACGCACTTCAAGAATTGACGAATATCAGTAAATGAGCCTATTGCGATGCAGCATTCGCGTCGCTTTGTCCGTTTCTGGAAGGATCAGTTCGTGGCTGAACATCGTGTTGTCGTGGTCGGCGGTGGTTTTGCGGGTTTGCAGCTTGTGCATTCTCTCAAAGGCGCCCCGGTAAAGATTACTCTTGTCGACCGACGCAACCATCACCTTTTCCAGCCGCTGCTTTATCAGGTTGCGACCACGGTTCTGGCGACCTCTGAAATTGCCTGGCCGATCCGCCGACTTTATCGAAATCGTCCCGATGTGACGACCTTGCTTGACGAGGTTTTGGGTGTCGATCGTGCCAGCCGGACGGTGCAGCTGAAATCCGGCGAGGTTCTGGAATACGATACGCTGGTTCTGGCAACCGGTGCCCGCCATGCCTATTTCGGTCGGGACGACTGGGAAAGTGTGGCGCCCGGTCTGAAGACGCTGGAGGATGCGACGACGCTGCGCCGTCGAATTCTACTGGCTTTCGAGCGTGCGGAACTGACGAATCGTACTTCCGAACTCGACGCTCAGCTGACCTTTGCGATCATCGGTGCGGGGCCAACCGGTGTGGAAATGGCCGGCATGATTGCCGAGCTTGCGCATCTGGTTCTGCCCAAGGAATTCCGCAAGATCGACACCAAGCGCACGCGAGTGCTGCTGGTGGAGGCGGGCCCGCGCGTTCTGCCGGCGTTTTCCGAAGATCTCTCGGCCTATGCCAAATCGGCTCTCGAAAAACTCGGTGTCGAGGTTCTCACTGGCAAGCCGGTGACGGCGATTACCGAAGAGGGCGTGACGATTGGCGATACATTCGTTCCTGCCCGCACGGTGATGTGGGCGGCGGGTGTGCAGGCGTCGCCTGCCGCCAAATGGCTTGGTATCGAAGCCGACCGGGCAGGGCGCGCCGTTGTCGGACCTGATCTGGCGATTGCGGCTGATCCCAACATCTTTGTGCTGGGCGATACGGCGCTGGTTATGCAGGATGGCAAGCCGGTGCCGGGTATCGCGCCCGCAGCCAAGCAGCAGGGTGCCTATGTGGCCAAGCTCCTGCATGCGCGCCTTTCCGGTAAACCGGTGCCGGGTCCGTTCCGCTATCGTCATCAGGGAAGCCTGGCAACGATCGGTCGCCGGGCCGCCGTCATCGATTTCGGCAAGATCAAGCTCAAGGGTGGTCTTGCGTGGTGGATCTGGGGGCTCGCCCACATCTACTTCCTGATCGGCACGCGGTCGCGACTGGCCGTTGCCTGGAGCTGGATGTGGACGCATATGTCGGGCCTGCACAGTGCCCGCCTGATCACCCAGAAGGAAACGCTGAAGGACGAGTCCTGATCTCGCTTATTCCGCGGCCTGAAGCTGTTCAGGACGTGGGGTGAGTGCAAATTCGACGGCCGCCTGTGCATGCACGGCGGTCGAATCGATTCCGGGCAGCGGCAGCGTTTCGGGATCGAGCAGAAGGCAGATTTCGGTGCAACCGAGGATGACGCTGTCGGCACCTGCGGCCTTGGCCTTTTCGATCATTTCCAGCGCCCGGCTGCGTGAGCAATCCTTGACGCTGCCGGCGCAGAGTTCGTCAAAGATGATGTCGTGCATGGCGCCGCGATCATCCGCTTCCGGCACGAGGATATCGATGCCGAGAGCCTTCATGCGATCCGCGTAAAAACCGTGTTCCATCGTATAGCGCGTGGCAAGAAGCAGTGGCCGACTGAAGCCGTTCGCCTTCAGAGCCTTGGCTGTTTCGTCGATGATATGGATGAGCGGAATTCCAACTGCGGCGGCAACCTCGTCGGCAATGAGGTGCATGGTGTTGGTGCAGATCAGAACGCATTCCGCGCCGCCTGCCTCCAGCTGGCGGGCGCTGCGGGCTAGGTGGGCGGCCGCCAGATCCCAGCGGCCGGCCTTTTGCATGTCGACGACTTCGGCGAAATTGACCGAATGCATCATGATGTCGGCGGAGGTCAGACCGGCAAGACGGGTGCGCACAATTTCGTTGATCATGCGGTAGTAGACCGCAGTGCTTTCGAAACTCATACCTCCAATGAGTCCAATCGTGCGCATAATTTTCTCCAAATGGTTTCAAAATTAGATTTCTGTATCTTTTAATCTAAATTTCAACCGTTTGCAATCGGATCTTGCAGGCTTTAGCCGAGCAGTGTCTGGCGGTGCTCCTTGAAGAAGTCTTCCAGCGACTGGGGCTTCTGTCCGGTCAGCGTCTGATAGTCTTCTGTGACGAGATCAAAATTGCCGGCGGCAACGTTGGCATCGGCAGAAGCCAGCATGCGGACCACGAAATCCGGAAGGCCGGCGGCAGACATGCCGGCAGCAAGCTGCTCGCCATTGACCTGCACGACTTCGAGCGGCTTGCCTGCAACCGCAGAAACGATGGCGGCTATCTGATCGGCGTTGAGCGAGGTTGCGCCGGTGAGGGTGAGTGTCTGGTTGCCGGCAGGCGGGTTGGCGAGGGCGGCGGCAGCGGCGCGCGCGCAGTCGTCACGCGAAATGTTGGCAACCTTGCCTTCTCCTGTCGCCGTGAACCATTTTCCGGCCGACAAGTTATGCGGCATGCTCATCAGGTAGTTGTCGTGATACCAGGCATTGCGCAGGATGGTGTAGGGCAGGCCGCTTGCCTTGACGGCTTCTTCGGTGCCGAGATGGTCAGGCGCGAAACTGACCAGCGATTTGTCCGGGTTCGGCATGGATGTGTAGATGATATGGCCAATGCCGGCCTTCTTGGCGGCAGCTATGGCGTTGCTGTGTTGCTTGAGGCGGGCGCCCGGAACGGCTAGTTCATCCGTGGAAATGATAAGTGCACGGTCTACGCCGGCAAAAGCGGCTTCAAGGCCGGCTTCATCTGCGAAATCCGCCTTGCGGGTTTCGATGCCGAGTGCGGCCAGATCTGCAAGCTTGGATGTGTCGCGGCTGGCGGCGATAATGCTGCTTGCCGGGACTTTCGAGGTTTCAAGCAGGTGACGAATGACCGAGCGGCCGAGATTGCCGTTTGCGCCGGTGACGAGAAGCTTTGCCATGGGTGTTTCCTTATCCCTGATGTCTTCCGATTTGGAAGATATGTCGCTCTCAAAAAGAGACCAGGGCTAAAATAGGAATTGACCTCCTTCTGTAAAGAAGGCAGTTTTTCGGGAGATCGTTACCAAAAGGGAACTACCTGATGAATACCAATGTCCGCGTGCCGCAGTTCGCCGGTCAGGAATGCGACATGTCGAATTGGGATGCCGGCAACTGTCCGGTGCGGGATGTCATCAACCAGATTTCCGGAAAGTGGTCGACGCTTCTGCTGCAGGCGCTGGCGGAGCATCCTTATCGTTTTGGTGAGTTGCGCCGGTTGGTGCCGGATATTTCGCAGCGCATGCTGACGCAGACGCTGCGCGAATTGCAGCGTGATGGATACATCGAACGAGAGGTTTTTCCGACCAAGCCGCCGAGCGTGGAATATCGCATGACCGAACTCGGAATGTCGCTGTTTCGGCCTTTGTCGCAGGTGCTGGACTGGGCGCAGGCCAATCATGCGGCGGTGAAGGCTGCACGGGTAAAGTTCGACGCGGAAGTCTAGTCTTCAGTTGGCCGTAACGCTATTCGTCATTTCTGGCTGATATATCGCAATCTTTGTTGCTCAAATCCTCTTGACGGCGAAATAAGCCGCAACTAAAAAGAACCGTACCGTACGGTACTTGATCTGTTTGTTGCAGTTTTGAGGATATGAACGTGCCTGCTGATACCCTCGCATCGGCCAAGTTTACACCGCGTCAGAGCGCCGTTCTGGCGGAGGCGTTGCGTCTTCTTGTTGACGGTGGAGACAAGGCGCTGACCACATCAGGCCTGGCGCGCGCCGCAAACTGTTCGAAGGAAAGCCTCTATAAGTGGTTTGGCGATCGCGACGGCCTGCTGGCGGCGATGATTTCGTTTCAGCAGAGCAAGGTACGTACGGCCGACCGAAGTGGCGAACGGCTGAGTGCCGACGCGCTGCGTGAGCATCTTGAAGTTTTTGCCCGTGACCTGCTTGAGGTTTTGTCCGGCGAGGTGTCGCTGGCGTTGAACCGCTTGGCTATCGGGCAGTCCAGCCGCGACGGTTCCAAGCTCGGCAAGCTTTTGCTTGAGCATGGGCGTCGCGAAATCGACCGACGGGCGAGGGCATTGGTCGACGCCGGTAAACGTTCCAGCCTCTTGCGTTTCGATGATGCGGATGAGGCGTATCACACATTTTACGGCCTGGTGGTTTCCGATCTGCATGTTCGCATGCTGCTTGGTGAGCCGGGGCTCAAGGATATTGGCCGGCAGGCGCAGAAGGCTGTGGAAGCCTTTCTGGTGTTGCACGGAGCCAGCAACGATACCGCAGGAGGCGTGCGCGCCTCCTCGGCTCGATAAACCCAGAACACGCTGTCTCCCCCGAAGGGAACGGCTGAACAAACCACTCGCTTAGGGAAGGAATTTTTGGATGCGCGTTTATTACGATCGTGATGCCGACATCAACCTCATCAAATCCAAGAAGGTCGCCATTATCGGCTACGGTTCTCAGGGCCGCGCCCATGCGCTGAACCTGAAGGATTCGGGCGCTCAGAACATGGCAATCGCTCTGAAGGCCGGTTCCGCCACTGCCAAGAAGGCCGAAGCTGACGGCTTCAAGGTCATGACTGTTGCCGAAGCAGCAGCATGGGCCGACCTGATGATGATGGCGACCCCTGACGAACTGCAGGCCGACATCTATAAGGACGAGATCGCTGGCAATATCCGCGACGGCGCGACCATCGCATTCGCTCACGGCCTCAACGTTCATTTCGGTCTGATCGAGCCGAAGGCTTCGATCGACGTAGTCATGATCGCACCGAAGGGCCCGGGCCACACGGTTCGCGGCGAATACCAGAAGGGCGGCGGCGTTCCTTGCCTCGTTGCAATCCATCAGAACGCTTCGGGTAATGCGCTTGACCTCGCTCTTTCCTACGCTTGCGGCGTTGGCGGCGGCCGTTCGGGCATCATCGAAACCACCTTCAAGGAAGAATGCGAAACGGACCTCTTCGGTGAACAGGTCGTTCTTTGCGGCGGTCTGGTCGAGCTGATCCGCGCCGGTTTCGAAACGCTGGTCGAGGGCGGTTACGCTCCTGAAATGGCCTATTTCGAGTGCTTGCACGAAGTGAAGCTGATCGTCGACCTGATCTATGAAGGCGGCATCGCCAACATGAACTACTCGATCTCCAACACCGCAGAATGGGGCGAATACGTCACCGGCCCGCGCATCATCACTGCCGAAACCAAGGCTGAAATGAAGCGCGTTCTGACCGACATTCAGACCGGCAAGTTCACTTCGGACTGGATGCAGGAATATCGTGCCGGCGGCGCTCGCTTCAAGGGTATCCGTCGCAACAACGACAGCCACCAGATCGAAGAAGTCGGCACCAAGCTGCGCGCCATGATGCCCTGGATCGGCAAGAACAAGCTTGTAGACAAGGCCGTCAACTAAGCGGCTTGTGTCTGGCCATGCGGCTATGACGCTCTGAAAAAAATGGGCCGCGCAGGAAATGTCTTGCGCGGCCCATTGCGTTTCATCCTTTGGGTGGAACAACGCCTTTGGTCAGCAGAAAGCAGCCGTAGAAACGGGTTTCGCCGGTGGCGATGACGCAATAGGCCTGTTTGGCCTTCTCATAGAAGGCAAAACGTTCGATCCCGTACATCGGTGCCGATTGGCCTTCGGCGGTATCTATTTCCGCCTGCACTTCCTGCTGGATTTGCGGGATCGTCTGCGGATCGCCCATGATCTCCATGCGTCCGACCGATGGTTGCAGCGGTGTGTCCAGAGGAAAAACGGAAAGGATGGCCTGCATGGCGCGTGGGGCGGAAACGTTGTCTATCCGCAGCACTTTGCCGAGCACCGTCTGGCGGGCTATCGAATCGGATGGAAAATTGGTGTCTGTGAGCACCAGCGTGTCGCCATGGCCCATGGACCTGAGGGCGTAAAGAACGTCGGCATTGAGTGCGGGGTCCAGGTTTTTCAGCATGATCTTCCTCCTTGATCATAATGAAGACCGTGGTGACATACTTAATGCCGATAGAGAAGATAATGCTCGGTCGCAGGCACTGAGAAAAAGCGAAAAAAATACAAAACATCGATAGGTCAGCATTGCTGACCTGTCGGAATTTATGTAAAGCTACGGGCAACAAAATTGAAATAAGAGGAAACATCCCATGCTTGATTGGGAACATATCTTCGCCACGCGCTCCAGCCGCATGAAGGCGTCGGAAATTCGCGAACTGCTCAAGCTGCTGGAACAGCCTGACATCATCTCTTTTGCCGGTGGCATTCCCGATCCGGCGCTGTTCCCAGCGGACGAATTCAAGGCTGCTTATGCGGACATCTTCTCTGGCGCGCAGGTGAATTCGGCTCTGCAATATTCGGTCAGTGAAGGCTACAAGCCGCTGCGCGACTGGATCGTTGCCGACATGGCGAAGATCGGCATCGACTGTACCGCCGATAACGTGTTCATTACGTCCGGCTCGCAGCAGGCGCTCGATTATTTCGGCAAGCTTTTCCTGTCGCCGAACGATACGGCGCTGGTGACATGGCCGACCTATCTCGGTGCGCTCTCCGCCTTCAACGCCTATGAACCGCATTACGACCAGCTGTCGCTGAACGGCAACCGCACACCGGAAGCCTATCGTGAGACGGCATCGAAATCTGGCGGTCAGGTGAAGTTTGCTTACCTCTCCGCCGATTTCTCCAACCCGACCGGCGAAACCATCGATCTCGCCGGCCGCGAAAAGCTGTTGGCGTTGGCCGATGAACTCGATATCGCCATCCTTGAAGACGCTGCCTATCAGAACCTGCGTTTCGACGGCGAGGCGATCTCGCCGATCCTGGCGCTGGATATCGCGCGTAAGGGCGGTATCGAAAACACCCGCACGATCTATAGCGGCAGCTTTTCCAAGACGCTGGCTCCGGGTCTTCGCGTCGGCTTCGTCGTTGCCGCCATGCCGGTTATCCGCAAACTGGTGCTGATGAAGCAGGCGGCTGACCTGCATTCCTCGACGATCAACCAGATCGCTGTCGAGCATGTCGCCTCGCGTGGTTTTGCCGAGCAGGTCGCCAAGATCAAGCGTGTCTACAGCGGTCGTCGTGATGCCATGCTGGCGGCGCTCGAAAAATACATGCCGAAAAACACCAGCTGGACGAAGCCGGAAGGTGGCATGTTTGTCTGGGTGACGCTGCCGGAAGGCATGGATGGCGCCGAGCTGCTGGCGAAATCTCTGGCGACCGAAAAGGTGGCTTTCGTGCCGGGCAAGGCGTTTTTTGCCGATGGCAGCAATGCCAATACCTTGCGCGTCAGTTTCTCCTGCGCGAATGACCAGATGATCGACGAGGGCATCAAGCGGCTCGGACGTCTGGTCGCCAATGCCTCGGTGACCGAGCACGAGAGCCTGCCGATCATCTGATTGGAAATCACGAAAAGGGCGGATCCACAGCGGTTTCGCCCTTTTTCTTTGCCTGTTTGGATGCCTGTGCACTACTGTCACATGAGTGTCGCTGAATGTGTGTTTAAGCGCGTCAGCTCAAACAGGAAGTCTCCCATGAAAAAGCTCCTTTCCTCTTTCACGGCGCTCGTCGCTCTTGGTCTCGCCGGCGTTGTCAACGCTGCCGATCTGGTCGTTTACACCAGCCAGCCGAATGCCGATGCGCAGGCAACCATTGACGGCTTCAAAGCCGCCAACCCGAACGTGGACGTCGAATGGGTGCGTGATGGTACGCCGCAGATCATGGCAAAGCTCAATGCCGAGATTGCCGCTGGCAACCCGGTCGCCGACATTCTGCTGATTGCCGACACGGTCACCTTCGAGCGCATGAAGGCCGCCGGCCAGCTGCTCGCCTACAAGTCGCCGG
>Ga0075364_10000200_pt1 | contig 27808 bp, 27 predicted proteins | sample EndMetdeltDD1764_FD_71517 | JGI IMG/M metagenome (GOLD analysis project Ga0075364, IMG submission 71517) | Populus endosphere microbial communities from Tennessee, USA - Endosphere MetaG P. deltoides DD176-4 | ecosystem: Host-associated > Plants > Roots > Endosphere | place: USA: Tennessee... | reverse complement strand
ATTTAGGAATTACAGAAATATCTGGATGAATTCGAGCTTTTAAAATTTGTTGTATCGCCGAAAGGGTGGAGCCTGTCGATGAATGGCACGTCGTGCAAGACCCTTCATAAGAGATTTCCACCTCATTGGCGTCGTTCACCCCGAGGACGTTAACTCCTCCCGCATCGAGTTCAATATAGGGGCGGATTTCTTTATCGATGATCTCTTCGAGGATTTTAATTTTTTGTTGATAGACAAGTTCTTGCCAGCCCGGAATCCCTCCCGGAACTTCCCCTAAATCGGACAAAATCGGAGTGGTATCGTGAGAGAGAGCGAAGGGGATGTCTTGGCACTGTTGGACCGCCCGATCGATGGCCGAGAGGACCTGGTTGAGAAAGGAATGGCACTCTCTAGGAAAGGCTGAATGATCTTTCCGGTCCCGCACATGCTGGTCGAGTAGTTCGGCCGAGATCCGGGATGCTTGGTCATAATTTTTTCTTAACACCCATTCGCTGGCAATTTCCGCTGCAGCAATGAGTCCAATAGGGCCGAAAACTTGGAATTTCGCATCGGCGATAATCCCATCCGACTCATCCACCAACCAAGAGAGGCAAATCTCTCCCTCGCTCCCCTTTTCGCGTCCCGTCACAAGCCGCATCGTTTTTGCATCGGCTTCTTCTTGGGAAAACGATCCTGCGTAGGCAAGCCGGTCGATTTTTTCGCGCAATTTTTTACTGAATTGCTCCCAATAAAACGGCTGAACCAACCGATCAAGACTCATGAAACACTCCTGAAATACCCCAGAAAACACCGGATAATGCGCGGAGGCGAAGGGCGGCGTCGCAAATTCCTTTCGCCGCTTGAAGCACTTCTTCTTCCGTTGTCATTCGGCTTAAAGAAAAACTGAGGGAAGAGAGGGCCTCTTTCTCAGGAATTTTCGAAGCAATCAAAAGCCGGCTCAAATGCTGGCAATAAGATCCGCCCATGCTTGCGTAAATGCCTTTGCGGCTTAAATAATACAAAAGAGCCTCTTGATGAACGCCCGGAAAACAAAGAGAAGATACGTTCGGAAGACGTAAACTTTCAGAAAACCAAATCTTCGCATCGGGGAATCTTCGCAAAATCTCGCTTTCTAATAAATCTCTCAGACGAACCCCTTCAAGCCCCATCGTATCGAGAGAAAGAGAAGCCTGTTGCAAGGCGGCAGCGAGAGCCATCAAGGAAGGGACATCGAGCGCCCCCCCCTTCAGTCCCGCTTGCTCCGTCCCGCCTAAAATCAAAGGGACCAAAGGGCGCCCTTCTTTTGCAAAAAGACCGCCTGAACTTTTCACAGAATGAATCCGGTCTCCGGAAAACGTGAGATAATCGATTCCTAAATCAGAAAAGGAAAGGTCCATTTTCCCAACCGCATAAGTGGCGTCCGCATGAAGCAAAACCCCTTTTTCCCGAGCCAATTTAGAGATCTCGTCGATGGGCTGCACAACTCCAGTAAGCCCTTGGGCAAGAGTTACAGAAATCAAAGCCGTGCGAGGGCTGATCAATTTGGAAAGTTCTTCAACATCGATCTGGCCTTGCGCATTGACTGGCGCGATTTTGACGTAGCATCCCAATTCTTCAAGTCTTTTTAGATTCTGCATCGTGGGAGCGTCTTCAAGGCCGGATGCAATGAAATGGGACTTGCCTTCCTTGCGGGCCACTTCCAAAAAGACGGACCAAAGGACCTGTGCGACCGCCTCGGCCCCGGAAGAGGTGAAGACGAAGGTCTCTTTTCGGCTCGCACGGAAAGCCTCGTAAATCGTCTCATAAGCGGGGGCGCAATCGGCGAGGAGCTGTTGACCGAACCGATGAGGGGCGAACGAAGCTCCCCACTGTTCGCGAAGGTAAGGGGCCATCCGGTCGAGAGCGGGAGCGCAGGGGCGGGATGCAGAGTGATGGTCTAAATAAATCATTCGCGCGTCCATTTCCCTCGCGAGTAAACGTAGATCAAAGGTTCCCCCGTGGGAATTTCAAGATGGACCACTTCCTCTTCATTTAAATGATCGAGCTGCATCGCAATCGAACGGATCGAATTGCCATGGGCGGACACAAGGACGTTCTCCCCTTTTTCAAGATAGGGGACGATTTTTTGATTAAAAAAAGGAAGAGTGCGGGCAGCCGTCATTTTCAAGCTCTCTCCTTCCGGAGGGGCGACATCAAAACTGCGCCGCCAAAGTTTCACCTGGGCATCGCCAAATTGAGCCGCAGTTTCCGCTTTATTCAATCCTTGAAGTTTCCCATACATCCTTTCATTCAACTCCCACGCCCTATAAACCGGCACTACATCCTGTTTCGCCTGCTCGCCGTAAATTTTTCCCCACGAGTCGAGCTTCCCTTCTCCCGGATGGAGGAATACGGGGACTTTTCCGCTTTCATGGTCGAGCAGGGCGAGGGTCACCGTCATTTGCGCCCTTTGCAAGGTCGAAGTAAACACCACGGAAATAGGCACCGTTTTGATTTTTTCGCCCCCCCGGAGAGACTCTTCAATCCCCTCTTTGCTCAAGGGAATATCGACCCAGCCTGTAAATAAATTTCTTTCATTCCATACCGACTTACCGTGTCGCATGAGGATCAATTTCGATGACATATCCAATCCGTGTTTTGAAAAGAGTTTATCAGATGGTGGAAAAACCTACGATTGGTTTATCATGGCTGCCCTATGGGATTGAAGAAAAGACTCAGCAAAGCTCTCGCCGCCGCCGGTGTCGCCTCAAGGCGTGCCTGCGAAGAACTCATTTTCCAAGGACGCGTCCAAGTCAATGGGATAACTGTTAAACTCCCCCAAACCCATGTGGATTGGGAATCAGACAAGATCATCGTCGATGGAGAAACCGTCACATCCGAGCAGAAAAAAATTTACTATCTACTCAACAAACCGACCGGCTACATCTGCACAAGCGAACAGCTCAAAAACCAGAGGATCGTCCTCGATCTTTTCCCCCAATCCCGCGAACGGCTTTTTACAGTCGGCCGCCTGGATAAAGAGACGACCGGGCTGCTTCTCGTAACGAATGACGGCCATTTCGCCAACCAAGTGATCCATCCTTCTTCCAACGTCATCAAAGAATATCTCGTCAAAACCCCTCAAGAAATCACCCCCGAGCACTTGGAAGCCCTTTCTCAAGGCGCCCGCGTTGATGAAAAATGGGTTCGCCCAACCTCGATCACAAAAGTTCGACGAGGCACATTCAAGATCTGCGTCAAAGAGGGAAAAAAACACGAAGTTCGGATCATTGCAGAACGGGCAGGGCTTAAAATTACCGAACTGACCCGCATCCGCATCGGCTCGCTCCTGTTAGGCCCCCTTCCTCTCGGCGAATACCGCATCCTCACAGAAAAAGACAAACAGCTTATTTTCGCAAAGTAAATGGCGCCTTTAATCCCTTCGAAAAGAGTTTACGCGGAAGAGCCGCAACATCAAGATTTTCCGCAGAAATCGCAACGACACTCGATTGAACAAAGACACCCTTCTAATATTTCCTTCATCCTGCAGATGATTTCGAATGCTGGAATGGTCGCCTCCTCAAATCAGCGAAGCAACGAAAACGTCCCTTTTTTAAATTCAAAACCCAAAGAAGAAGAGTCGAAATCTGAAAAAAATGAAAAAGACTTTTCCCGCTCCCGTCCCACAGCTCCCCCGCCAAAACTCTCCATCCAAAAAAATTTCGGCTCCGTTTTTCGGCCCATTTCGGAAAGCCCCTCTGGAGATTATCGAGACCCTGAATCTGACTCTGAAGGCTCTAGCTCAGAACCCTCCACTCCTATTCAGACACCCTCCAGAAGCGAATATCCTCCAGTTCCCACAACCCCTCCCGATTCTCCTGTCCCTCCCGATTCTCCTGTGATGAGCTTCTCTCCATCGATCTAAGCAACTGCACACCAAATACTTAATTCGCAAAGACCCACTACTACAACTATTTTTTAAAAAGAATAGTTTTTTTATATTTAAAAAAAATAATAATTAACGTATAATTAACGAAACACATAAAAGGAAATAATTATGTTTTCTAAAATATCAGGAAAAAGAAAAACTCCAAGTCCAGAAATTACACTCCAAGAATCTAATAAAAAACAAACAACCCAATCCTCCTCATCTTCTCTAATCGCCCAAACAGCTCTAGCCCCTTTCTCAGCAGCATTTTCTAGCGCCTCGAACACAACCTCTTCTTCTCTTTCAGCATCCAGCGTTAAGAGAAAAAATTCTGACGATTCTCTCGCCTCTTCAGCACTGAAAAATCAACGAGTCGAGCAAGAAGACAAACACGGATCGGCGCTCCCTCACAATTTCCGTCCCTCTTTTTTTGAGCCTATCGCCGCACCGCACTCGTCAGTAAGTATGGTTAATTTTTCTAGCCCAAGCTTTTCTTCCCTAAGCAACGCTCCCTCCGCCCGTCCTCTAACCCCTTTTTCCGGAGATTCCTTCCAGCTTATGCGAGACGAGCAAGCCGAACCAGATTCCGATGATGAAGCAGATCTTATATTGCCTCCGCTGCCAGAGAGTCCTACTTCCAATCCAGCAAATGTCCCGTTGCCTAACTCTCCAGCATTTTCATCTCAATCGAATCGGATGCCAGAACCTGAGCCCGAAATCTTGGGCTTTGGAGAGTTGAGCTTGGGAGAACCTGCTCAACCTTCAGTCACTTCGGCCCTTTCGAATTTTTCTTTTTCTTCTAGCTCAACGGATGCATCGACAACCGCATTCTTAAGCCTGTTAAAAGGAAAAAACAACGATCTTCTTTACGATAAAGATTAAACCTCCCTTATGAGAAGGTCCCTCGGACCTTCTCGCTTTTAACGACAGTCATTTCTTGCTTATTTCTACATCCTTTGCTTTTAAGAGAAAGGTTGATTAGAATGGAGGCGCCATGCTGACCCTTGCAAAAATCTTCGGCAAATCTCCGTTCGCGCCCTCGCGCAGCCAGCCGCTCACAATCATCCTTAGAAGCTGTCTCTTAGAAAAGTAATTGCCCTATGATGGATTCGATCGCGATTTTAAAGCCGTTCGCTCTCCTTTTGGGGCTTTACATGGCCTGGAATATCGGAGCTAACGATGTAGCCAACGCCATGGGAACCTCCGTGGGATCGAAAGCCCTGACTTTACGACGGGCCGTGCTCTTGGCGGCGATTTTAGAGTTCTCAGGAGCTTTTTTCGTCGGTTCCAGCGTTTCCGAAACGATCCAAAGCGGGATCATCGATCCCTTGATTTTTGAACACAATTCAACCGTTTTTGTCCTTGGGATGCTCGGATCTCTTTTATCGACGGGGATCTTGCTGCAACTGGCTTCCTATTTCGGGCTGCCCGTTTCAACCACCCATGCGATCGTAGGGGCGGTCATCGGTTTTGGAGCGGTGATCGGAGGCATCGATGCAATCCATTGGAGCGGCGTAGGCTGGATCGCTGCGAGCTGGGTCATTTCCCCTGTTTTGAGCGGATTTCTCGCGCATGGGATTTTTCGGGCGATCCAGCACAACATTCTTTACGCCTCCAACCCCGCCCAAGCCGCACAAAAATTCACCCCCTTTTTCGTCTTCCTGTGCTTTTCTGTGATGTCGCTCAGCCTTCTTTCGGACCGGATCGCCGCGCAGTTCCATCTTTCGAACCCGCTGATTTTCGCCCTTTCCCTGGGCGCGAGTTCTTTCGCGGCAGCCGTGAGCTATTTTCTGCTTCAAAGAACTGCAGCGACTCTTCAACTTTCACCTCAAGCCTCCCCCCAATCCTCCAAGGAGCTTTCACCGAATTCGGTCCCCTATCGAGACGTTGAGAAAACGTTCATCTATCTCCAAATCCTGAGCGCTTGCTTGGTCGCATTCGCCCATGGCGCGAACGACGTCGCCAATGCGATCGGTCCGGTAGCTGCTATTTTAGGGGCCCTTAAAACGCAGACCATCGCAGCCCAGACTGAAGTTCCCGTCTGGCTTCTCGCTCTCGGCGGAGGAGGAATTGTGGTAGGCCTTGCCACCTGGGGATGGCGCGTCATTGAAACCGTTGGAAAAAAAATCACTGAATTGACCCCGACACGGGGCTTTTCCGCTGAATTCGGGGCAGCCGCAACCATCCTCCTCGCTTCGAAACTCGGCCTTCCGATCTCCACAACTCATGCTCTTATCGGAGCCATCCTCGGCGTAGGAATGGCGAGAGGAATCAAGGCTCTCAACTTGCGAATCATCCGCGAAATCGCCCTTTCATGGATCGTCACGATCCCGCTTTGCGCAGGACTTAGCATCGTCTCGTTCTATGTCTTAAAATGGATTTTCCTTTAGAGACTGTTAACGGATTCAGTTTCTGTCGAGTTTTTGGATTATTTTGGCCGCTTTTCGATTCAAAAGAACCTAAAAATCGACAGAAACTGAATCCGTTAACAGTCTCTTAGAAGGGCCTTTGATAGAGCCGGGGACAGGATGAACAGGATAGACGGATGAAGAGGATAAAAAAATAGAAGAATATAAGAGGCTGAACTCGACCAAAAATCGATCCTTGAATCGCAAACGGTATAAATATTAGAAATTTTTCATCCTATCTATCCGTCAATCCTGTTCATCCTGTCCCTCGCTCTACCAGAGGCCCCTCCAAAATCAGAGCCGTGTGGGCTTGATCATTCGCCCAGATGCCACTTTTTCAGGAGGGCTTCGAGCTTTTTTTTCTTCTGCATTTGGGAAAGCGCTTGGTCGAATTGGGAGAGGAGACGGCGGCTCCCTCCTTTCAAAGTCACAAGATGAAGTCCGGCATCGGTTAAAGGTTCGCTTGTGATTTTTAATTGGGCGCTATAGAGATCCTGGACGTAGGAGACAGCCGGAATCCGGTCAAGCAGACCCGCTTCGACCTCTCCCGATGCAATCGCATTGAGCAAATCCGGGATGGCGCTATAACTGTGCACGATGAGGGATGGATTGCGGCTCGCCACAAAAACCGCCGGGTCTCCTGAAATCACCCCAATAAACCCTTCCGTTATTTGATCAAGACCGCTGTATTTCGAATCGACGGGGACGACTAAAACAGGCCCCAAATCGAGAAAGTTCGGAGAAAAATCAAACGAGGCTTTGTTGTACTCGTAGGGAGGCAGAGAGGTGAGGACCGCATCGTATTTTTTCTTCTTTAGCCCCTCGACCAGATTGTCCCAATTGGCCGGAATCCGTTCAAATTCAATCCCGGAGTAGCGGGAAATATCGAGAAGCAGCTCTTCTGTAAAGGCGTTCACATACGCTTGCTGCGCGCCAAAATGGATCGGATACCAATTTGAGTCGATCCCTACGCGATAAACACCGCTTCCGTGGTTGCCGCAACCGCACCCTTGAATGAGAAGCCACGAAAGAAAAAAAAGAACCGTCTTTTGAAACATCTTCATAAGGCGAAGTTTATTCAATCCCCCTTTTCTTCACAATTCAATTGGGCCCTGAACCCATCCTACTAAATAGGTGCGCTGAATCGGCGAGATAGAAGCCAAGATGGAGGGGAGGCTGGGATGGTGAGGTTTTTCATAAAAGCCATAAAACCAAACGGTTATTGAAAATCCATCATTTAAAATAAAACCTTTTTGATAGTTTGACGATTTTTTAAATTACTCAACGTTATTGGTTTGACGAAATCTTGATTTTATTGACAAAATAATCTAAAATTAAGCGCAAAAAAGGTGCGATATGGCATTTAAGCCGATGGATGTGGGCGATTATTTAGCCTACCTCAAGGCAGTCGGTTGGAAACTCAAAAAGGGTAGTATCGACGATAAGCTTTTCAATGAAAAAGATGAATTCTTGTGCCAAATCAAGATAGCTCACGGGAAGCGCTCGAAAAAAGAAGTGATCGCGCCGAGCGTCAAGAAGACTGAAAATGAATTTAAAAAACGGGATGGCAATGGCCTCCAAAAAAGAAATAACCAAACATTTAAAAATCGCTCTAGCCGAGATCGGGGAAATTAAGCCCTGGTTTGATAAGGATTTTAATGCCTGGATATTTAGCCACAAAAACTATCCCGATGTCGAATATGCTGGCGATTCAGTTGAAGAAGTAGTCAAGAATTATTCCCTGTATTTAAGCGATTTCATTGAAGAACGATTAAACAACAATTTAGCTCCGCATATCGAAAAAGCTACTAAAGGTCATGGTGGAAAACGTGAAGGTTCTGGCAGGCCAAAAGGTACCAAAAAAGAGAAAACACGTAGAATCACAGTACCTGTTGATATCGCCGATTACTTGACAAAACCAGCCTCCTACCCTCAAGTACGTCAGTTAATCGCAGCAAAAGGGAAGCATTAATTAATCAAGTTAGGTGCACTGATGAAAGATGACCGGATTCGCACTAAAGTTTCAGCCAAGACAAGACAAAGAATTAAAAATCTTGCAAAAAGAAGAAAAATTTCCGTTTCTTCGATGGCCAATGAACTCCTTGAAACCGCTCTTGAAAACGAAGAGGATCTGTGGCTAACCAGATTAGTCGAAAACTCGGAAAAAGCATCAGAGGGAAAAGCTCGAATCTCTTTGGAAGACATGTGTCGAAAGTTAGACATTGAATAGAATCTGTGATTTGAACTGTTATCGCGTATGAAAACTTATCTTTTGGTCAATTTTGGAGGTCCGCGCAATCTGGAAGAGATCCCCGCTTTCTTGACCTCATTGTTGTGCGATAAAGATGTCGTCCGAACGAAATTCCCTCAATTCTTCCACAACTGGTTCTTTGGGCGGATTGCGCGAAAACGGGCTCTTAAAGTCAGCCGCGATTATGAAGAAATCGGAGGCAAATCGCCTATTTTTGAAGATACTGAATGGATTGCCGAAGCCCTATCGAAAAGATTCGGGGCTCCTGTCCTGACTTTTCACCGCTACCTTCCCGAAACCCATGCAGAATCGCTAAGGAAAATCGAATCTACAGCGGGAGAGATCAGAGTCCTCCCCCTCTTTCCCCAGTATTGTTCTGCGACCACAGGGAGCATCGCCCGCTTTTTCGAGCGCCATTTGAAAAAAGAAACCGTCGCCAAGCTCCGTTGGATCAAGTCCTACGCCGCCCATCCAGCATACATCGGCGCGTTTCAGAGACGGGTCGCCGATTTTCTCGTTCAACAAAAGCTGTCCGAAGAGAAAACAGTTCTCTTTTTTTCCGCCCACGGCGTCCCACAGTCTTTCATCGATCAGGGCGATATTTACCAAACAGAGTGTCAAAATTCCTATCGAGAAATCCTCAACGGATTTCCCAACGCTCTCGGCCTTCTATCCTACCAATCCAAATTCGGCAAGGGAGAATGGCTCCGTCCCTACACAGACGAACAATGTAAAACAACCCTTGAATGGAACCTGGGAAGGAAAGAAATCGTTTTCGTGCCTCTCAGTTTCACATCCGACCATATCGAAACGCTTTTTGAAATCGAAAAACTTTACCTGCCTGTGATCGCGGCGCAGGGCCTCACGCCCCGCCGCTGCCCCGCTCTGAACCGAGAGCCTTACTGGATCGATGCCCTCGCCGAAATTGCCGCGGAGACTGAAACCTTTCAAAACAAAAGTCTGATTCCAACTCTTTCTATACCCAAGTGAGTTCAAACACCCTCTAAGAAGCTGTCTTAAAACCGGGAGGAAATGAGGATTTTGAGCTATTTTTGATGAGATTTTGAGGGTCTTCATCTTGGCATACGCTGAAGCCATAGACAAGAGGAAGACCTGCAAAAGATCGCAAAAAGAGCCGAAAGACCCATCCGGTGCGGTTTTAGGACAGCTTCTAAGAGCTAAAGAAACGATTCTACAATCCTCTCTTCTCCTCCGGGCAGAACCCCGTCCGCGCTTCGCGGTTCATTCTACTCTCTATTTCTACGTCTCTGCACTTTTCTCTGCGCTGATGAAAAAAAATAAGACCGAAATTACATAAGATTTTGAATTATTTTTTTCACCCCAGGGCCTTTCAAGCCATTTCAGCATAACCCTCTTTTTTTGCTCCCCGATTGCCATCTAATAAACGGTTGAGTATTCTCCTTTTTTAATATGGTCCCCTCCAAATTAATTCTTGAGTCGGGAGAAATCTTCCCAGGATTTTCCCCTGAGTGGCAGAAAGGCTCCTTTTTCGGCGAGGTCGTTTTCTCTACGGGAATGACCGGATACGTCGAATCGCTCACCGACCCCTCTTATGCGGGACAAATCCTCACATTCACTTATCCCCTCATCGGCAATTACGGCGTGCAGGGCAGCGAGGGGTGGGAATCGGAAAAAATCCAGGTCAGCGGCGTCGTTGCGGGATCGATCAGCTCGTTTCCCAGCCACTGGGATTCCATTTGCTCTTTTCCCGACTGGCTTAAACAACAAAAAATCCCTTTGATCGCGGGAGTCGATACACGAGAACTGACCAAAGTCCTTCGAAAAAAAGGGGTCGCTCTCGGCGCGATTTGCTGCTCTGGAACGTCCCCGAGGAAATTTCCCGATCCGAACCGAGAGCATTTAGTAAAGAAAGTGAGCTTGCCTTGCAAGCAAACCTATGGCGCGGGGCCGAAAAAAGTGATCGCGGTCGATTGCGGAATGAAGGAGAACATCCTCCGTTGTTTGACAAAATTTCCCCTGCAAGTGATCCGGGTCCCTTACGACTATGATTACTCTCATGACGACTACGACGGACTCTTTATTTCAAATGGCCCGGGAGATCCGGCCGTTTGCAAAGAGACCATCGCCATTTTGAAAAAAACTCTCAAACGGGGCAAGCCGATCATGGGAATCTGTTTAGGTGCGCAATTGCTAGCTCTGGCCATCGGAGGAAAAACCTACAAACTCAAGTTCGGGCACCGCGGGCAAAACCACCCTTGCTTCGACCTCGAGAGAAAAAAAGCGGTTCTCACCTCGCAAAACCACGGCTACGCGATCGATGAAAAAAGTCTGCCTCGGGATTGGAAAATCTCCTTCCGCAGCTTGAGCGACAATTCGGTCGAAGGGATCGCCCATAAAAAACAGCCCTATTTCGCAGTTCAATTCCATCCGGAAAGCCATCCTGGGCCGACCGATGCCGCCTATCTTTTCGAAACCTTTTACGAGGCGATTGCAAAGAGATGAAAAGCGTGCTCATTCTCGGTTCCGGAGGGTTGCGCATCGGCCAGGCAGGCGAGTTTGATTATTCAGGCTCACAAGCGATCAAAGCCTTGAAAGAGGAAGGGCTCAGAACGATCTTAGTGAATCCGAACATTGCGACCGTCCAGACCGATCCGGAAATGGCCGACGAAGTTTACCTCCAACCGCTCAATGCGCCTACGATCGAAAAAATCATCGAAAAAGAGCGCCCCTCTGCGATCTTGCTGAGTTTCGGAGGACAGACGGCCCTTAACTTAGGGCTGGAATTGGAAGAGAAGGGAATCTTAAAAAAATACAAAGTGAAAGTTTTGGGCACCCCCCTTGAGGCCATCCGCCTGACGGAAGATCGGGATTTATTTAAGCAAAACCTCGCCTCTATTGGGATTCAATGCCCCTTAAGCTATGCGGCAACGACGGTTGAAGAGGCGTTGCAAGCGGCAAAGAAGATCGGATATCCCGTGATGATGCGGTCCGGATTTTCCCTCGGGGGATTGGGCTCGGGGAAAATGGAAAATGACGAGGAACTGAAAGAGAAGGCGCGGCAAGCGCTCCATGCGGCTCCGCAAATTTTAATCGAAGAATATCTTTTAGGATGGAAGGAACTCGAATACGAGGTCGTCCGCGATATCGCCGACCAAACGCTCGTCATTTGCAACATGGAAAATTTCGACCCAATGGGGATCCACACGGGCGAGAGCATTGTGGTAGCCCCTTCGCAAACCTTGACAAACGATGAATTCCATCTGTTGCGGGAATTGGCGATCCGAGCGGCCCGCCATTTTCAAATCCAAGGAGAATGCAACGTCCAATTCGCCCTCGATCCCAAAACGAGCCAATACCGCGTGATTGAAATGAACGCCAGACTCTCCCGCTCAAGCGCGCTTGCCTCGAAGGCGACCGGCTATCCTCTCGCCTTTGTCGCAGCGAAACTTGCCCTCGGTTACCGGCTCGACGAGGTATCGAATGCCATTGCGAAAAAAACCACCGCTTTTTTTGAACCGGCTTTAGATTATATCGTCGTGAAGATTCCCCGTTGGGACACGCAAAAACTCAAGACGGCCGACCGGACGATCGGCACGGAGATGAAAAGCGTCGGGGAGGTGATGGCCATCGGACGGTCGTTTCCCGAGGCGCTCCAAAAAGGGATCCGGATGCTGAACCTCGGTTCCACAGGGATCGATGATGCTCCAGAGCCGATCGAACATCCTCTGGACGACATCCGGAAGCCGACAGACCGGCGCCTTTTTGCGCTCTACGCCTTTTTCCAAAAAGGGGGCAGCGTCGAGGAAGCAGGGGGCCTGTCTTTCATCGACCCTTGGTTTTTACATCAGCTCAATGATCTTTCCCTCTTTCAAAACCGGTTGAAAGAAGAGCCGCTGACAGCGCCTCTTTTAAAAAAAGCGAAGGAGTTGGGATTTTCAGATGAATCGATCGCGGCAATTAAAGAAAAAACGCCCGCATCGATCCGAAAACTGCGATTGAAGCACAAAATCACCCCCTTTATCAAACAGATCGATACCCTCGCAGGAGAGCTCGACGTCGATACGAACTATCTCTACCTGACTTATCAAGCCCAAGCCCACGATGTCATCCCTTCCAAAAAAAAACCTCTGATTGTTTTAGGCTCCGGCCCTTATTGCATCGGATCTTCCGTTGAATTCGATTGGTGCGCCGTCAATATGGCCCGGACTTTAAGGCGCTTTGGGATTGAGACAATTTTGATCAATTCTAATCCGGAAACCGTTTCGACCGATTTCGATGAATCGGACCGGCTCTATTTCGAGGAGTTGACTTTGGAGCGGGTGCAGGACATCGCCGACTTCGAGCATCCGAAAGGATTGATTGTTTCAGTCGGAGGACAAATTGCGAATAACTTGGCCTACCCGCTTCATCAAAATGGCTACCCGATCCTCGGGACCCCGGCCGAATTCATCGACAAAGCGGAAAACCGGGATACTTTTTCATCGCTGCTTCGCGATCTCGATATCGACCAGCCTCCTTGGGCGCGGGTCTCCACATTGAAGAAAGCGATCGATTTTGCTTTCCATGCAAACTACCCTGTTTTAATCCGCCCCTCTTATGTGCTCTCCGGCGCGGCAATGAATGTCGTAGGAAACGAAGAAGATCTGGAGAAATACTTAAAAGAGGCAGCTATCGTCTCTCCCGATCATCCCATCGTCATTTCGAAATACATCGAAAACGCCAAAGAGCTCGAGATCGACGGCGTGGCCAAACAGGGAGAGGTGATCGTCTCGGTCATTTCGGAACATGTGGAAAACGCGGGGGTCCATTCGGGCGACGCTACGATCGTCCTGCCTCCGCAGAGGCTCTATTTGGAAACGATCCGACGAACGAAAAAAATCACCCGTTTGATCGTGAAAGCCCTCCAAATCACAGGTCCCTTCAACATCCAATTCATTGCCAAAGACAACGCGATCCAAGTGATCGAATGCAACGTCCGCGCTTCCCGGTCTTTTCCCTTTGTTTCCAAAGTGATCCGGGCCAACCTGATCGAAATCACCGCCGAGGTCCTCCTCAACAAATACAAACCCCGCAATCTCGAAACTTTGGAACTGGAATATGTGGGAGTGAAAACCCCCCAATTTTCTTACAGACGCCTTAAAGGGGCCGATCCGATCGCAAATGTCGAGATGGCCTCGACAGGCGAGGTAGCGAATATCGGAGAAAACTACCTCAGCGCGTTTTTTGCCTCTTGGCTCTCGACAGAACAATCGATCCGTGGAAAAAAACTTCTTGTCAGCGTGAGCGGAGAACAGAGGATCAAACTCCTCGAACCGCTCAAGAAATTAGAAGAACAAGGCTGGGACTTGCATGCGACGCAAGGGACTCATGATTTTTTAGCAAAACACGGGATCCGTTCGGTTTTTGTTTATAAAGTGGAAGAAAAATTCGAGCCCAATATCAGCACTCTTTTAACGCAGAGAAAACTCGATTTGATCATCAACATTCCTCGCGGGACGAAGCAAAAAAGCACAGGAGGATACAAAATCCGCCGCCTTGCCATCGACCACCATATCCCTCTCATCACCAATCTCCAGCTTGCGCAAGTCCTCCTCCAATGCCTGGCCGAAATCGACCCAAAAGACCTTCCCGTGTATTCTCTTCGCACTTGGTGGAACAAGACATGAAAAATACAATCTTAAAAAAATCGGTCCGGTTTTTACAGCGCCTGATTCTCAAACATCCCAAAAAAGACCGGATTCTCGTCGTTTCTACTACTGCTTTGGGCGACACGCTTTGGGCCACCCCCGCCCTACAAAATCTCCGAAGCCAGTTCCCTCAGGCCTATCTCGCTGTTTTAACAAGCCCGATCGGCAGGGAAATCCTCAAACACAACCCCTCTATCGATCAACTTCATCTTTTGAAAGAGCCTCTTCTTCCCTCTTTTTTCTCCCTTTGGAAAGTTCTTTACAAAGAGCGGTTCGATACGGTCCTCCTCTTCCACGCCTCGCAGCGGCTCGCCCTTCCCCTCTGCTCTCTTCTCGGCGCCTCCCGCATCATCGGCACGGCCGGCATCAATAAAGGGCTCGACAGCCTCCTCACTCGTCCACTGAGTCCAAAACCAGAACATGAAATCGTCCGCAGACTCCGAATTGCCGAAGCGATCGGTGCAGCGAGGAAAGTACAGACTCTTTCATTTCATCTCCAACCTGAAGAGCGTTTTCATGGTGATTTAGGGAAAAAACCATGGATTGCGATCCATCCCGGATCGAAAGACGGTTTCAAAAGATGGCCCGCGGAAAATTTTGCAGCGATAGGCAATCTTTTAAAAGAGGCCTTCCCTTGCGAAATTCTCATCACGGGAAACGACTCGGAAAAAGCGCTGATGCAGGAAGTTGCCTCCCAAATTCCCGGAGCTCAACTCTATGAGACGAAAACCCCTTTCCGTTCTTTTGCCGCGCTCCTTGAACAAATGGACCTCCTCATCTCAAACGACACAGGCCCGGTCCATCTTGCCTGCTCCCTCAACCGCCCCGTCCTCGCCCTGTATAGCTCGACAGACCCCCGCCTCTGCGGACCTCATTTGGCGAAAAACGCAATCGCCCTTTTTAAAGGCCCGACCTGCGAGCCTTGTTTGAAAAGAAAATGCAATTCCCCGTTTTGTCTCCTCCAATTCAGCCCGGAAGAGGTCTTCGATTCCGCCCTAAAATTACTAAACAAAAAAGATGCATCATGCCCACGTCCGCTTAGCATGATTGCACGATAAAAATAAATTAAATGCTCGCTGGATCAACCAGGAACAGGATGGACAGGATAGACGGATAAAGAGGATAAAAAATGCAAAATAAAAATGGGTTAGTCCATTTTGAACTGACGGGGAAAATTCTGAGTTGTTGTTTTGAAGTAATGCAAGAACTAGGTGCAGGATTTTTGGAGGCTGTTTATAAAAACGCTCTTTTTATTGCCATGAAGCAAAAAGGAATTCGAGTTTCGATTGAACAAGTTTTTGAAGTGATTTTCAGACGACAAAAAATCGGACGTTATGTTGCAGATCTCGTCGTTGAAGATTCTGTAATTATTGAATTAAAATGTTGCAACTTCTTACTCCCTGAACATCAATCTCAACTGATGAATTACCTTACCATTTCGGAGATTCCTATTGGGTTGTTAGTTAATTTTGGAAACTCAAAACTGGAATATAAACGATTATGCCACCCCAAAATTTATGGAGACAAAAATTTTGACGCCTCAAATCCTATCCCTTTTTCTAAACGACCCAATGCTAAAACATGAAATTTTTCATCCTATTTATCCGTTCATCCTGTCCATCCTGTCCCTGGTCAATCCAACGAAGCATTAAAGCGGGCAGAGTCTTCGCTGTCCGTTTTTTCATCCTTTTCTGCTTAGCTCTCGCGTCTTGCAATTCGGAGCATCCGCACCGCTTGGCCATTTGCGCAATGTTCAAAAACGAAGCGCGTTGGATGAAAGAGTGGCTCGATTACCACAGCGAGGTTCTAGGCGTTCAAAAATTTTACCTCTACAATGACCAAAGCGCTGATTCCTACTTGGATGTTTTAGCGCCTTACATCGAGAAAGGGACCGTCGAGCTGATCGATTGGGACTCCAGCGATCCCGCCCATCAGGCTCACGGCTCATTCATGGATGCGCCCTGGTCCGCAGGGCAATTAGGAGCTTACAACGATTGTTTAAAAAATCGAGCGCTCACCCAAGCCGCGTGGGTTGCGATGATCGACATCGATGAGTTCATCGTTCCCCAAACCACCGTCTCTGATTTTTATGGCCTCCTAAAAAAAGCAGAAAAGAAAAAAATCGGTACGCTGCGGCTTTTTTGGCGAGTCTTCGGAACCTCGCAAGTCCAAGATCTTGCCGAAGGGGAGAGCCTATTGAAAAACCTTACTTGGAGATCTCGCGACGACCACCCCTGGAATCGCCACGTCAAAAGCATCCACCGGCCAGAGGCCGTTGCTTTCTGCATGGTTCATGAAGCGGATAAACTTTACCCAAAATACCGAAGAAAAACAGTCTCCTTAGAAAAGGCGGCCATCCATCATTATTGGACAAGGACAGAGCGCTTTTGTGCTGAAAAACGCTCTATGTCCCAAGCAACGCACCCTGAGTTTTTCGAAGCCCTCCATCAAATTCAGGATGAGAAGGCAGGGGAATTCAAGTAGGACTGCCAGTATCTAGGATTGGAAGATACTGTGTAACTAGCGGAGCTACATCCTTGCCCAGGATTCGTTCCAACGTTTCAAGTACCTCTCGCAGAGCTGCTTCTGAACCAAGCCATTTTACATTCAAAACCTGGGACAAAGGCGTCTCATACGATCTGCGACATATGTTTTTAAATAACTCGGATTTCTGAGCGGAGCTGTAATTATCCAGCGATTCTTCAAGATAAACAGGAAGAGTCAACGTTTTATCCTCTTCTCCAACTGTCCTCACATCTACTTCTATCCAATGGAAGTTTTTAGCATTATTTTTAGTTACATCAATAGCCACCCAAACTTCTCCTATAAAAAATTCATACTATTTTAAAGAAAAAACAAAAATATTTCAACTAAAACAACCATAATAAAAAAATAATTCTATTTATTAAATTTAAATTTTACCACCCCTTGCCCTCGTCTCTACCTTGTACCTATGAAATCAAGCTTCCCACTCAGGAAGGCAAAGAACTTGAAAAAGTTGTGTAATTTTTCTTAGCTTGGTATACCGAAAGGGATTCACCTGGTTGGAAGATGCTATTGCGGATGCTCAAAACCTTCTCGGCTTTTTTTCTTGTTCCCCTTTGCGCGGTCCTGTGCGCTGTCTTGGCTGTTTTGGCGGGCTGCCAGATGATCGGCGGCGGGAAAATGCAGCTTTGCACCCACACTTACGCCCTTTGCACTTCCGCGCTTTGCGTCCCGCAGCCAGGAAATACCGGAAAAGCGATTTGCTTTTGCGATGTTTACGAAGGGAGGAGCATGTCTACCGCGCCTTGCGAAAACTTACGGCCCGAAACAGACGCCAAAGGGATTCGGACGATCTATTCCACTTTTTCTTACGAGCAGGCAAACGCCGGCCAGAAAGTGATGAAATGTCCCGGAGGAACTCCCTGGACCTGGTGTTTGAACAAAAAATGCACAATCGATCCAACGAACCCAAATCAAGCGATTTGTCTTTGCGATGTCGTGCGCAGCCAAGAGTCTTGGATCACTTTCGGAGGCGATTGCGCTCCGGAGACTTGTTCTACTTCTTATTGGTCGGGAGCTTCGATCAAAGACTTCAACCAAGCAGAAAATTTCATGGTCCGCGAACTTAACCTGAATGCATCTCCGATAGCCTGGTGCGAAGCGGATCTTCAATGAGTAGATTGCGCAATTGGGGAGTGCTTTTTTTCGGCTTCATCGGACTGGGGGCTTTATTTTTCAAATTGCCGGAAGCGCCGAGCCTCTTCATCTGCAAAACTTGCGTTGCGCCCGACCCGTATTTGCCTCTCATTGGAGCGGCTTATTTCGCTCTTTTGATTTCCCTTTCCTGCCTTTTCCCCTCTTTTCCTAAGCCTATTCTTGCCCGAAGCGGATTGGTTTGGGCCCTCCTTCTTGCGGGGGCAATGACCTGGATTCAATGGTGCCCTCTTTGCCTCATCGCCCACTTTTGCAATATTGCGATCTGGACTCTATGGACCTTTCAAAAACCGGTATCTCCGCAAACTCTCTATACTAAAGAGCGAGTTTTCCTGCTTTTCGTCGCCCCGCTTGCAGTCGTAGCGTTTTTTAGCGCGATGAACCTCACACTCATGGCCTACCGTTCAAAACCTCGTCCCTCCTATTCTGCATCCTATTTGCAAAAAGGGGATTCGTTCCCGGAATTTTCGGCGAAAACGGAAAAGGGGCGATTGATCACAAAGGGTACGATGGAGCCGGGAACCGTCCTCAACTTCGTAACACCCGACTGCCCCTTTTGCGAAGAACAGCTCCGTATTTTACGGGAGATGAAGCTCAAAGACTGGATCAATATCACGCCCCATTTATCTGCGGAAATGAACGCCCGGGCTCCCCATTCCGATTGGATCGAAGACTCGGGTTCCGAACTGGCAAAAAAGTTCAGGGTCAGGGGCTATCCGACGCTTTTTGTCGCTGGCAATCAAGGAACGATCGCTCAGATGATCCTGGGCGTTCCCGATTCTTTCTCCATCCAACCAACTGGCGCAGCGCAGTAACTTTACCCCCGCGATTTGAAGTACTGCACTTCTCTTTCGTGCTTAACCGCAGCTGCACGAGAGGAGAAAGTCCCCAAGTTCCGGCGACGGCCAGTTTTGGGGTTCTTTTTCCTTGAGTAGAGCCTGTATTTTCCCGTCGATAGCTTGCGAATCAATGATGCTTCTTCCTTGCGAAGAAAAGGATCACAGCTCCCACGAGGATCGCGATAATGCCTCCGATCTGGAGCCCATTGGCCATATTTGCATAATAATTGGCCTCTGCCGAACCCGCATCGATTTGTCTTTGCGCTCCACCAAATAACCCATCTCCTACCTGTTTTGTTGTAGGGGAAACAGAGAAAATGGATTTCCCCGCATCTACTTTGCCTTGCGCGCTGGAAATTTGCGCCCGTCCCTGGAGGACTTGATTTTTGATATAGAAAGACGCACCGAGCATGACAAGCCCTGCGACAATTAGAATAATGCCTAAAATTTTGTTCGCTTTCACAATATAACTCCCTTAGAAAACTACCTTAATTTCCTAATTCTCATAAGAGGCAAAAATTGTAAAGGCGATTTCTTCAGATTGTTTCGGTATAGCCGTACTTTTCTGCAAGTTCTTGAATGTTTGAATACAGGTCGGGGTCGATCTGTTCTTTCAGATCGTTCCAGGTAAAATCGGGAATAGGGCCGACTGAATTGGCGTCTTTAGGGATGTTTTCCAACCCTTCCTTTCCCATTTTCTTTCCTAAGCGGCGGCAAAACTCATCCCAAACTTGGTCAATTTCTTCAACCTTATACGTCCATTCCGCTTCCGCCTCCGCTTTCAAATTCCAGTAATACCAGTATTTTGCGCATTTGACGATATGCGGGTCTTGAGAACTGATTTCAGGGGTGTGGGAAAGGATGTAATCCCAAACATGATTTTCCGGCGGATGGGTCGAATGGAATGAGGAAATCACTTTCAACGGGTGGCGCACTTGATGGAAAATGTGATCGAAAACATAGCCGCTCCTCCCCTCTCCCTCAGGAACCTCTTTTGCATCGACCGCCATAAGCCAAGAACTGGCGCCATCGCGCCGCACGACCTCATGGCCGAGGACAAGGCCGCTTTTCTTAAGAACTTTCATGATGTAGCTCGTCCCGCTCCGTGCGCATCCGGTAATCAAAAGAGGCCGCCGCGTTTTTTCTTGGGCCAAACGGTAGAAAAACAGAGAAGCAACAAGGACAAGAACAAGAAGAAAATAGGCAGCTCGGCTATTCATAAAAAAAGAAAACCATTTTTACATCGTTCGGCGAGCATAAGAAGAACGCTTTTTTCCTACAACTAAGAACCTATCCCACTAAAATTTTTCGTCGCTTCTTTAAAAAAAGTGAATCTACTGAATATAGTGAAGAGCATGAAAAAACATTCCCTTTTAGGCCGCGATCTCATTTCTATCGGCGATTTGTCTAAAGAAGAAATCGAACAGATCCTCGACCGGGCAAAGCAAATCGCAATCAGCCCGCCGAAGAACCTCCTCAAAGGATCGATTCTGGCGAGCTGTTTTTTCGAACCATCGACCCGCACACGACTCTCCTTCGAATCTGCGATGCATCGTCTGGGAGGCTCTGTCATCGGCTTCTCGGAACAGGCGAGCACCTCCGCGCAAAAGGGAGAATCGCTTTTCGATTCAATGCGCGTGATCGGCCCTCTTGCAGACATCATCGTCATCCGCCACCCGCAGATAGGCTCCGCAAAGATTGCTGCAGAAGCTGCCCAGCCTCCTGTCATCAATGCAGGGGACGGCGCCAACCAACACCCCACGCAAACTCTAGTCGACCTCTTTACGATCCAAGAATGTCAAGGAAGAATCGGAGAGCTCCACATCGTTTTAGCAGGAGATTTGAAATACGGACGCACAGTCCATTCCCTGGCCCTCGCTTTGGCCCATTATCCAGTCCGCCTCTACTTTGTTTCCCCGGAGAGCCTCCCCTTGCCAAAATCGATCGCCGACGAACTGCGAAAGAAAGGGATCGAATTCTCGTTTCACGCCTCAATCCAAGAAATCCTTCCCAAAATCGACATCCTTTACATGACCCGGATCCAAAAAGAGCGCTTCCTCGACTCAGAGGAAAAATCGTTCATCAACCCTTGCACGCTTCAGAAAACCGACTTAAAAAACGTAAAATCAAACCTCCGCATTCTCCATCCGTTGCCTCGCCTCGATGAGATCGAAAAAAGCATCGACGCAACCCCTCATGCCTACTATTTTAAGCAAGCCGCAAATGGACTCCCCGTCCGGATGGCACTCCTTTCCCTGCTTCTAAATAACTCTTAATCACTGCTTTCAACTCATTCCCACTTAGATAGTGTATCCAAGTGAAATATCAGTCGATTTTTCAGTTTTTTTGAGCTGATTTTCGACTTCGCAGAAGGCTACACTCGCTCCACTTGAAAGGCCTCGAAAGGGCCTAAAGATCAATTACTAACACAGATCCTGTGCGCTGTGTACAATCCATGTACAATTCAAACATATTGATACCCAATGATATATGCTAAGTGAAGCGCTGAATTCAGAGGGATCTTGTACAATCGAATTAAACCCAAAATGGAAGGTAGATAGCACCCTTCCCTGCCCCGACTTCATCTCCTTGAGGCTTCACCAACTTCTCCTGAATGGCTTGCTTGATGATCCGAGAAGCAAGAGGGTAGCTGGATTTTTTGATTCCTAGGCGCTTTCGCAACGATTCATTCGTCATTTTTTTACCGCTGACATACTGAAGGCATGCATGTTGATAGGCGGCGCGTGTTCGTTCTTTTAAATCCATATCCTGCAACATTTTAGGTCCATAAAGAATCGCTAATGTACTTTGAGTTGTGATCCGGAAATCCGGCGCAGGAAGCTGGAATAATTCGACGTGAATAATGACCTTATCAACTCCACTTCCCCGTTCTTCGCATAGGTTCATCCTGCGCATGAGATTGGCCAACATTTCATTACGCGATCTTGGGGCCTCATCGAGAAAGCGGAGGGTATCGATCAAAGGCAATCCTGGATTCGTGATTTCGACGCGGTTTGCGAAGATCTCTACCATCGGACCGGCTCCCGTCACACTAAAATCTTGGTGAATTAAGGCGTTTGCGACTAGCTCTCGAATCGCAATCTTCGGATACATGCGCACTTCTTTGCGAAGAGCCTCCCCGATATGTTCATTTTGAGGTAGTTGGTCGTTGATATAAGCGACAGCTTCTTCAAAGCCTATCGCATAGCCTTTTTTTACCACACGTTCTTTAGTCGTCTCCAGGCGATTGTCTTCTCGATAAAAAACGATCCTAAGAATCTTCCTAGCAAGTCTTTCGAAATCCTCCAAATTCTTCGCGAATAGGATCGCTCCCATATTCGAAATATCGTACCCTCCACCATCCGATCGGGAGATCAGTTTTTCCGACATGAATTTTTCAAGGACCGCAGACCGAGTTTCTGGGTGCGGGAGATGCATGAGATCGAAGTAGGCGGAGGTATTGAGCACTGCAATAAGGCTATCTGCAGAAACAGCTTTCATAGCGACCCCTTTTTCGAAAGCAGTCTGGTTGAGCACCCGCCAAAGTTCTCGTTCCTTTTCTGGACAATCTTCGAGTTTTTTCTTGTAGCTACCCACTCGAATGTATTCGATTCTATTGAACCGAATAGGTCGATGCGTTGCAGGTGCAAATTCGAACAAAATCAAGTGACGACCATCAACTTCACCTTCATGAATGCGAAGATCAATTTGTGGATCGAGACGCGACAGAAGCCAACTTTCAAGCTCCTGGCCGTTTACCTTCTCTTTTCTCGGAAAAAAAGTAGTGCCGATGATTTGACTAGTCGCATCATCAATACCCCATAAAATATATGCACGGTCGCGTCCAATAAGGGCTGCACCGTTCGAGAGGGCTGAAATATATTCACCGATCTCCTGCGGATTCTTGTTGTTATGTTTCAGCTCAAGCCATTCGGTTTCTTTGCGAAGACCGCTGAGATTTCTTACTAAACTCTCAAAACTGAACTGTTCCATTTTATTTTCCTTGATGCCGGAGATGAGGATAGCATACCCCTTCGCCAGGATCGGCTTCAAGTGATTCGTGTCTTCATCATTCCGTACAATAGCGCTGAATGAATTTTCCTGTTGCTGGCAGTTATTAAAATCAGGCTTTGCCGCTTTTGAGAGTCCCCCTTTCCTTTATTTGGGGATCGTTTTATAAGTGAACCTCATGATTGAAATTCGAAAGGTAATGACCATCGATGGGCGCCGCATCGATCACTTTATCGAAAGCGATGAAGAGAAGATCATTGAGGCGGAGCACTTGACGCTATTTCCGGCGCTCATCGACCCTCATGTCCATTTCCGAGTTCCCGGGGCCGAGCATAAAGAGACCTGGGAAACAGCGGCAAGGGCTGCGATTGCGGGAGGAATTACAACCGTTTTCGACATGCCCAATAATACGCCCTCTTGCTACAGCGCCGAGAGGCTCGAGAAGAAAATTGCGCTCATCGAAGAGCAGTTAAAGCAGGCGAAAATCCCCCTCCGCTACTATCTGTATTTAGGCGCGGACCAAGCGCATCTGGAAGAAATCCCAAAAGTCAAAGACAAGATTGTCGGACTGAAAATCTACATGGGCTCTTCAACGGGAGATTTGCTGATGCACAATGAGGCGGCGCTGGAAAAGGCGTTCCGCATCGCGGCTGAAAACGATGTCGTGGTCGCAGTGCATGCGGAAGATGAGGCGATGATCGAGAAGAACCGGAAAGAACTGACAGGCACTCATCCAGCGATCCATTCGAAAATCAGAAATCCAGCCGTTGCGGCCAGTGCGCTCGGCCAGGCGATTGGCCTCGCGAAAAAATACGGGACTCGGCTTTATGTGGCTCACGTCAGTACGCGGGAAGAGATCGAATGGATCCGGATTGCGAAAAAAGAGGGTCTTGCCGTTTATGGAGAAGTGTCTCCCCATCATCTGTTCCTCAATGATAGCGCTTATGAAAAATTAGGCAGTTTCGCCCTGGTCAACCCTCCGCTGCGCACTGCTTTGGACAATGAGGCCCTTTGGGATGCGATCCACGATGAGACGATCGACACGGTGGGATCCGATCATGCCCCGCACACAATCGAAGAAAAAAAACGGCCGTACGGAAAAGCCCCTTCAGGGTTCCCTTCCATCGAACTTTATTTTTCTCTTTTTTTGAATGCCTATCACGCAAAGAAGATCTCCCTGGACCAAATTGTTTCGCTCACTCACACCCGCCCTCAAGAGATTTTTCGGATTCCTTTGAACGAGGACATCGTTTTAGTCGACCTGGAGAAAAAAAGGACGATCGACGACGCCCATCTCCAAACGAAAGTGAAATGGTCCCCCTATGCGGGGATGACGGTCAAAGGGTGTCCCCGCTACGTAATTCTCAAAGGGAGAGTCTACACGTTATGATCCCCGATTGGTATCCAGGCCACCCGCCGCTTTACGATATTGAAAAAAGTTATCTCGAAAATGCGGAGCAAGGGCCGTTTTTCGATGGACCGATTCCCAAAAGAGGAAAAATCGATCAAAAATTCGATCTCTTCGGACATTCAATCAATTCCCCTCTTGGAGTTCCTGCCGGACCGCTTCTCAACTCCCGCTGGATTGCCTTAGCTGCAAAGCTCGGATTCGATGTGCCGACCTACAAAACAATCCGCAGCCATGCCCATCCCGGACATCCTTTGCCGAATGTCGTCTATGTCAAAACAAAAGATGCTCATCACGCGGTAAAAATCGACGCCCCCTCTCCCAACCTTTCCGAATTTACGATCACGAACTCCTTCGGCATGCCGTCTCGCTCTCCCGAATATCTGCTCGAAGACATCGAGAAAGCGAACCGGTCTTTGAACGCCGGCCAGGTAATGATCGTGTCTGTTGTGGGGTCTCCCCTACCAAACCGCGGTTTTCTCGATGATTTCGTTTACGCGGCATCTCTTGCGAAAGATGCGGGAGCAAAACTGATCGAGGCCAATTTTTCCTGTCCGAATGTTGAAAAAACCGGAGGCTGTCTCTACATGAGCCCCGATACTGTTTTCGAATATGCGAAGAAAATTTCGGAGGCGATCCATCCGATCCCCCTTTTGATCAAAGTCGGACTGTTCCCAAACCATCCCCTCATGAAAAGCGTCTTGACGGCCGCAGCGCGCGGCGGGGTGCGAGGGATTTGCGGACTGAATGCGGTGAGCATGGAGGTCGCGGACCCTCACGGACGCTCTGCATTGGGAGAACACCGGAAAACAAGCGGCGTCTGCGGAGGGGCGATCCGCCCTCAAGCGCTCTCTTTCATCCGCGCTGCCTCTGAAATCATCCGCGAGGATCGGCTCGGCCTCGTCTTGTTGGGTTGCGGAGGAATCACGCTTCCTGAGCACTTCGATGAATTTTTTCATGCGGGGGCGAAAATCGCCCTCGCAGCCACCGGAATGATGTGGGACCCCTACCTGGCTCTTCGACATACCCAAAGGAACGAACATGCAGCTTCACTCGCTCATCCATAAATTGTATGAAATCGGAGCCGTTAAATTCGGTTCTTTTACTCTCAAAAGCGGAATCGTCTCTCCGATTTATATCGACCTTCGGGTTACGATTTCCGATCCGCAGCTTCTTGTCGCAATTGGAAAAGCGATGCTCGAGCAGGTGAAGAACTGTTCTTTCGATCTCGTTTGCGGAGTTCCCTATACCGCGCTGCCGATCGCAACCGCAATGTCCATCCAACAAAACATCCCTATGATTTTACGAAGGAAAGAAAAAAAAGAGTACGGGACAGGAAAACGGATCGAGGGGATCTTCTCTAAGGGACAGAAATGCCTCATTGTTGAAGATGTGGTGACTTCCGGGAAAAGCGTCCTTGAAACGGCGGCGTCCCTGCAAGAAGAAGAACTCGTGATCAAAGACGTCGTTGTCCTCGTCGATCGGGAACAAGGAGGGGCTCGGACGCTTGCCGACCAAGGATACAAGCTTTACTCCGTCTGCACCATCACCTCGATTGTCAATACCCTTTTAGAAGAGCGGAAAATCAACGCGGCCACTGCCTCATCCGTCCTTGAATTCATTCAAAACAACCAAACTTATGTCGGTTAAAACCATGTCTCCCCTCTCTTATTTAAAACGGGCCAGCCTCACCCTCCATCCGGTTGCGCAAAAACTTTTTAAGCTCATGCAGAATAAGGAGACGAACCTCGCTTTGGCGCTCGACGTCACCTCTCAATCCCAGCTTTTGAAAATGGCCGATGAACTGGGCCCTTTGATCTGCGTCCTGAAAACCCATGTCGATATTCTCGAAGACTTCACTCCCGATTTCGGGTCGAAGTTGCGCAAAATTGCTGAAAAGCACAATTTCCTTATTTTTGAAGATCGGAAATTCGCCGACATTGGACAAACCGTCTCTCTCCAATATCAAAAAGGAATCTACCGGATCGCCGACTGGGTCGATTTCGTCAATGCCCACATCGTTCCAGGCCCCGGGATCATCGAAGGACTCAGACAGGTGGGCCTCCCCAAAAAGCAGGGCTTGCTCCTTCTCGCGGAAATGAGCTCTTCCGGAACCGTTGCCAAAGGCGACTACACAAAAACGGCCGTCTCCATGGCAGAGGCGTATCCAGATTATGTCTTTGGATTCATTTGCCTTAAAAAATTAAGTTCTCTTCCCGGAATGATCCACTTTACTCCCGGCGTCAAACTTGAGCCAGGGGAGGATGCCCTGGGCCAACGCTACCGGACCGTGGAAGAAATCTTGATCAAAAATCAAAGCGATGTGATTATCGTCGGCCGCGATATTACCCATGCCTCCAATCCCAAAAGCCAAGCGGCGCTCTATCGAGAAAAAGGCTGGGCCGCTTACAAATCCCAAATCGGAGAGATTTAGAGAGGATGAGGCCGCCGAAAATCATCATTATTTTACTCAATTGGAATGGAAAAAAAGACACGCTTGAATGTCTCGATTCCCTTGCAAAGGTCGATTATTCCCATTTTCAACCGCTCGTCGTCGACAACGGCTCCACCGACGATTCTGTCGCAGCGATCCGCAAACAATTTCCCCTGATCCCGATTTTGGAAACAAACGCGAATTTAGGGTTCGCCGGAGGCAATAATCCCGGCATCGAATGGGCGCTTAGACACAAAGCCGAATGGATCCTCCTCCTCAACAACGACACAACGGTCGCCCCCGATTTCCTCAAAGCTTTTATGGCGGCGGCCAAAGAACAACCGAAAGCAAAAATTTTAGGCGCGAAAATCTACCGCTCCTCCGACCCGGAGCGGATCGACCATCTCGGAGGTTTTTGGAATCCCAAAACCGCCGAATTCGAATCGGCGGCCTTCGGCCAACTTGACGACCCCTACTCTTTTGTCGATATGAAACCTGCCGACTACGTTTGCGGAGCTGCGCTTTTGATGCACCGGTCCGTTCCAGAGGCCATCGGCCTATTGGAGCCCCGCTTTTTTCTCTTTTGGGAAGAGAGCGACTTTTGTTTACGCGCGCGCCGAGCTGGATTTGAAGTATGGACTGCCCCGCAAGCGAAAATCTGGCACAAAGTCTCCTCCTCTTTTACCGGAGGCAAACCTCACATGCACTATTTTTGGTGGCGAAGCCGTTTCCTCTGGATCGAAAGAAATTGCACCCCTGCCGAAAAAAGAACCCTTTACAGGACAGTCCTCCTTCCTGAACTTTGGAAATCAGCCCGACACTATCTCCTCAAATCGGTCCAAAATTTTTTCGCCCCCCACCCTGCCCGCAAAGAAAAAATCCGCCGCTGCAAAGCGGGCTGCGCAGGCGCCCTCGATTATTTCCGCCGCCGATTCGGCAATTGCCCCTCCTGGCTCCTCAAAAAATAACCGGGTCCAATTCACCCACATAGGTAACAGCTTTTGGATCACCTATAAAAGAGGATGGACGGTTGGGCTTAGGGCGGGAGAGGTGTGCGTGCTGGATGTGTGCGAGAATTGCACGGAGGACACAGAGGCACAGAGACACAGAGAAAAAAGAGGAGATAGTGCCGCGAAGCGCGGGGAATGGATAACGATCGTCTCCAGGAAGTTCGCTGCGCATAGCAGCGAGAAAACCATCTTT
>Ga0075364_10000199_pt1 | contig 27820 bp, 25 predicted proteins | sample EndMetdeltDD1764_FD_71517 | JGI IMG/M metagenome (GOLD analysis project Ga0075364, IMG submission 71517) | Populus endosphere microbial communities from Tennessee, USA - Endosphere MetaG P. deltoides DD176-4 | ecosystem: Host-associated > Plants > Roots > Endosphere | place: USA: Tennessee... | reverse complement strand
CGACCGCGCGGTCGACCTTGAGCTGCTTGACCAGGCCGCCGATGCCGAAGGTGCCCCAGTCGCCCTTCCAGCCGTAGCGCAGGGTCAGATCGGGCAGGGCGCCGCGGTCGGACGAGGTGGTGCCGACCAAGGTGGTCTCCGGGTTCTCCAGCGCGACGCTGAAGCCGCCGCTGGTGTAGCGGATCTGCGCCTGGCGCACGAAGATCACGCCATCGGTCGGGCCGACGAAGTCGACCGCCTCGGGGATCGAGCCGGCGTCCATGAAGTTGGACCAGGTCTGACCGGCCAGCCAGTTGTTCCAGTACATGTAGGCGTGGCGCAAGGTGACGCCGTAGGTGTTGGTCGCGGCCTGGTTGCCCAGCGAGTTGCCGAAGAAGTCCATCTCGACCAGCGCACCGGCCTTGTCGCCGTTCTCGGCGACGTGGTCCACGCCCAAGTTGAAGCGCGAGAACTTGGCATGCGCGTTGTAGTCCACGTCCGAGCTGCTGCCGCCGACGGGGGTCTGGCCCGGCAGGTACAGCGCGCGGCCGGTCGCATCGTCGGCAAGCTGGCCGTCGCCGGTGCGGGTGGCCAGGAAATCGGCCTTGATGAAGCCGCCGAACTTGAACGTGGTGCCGGGCACCGCGCCCGGGGTGATCGAGGTCACCTGGATCGGCTGCTTGCCCGCCGGCACCGGCTTCGGCTGGTGCTGCTGCACTTCGACCAGCTGGGTCTGGGCCTGCTGGATCGCGCCCTGCTGCTGTTGCTGCGCCGACAGCAGCAGCTGCACCTGCCTTTCCAGATCGGCGACGCGTGCCTCGAGCGCCTTTTCCTTGTCGGTCTGCGCGAAGGCCAGGCCCGGCGCGGCCAGTGCGACGAACAGGGCGGCAGCCAGTGGCCGGCGCACCAGGTTGGATGAACGCATGCTCATTGCCCCTCTCTCCCGTGAATCTTCAGGTCATGACGCGTGGCCACGTCTGGCGCGGCTCGTGTCCGCAGACTGCGCATGCGCTTCCGGTGCGCCTATTCGCCATTAGTCGAATCCATCCGCCGCGCCGGCCGGCGGCCGCGCCGTTGCGGGTTCCTGCCGGCATCGCCATGGACGCGCCGTCGCGTTGTTCGACCAAGGTCGTATCGGAACTGCTGCATTGCGTCACGGTCGATACGGCAGACTGTGGTCACCGGTCGGCACACGCCGGCCCGCAGGCATCACGCAAGCATCCGAGGAGGGAGGCATGTCCGATCTGTACCCCGTCAAGCCGGAATTCGCCGCCAAGGCGCGCATCGGCAAGGACGACTACCAGCGCCTGTACCGCGAGTCGGTCGAGGATTCCGAGGGCTTCTGGCGCAAGGCCGCCGAGCGCCTGGACTGGTTCACCACGCCGACCCGCATCAAGGACGTCAGCTACGCGCTGGACGACTTCCGCATCCGCTGGTTCGAGGATGGCGAGCTCAACGCCTCGGTCAACTGCCTGGACCGGCAGCTGGCCACGCGCGGCGACAAGACCGCGCTGCTGTTCGAGCCCGACAGCCCGGACGCGCCGGCGCAGCACGTCACCTACCGGCAGCTGTACGAACGCGTGTGCCGGCTCGGCAACGCGCTGCGCAACCTGGGCGTGGTCAAGGGCGACCGGGTCACCATCTACCTGCCGATGATCCCCGACGCGGTCGTGGCGATGCTGGCGTGCGCGCGCATCGGTGCGGTGCATTCGGTGGTGTTCGGCGGCTTCGCGCCGAACTCGATCGCCGACCGCGTCGGCGACTGCGGCAGCAAGCTGATCATCACCGCCGACGAAGGCCTGCGTGGCGGCAGGAAGATCCCGCTGAAGGCCAACGTCGATGCGGCGCTGAAGCTGCCGGGCACCAGCAGCGTCGAGACCGTGCTGGTGGTGCGCCACACCGGAGGCGCCGTCGACATGCAGGCCCCGCGCGACCGCTGGTTCCACGACGTGGTCGACAGCCAGCCGGCGCAGTGCGAGCCGGAGCGGATGAACGCCGAGGATCCGCTGTTCATCCTCTACACCTCCGGGTCGACCGGCAAGCCCAAGGGCGTGCTGCACACCACCGGCGGCTACCTGCTGTACGCGGCCTACACCCATGAGGCGGTGTTCGACCTGCGCGAGGACGACATCTACTGGTGCACCGCCGACGTCGGCTGGGTCACCGGCCACAGCTACATCGTGTACGGGCCGCTGGCCAACGGCGCGACCTCGCTGGTGTTCGAGGGCGTGCCGAACTACCCGAGCGTGTCGCGCTTCTGGGAAGTGATCGACAAGCACAAAGTCACCATCTTCTACACCGCACCCACTGCCATCCGCGCGCTGATGCGCGAGGGCGAGGAGCCGGTGAGGAAGGCCGCGCGCAGCAGCCTGCGCCTGCTCGGCAGCGTCGGCGAGCCGATCAATCCCGAAGCCTGGCGCTGGTACTACGAGGTCGTCGGCGACGCGCGCAGCCCGATCGTCGACACCTGGTGGCAGACCGAAACCGGCGGCATCCTGATCTCGCCGCTGCCCGGCGCGACCGACCTCAAGCCCGGCTCGGCCACGCTGCCGTTCTTCGGCGTGCAGCCGGCGCTGGTCGACGCCAACGGCGAGAAGCTCGAAGGCGCGACCGAGGGCAATCTGGTCCTGCTCGATTCCTGGCCGGGCCAGATGCGCAGCGTCTACGGCGACCACCAGCGCTTCATCGACACCTACTTCCGCACCTATCCGGGCACCTACTTCACCGGCGACGGCTGCCGCCGCGACGCGGACGGCTACTACTGGATCACCGGCCGCGTCGACGACGTGATCAACGTCTCCGGCCACCGCATCGGCACCGCCGAGGTGGAAAGCGCGCTGGTCAGCCACCCGAAGGTGGCCGAGGCGGCCGTGGTCGGCTTCCCGCACGACATCAAGGGCCAGGGCATCTACGCCTACGTGACCCTGATCGCCGGCGAGACCCAGAGCGAGGAGCTGCTGAAGGAACTGGTGGCCTGGGTGCGCAAGGAGATCGGGCCGATCGCCACGCCCGACCACCTGCAATGGGCGCCGGGCCTGCCCAAGACCCGCTCGGGCAAGATCATGCGCCGCATCCTGCGCAAGATCGCCGAGAACGCGCCCGACCAGCTCGGCGACACCTCGACCCTGGCCGATCCGTCGGTGGTCGAGTCGCTGGTCAACGAGCGCAAGGTGAAGTGATCGGGCCGCACGCGCCGGCGGATGCGGGAGGGCACCGCCGGCGCATGCATGCCATCCATCGCTGCCTGCATACTGCGAGGTCCCTCTCATCCGTCCCCCGGCTTCCTCCTGCATGTCCACGATCCTGATCGCCGACGACCACCCGCTGTTCCGCGAAGCCCTGCGCGGCGCCGTGCAGCGGATCCTGCCCGGCGCGGTGCTGCACGAGGCCGACAGCGTCGATGCGCTGTACACGCTGGTCGAGGCCAATGCCGACGCCGACCTGCTGCTGATGGACCTCAACATGCCCGGCGCGCACGGCTTCAGCGCGCTGGTCCACCTGCGCGCGCTGCATCCGCAGCTGCCGGTGGTGGTGGTGTCGGCGCGCGAGGAACCGTCGGTGATGCGGCGCGCGCTGGACCATGGCGCACTGGGCTTCATCCCCAAGTCGGCCGATTCGGACACCATCGGCGAGGCGGTCGGCCTGGTCCTGGACGGCGAACGCTGGGCGCCGCCGGCCGCGAGCAATGCTCCGTCGCTGTGCCAGGACGAGCTCGAGGTGGCGCAGCGCCTGCGCGACCTGACCCCGCAGCAGTTCCGGGTGCTGCAGATGCTGGGCGAGGGCCGGCTCAACAAGCAGATCGCCTACGACCTGGGCGTGTCCGAGGCCACCATCAAGGCCCACGTCACCGCCGTGCTGCGCAAGCTGGGGGTCAACAACCGCACCCAGGCGGTCCTGATGGCGGGCCGCCTGGCGGTCGATCCGGAGTCGGTCGTGGCCCCGCCCGAGGCCGACTGAACGGAATTTCACGCCGCCCCTTGCGGCAGGGGTGGTGACGCACCGCACAATACGCGGATGACGGACGGGCGACAGGCTGGTGTCGACCCTGCCCGGGTGGGCGCTGCGCGCACCCTGTCCGCCCCCGACGAGCTGCTGCGAGGTTGTACGTGCGATCTGCGATGAACCCGCCTGCCGGCACCGCGCCGGGGCCTGCGACGACCGTGGACGAGCCCGACCAGGACTGGCTGCCGGCCGAGGCGCCGCTGGCGATGCCGGGACAATCCCTGCGCGAGGGCACGCTGCCCGCCGCCATTCCCGCGACCTCGCCGCGCGGCATCGGCTGGCGCCGCGCCTATGTGATCGGCGGCACCGCGGCGATGACCGCGGCCGCGGCGCTGGGCATGCTGCAGGTGCTGCGCGTGAACGGAATCAGCCTGCTGGACATGGTCCTGCTGGTGCTGTTCGTGGCGCTGTTCGCCTGGATCGCGATGTCCTGCCTGAGCGCGGTCGCCGGCTTCGTGCTGTCGTTGCGCGAGCGCCGGCATCCGCTGGGCATCGAGCGCGACGGCCCGCTGCCGACGCTGCGCGCCCGCACCGCGCTGCTGATGCCGACCTACCACGAGGATCCCGAGCGGATCATGGCCGGCCTGCAGGCGGTGTACGAATCGGTCGCCGCGACCGGCCAGCTGGCACATTTCGATTTCTTCGTGCTCTCCGACAGCCGCCGCGAGGAGATCGCCGCGCAGGAGCGCGCGGTCTTCGCCGCGGTGCGCGAGCGGGTCGATGGCGCGGGCCGGCTGTTCTACCGCCGCCGGCGCGAGAACGGCGGGCGCAAGGCCGGCAACGTCGCCGAATGGGTCCAGCGCTTCGGCGCGGCCTATCCGCAGATGCTGGTGCTCGATGCCGACAGCCTGATGACCGGCGACACGCTGGTGCGGCTGGCCGCGGCGATGGAGCGCAATCCCGGCGTCGGCCTGCTGCAGACCCTGCCGCGGGTGGTCAACGGCGCCAGCCTGTTCGCGCGCATGCAGCAGTTCGGCGGGCGCGTGTACGGCCCGGTGATCGCGCGCGGCATCGCCTGGTGGCACGGCGCCGAGGGCAACTACTGGGGCCACAACGCGATGCTGCGCACCCGCGCCTTCGCCGACCACGCCGGCCTGCCGGCGCTGCCGGGGCGCAAGCCGTTCGGCGGCGACATCCTCAGCCACGACTTCGTCGAGGCCGCGCTGATGCGGCGCGGCGGCTGGGCGATCCACATGGTCCCCGACCTCGGCGGCAGCTACGAGGAAGGCCCGCCATCGCTGAGCGACCTGCTGGTCCGCGACCGCCGCTGGTGCCAGGGCAACCTGCAGCACGGCAAGGTGGTCGGCAGCGCCGGCCTGCACTGGATCAGCCGCATGCACATGGCGGTCGGCATCGGCCATTACTTCACCGCGCCGATGTGGGCGATGCTGATGCTGGTCGGCCTGGCGATCCCGCTGTACAGCACCGACCTGACCTGGAACGGCTTCCAGCTGCCGGGCTTCTCGCCGCTGGCGTTCTGGCGCGAGAAGGACGCCGAGCGCGTGGCCTGGCTGTTCGCCGCGACCATGGGCGTGCTGTTCGCGCCGAAGATCCTCGGCTACCTGTCGATGCTGCTGGATCCGGCCGAACGCCGCGGCTGTGGCGGCGCCTTCCGGGCGCTGGTCGGCGTGCTGATCGAGAGCGTGCTGGCCGCGCTGATGGCGCCGGTGGTGATGTACCGCCAGTCGCGCGGTGTCGCTGAAGTGCTGGCCGGTCGCGATTCGGGCTGGGAGGCGCAGCAGCGCGACGACGGCAGCGTGCCGTTGTCCAGCCTGGTACGCAGCTATGCCGGGCTGAGCCTGTTCGGCCTGTTCATGGGCCTGCTGGCCTGGGCGGTCTCGCCGGGGCTGGCGTTGTGGATGCTGCCGGTGGTGCTGGGCATGGTGCTGGCGATCCCGACGGTGGCGATCACCTCGAGCCGTCGCGGTGGCCGCTGGCTGCGCCGGCACCGGATCTTCTGCATCCCCGAGGAACTCGACCCGCCTTGGGTACTGCGTCGGGCCGCCGAACTGCGCCACCGCAACGACGTCGCTTGATCATCGCGCCTGCTGCGCCGCCGGCAGCTGTCGGCGGCCGCGCCGTGTCCGCGCGCCGCGGCGGTGGGCCCGCTGCCGCCTTCGACCCGGGCTGCACCGCCGCGTCCCGGCCTGGAGGCACCCCGATGCCCGGTGCCGCTGTCCCGCGGTCGTCATCTGCTCCGGCTAGGCTGCGCCGCTCCAGGGGGTGTGCGATGCGTGCGAAGTGGGTCGTGGTGATGACGATGCTGGGCGGTGCGCTGGCCGGATGCGGCCAGGCGCCGGCCCCGGAACCGATGCCGGTCGTCGAGGCGGACGCGCCGCCGATGCAGGCGCCGGCGATCCCCGAGGACGATGCCGGCCTGCAGGCGGCGGCCGACCAGGCGATGCGCGAGCAGCATCTGTTCGCGCCGGCCGGCGCGAACGCGGTGGAATACTTCCTGGCCCTGCGCGAGCGTCCGGCCCACGCTGCGGCGGCCGGCACCGCCCTGGTCCAGCTGCAGCCGTACCTGATGCTGGGCATCGAGCGTAGCCTGCAGGACGGCGGCGCCAGTGAGGCCGGCCGCCTGGTCGACCTGCTCGCGCGCGCCGATCCCGCCGCGCCCGCGTTGCCGCGCCTGCGCCAGGCGGTGTCGACCCTGCTGGCCGACCAGGCCCGGCAGGAGGCCGCGCTGACCGCGCAGGCCGCCGCCGCACGGCCCGAGCCACGTCCGGCCGCGCCCGCGCCTGCGGCGCCGTCAGTGCAGGCTCCCTCGACGCCGGTGCCCGCGGTCGTCGCGGCACCGGCCACGCCCGCGCCGGCCAGGGTGGAGACACCGCCTGCAGCGGCCACCGCCGTACCGACGGTCCCCGCTCCCGGCGCGCGGCGACAGCCACGCCTGCTGGCCGACGTGAGTCCGCGCTATCCACTGCCGGCCCTGCGCGGGCGCATCGAGGGCCAGGTCGAGCTGTCGTTCCGGGTGATGCCCGATGGCGCGGTCCGCGACGTGCGCGTGGTGTCCGCCGATCCGGCCGGCCTGTTCGATGCCTCGGCGCTGGCCGTGGCCGCGCGCTGGCAGTTCGAGGCAACCGGCGAACAGCACACGATGCAGCGGGTGCTGCGCTACCGGCTGCCGGCCGGCAGCTGAGGCCGGCGCGCTCCCGCGACGCGGACCCGCGCCCGGAGGCTGCGGGCATAATGCGGCGATTGCCCCTCCGCGGAACCCCCGATGCTGCTGCAGACGCTCGAACAGGAAACCGGCCCGGCGCCGCAATGGACCGTGCTCTGGCTGCACGGTCTCGGCGCCGACGGCCACGACTTCGCGCCGCTGGTCCCCGAACTGGTGCGCCCGCACTGGCCGGCCCTGCGCTTCGTCTTTCCGCATGCGCCGCAGCGGCCGATCACGATCAACGGCGGCATGCCGATGCGCGCCTGGTACGACATCGTGGCGATGGACTTCGCCGAGCGCGCCGACGCCGCCGGCGTGGACGAATCGGTCGCCCAGGTCGACGCGCTGATCGCGCGCGAGGCCGAGCGTGGCGTGCCGGCCTCGCGGGTGCTGCTGGCCGGCTTCTCCCAGGGCGGCGCGATCACCCTGGCCGCGGGGCTGCGCCGCAGCGAGCCGCTGGCCGGCCTGATCGCGCTGTCGACCTATCTGCCCGGCGGCGATGCGGCCGCCTCGGCCCGGCATCCCAACGCGGTCGCGCAGCCGGTGTTCATGGCCCATGGCGATGGCGATCCGGTGGTGCCGCTGCGGTACGGCCAGGCCAGCGCGGCCGCGCTGGAGCGGGTCGGCCTGGAGGTCGACTGGCACCGCTATCCGATGGTCCACCAGGTCTGCGCCGAGGAGATCGCCGCCCTCGGCGACTGGCTCGAGCGGCGCCTGCGCTGAGCGCCGGCCCGGTGCAGCGGCGATGAACGACCCGCGCGAGCACGCGCCCTGGCTGCCGGACCTGTGCCGGCTGCCGCGCCTGCTGGCGATGCTGGGCGCGGCCGAGCTGGTCGTGGTGGTGGTCGCGCTGGCCCCCGATGGCGTCCGCGACTGGAGTCCCGCCCGTTTCCTGTCCGCCAGCGGCTTCGCGCTGTGGCTGGCGCTGGCGGTGGCGGTGCTGCTGTGCAAGCTGCGCGTGCCGCTGTCGCGGCTGCCGCTGCGTTCCGGCGCGCTGGCCGCGGTCGGCCTGGCGGCGACGGTGGCAGCGCTGATGGCGGGCATCGTGCATGGCCTGTACAGCAGTCTCGGCAGCGAGGCGCTGGGCGTGGGGTTCTGGCGCTTCACCCTGGGCGGCGCGGCGGTGACGGCGCTGATCGTGGCCCTGCTGCTGCGCTACTTCTACGTCAGCGACCGCTGGATGGCCCAGACCCGGGCCAACGCCCGCGCCGAGGCCGATGCCCTGCAGGCGCGGATCCGGCCGCATTTCCTGTTCAACAGCATGAACCTGATCGCGAGCCTGCTGCCGCGCGACCCGGACACCGCCGAGCGGGCGGTGCTGGACCTGTCCGACCTGTTCCGTGCCGCGCTGGGCGCCGGCGAGGCCGACTCGACCCTGGCCGCCGAATGCGAGCTGGCCACCCAGTACCTGTCGATCGAGCGGCTGCGCCTGGGCGCGCGCCTGCAGGTGGAGTGGGACCGGCGCGAGCCGCTGCCGCTGGACCTGGCGATGCCGCGGCTGGTGCTGCAGCCGCTGGTCGAGAACGCCGTCCTGCACGGCATCTCGCGCCTGCCGGAGGGCGGCACGGTGCGGATCGCGCTGTGGTGCGAGGGACGCACGCTGCGGCTGCAGGTACTCAATCCGGCCCCGGCGCCGGACACCGCACAGTCGCCTGCCTTCCAGCGCGGCGCCGGCCATGCCCAGCGCAGCATCGCCAATCGCCTGGCCTACCGCTTCGGCGCGGGTGCGCGGGTGACGTCGGCGTGGCGCGACGGCTACTATGCCTGCGACGTCACGCTGCCGTTGCCCTGATGCCGCCCCTGACACTGGTCATCGCCGACGACGAACCGCTCGCCCGCGAGCGCCTGCGCCGCCTGCTCGCCGAGCAGCCCGACGTGGACGTGGTGGCCGAAGCCGAGAACGGGCAGCAGGTGCTCGACCTGTGCGCCAGCCGGCAGCCGCATGCGGTGCTGCTGGACATCGCGATGCCCGGCATCGACGGGCTGGAGACCGCCCGCCGGCTGGCGGCGGCCGATCCGCCGACCGCGGTGGTGTTCTGCACGGCCTACGACGCCCACGCCCTGTCCGCCTTCGAGGCCGCCGCGCTGGACTACCTGGTCAAGCCGGTGCGGCCCGAGCGTCTGGCCGCCGCGCTGGAGCGGGTGCGGACCTTCCTCGCCGGCCGGCCGGCACCGGCCGCGGCCGCGCCCGGCGAGCGCCGCGGCCATCTGTGCGCGCGCCTGCGCGGCAGCCTGCGGCTGATCCCGCTGGAGGAGATCCGCTACCTGCAGGCCGAGGAGAAGTACGTGGTGGTCCACCACACCCGCGGCGAGGACCTGATCGAGGAATCGCTGAAGTCGCTCGAGGACGAGTTCGGCGACCGCTTCGTGCGCATCCACCGCAACTGCCTGGTCGCCCGCCAGGAACTGGTCGAACTGCGTCGCGGCACCGACGGCCACGTGCAGGCCGTGCTGCGGCACACGCCGCAGCCGCTGGAGGTCAGCCGCCGCTGCGTGCCCCAGCTGCGGCAGACGCTGCGCCATCTTTGATCTCGCGCAAGCCGCGCCGCCGCCGGCATCCGCGATAATGCGCGGATGAAGACCCTGCGCATCGCCACCCGCAAGAGCCCGCTCGCCCTGTGGCAGAGCGAACACGTCGCCGCCCGCCTGCGGATCCTCCATCCCGGCCTGGAGGTCGTGCTGGTGCCGATGAGCACCCGTGGCGACGAGCAGCTGGACCGCTCGCTGGCCGCGATCGGCGGCAAGGGCCTGTTCCTGAAGGAGCTGGAACTGGCGATGCAGCGCGGCGACGCCGACTGCGCGGTGCACTCGCTCAAGGACGTGCCGATGGAGCTCGAGCCGGGCTTTGCGATGCCGGCCGTGCTCGAACGCGCCGACCCGGCCGACGCCTTCGTCAGCAATCATCACATCGGGGTGGAGACGCTGCCCGAGGGCGCCGTGGTCGGCACCTCCTCGCTGCGCCGGCAGGCGCTGCTGCGCGCGCTGCGCCCTGACCTGCAGCTGCGCGACCTGCGCGGCAACGTCAACACCCGCCTGGCCAAGCTCGATGCCGGCGAGTACGACGCCATCGTGCTGGCCTGCGCCGGCCTGCAGCGGCTGGGCATGGACCTGCGGATCCGCTCGCGCCTGCTGCCGCCGCTGTGGCTGCCGGCGCCGGCGCAGGCGGTGGTCGCGGTCGAGACCCGCGAGGGCGATGCCGCCACCGCTGCGTTGATGGCGCCCCTGGAGCATCCGCCGACCCGGATCCGGATCGAGGCCGAGCGCGCGCTCAACCGCGCGCTGCACGGCAGCTGCCACGTGCCGGTGGCCGCCTATGCGGAGCTGGACGGCACCCGCCTGCACCTGCAGGCCCTGGTCGGCTCGGCCACCGATGGCAGCCAGGTGCGTGCCGAGTCCGAAGGCCCGGCCGATGCGCCGCAGGCGCTCGGTCGCCATGTCGCGGCCGAACTGCTGGCCAAGGGCGCCGGACGGTTTCTGTAACCGTACGGACGGCCGGCACGGACGCATCGCCCGGGGGCAGGACATCACGGCGCGTGGCGCGGCGACGGCGTCGAGACCGAAGACCGGCCCATGATTCGCGGCCGCCTGGGAGGAGTGGTCCCGCGCCGCCCTCGTCACCGGCATCGCGAGGCGCTCACCCTGGAGCGCGCCGTCGCGTGAGCGCCAGCGCCAGCCGACACAGGACGATGGCGACCACCAGGCACAGCAGGGCGATGGCCGCATAGACGAACTGCGCGCCGGCGTGGTGAGTGACCAGACCGTCGAAGTGATTCCCCTCGGCGGTGTAGGGCAGGCCGGCAAGCCACCACGCGTGGACGGCGATCGACACGCCGAGGGCAGCAGCGAGCAGGCTGCAGCCGCCGACCAGCACGGTCAGGAGCAGCCGCATCATCGTGTCGCGCCTGTCGGATCGGTGCGGATCATGTGTGGCCACATGCCCGATGGCGCTGAAGGTCGCGCCTGCGTGTCCGGTGCGCACGCGGGCCACCACGTGCCCGGCCTGCGATCACCCGTGTCGCCGGGCGGATGCAGCGCGGTCATGGGGCGGGGTACCTGGCGCACCCTGTCCGATGGGAGGCCTCCCGGGAGGAAGTCACTGCAGCGCCCTCGTGCGGATGCCCGGGAGCATCGCATCGCCATCGACCGTCCCGACCGCCCGCGGGGCGACCGCCAACGCGGAGGCATCGCACATGCGCTGGTTCCGTCGACGGCGTCGCCGGTCACCGCTGCCGGAAGGGATGGCGTGGGCACCATCGACACTGTCGCGCATCGAGACGGCATGGCCTCAACGGGCGATGGGCGTGGCCAGCAGCAGGCGGTGCTCGAGCGTGGAGCCGGCGAGCACCGACAGCGCCGCCAGCGGCCACAGCAGCCGGCCCAGGCCGGGCAGGGCGAAGGACAGCAGGGCCAGCAGCAGCGGCAGGCCGGCCAGCAGGCCCAGCACGATCCAGCGTGGGCGCATCGCCGGCAACGGTGCCGGGCGCCGGTCGTCGCGCCAGAACAGGAGCAGCAGGCCGGCCAGCACCAGGACCAGCATCAGCAGCGATGGCGCAGGCGCGGTGGCCGGCATCGCCGCGCCCCACGCCAGCGCGATCAGGGCGAACAGCAGGGTCGCGCCGGCCAGCATCGCGGTGGCCAGCTGGACCGGCATCCGCAGCGGCGGCGAGGGCTGCAGCAACGCCGGCGGCGTGGCCGCCAGGGTCAGCACGCCGCCCATCGCGGTGGCCATCGCGGCTGCGCTGATCAGCATGGGGTCGGCATGGCTGCCGGTCTTCAGCGTCAGCAGGGCCAGCGCGGCCAGCATCGACAGCGCACCGAGGCCGAGGGCGCGCAGGCGCCACGGATTCGGCGCCGGCGTGCGCCACAGCAGCGGCAGCAGCGTTGCGCTCAGCAGCAGGCCGAGGCCGAGCCCGCTCACCTGCAGGCGCTGCACGTCCACCGTGCCGATGCGGCCGTGCAGCACGGCGGCGCTGATCGCCGTCCATAGCAGCAGCCCGCTGCCGGTGGTCGCGGCGGTCCACAGTGCGGGACGCAACAGGCCGTCGCGGCTCACGGCCGGTCACCGCTTATGCGGCGTGGCATGCGACGACCGGCATGGCCGATCTCCGGCGCATGTGCAGGCCGGCAGGAAATGGGTGGGTGCATCGTGTCCCCGCTGGTGCGGCGGTACGCGACCGCCTCGGTTCCCCTGAGTGCAGAGTCTGCCATCGGCATCGGCGGTTGCGCTTGCCGCCGGTCGGCGCTGGCGTGCGCCGGTCAGGGCGGGTCGATGCGGATCGCGGGATCGTCGAAGCGCGCGTAGCGCAGGGTCATCGCGTAGTCGCCCTGCGGGCCGGTGCCGCGGGTGACGATCTGCAGCGGCAGACCGCGCGCATCGACCCAGTAGTCGAACGCGAGCGGCTGCGGATCGCCATGCTGCACGCGATAGCGGCGCGCGGGCCGGCCGTCGACCAGGTCCGCACCGCGATCCTCCACCTGCAGCGCATCGCCGAGGCTGCCCAGCCGCATCGGGTCGCGCCATTCGGCCAGCACGCCCGGTTCCAGCGGCACCTGCCGGGTGTGCCCGCCCGCGCTCAGGTACAGCGTGTCGCCGACCACCACCTGGGTGCCGGCCGGCAGGACGATCCGGTAGCGGTCCGGCGCGACGAACTCCAGCCGCTGCTCGATCGCGCGTGCGCCTTCCATCCGCATCGTCGCCTCGAAGCTGTGCGCGGCGAGGAAGCGTCCCATCGACGCGCGGACTTCGCTGGCGGGGTCGGCCGGTGCGGCAGGCAGCGCATCGGCGGCGGGAATCGTGCTGTCGGCAGGCGAAGCGGGCGGTGCCGGGTCGGCGCAGGCGGCCAGCAGGAGGACCAGCGCGAAGGACAGCGGTCGGACGGGGAACGGGCGCATGGCGGCGACGGACGGAGGCGGGCCGCCCACGATACCGTCACGCCCGCAGGAGCGGATGACCGGCGGATGCACCGCGTACCGGCAACCGCGCCATAATCGGCGCATGGACCGATACGAACGCATCAACGCCCTGCATCGCATCCTCAAGGCCGCCCGCTACCCGGTCACCGTGCCGCGGCTGCAGGAGGAGCTCGGATGCTCCCGCGCCACCGTCTACCGCGACCTGGCCTTCCTGCGCGACGCGCTGATGGCGCCGGTGGAGGGCGATGGCGATGCCGGTTTCCGGTACGCGGCGGGCGAGAGCGACCGCTTCGAACTGCCCGGGCTGTGGCTGAGTTCGGAAGAGCTGCATGCGCTGCTGGCCTCGCAGCAGCTGCTCAAGCGCACCGGCGGCGGCGTGCTCTCGACCGTGCTGGCACCGCTGCAGCAGCGGATCGAAGGCCTGCTGGCCGCGCAGGCCGGTGCCAGCCAGTGGCCGGTCGAACGCGTGCGGGTGATCCCGCATCGCGGCCGTCGCCTGGACGAGGCCACCTTCCGCATCGTCGCCTCGGCGGTGCTGGAGCGGCGTCGGCTGACGTTCGAGTACCGCGCCCGCTCCACCGACGAGACCACGAAGCGCAAGGTCTCGCCGCAGCGGATCACCCATTACCGCGACAACTGGTACCTGGACGCGCTCGACCACGACCGCGGCGCGCTGCGCAGCTTCGCGGTCGACCGCATCGTCAATGCGAAGCCGCAGGGCGATGCCGCCGAGGACCTGACCGACGAGGCGCTCAACCAGCACCTGTCGTCCAGCTACGGCATCTTCTCGGGCGAGCCGCGCGGCTGGGCGACCATCCTGTTCGACGCCAAGATCGCGCGCTGGGTCGCCGACGAGCACTGGCACTCCAAGCAGCAGGGCCGCTTTCTGGCCGATGGTCGCTACGAGCTGAAGGTGCCCTACAGCGTGCCGCGCGAACTGCTGATGGACGTGATGCACTACGGCGCCGACGCCGAGATCGTCGAGCCCGCCATGCTGCGCGAACAGGCCAAGGCGCTGCTGGAGCTGTCGTTGAGCCGGTACGCGTGACGAAGCGGTCGTGCCCAGGTGATGGGCCGTACCACGCATCGGTGTCTCAGCGCTGGCGCTGAACCCGGCGTGGTGTCCGGTGGCGACCGGAGCGGCCGATGAAACGTTGCGGCAGCCACGCCGGTCGCCATGCGCCGCTCGGCGATGGTCGCGCCGGCGGGGAGGACGGTCGCGCCAGCGCGCCTCCGGACAGATGCAGGGCGCGCTCCTTCGGCAGCGCAGATGCCGCTCGACCATGCGCCGCGCTCGAACGTCCGTAGTGTCGCTGGCCGTCCCATTGCGGCCCAGGTCCGTCGGCCGGTCGCAGCCTCTGAGATGGACCGGCCGCAGGCTGTGCTCCCGACTCAGGAGCCTCCCGTCATGCCGATCTGGTCCCCGACTGCCGCCATCTCCGCCTCCGCTGCCGACCTGCGCCCGGACCCCGGCCACGGCCCGGATCCGCTGATCGAGCGCGTGCTGCGCCGGCTGCTGCTGGCCGGGCTCGCGGCGGTGCTGCTGGTGCCGGCGCTGCGCGGCTCCAGCGACTGGCTCGGCTGGATGCCGCTGTGGCTGGTCGGCATGCCGCTGGCGGCCTGGTGGGCGCTGCACCGCTTCCGGCTGCCGCCGGCACTGGCGCGGATGCTGCGCCGCCGGAGCCAGGCGCGCCGCGGGGCCCAGGCCAGGCGCCTGCCGGCCTGACCATCGGCAGGGGCTCGGGCAGGCAGGGCTGTGCTAGCGTCGCCGGCTGCATTTCATTTCGACGGAGTAGCCATGTCCCGACTCGCCCAGGCCTGCCTGTTCGCAGGCCTCATCGCCGCCGGTGCGGCCCATGCCCAGGAGGCCGCGGTGAGCGACGACCCGTATCAGTGGCTGGAAGACGTCACCGGCGACAAGGCCCTGGACTGGGTCCGCGCCCAGAACGCGAAGACCGATGCCGCGCTGGCCTCCACGCCGCAGTTCAAGCGCCTGGAAGCCGGTATCCGCGAGGTGCTGGATTCGGACGCCAAGATCCCCGGCGTGCAGAAGATCGGCGACTACTACTACAACTTCTGGAAGGACAAGCAGCACGAGCGCGGCCTGTGGCGCCGGACCACGCTGGAGGAATACCGCAAGCCGAATCCGGCCTGGGAAACCCTGCTGGACCTGGATGCGCTGAACAAATCCGAGGGCGAGAACTGGGTCTGGCACGGCGCCAACTGCCTGCGCCCGGCCTACGAGCGCTGCCTGATCGCGCTGTCGCGCGGCGGCGCCGATGCCGACGTCACCCGCGAGTTCGACCTGGGCAGCAAGACCTGGGTCGACGGCGGCTTCTACCGTCCGGAAGCCAAGGGCGGGGTGAGCTGGATCGACCAGGACACGCTGTTCGTCTACACCGATTTCGGCGCCGGCACGATGACCGAGTCCGGCTATCCGCGCGTGGTCAAGCGCTGGAAGCGCGGCACCCCGCTGGCCGCGGCCGAGGTGGTGTACGAAGGCAAGGCCGACGACATGTACATCGCCGGTTACCACGACGACACCCCGGGCTACGAGCGCGATTTCGTCAGCCGCACCCTGGCGTTCTACAACGACGAGCTGTACCTGCTCGGCGCCGACGGCAAGCTGGTCCGCATCGACGTGCCGAATTCGGTCAACAAGAGCGTGCACCGGCAGTGGCTGACGCTGGAGCTGCGTGAAGCCTGGACCGTGGGCGGCAGGACCTATCCGGCCGGCGCGTTGCTGGCGACGAAGCTGGACGACTTCCTGGCCGGCAAGCGTGAATTCGACGTGCTGTTCGAGCCGACCGACACCAGCTCGCTGGCCGGCTTCAGCTGGACGAAATCGCATCTGGTGCTGAACGTGCTGGAAGACGTGAAGAGCAGGCTGACGGTGCTGACCCCGGGGACGCAGGGCTGGACCCGCAGCGCCTTCGTCGGCGCGCCGGCGTTCGGCACGATCAGCGTCGGCGCGGTCGACAGCGAGGACTCCGATGCGGTCTGGCTGAGCTCGTCCGACTATCTGACCCCGCCGACGCTGTCGCTGGCGCAGATCGGCCAGCAGCCGGAAGTGCTGAAGTCGATGCCGGCGTTCTTCGATGGTTCGAAGCATGCGATCGAGCAGCACTTCGCGACCTCCGAGGACGGCACCAAGGTGCCGTATTTCCTGGTCCGTCCGAAGGACCTGAAGCTCGACGGCAGCGCGCCGACCCTCCTGTACGGCTACGGCGGCTTCGAGATCTCGCTGACTCCGAGCTACTCCGGCGGCATGGGCCGCGCCTGGCTGGACAACGGCGGCGTGTACGTGGTCGCCAACATCCGCGGCGGCGGCGAGTACGGCCCGCGCTGGCACCAGGCGGCACTGAAGCAGAACCGGCACAAGGCCTACGAGGACTTCGCCGCGGTCGCCCGCGACCTGACCGCCAGGAAGATCACCTCGCCGGCGCATCTGGGCGTGCAGGGCGGCAGCAACGGCGGCCTGCTCACCGGCAACATGCTGACCCAGTATCCGGAGCTGTTCGGCGCGGTCGTGGTCCAGGTGCCGCTGCTGGACATGCGCCGCTACAACAAGCTGCTGGCCGGCGCCTCGTGGATGGCCGAGTACGGCAATCCCGACACCGCCGACTGGGCGTTCATCAAGACCTTCTCGCCGTACCACCTGTTCGACCCGGCGAAGGAGTACCCGCCGGTGATCTTCACCACGTCCACCCGCGACGACCGCGTGCATCCGGGCCATGCCCGCAAGATGGCGGCGCTGATGATCGACGCCGGCAAGGACGTGACCTACTACGAGAACATCGAAGGCGGTCACGGCGGTGCGGCCAACAATGCGCAGGCCGCGCACATGGCGGCGCTGGCCTACAGCTTCCTCTGGAAGCGGCTCTCGACCGGCAACTGACACGGCACGGGGCGCGGCGGAAGTCGCGCCCCGCTGCTTCACGGCACTGGTAATTCCCTTCGACGGACCCCATCCATGACGCGTTCCCTCACCACCGCACTGGCGTTGCTGATGACTCTTCCCCCGATTTCCGCCGCCTCCGCGGCCACTCCGCCGGATGCCGCGCGCAAGCCGCATACGGTGACCGCCCCGTTCGGCGCGGCCCGCGACGACGAGTATTACTGGCTGCGCGACGACGACCGCGAGGACAAGGCGATGCTGGCCTACCTCGCCGCCGAGAACGCCTACGCCGACGCGGTGCTCGCACCGCTGAAGCCGGTCGAGGACGCGCTGTACGAGGAGATCGTCGGCCGGATCAAGCAGGACGACAGCTCGGTGCCGTACCGCGAGCAGGGCTGGTGGTACTACTCGCGCTTCGAGGCCGGCAAGGACTACCCGGTGCACGCGCGCCGCCGCGACGCGGCCGGCCTCGATGCGCTGTCGATCCAGGCCGCCAACGAGCGCGGCGACTTCGCCGGCGAGCAGGTGCTGCTGGACGTCAACGTGCTGGCCGCCGACAAGGGCTACTACAGCGTCGGCGACTACGCGGTCAGCAACGACAACCGGCTGCTGGCCTATGCCGACGACAGCAACGGCCGCCGCCAGTACACGGTGCGCGTCAAGAACCTGGAGACCGGCGAACTCTATCCGGACGTCATCACCGGTGTGTCCGCCAACCTGGTCTGGGCCGACGACAACAAGACCCTGTTCTACGTCGAGAACGACCCGGACACCCTGCTGACCGTGCGCGTGAAGAAGCACGTGCTGGGCACGCCGGTCGCCGACGACGTGCTGGTCTACGAGGAAACCGACGACAGCTTCTACATGGGCGTGGGCCGTACCCGCGACGAGAAGTTCATCACCATCGAAGTCTCGAGCACGGTCTCCTCCGAGCTGCGCTATGCGCCGGCGGCCGACCCGACGACCTTCACCGTGCTGGCGCCGCGTGCGCGTGACGTCGAGTACGACGCCGACCACCTGGGCGAGCGCTGGGTGATCCGCACCAACGCGCCGGGCGCCGACGGCAAGCCCACGACCAACTTCAAGCTGGTCACCGCGCCCAGCGATGCGACCTCGCGCAGTCAGTGGACCGACTGGCTGGCGCACGATCCGGCGGTGTTCATCGAGGGCTTCGAGCTGTTCGACGGCTTCACCGCGATCGCCGAACGTTCCGACGGCCTGGAGCGGATCCGCCTGCTCAAGGCCGATGGCAGCCAGGACTACGTCAAGGCCGACGAGCCGGCGTATTCGATGGGCCTGTCGGTCAACGCCGAGCACGACAGCACCTGGCTGCGTTACGGCTACACCTCGCTGGCGACGCCGTCGACCACCTATGAACTCAACGTCGCCACCGGCGAGCGCCGCCTGCTCAAGCAGCAGCCGGTGATCGGCTACGACCCGGCCAGGTACACCACCGAGCGGCTGTGGGTGGATGCCCGCGACGGGGTCAAGGTGCCGGTGTCGCTGGTCTACCGCAACGGCTTCAGGAAGGACGGCACCGCCGCCCTGCTGCAGTACGCCTACGGCAGCTACGGCATCTCGATGGACCCGGGCTTCAACTCGCCGGTGGTCAGCCTGCTCGACCGCGGCATGGTCTATGCGATCGCGCACATCCGCGGCGGCCAGGAAATGGGCCGGCAGTGGTACGAGGACGGCAAGCTGCTGAAGAAGCAGAACACCTTCAACGACTTCATCGACGTGACCCGTGCGCTGGTCGCACAGGGCTACGTGGCCAAGGACCGCGTCGCCGCGTCCGGCGGCAGCGCCGGCGGCCTGCTGATGGGTGCGGTCGCCAACCAGGCGCCGGCCGATTACCGGGTGATGGTCGCGCAGGTGCCGTTCGTCGACGTGGTCACGACGATGCTGGACGCGTCGATCCCGCTGACCACCAACGAGTACGACGAGTGGGGCAACCCGGAGCAGAAGCCGTTCTACGACGTGATGCTGGCCTACTCGCCCTACGACAACATCAAGGCGCAGGACTACCCGGCGCTGTTCGTCGGCACCGGCCTGTGGGACTCGCAGGTGCAGTACTGGGAGCCGGCCAAGTGGGTGGCGCGCCTGCGCGACCACAACACCGGCAGCCATCCGATCGTGTTCCGCACCAACATGGAAGCCGGTCACGGCGGCAAGTCGGGCCGGTTCCGCCGCTACCGCGAGATGGCCGAGTACTACGCGTTCGTGCTCGACCAGCTCGGCGTGCAGGCTGCACCGCTGAAGTAAGTCCGACGGATGTCGCGAGGCCGAAGACGCCGGGCACTGCCCGGCGTCTTCGTTCGTGGCGCACCGGCACGGGCGTTCTGCTGCGCGGTGCCTGCCAACTGCGGTAAAACTGCGTGGTGAACGACCTACCGCCACCCGCGATGCCTTCCAGCCGGTTCCGCTGGCTGTGGTGGCTGCTGGCCTATGTCAGCCTCGGGTTGGGCATCCTCGGCGTGTTCCTGCCCGGCCTGCCGACCACGCCGTTCATCCTGGTCGCGGCCTGGGCCGCCGCGCGCGGTTCGAAGCGCCTGCACGCGAGACTGCTCGCCGATCCGCGGTTCGGCCCCCTGATCCGCGACTGGCAGCAGCACCGCGCCGTGCCGCGCCGGGCCAAGTGGATGGCGACGTGGGCGATGCTGGCCAGCGCCGCGATCATGCTCGGCGTCATGCTGGTCACCCCCGGCTATCGGTTCTGGATGGTCGCCCTGCCGATCGGCTGCATGGCCGCGGTCGGCACCTGGCTGTGGTGCCGGCCCGAACCGCCGCCACGCACGCCAGGCATGGACGCGCCTTCGCCGCCGGAACGGTGATCCCGGTCGTCCGCGGATGCACCCGCCATCGCGCCGCGAGCGCCGTGTGTCGCCCCGGCCCCGTCGGCAGATGCCTGTGCTCCGGCATGCCGTGCCGCCGCCGGGCAGGGCATGCCGGCAGGTTGAACCCATGACGCCGGTCGCCTGCTCGCTGGCTGCTGCGTCCAAGGCCCGGCAACGGCGTCTGTCCCGTCGGCGCGTGCCGTCGCCGGATGCATGGTGGCGGCCTCGTTGATCCTGGTTCCGATGTCACCAGCGCGGATCCGCCGGGGCACGGCGTGGAGGCCCGTGCCGCACGATGTGCGCCGGCGTCATGCCTTCCTGGGGACGGGCATGTCGGCGTGACCGCACGCTGCGCGCGGTCGATGCCCGGCTCACGGCCGGTCACGCGCGCCGGCTTATACTTCGGCGCATGAACACGCCCTCCCTCCGTTTCCTGTCCGCCGCCGCGCTGCTGGCCGTTCTCGCCGCCTGCGGCAACAAGGGCCCGCTGGTGCTGCCGCAGAAGCCGATCCCGGTCGAAGAGCCCGCGCTCGAGCCGCCACCGGCCAACACCGACCCGGTGCCTGCTTCGACGACCGATCCGGTCCAGGACACGGTGCCCGAGCCGGCCCGCGGCTGAGATCATCCCGATGCAGTTCAGCAAGATGCACGGGGCCGGCAACGACTTCGTCGTGCTCGACCTGCGCGACGGCATGCCGCCTCCCGATGCGGCGCTCGCCGCGGCCCTGGCCGACCGCCATCGCGGCGTCGGCTGCGACCAGATCCTGACCATCGAGCATCCGCGCAGTGCGCAGGCGGTGGCCGCCTACGGCATCTGGAACTCCGACGGCAGCGCCGCGGGCCAGTGCGGCAACGGTGCGCGCTGCGTCGCCGCCTGGCTGGTGCGCGATGGCGCCGCCACCGGCGAGCGCTTCATCGTCGACAGCCCCGGCGACACCCATGCGGTCACCCGCCTCGGCGACGGCCGCTACGCCATCGCGATGGGCGCACCCCGGCTGCTGCCGGCGCAGGTGCCGCTGCTGGGTTTCGACGCCGTGCAGCGCGAGTACGAGCTGGAGATCGACGGCCGGCGCGTGGTGTTCGGCGCGGTCTCGATGGGCAACCCGCACGCGGTGATCGAGGTCGACGATGTCGATGCGGTCGATGTCGTCGCGCTCGGTGCCGCGCTGCAGCGTTCGCCCGCGTTCCCGGACTCCTGCAACGTCGGATTCGCCCAGGTGCTGGCGGACGACCGCATCCGGCTGCGCGTCTACGAGCGGGGCGTCGGCGAGACCCTGGCCTGCGGCAGCGGCGCCTGCGCCGCGGTGGTCGCGCTGATCCGGCGTGGTCGCCTGGCGCGCGCGGCCACGGTCGCGCTGCCGGGCGGGGAACTGCACATCGGGTGGTCCGACGACGACGCACAGGTCATCATGGCCGGACCGACCGCATTCGTTTTCGAGGGGAACTGGCAGGCATGAGCGAGAGCAAGGACAGGGACGCGCCGGGCGCGCACGAGGTGGCGGCCTGGCTGCGCCGGCATCCGGGCTTCCTCAAGCAGTTCCCCGACCTGGCCCTGAGCCTGGTGGTGCCGCGCGACGACGGCCGGGCCGCGTCGCTGGCCAGCTACCAGCTCGACGTGCTGCGCGACAAGAACCGCGAGCTGTCGCGGCGTCTGGGCGACCTGTCCGCCAACGCCCAGGTCAACGAGCGGCTGGCCGTGCGCACCCAGCAGCTGACCCTGGCGCTGCTGCGCCAGCGCAGCCGTGCCGACACCCTGCGTGCGATGGCCGCGACGCTCGCCGAGGATTTCGATGGCGACCTGGTCCGGATCGTCATGTTCCAGCCGGCGGCCGGCAGCGAAGACGCCGACTGGCTGCAGGTGATCGCCGAAGACGACGCGCGCCTGCAGCCGTTCCGCGATGCGCTGCGCGACGGCGAGCCACTGTGCGGCCGCCTGCGTGCGGAGAAGAATGCGCTGCTGTACGGCCCGCGCGAGGGCGAGGTGCAGTCGAGCGCCTTGCTGCCGTTGCCCGGCGTCGGCCTGGTCGCGGTCGGCAGCCACGACGCGAACCGGTTCTATCCCGGCATGGGCACGCTGTTCCTGCGGATGATGGGCGAGGCGCTGGTGGTGGCGCTGCAGCGTTTCGACGACTGAGTCACGCGGCGGTCCGCGTCCCTGCCATCCGTGTGGGGGGCGCTGGCTCCACGCTCCGGTGCCATGCGTCGCACCGGTGCGGCAGGTGACCGGTGCGCGGCGCGTGGCTGGTGCGTGGCTCGCACCGCATGCCGGCGATGGTCCTGCACGTGGGTTCCGACTGTCGGCCAAGGCGCCGCGCGACAGGATCACGCGTGAACCGTGAAGGGCTGCACGGCGCGACGTCCCTCGACCTGCCATCTCGCCGACGGTGCCGCTGCGTCCTGCGCAGCGCCAGCGTGTCGACGGTGGATGTCCCTGACGTTCCGGCCACCGCGGTCTTTCCACCGCTGGCATGGCGATCCTGCGCGCGTGCCGACCGGGTGGGCCTCTGGCATGGGAAGCAGGCCGGCGACTGCAGTCCCGGCGCGGCCGCGTCGTGTGCATTGCGGCGCGGTGCGCAGGCAGGGCCGCGTGCGTCCTGGCAGTCCCGGCGCGGGCTCGCACCAGCGCTCAAACGCCGGCATCATGCCGGCAACGCGTATCACGGCATCCTTCCGCGCCAGCCATGGGCAGCATCGAAGCGTTTCTCCAGCATCTGCAGGTCGAGCGGGCGACGTCGGCGCATACGCTGGACGCCTACCGGCGCGATCTGGCCGCGCTGCACGGCTGGGCGCAGGCACACGGCGCGGATGACGTCGATGCGCTGCAGCCGGCGCAGCTGCGCGATTTCGTCGCCGCCGAACACCGCCGCGGGCTGTCGCCCAAGAGCCTGCAGCGGCGCTTGTCGGCCTGCCGCAGTTTCTACGCGTGGCTGCTGAAGCACGGGCGGATCGCCGCCAGCCCCGCCGCCGGCCTGCGCGCACCTAAAGCGCCGCGCAAGCTGCCGCAGGTGCTCGACGTCGACGAGGCCGTGCGCCTGGTCGAGGTGCCGACCGACGCGCCGCTGGGCCTGCGCGACCGCGCGCTGCTGGAACTGTTCTACTCCTCCGGCCTGCGCCTGAGCGAACTGTGCGCGCTGCGCTGGCGCGACCTGCAGCTGGCCGATGGCCTGGTCACCGTGCTCGGCAAGGGCAGCCGCCAGCGCAGCGTGCCGGTCGGATCGCATGCGCGGCGCGCGCTGGAGGAATGGCGTGCGTCGACCGGCGCCGATGTCGACGCGCACGTGTTCCCCGGACGCGGTGGCGGCGCGATCAGCCAGCGTGCGGTGCAGATCCGCATCCGCCAGCTGGCCGCGCGCCAGGGCCTGTTCAAGCACGTGCACCCGCACATGCTGCGGCACAGCTTCGCCAGCCACGTGCTCGAATCCTCCGGCGACCTGCGCGGCGTGCAGGAACTGCTCGGCCATGCCGACATCGCCACCACCCAGATCTACACGCATCTGGATTTCCAGCATCTGGCCAAGGTCTACGATGCCGCGCATCCGCGGGCGAAGCGGAAGCCGGGCGATGCATGAGTGCCGCGGTTGCATGAGGCACAGCGCGCACCGGACTCTGGTTCGAAACATCCTGGCTGCATGTCTACTGCTGCCGGTGATGGCGGTCGCACAGCCGGCAAGTGGCTGGTACGACGGCATGCTGCGCAATCGCCCCTGGCAGGCGTTGCAGGTGCTCGGCACGCTTCCCGGCCAGGAGCAGGCTGTCGCACAGCTGTCGGTGATCGTCGGGGATGCGGGCCCGGCATGTCGTCTGCTGTCCACGCGTCCGCCGCGGATCGATGCAGGCATGTCGCATGATGATGCGCTGCGGGAGATCGTCGCTGCCGCCCGCGACGCACAAGTCGTGATGCTCAACGAATCGCACTTCAGCCGCACCCATCGGCTGTTCCTTGGCCGGGTGCTGGAAGCGCTCGGCGCGCTGGGATTCGATGCGCTGGCAGCCGAAGCGTTCGAGGCCGATGCGCCTGCCTTGCTGGCGGACGGTGATCCGGATGTGCGGATCGGGTTCTACACCGCCGACCCTGCGTTCGCCGCGGTGCTGCGGCGGGCACGCGTGATGGGTTGGGAGTTCGTTGCGTACGACGCGGCTTCCACGGAGCGGGAGCAGCGTGAGGAGGGGCAGGCCCGTGCACTGGCCGACTGGCTGGAGCGGCATCCCGGGCGCCGGCTGCTGGTATACGCGGGTGGCTCGCACATCTCCGAAGACGAAAGCGCCGGCTGGATGGCCGCCCGGTTGAAACGCATGACCGGTATCGATCCGTTGACCATCGCCCAGGCGGCGACTGCCTGCGCAGGGATGGAGGCCATGTGGCCATTCGATGCATCCGTCGCCGTCACACCGATGCGCGACGGACGACCATCGGGCGGGGCTGGCGCCGACATCGTCGTGTTGCATCCGCCTGCATCGATCGCCGCCATCGAAGCCGATCGCGGTGTACTGCACGATGTCTGCATCGCGGCGCAGGCGCAGGATACGCTGCTGCGCGCGTTCCATGTGCAGTCGGGCGATGCCGCCATCGCAGCGGACCAGGTCGTGATTCCGGCTGGCGCCACCCGTGCACGGCTGCGGCTCGCGCAGGGGCGCTATCGGATCATGCGTGAGGATGCCGAGGCACTGCATCTGCTGGGCAGCATCGAATCCGGCAGTGGGCATGCAGGCTGTATCCGGCTCCCGTCTGCTGCGTGAGCGGTGAGCTCGGTTGCCTTCAGGTGTTCGTCACGAACTGGCTGCGGCCAACGCCGGGATGTTGCTTGCAGCCGCTTCATCGCTTGCGTTGAATCAGGGCGGTGGGTTCTGCCCGCGGTCAGACTGTGGAACATCCAGTCGACATGGTGATGCGATGGCCAAGCCCTTCCCGTTGAATCCGAAGCATCCCGAGCGCATCTGCTGGGGCTGCGACCGCTACTGCGCCGCGAATGCGCTCGCCTGCGGCAACGGATCGGGGCGCACCATGCATCCGGCCGAAAGCCAGGGCGAGGACTGGTACCTCGCGTGGGGCATCGAGCCGGAACCGGAACGGCCGGCGCACGCGAAGTCGTCGTCCTGACCCGGCCGAAGGCATGCCTGGGCCGCCCCGGAGCGTGCACCGCGGCGTGCATGCGCCGCCATGCCCGGTCAGCGGAGTGCGATGTCCGGAACCGGCGAGCGCCGCGCCGGCCGGACCCGCATCGTGGGCGCGTCCCCTCCAGGCAGCCCGTCCATGTCCAGCTTCCGTCTTTCCGGTCTCGATCCCGCGCCGTTCGCATCGCTGTTCCACCTGGACGCCGGCGCGCTTGCCGCGCGTGGCGCCCGGCGCTGCATCGCCGATGCGGACCATGGCTTCCCGTGCCGGGTGTCGCTGGAGGACGCCCGCCGTGGTGAAGAACTGCTGCTGCTGCACTGGGAGCACCTGCCCAGACCCTCGCCGTATCGTGCCTGCGGGCCGGTCTTCGTTCGGCGCGATGCGCAGCGGTGCGTGCTCGCGCCAGGTGTCGTGCCCGACAGCGTCTCGCGCCGGCTGATCTCGCTGCGCGCCTACGACACGGCGGCGCTGATGGTCGACGCGGAGGTCTGCGCCGGCGAGGCGGTCGCCGGGTGACTGGAGCAGGCGTTCCGGCGCGATGGCATCGTCCGCGTCCACCTGCACAATGCACGGCGCGGCTGTTTCGCCTGCGAGGCCGAGCGCGCCTGAACGGTGGCCGGCGCGGCCCGCCGCGCCACAGGCTTGATCGCTGATGGGGCTGTCCCCATGTCCGGTGAACAGTTTCCCGGAGGCCGCATGGACCCCAGTCAGAACCCCAACGTGTTCCACGCCACCACCATCGTCTGCGTGCGCCGCGGCGACAAGGTGGCCATCGCCGGAGACGGCCAGGTCACCCTCGGCCACACCGTGATGAAGGGCAATGCGCGCAAGGTGCGCCGGCTGGGGCGCGAGGGCCAGGTGCTGGCCGGTTTCGCCGGTGCGGCGGCCGACGCGTTCACCCTGTTCGAACTGTTCGAGGCCAAGCTCGACAAGCACGGCCAGCTGACCCGCGCCGCGGTGGAGCTGGCCAAGGACTGGCGCACCGAGCGTCGCCTCGGCAAGCTCGAGGCGCTGCTGGCGGTGGCCGACAGGGAGACCTCGCTGGTGATCAGCGGCACCGGCGACGTGATCGAGCCGGAGGACGGCATCATCGCCATTGGTTCCGGCGGCAGCTACGCGCTGTCGGCCGCACGCGCGCTGCTGGCGCACACCGAGCTGGATGCGAAGGCGATCGCGACCGAGTCGATCGGCATCGCCGGCGACATCTGCATCTACACCAACCGCAACGTCGTCGTCGAAGAACTCTGAGAGCGCGCCCCTCTTCCGCATACGGAAGAGGGGCTGGGATGAGCGTGCCGGCCGCTGCCCGCCCTCGTCCGCCCTCCGGGCACCTTCTCCCGCCGCCGGGGGAAGGACACCACACCGCCACGCGAAGACTCCCATGACCGAAAACATTTCCTCCACCATGACGCCGCGCGAGATCGTGCAGGAACTCGACCGCCACATCGTCGGCCAGCACTCGGCCAAGCGCGCGGTCGCCATCGCGCTGCGCAACCGCTGGCGCCGCATGCAGCTGGCGCCGGAGCTGCGCAACGAAGTGATGCCGAAGAACATCCTGATGATCGGCCCGACCGGCGTCGGCAAGACCGAGATCGCCCGTCGCCTGGCGACGCTGGCCAACGCGCCGTTCGTCAAGGTCGAGGCCACGCGCTTCACCGAGGTCGGCTACGTCGGCAAGGACGTCGAGCAGATCGTGCGCGACCTGGCCGACACCGCGGTTAAAATGTACCGCGAGCAGGCCAAGACCCGCGTCCGCCTGCAGGCCGAGGAACGCGCTGAGGACCGCATCCTCGATGCGCTGCTGCCGCGTCGCAGCGGCGGCATCGGCTTCGACGTGGAAGCCGCGCGCAACGAGCCGTCGTCGGTGCAGGTGTCCGGCCCGGAAGACAGCACCCGCGCCAAGTTCCGCCGCATGCTGCGCGCCGGCGAGCTGGACGAGCGCGAGATCGAACTGGAGCTGTCGGCCAACGTCGGTGGCGTCGACATCATGACCCCGCCGGGCATGGAGGAAATGGGCCAGCAGCTGCGCCAGATGTTCTCCAGTCTCGGCGGCGCCAAGACCCACAAGCGCACCGTCACGATCAAGGCGGCGCGCCCGCAGCTGGTCGAGGAAGAGGCCGGCAAGCTGGTCAACGAGGAGGACATCCGCGCCGCCGCGATCGAGGCCTGCGAGCAGCACGGCATCGTCTTCATCGACGAGATCGACAAGGTCGCCAAGCGCAGCGACGCCGGCGTGTCCGGCGGCGACGTCAGCCGCGAGGGCGTGCAGCGCGACCTGCTGCCGCTGGTCGAGGGCTCGAACGTGTCGACCAAGTACGGCACGGTCAAGACCGACCACATCCTGTTCATCGCCTCCGGTGCGTTCCACCTGGCCAAGCCCTCGGACCTGATCCCGGAGCTGCAGGGCCGCTTCCCGATCCGGGTCGAACTGGGCGCGCTGAGCAAGGACGATTTCAAGCGCATCCTGACCGAGCCCAAGGCTTCGCTGACCCGCCAGTACGTCGAGCTGATGCAGACCGAGGGCGTGGGCCTGCAGTTCACCGCCGATGCGGTCGACCGGCTCGCCGAGATCGCCGCGCAGGTCAACGAGCGGCAGGAGAACATCGGCGCGCGCCGTCTGCACACCGTGCTGGAGCGGCTGCTGGACACGCTCAGCTACGAGGCACCCGACCGCGACGGGCAGTCGGTAACGGTCGACCAGGCCTATGTCGACGCGCACCTGGGTGAGCTGGTGCAGGATCCGGACCTGAGCCGCTACATCCTCTGAGCCCGCCCGCGCGGCACTGCGCCGCGCTGGGCCCGGCGCCGGGGTGTCCCACGGATGGCCCCGTGGAAACACCCGCGCCTGCGCCGCCCGATGCTGCCCCGCGCAGCACCGGACGTGCGGGTCCGGCATCGATCGCGGACGGAAACGAAGA
>Ga0075364_10000198_pt1 | contig 27838 bp, 22 predicted proteins | sample EndMetdeltDD1764_FD_71517 | JGI IMG/M metagenome (GOLD analysis project Ga0075364, IMG submission 71517) | Populus endosphere microbial communities from Tennessee, USA - Endosphere MetaG P. deltoides DD176-4 | ecosystem: Host-associated > Plants > Roots > Endosphere | place: USA: Tennessee... | reverse complement strand
AATCTTGATCGGCATATCGGAACCCACAAAACAAAAAACCGGCCGCAAAAAATCGCAGACCGGTCCGTGGGGAGTACCTATTCCTCGCGGCCCTTTAGCGACTTTTTTAACGTGGCTGCAAGCCGGCCGGCCAAATCACCACGAAGTTCTGCATTTCAGATAATCCTTACCGAGGCCGCCGTCAATGGGAGGAGGATTTTGCCCGATCCCGCCGCTCGACCGAAATGCTTTTCCGGCTACGCCAGCAGCATCTTGTCGCGACACGCTTCCCCTTGCCCCACCCTTTGCGCTATGGGCTAGCGCCATGAGTTCAACAACCTTCACCATTCTGCTTGGCGGCCCGCTGACCGTGACCGAGCGCTTATCGCAGGCGCTGGCCGGCAGCCGTGTCATCGCGGCCGATAGCGGCATGCGGCATGCGGCAGCGCTTGGCCTTCGACCGGAACTGTGGGTGGGGGATTTCGATTCCTCCAATCCTGAGCTTCTCGAGCAATGGCCGGATGTCGAGCGCCAGCCCTATCCACCCGCCAAAAACGAAACGGATGGCGAAATTGCCACCGGTGAAGCAGTCGCGCGCGGCGCCAAACGCCTGATCCTTGTTGGCGCGATGGGCGGAGAACGCAGCGATCATGCCCTGCAACATCTCGTGCATGCCGTGCGACTGGCGGAACAGGGATACGACATGCTTCTGACCTCGGGGGAGGAAGAAGCCGTGCCGCTGCTACCCGGCAGACTTTCTATCGAACTGCCGGAAAACGCGCTGTTTTCGGTTGTCGGCTTTTCCGATCTGCAAGGGCTGGATATCCGCAACGTCCGTTACCCGCTCAACGATTTCTCGCTTCCCTTTGGTTCCTCGCGCACCGTTTCCAATGTCGCGCAGGGCACCGTGGAATTCTCCCTTAAAAGTGGCAGGGCCATCATTCTTGCCCGCCCCTATGACCTGACCGGAGCCTGAGCCATGGCACCTCCCATTCTCAAACTCGACGACATTCTCCTGACCTTCGGCGGTACGCCGCTTCTGAACGGTGCCAACCTGCAGGTGGAACCGGGCGATCGCATCTGCCTTGTCGGCCGCAACGGCTCCGGGAAATCGACGCTGATGAAGATTGCCGCCGGGCTGGTGGAAGCACAGTCGGGCGAGGTATTTCGCCATCCGTCGGCCACGATCCGTTATCTCGAGCAGGCGCCGGATTTCGGTTGCTATACGACCGTGCAGGCCTATGCCGAGTCAGGCCTTGGACCGGGCGACGATCCGTACCGTGTCACCTATCTGCTGGAACATCTGGGCCTGACCGGCGAAGAAGAACCATCCCGCCTTTCCGGTGGTGAAGCGCGCCGTGCAGCACTTGCCCGCGTGATGGCACCGGAACCGGACATCCTGATGCTGGACGAGCCGACCAACCATCTCGACCTGCCGACCATCGAATGGCTGGAAGACGAGCTGCGCAAGACCCGCAGCGCATTGGTCGTCATCAGCCACGACCGTCGTTTCCTCGAAAAGGTATCGAACGCCACCGTCTGGCTCGATCGTGGCACATCGCGCCGTCTGTCGCGCGGTTTCGGACATTTCGAAGCCTGGCGCGATCAAGTGCTGGAAGAAGAAGAAATCGAACAGCACAAGCTCGGCAAGGCGATCGAGCGCGAAGAACACTGGATGCGCTACGGCGTGACCGCGCGACGTAAACGCAACATGCGACGTGTCGGTGAATTGCAGGCCATGCGCGCCGAATATCGCGGCCACAAGGGACCGCAGGGTTCGGTTCTGGCTTCCGTTACCGAAGGTCGCGAGTCGGGCAAGCTGGTGGTCGAAGCGGAAAACATTACCAAGACCTATGAAGACCGCAGCATCGTCGCGCCGTTTTCCATCCGCGTGCACCGTGGCGACCGTATCGGTCTGGTCGGCCCCAACGGTGCCGGCAAAACCACGCTTTTGAAAATGCTGACCGGCCAGTTGAAGCCGGATAGCGGCTGGATCAAGCTCGGCACCAATCTGGAAATCGCCACGCTGGACCAGAAGCGCGAGGACCTCGACCCGGAAGATACGCTGTCGCATTATCTGACGGACGGCCGTGGAGAGACCCTGCTGGTCAATGGCGAGCAGCGCCATGTGGCCGGTTACATGAAGGACTTTCTGTTCCAGCCGGAACAGATCCGCACGCCGATCAAGAACCTGTCCGGCGGCGAGCGCGCCCGCCTGATGCTGGCCCGCATGCTGGCGAAACCGTCGAACCTTCTGATATTAGACGAACCGACCAACGACCTCGATATCGAAACGCTGGACCTGCTGCAGGAGATCGTCGCGGGTTACAACGGCACTGTCATTCTCGTCAGCCACGACCGTGACTTCCTCGACCGCACCGTGACCTCAACCATTGCGCCCGCCAACCCGGATGCACCGGATGGCCGCTGGATCGAATATGCCGGTGGCTACACCGACATGCTGGCCCAGCGAAAGGGTGCCGCCGACGAGAAGCGCAAAGCCGAGAAGGCCAAGGCGGACACGGCTCCGGTAGCATCGACCTCTGCGGCAGAACCGGCAAAGGCCAAGGGAAAGCTGTCCTTCAAGCAGAAATTCGCGCTGGAAAATCTGCCGAAGGAAATTGCCAAGACCGAAGCCGATATCGCTAAACACGACCAGGCCATGGCCGATCCAAACCTCTTCTCCAAGGACCCGAAAGTGTTTGCAAAACTGGCCGAACAGGCCGCCGCGCTGCGCGAGAAACAGGCCAAGATGGAAGAAGAATGGCTGGAACTGGAAATGCTGCGCGAAGAGCTTGAGGGCTAGGGAAACGAGAATGTTAGCCTTAACGCAATTTTAGGCTGACAAAAATGTGTCACGCGACGGAACATTAGCGTTTGCTGGACGTTCGATATTTGATTCTGCCATTTGTCATGAACAGACAAATTGCGGGAGACGGGTTTCGAGTTCAGCTAAGGGGACGTTCCATGTCGGCGGGTTCTGCGTTTCGCCGGGTGGCGGGCAAGCCAATGATTCAACGCGTTATGATCGTCGAGGATGAATTTCTCATCGCTCTCGATGTCGCCGAGACGATTGAAAGCATGGGTCTGGAAGTTTCTGGTTTTGCCAGCGGGCGCAAGCACGCCATGGCACTGGCCGCCTCTTCCGACATCGCGCTTGTCGATATCAATCTTTCCGACGGTCCGACCGGACCGGAGATCGCCCGGCAACTGGCCGACGAATTCGGCATCACCGTGATTTTCATGACGGCCAACCCGGAAGATGTGAACGGTGGCGTAGAAGGCACGCTCGGCGTTCTGACCAAGCCGGCCATGCCCGAAGTTCTGGAGCAATCGATCAATTATGCGATCGCCAGCCGCATCGGCGGCATCGCTTCGGTACCGCGCGAGTTGCACGTGTTCCGCCACACCCAGCACTGACGATCATCTCGAGGCAGTTGCAACCGCTTGCAAAGACGGCAGGCGCGGATTACATCTTTCACCGCTCTAACGGGGTGCCGCGCGCAAACGCGGCTGAGAGGCTTTGCCAACCCGCGGAACCTGATCCGGTTAACACCGGCGGAGGGATTAGACGGCTCATCACCAGCGCCCTATTCCCACTATCGAATTGAGGAGGCGCTGATGCGCAGAACCCGGACTTTTATGGCCGCAGCCATGGCTGCCGCATTTTCCTTCATCCTGCCCGCCCATGCGCAGGACAAGAAAACACTCACCGTCTATACCTATGAGAGCTTTGTTGCCGAATGGGGTCCCGGCCCCAAGGTGAAGGCCGCCTTTGAGGCGACCTGCGACTGCACTGTGAATTTTGTCGCCGTTGCCGATGGTGTAGCGCTTTTGACCCGCCTGAAACTGGAGGGGACAGGCACGAAGGCCGATATCGCACTCGGCCTCGATACCAATCTCGTCAAGGAAGCCATCGATACCGGCCTGTTCGACAAGAGCGGCGTCGACACCACCAAGCTCACTGTGCCGGGTGGATATCGCGACGACATTTTCGTGCCCTATGACTACGGCCATTTCGCTGTCGTCTATGACACGCAGACGCTGAAAAACCCGCCGAAGAGCCTGAAGGAACTGATTGAGGGCGATCCTTCGCAAAAGATCGTCATCGAAGATCCGCGCACATCGACGCCGGGCCTCGGACTTTTGCTCTGGGTGAAATCCGTTTACGGCGACAAGGCGCCAGAAGCCTGGGCGCAACTGAGAAAGCGGGTGCTGACGGTAACGCCCGGCTGGTCGGAAGCTTATGGCATGTTCACCAAAGGCGAAGTGCCTATGGTGCTCTCCTACACAACCTCGCCCGCCTATCACATGGTCGAGGAAAACAGTGACCGCTATCAGGCTGCCCCATTCGAGGAAGGTCATTACATCCAGATCGAGGTTGCTGGCCTTTTGAAAAACGCGCCAGACAAGGAACTGGCCCAACAGTTTCTTGCCTTCATGGTCACGCCAGCCTTTCAGGACGAAATCGCCACCACCAACTGGATGATGCCGGCCGCGCCGACAGAAAAGCCTTTGCCGGAAGCTTTCGACAAACTGGTGAAACCGGCCAAAACATTTCTGATGGACCCCGCGCAGGTGGCCAAAAACCGTCGCGCCTGGATCGACGAATGGCTGGCCGCCATGAGCATGAACTGATCCAATGCTGACACGGACTGAGCGACAGCGCGGTTATGCCGGCGGCACTTTGGTGTTCGCCGGCATAACCCTGTTCATTGCTTTGGCCGTCACCGCCCTTCTCTCCTTTGATAGCGGCGAGAGCGACCGACCGCTATTCGATGCCTATGTCTGGCGGATCCTGCGGTTCACTCTTTTGCAGGCGGGGCTTTCGACCCTGCTTTCGGTAGCGCTGGCCCTGCCGGTCACCTTGGCACTTGCACGGCAGCCAAACTTTCCCGGCCGTATCTGGATCATCCGGTTGATGGCTGTGCCTATGGGCCTGCCGGTCCTGATCGGTGCGCTTGGGCTGATCGGCATCTGGGGCCGAACCGGCATACTGAACTCGGCGCTTGCCGCCATCGGCCTCAGTGAACCGGTCAGCATTTATGGCCTGAGCGGCATTCTCATAGCCCACGTATTCTTCAACCTGCCGCTTGCCTGCCGTCTGCTTCTGGCAGGACTGGAACGCCTGCCGCCGGAATACTGGCGGCTGTCAGCCAGCCTCGGCCTACCCGCATTTTCCGTTTTTCGTTTTGTCGAATGGCCGGCAGTAAAACCGCTTCTGGCCGGCATTGCCGGGCTGGTATTCATGCTCTGCGCCACCAGCTTTACGCTGGTTCTGGTTCTGGGCGGCGGTCCTGCGGCAACCACACTGGAAGTGGCGATCTACCAGTCACTGCGGTTCGATTTCGATCCTGAGCGGGCGATTTCCCTGTCGCTTCTGCAGATCGCGGTGACAGCGACTATATTGGCACTGATAGCGCTGCTGCCGACAACCAAGGATGACAGCGCCGCGACCGGCCGCCCGGCGCGACGGTTTGATGGAAGCAATACCGGAGCACGGCTGTGGGATGGTTTCGCCGTTGTGCTTGCAGTTCTGTTTCTTTGCCTGCCACTCGCCTCCATCCTCGTGACCGGCCTGAAAGCCGACTTCACCCGGTTACTGACCACGCCTGCTTTCTGGAAAGCGGCATGGACGAGTTTCTGGATCGCCTTTCTGGCCGGACTGATATCGCTGACGGCATCGGTCGCCATCATCAATGCCCGCGCGGCAATCGCTGACCACCACAAACCCGGTATCACAGCCCGCAGCTTTTCCGCATTGCTTGCCAGCCTCTCTTCGCTCGTTCTACTCGTTCCGCCTGTTGTCATCGGCACAGGCTGGTTTCTCTTGCTGAGGCCCTATGGCGACGTCGCGAGTTTCGCGCCGCTGCTGGTGGTGGCAATCAACGCCATGACCGCCCTTCCCTTCGTCATGCGCGTTCTGTCGCCGGCCTTCGCAAACCACAGGCAACGGACAGCAAGACAGACGGCAAATCTCGGCATATTCGGCCTGCCGCGGTTAACGCTGATCGATCTGCCGGTCTTGGCGGCACCTCTGGCAACCGCTTTTTCCTTTGCCATGGCGCTGTCGCTGGGCGACCTCGGCGCGGTGGCCCTCTTCGGATCAGAGGATCTCGTCACCCTGCCATGGCTGGTCTATAGCCGGCTGGGTAGTTATCGTACGGCCGATGCTGACGGATTTGCGCTCATTCTGGCAGTTCTTTGCCTAGGCTTGACCATTGCTGGCACAGCCGGGCAGCGCAGCAAGAAAGACCACGAATAATGACAGCCAGCGATGTATCCGCAATTCGCCTTCAGAACATCGGCCTGACGCTGGGCAGCCGAAAATTTCGCTTCGATTGTGAACTGCCGGCCGGCGGCATCACCGCCATCACCGGTCCGTCAGGTTCGGGTAAATCGACGCTTCTCAACCTGATCGCCGGATTCGAGATGCCTGAGAGCGGCAAGGTGATGATCGGTGGAACCAATGTCACGACGCTGCATCCATCCCAACGGCCGGTCTCGCTGGTGTTTCAGGATAACAACCTGTTTGCCCATCTCGACCTTCTCACCAATATCGGCCTCGGCATCCATCCCGCACTGAAACTGTCGGCAGATGACAGAAGACGGATCAGTGAAGCATTGGAGCGTGTCGGTCTTCCCAGATACGAGAAGCGCAAACCCGGCACGCTGTCAGGTGGCGAGAAGCAACGCGCCGCCTTTGCCCGTGCTCTGGTTCGCAAGCGGCCGGTTCTGCTTCTCGACGAACCCTTCGCGGCGCTCGATCCGGGCCTGAGACAATCGATGGCAAGCCTGTTGCTGGAGCTTCATCGCGAAACAGGCAATACGGTGGCGATCGTCACGCATGACGCTGGCGAAGTGCGCCAGTTGGCGGATCATGCCCTGTTCATCGATCACGGAGAGGTTGCCCTGCAGGCGGAAATCGAAGCCTTCCTGATGCGCCGCGATGTGCCCGGCCTCACGGAATTCCTTGAACTGTGAAGAACCGTCAACGGGCGTGCCACAATTTGGACGTGGGCTGATGCAAAGTCCGCTATCCGAACGATAACGGACTGATAATTACTTGCAAAAGCTTGGCTTCTTTCTATTTCCATGGATATTGGTGCATGCGGCGCGCAAAATCAGCTAAGTGGAATATGACGTTTGGCAGGTTTCAAATGTTGGGTCATGATAAGGGCCTGACAGAGACGCTTGCCACGACAGGCTTGGGTAAATGACGGTTCGCAACGCGGCAGCAGATATGACGGATGGCAGCACCATAAAGGCATGCATCAATGCCCCGGCAACGAAACGGCGACGTCTGCCGTCTGCCGCCTTGTGCCTGATGCTTGCGGGTGCGACGGTTCTTTCCGGCTGTCAGTCCATTCTCGACCAAACCTATCAGGCCAATGTCTCGCCTTCCAACAATCCGCAGATTGTCGACGAAGTGCAGAAGAATGATCCGCGTGCACAGATGGGCGCCCGCGAGCATCCGCGCATCGTGGCAAGTTATGGCGGTGAATATCACGACGCCAAAACGGAACGCCTCGTTGCACGCATTGCCGGTGCGCTGACGGCAGTTTCGGAAAACCCGAACCAGTCGTTTCGCATCACCATTTTGAATTCTCCGGCGATCAATGCATTTGCGCTGCCGGGCGGTTATCTCTACGTGACACGCGGCCTGCTGGCACTCGCCAACGACGCATCGGAAGTGGCCGCCGTTCTCTCGCACGAAATGGGTCATGTCACCGCCAATCACGGCATCGAACGGCAGAAACGCGAAGAGGCGGAAGTGATTGCCAGCCGCGTTGTGGCTGAGGTGCTGTCGAGCGATCTCGCCGGCAAACAGGCCTTGGCGCGCGGCAAGCTGCGACTGGCCGCCTTCTCGCGCCAGCAGGAACTGCAGGCCGACGTGATCGGTGTGCGCATGCTGGGCGAAGCCGGTTACGACCCTTATGCATCGCCACGTTTCCTCGATTCCATGGCGGCCTATGCCCGCTATTCGGCAGTAGACCCGGACAACGACCAGAGCCTCGACTTCTTGTCGAGCCACCCCAACGCACCGCAGCGCGTGGAACTGGCGCGTCAGCACGCGCGTAACTTCGGGCAGGAAGGCACGGTCGGCGATCGTGGTCGCGACTATTTCCTCGCCGGGATAGACGGTCTGCTTTACGGCGATAGCCCTGAAGAAGGTTATGTCCGCAACGAAACCTTCATGCATGCTGGCCTCGGCATCCGCTTCGACGTGCCGGAAGGGTTTCGCATCGACAACAAGGTTGAGGCCGTATTGGCGACCGGCCCCAACGAAACGGCGATCCGTTTCGATGGTGTTGCCGCGGGCGACACGAGCAGCCTGACTAATTATATGACCAGCGGCTGGGTGGCCGGGTTGCTGCCTGAAACCGTGCAGGAAATCACCGTCAATGGCCTGCCGGCGGCAACGGCCCGCGCCAGTGCCGAACGCTGGGATTTCGATGTGACGGTCATCCGCATCGACAAGCAGATCTTTCGTTTCCTGACAGCGGTGCCGAAAGGCAGCCCGAGCTTGCAAACCACCGCCGACATCCTGCGCCAGAGTTTCCGCCGCATGACGCCGCAGGAAATTGCCAGCTTGAAGCCACTGCGCGTGCGTGTGGTTACCGTCGGCCGCAACGACACCATCACCAGCCTTGCAGCCCGGATGATGGGCACGGATCGCAAGCTCGATCTGTTCAAGCTGATCAATGCCCTGCCTGCCGGCGCTTCGATCTCACCCGGCCAAAAAGTGAAGATCATTTCGGAATAATCTGCCTCTTTCGGTGCAGGTGACCAAAACGAAAAGGCCTGCGGACCATGAATGGTCCGCAGGCCTTTTCGCATGAGGAATACACCAGCCTATCCGCCGGTGCGCCAAAACATCAGGAGAGTGCGGCCATTTGCGGGTTCATCGTCACCAGCGCCGACTTCAGCTTTTCGATAGCCCGGCTTTCGATCTGGCGCACACGCTCTTTCGAAATACCAAGCTCGGCACCGAGCGCTTCAAGGGTGGCACCCTCATCCGTCAGGCGACGGGCGCGGATAATTTTCTTTTCGCGGTCGTTGAGGCTGGTCAGTGCACCCTGTAACCATTTCAGGCGACGCTCACCGTCGATCATGCCCGAAACCTGCTCATCCGGCAGAGGCTCATTGCTTTCCAGCATATCCAGTCGTTCACCGCTATCGGCATCGCCAGCGATAGAGGGCGCCTGCAACGAAGCGTCATTACCGGAGAGACGGGCATCCATGGTCTGAACGTCGGCAACGCTCACACCGAGAGCGACGGCGATTTCCTCATGGATGGCCTGGGCGGTGAGATTGCTGTCACCGCGAGCCAGCTTGGCGCGCAGGCGGCGCAGATTGAAGAACAGCGCCTTCTGCGCGGAACTGGTGCCGCCACGCACGATGGACCAGTTGCGCAGGATATAATCCTGCATCGATGCACGGATCCACCAGCTGGCATAGGTGGAGAAACGAACGTCTCGTGCAGGCTCGAACCTTGCCGCCGCTTCAAGCAGCCCTACATAACCTTCTTGTACAAGGTCGCTCATGGGAAGCCCGAAGCCGCGGAACTTGGACGCCATGGCGATGACCAAACGCATATGGGCAAGCGCAATCTGATTGCGGGCGTCCTGGTCCTGATCGTCCTTCCAGCGCACGGCGAGGTCTCTTTCCTCTTCGCGAGCCAGATAAGGTGCCGACATGGCAATCTTGATCATATTACGGTCTGCGGACATGGCATTCATCACGGTCTCCTTGAAACAAGTTGATCCGGCAAGGACATCGCAACTTCACGAGACCTGCGCATTCAGAGCATAAGAACCCACAAATGCGGCATTTTGGCGTGAGATTGTGGTGTCGTGGCCCCCTCGTTTTGTCGCTCGTCGTAAGGGATACGCAGCTTGCGCCATGTCCCCCGTGGATGAAAACTGCGCCCGGCCTTTTCAGACATCAGAGCGCCGTTCCGGCGGGGTAACGCTTGGGACCAGAAATGGTTCCAATAAAAAACCCGGCATGGCCGGGTTTTTTTAGTCAGGTCAATGCAGCCTTAACTCAGGCAGCTTCTTCCTCTTGTGCATCGTCTTCTTCAACCGTCTTGCCGCGCTTCGGACCCTTAGCAAGATTGGCCTCGATGAGGCGAACGGCTTCGGTATCCGACATCTTGTTTACGGCAGCGATTTCGCGGGCCATGCGCTCAAGAGCAGCTTCGTACAGCTGACGCTCGGAATAGGACTGTTCCGGCTGGTTTTCGGCACGATAAAGATCGCGAACAACTTCGGCGATCGAGATCAGGTCACCGGAATTGATCTTGGCATCGTATTCCTGGGCGCGACGCGACCACATGGTGCGCTTGACGCGGGCCTTGCCCTGAACGACCTTCAATGCACGCTCAACGAAATCGGTTTCGGAAAGCTTGCGCATACCGATGCTGACGGCTTTTGCGACCGGCACCTTGAGGCGCATCTTGTCTTTTTCGAAATCGATCACGAACAGTTCGAGCTTCATGCCCGCAACTTCCTGCTCTTCGATCGCCGAGATCGTTCCAACTCCATGCGCAGGATAGACGATGGATTCACCAGTCTTGAAGCCGTGGCGCGCTGAAGATTTTTTCTGCTGGGTCGTCATTCTTATAACACACTCCCTGTTACGCTCCCGACATTGGGGCCGGGGCCGGGTCAGTCAGGCCCGGATGAGACGGGGGAAACCGTCGGGTGACTCCATTACTGGTCCGCGTGAAGCGCGTGCGAAAAAAACAACAGGACAACAATTAGCAAACAATACCCGGACTTGATGGCAACTCACGGGATCGCGCGAAAAGGACGTGTTGTTTTCGTGATGTTTTTAGGGCACACGCATGCCGCTTTGTGGAACAGTGCTGAATGTCTACCACAAAAATAGGCGCAAATCAATGATTTGGTTTCGCCGTTGCGAAGAAACAACGCCCGAATCACCATGCGAAGGTTAGGCAATGCCAAACGGCATTGTTCATTTCCGTCCGATTTACAGGGCGAGCGCCAGGCAAAACTGGCACCCAAGCCCTTGAAAAATCAGTCGCCGGAACCAGGCTTGGTCGAGAAGAACTGCTCGTATTTGCCTGCTACGCCATCCATTTCCTTGGCTTCCGGCATGGCATCACGCTTGATGGTGATGTTGGGCCAGACCTGGGCAAATTCGGCATTCAGCGTCAGCCACTTGTCGAGACCCGGTTCGGTGTCGGGCTTGATTGCCTCGGCGGGACATTCAGGCTCACAAACACCGCAATCAATGCACTCGTCGGGATGGATGACGAGGAAATTCTCGCCTTCGTAAAAGCAGTCTACCGGGCAGACTTCGACACAGTCAGTATATTTGCAGCGAATGCAGTTATCGGTCACGACATAAGTCATGAAGCACTCCAGATCAACGCGTTGGTCAGGAACCCGATACGGGAAAGGTCGAGCCCCCGAGGGCCGGACGAGGACAACGCGACCGCTGGAACGACAGAGGCGGGCTATCCGGCTGTTGAACGTCAGGTAAAGACTTTGAGCCTGCTTAGCAAGGATAAAGCTTTTCGAAAAAACAGCTCTGGAGAGAGGTTTGTTCTAATCGTCCTGCCAGTCGATGTCGGGACCACCCGGATCGGGAAAAAGCCGGTCTGTTTCACGGCGTTCCTTTTTGGTCGGACGACCGCTGCCGGGAACACGCTGCGCCTGTTCGAACATGCTCAGGCGCTCGGTTGCTTCGCGCGGCGGCGTCAGATCCTCGTAAAGCTCTTTGGCTTCCTCATAAGGACCACGGCGCTCACCACCGGATTTGACGATAAGGATGACATCGCGTCGTTCGAGAGAAAGCTCGACCCTGTCGCCGGCCTTCACTTCGAAACTGGACTTGCGGATCGGCAGTCCATTCACCCGGACATGGCCGGAATTGAGCAGCCCCTGCGCCAGGGACCGCGATTTCACCATGCGCGTGAAGAAAAGCCATTTGTCGATGCGCTGACGCAGATCGCCAGATGGCTTTTCACTCATGGCGTCACTTCTTCATCTGCTCCTTGAGAGCAGCCAGCTTTGCGAAAGGCGAATCCGGATCCAATGGCTTCTCCTTGCGGGGAGGACGTGCCTCGAAACGGGCCTGCTGCTGCGACTTGTTACGGTCGTTGCGGTCATTGTTGCGATCCGGGCGGTCACCACGCGGCGGACGATCGCCACCACGATTGTCTGGACGACGGTCACCGCGGTTCGGCTTGCCACCATCGCGACCACGGCCTTCCTGATCGGCGCGACCTTCATTGTTACGGCCTTCGCCACCACGACGGTTGTCGCGGCGCTGCTGACCTTCACCGGCACCCTGCGCTTCGCCACGGTTCTGATGACCATGACCACGACGCTCGCCCTGCGGACGACCGCCACGCTGCTGTTCACTGCGACCACCACCCGGACGCCACAGAAGAACCGGCTTCGGTTCTTCTGCTTCAGCAGCAGGCGCTTCGGCATCAACAACCGGCGTCGCTTCAGCAGAAACTTCCGGCGACGGCTCGGCAGCTTCTGCACCAGCTTCGGCTGGCACGGCTTCGGCTTCAGTTGCAGCTTCAGCAGCAGCATCTTCTTCCGAAGTAACAGCTTCAGGCTCGGACGCTTCAGCAGCCGGAGCGCCTGCAGCCTTGGCGTCTTCACCAGCCAGGAATGCAGTAGCCTCTTCCGCCTTCACGGCATCGGCGCGATAACCGAGACCCTTGAGGATCTCTTCCATGTCGTCGGCAGTTGCACCGAGAATGGACAGCATCGCCGTCGTCGTGGTGAAGCGGCGGCCGTCATAAGCGCCTTCAGGGCGCGGCTGGCCGGGCTTCCACTGCAGGAGCGGGCGAATGAGATCAGCAAGACGCTCAAGAATATCGATACGAACGGCACGCTTTCCGAGGAACCGGAAACCGGCCAGACGATAGAACATCCGCTCATAGGTGGCATCGGCAACAACCGAAGTACGGCCAGCAGCCAGTGCCGGAATGAGATCGCCGTAACCAGGCTTGTCGAGACCGTCGTTCTTCAATGCCCAGAGCAGAGTGATGAGTTCAGCCGGAGCAGGCTTCAACAGCGCAGGCATGAAAATGTGATAGGCGCCGAAACGCACGCCGTAACGGCGCATCGAGGCACGGCCTTCCTGATCTAGCGACTTAACGTCGTCAGCGACGTCACGACGGAACAGGACACCGAGATTTTCGACGATCTGGAAAGCCAGACCCTTGGCAATACCCTGCAGGTCTTCAGCGCGCGACAGATCGTCAAGCGGCTTCAGCACCGTGGCAATATGATGATTGACGAAACGTTCGATACGGGCAGCCGCATGGTCACGGGCATTGCCGGTCAGCTGCTCGTCGGAGAGCAGGATGACGCGCGGCCGCATGACATGATCGCTTTCCGCAAGGCGGGCTACCGGATCACCAAGCCAACGGACAAAACCATCCGAGCCGAGCGCGAGGTCGCCGTTACCGCTGGCGTAAAGACGCGCGGCACGTGCCTCGAATTCCAGCGCGAGCGCTTTCTGCGCTGCAGCCTGCACGGCCTTGGCATCCGGTCCTTCCGTCCCCGAGACGGCGGTAAACCGAAAACCGGCAAGTTGTCCGACGTGATGTCCCTCGACGAACACATCGCCATTTACACTAATTTCTGCTTCCAGCATCGCATTCTCTCTCAGGCGCTTCATGAGCACAGATGTCCTGCGATCAACAAAGCGTTTCGTCAACCTTTCATGTAGCGCGTCGGACAACCTATCCTCGATTTCCCGTGTCTTTTCTTGCCAGTGTGTCGGATGCGCCAACCAACCCGGGCGATTTGAAACATAGGTCCATGTCCTGATCTGGGCGATTCGTGCCGAAAGCGTGTCGATTTCGCCTTCGGTTCGGTCCGCCCTTTTCACCTGCTCGGCCATGAAATCTTCATTCACCGCGCCGTGTCGCACCAGATCTGAAAAAAGAGTCGAAATGAGGTCCGCATGCTGCGCCGGCGCAATTCGCCGGTAATCGGGCAGCGCGCAGGCGTCCCACAGCGTCTCCACCCGCGCCGGCGTCGTCGCCAGATCCTTGATTTCGGGATAGCGGGAAAGATGGTCCAGCGCCTGACTGTCGGTCGCCGGTAGTGCGCGTGTCAGCCCCTGGATAGCAGGAGACGCATCCAGACTGTTGCGCAGGTTCTTGAGCGACGAGAAATCGAGCTGTTTGCTACGCCACTGCAACACTTTTACGCTGTCGAAATGGTGGCTTTCGATCCGCTCGACCAGTTCCTCATCGAAAGGCTGCACCTGTCCCGTGACACCAAACGTGCCGTCACGCAGATGACGACCTGCGCGACCTGCGATCTGCGCCATCTCGGACGGATTGAGATTGCGGAACTGATAACCGTCGAATTTTCGATCCTGCGCGAAAGCAACATGATCGACATCGAGGTTAAGCCCCATGCCGATCGCATCGGTCGCAACCAGATATTCGACATCGCCGGATTGGTAGAGACCGACCTGGGCATTGCGTGTGCGCGGGCTGAGCGCACCAAGCACCACGGCCGCGCCACCGCGCTGGCGACGGATCAGCTCGGCGATCGCATAGACCTCTTCAGCGGAAAAGGCGACGATCGCAGTACGTTGCGGCAGGCGGGTGATTTTTTTCTGACCGGAATAAACCAGCTGCGACAAGCGTGGTCGCTCAACGACGGTGATCCCCGGCAGCAGTTTTTCCAGGATCGGCCGCATGGTGGCAGCCCCCAGCAGCAGCGTTTCCTCACGGCCGCGCAGATGCAGCAAACGGTCGGTAAAAATGTGGCCGCGCTCGAGATCGCCGGCGAGCTGCACTTCATCGATGGCAACGAATGCAGCCTTGGTTTCGCGCGGCATGGCTTCGACCGTGCAGACGGAAAAGCGCGCCATATGCGGCGTGATCTTCTCCTCGCCGGTGACCAGTGCGACATTGTGATGCCCGACCTTCTCCACCAGCCGGCCATAAACTTCGCGGGCAAGCAGGCGCAGCGGCAACCCGATGACGCCCGATCCGTGCGCCACCATGCGTTCGATCGCGAAATGCGTCTTTCCGGTATTGGTCGGTCCGAGAACCGCGGTGACACCGCGGCCGCTCAATATCATAGGCTGAACATTCAAAACAAACAGTCCGCACTAAAAATGAATTCGCCGGAGCATGGCTACCGGCGGCTTCGTCACAGATGGCGATAGTGGCCTTCAAAGGCAAGCCGTTTCTCACAATGAGTCAAATCCGCCCTCTGCGACACCGCTTTCAGGAGAGAGAAAAAATGAGTCTTTTCCAAAGCTTGGAACAGCCGCAGAACGAACAGGCGACGAATCACGGACACGGCCGATTCCGCATTTGTTCCACGCACCGTAACCTTAACCGGATTTTGCAGTGGACAATGACGGTATAAATACGATTCATAGTCTTATTTGAATGCAAGATTTTACGCTCTATCCTTTATGCATTGCTAAGAAACGGTACGGACTATGAATCATGAGTCGGTCATACAAACGGAATTGACTGAGAACAAAAGTGCCAATGTTTCCGTTGCCGGGGGGCGAGAGTGACGGTTCACTCGATTTTACAATTTTTGGTCTTGGCCCATGAGGCAAAAAACCAGACAGAACTGGCAGCAGAATTCGAGGCGGTGCTGAAAGACTATGGTTTCAGCTATTACGGCGTCTGGATGAAATCCAAATCACTGGGCTATCTCGATAGCACCATGCTGTGGGGGCGCTCGCCGGAAGGCTGGCAGGAAACCTATGCCGCCAAAAAGTTCGGATTGGTGGATCCAACGATACGTATGCTGGCCGTAGCGCAACGCCCGTTTCGCTGGCGCGAAGCCATCAGCATGTTCAGGAGCGATCCCAATCGCAAGCGCATCCAGCGCATGATGCAGGATGCCAATCGCAGCGGATTGAACGACGGCTACACCTTTCCTATCCACGGACGCAACGGCTTGCTCGGGCATGTCAGCATCGGTGGCCAGGTCATCGATCTTTCTCCCTCGGAAATGACCATGTTCGAGGCTGCCGCCAAAAAGATGTTCTGGCGGACGCTTGAGCTGAATGGGCAGGCTTCGCATTTCGAGGCGATCAAATCGGTCGAGACGACATTGACGCGCCGCGAGACCGAGGTGTTGCATCTTCTTGCCGAAGGAATGACATCGCATGAAATCGCCAAGGCTCTGAGTATTTCGAACCACACCGTCGACTGGTACATCAATGCCATTCAGGAAAAATTCGAAGCGAGCAACCGGCAACATGTGGTTGCCATCGCATTTCGGCTTGGCCTTGTATCGTGAGATTGCTGCAGATGCTTATTCAACGATAGATTGGGCTTGATCCGGCAGGATATTAGTGCTCGTCTCGCGCTTGCAGCATACCGCAAGTACGAATGGGAGACAGTCTTGCCGATCTCGAAGATTCTCGTTGCCAACCGATCCGAAATTGCCATCCGCGTTTTCCGCGCGGCCAACGAGCTCGGGATAAAAACGGTCGCCATCTGGGCCGAAGAAGACAAACTCTCGCTGCATCGTTTCAAAGCCGACGAAAGTTATCAGGTCGGCCGCGGCCCGCATCTGGAGAAAGACCTCGGTCCGATCGAGAGCTACCTGTCGATTTCGGAAGTGATCCGGGTCGCCAAGCTTTCCGGCGCAGATGCCATCCATCCCGGTTACGGCCTTCTGTCGGAAAGCCCGGAATTCGTCGATGCCTGCGATGCCGCCGGCATCATCTTCATCGGACCGCGCCCGGATACGATGCGCCAGCTTGGCAACAAGGTTGCCGCTCGCAATCTGGCGATTTCCGTCGATGTTCCGGTCGTACCAGCCACCGATCCGCTGCCGGACGATATGGCTGAAGTCGCGAAGATGGCAGAGCAAATCGGTTATCCTGTCATGCTGAAAGCCTCCTGGGGCGGCGGCGGACGCGGTATGCGCGCCATCCGTGACCCGAAGGATCTCGCCAAGGAAGTGGTCGAAGCCAAGCGTGAGGCAAAAGCCGCCTTCGGCAAGGACGAGGTCTATCTGGAAAAGCTGGTGGAAAGCGCCCGCCACGTAGAAAGCCAGATTCTCGGCGACACCCACGGCAATGTCGTGCACCTGTTCGAGCGCGATTGTTCCATCCAGCGCCGTAACCAGAAGGTCGTCGAGCGCGCACCCGCACCTTACCTTTCCGAAGCGCAACGGCAGGAACTGGCAAGCTATTCGCTGAAGATCGCCAAGGCGACCAACTATGTCGGCGCCGGCACCGTCGAATATCTGATGGATGCGACAAGCGGCAAATTCTACTTCATCGAGGTCAACCCGCGCATTCAGGTCGAGCACACCGTCACCGAAGTCGTGACTGGCATCGATATAGTCAAGGCGCAGATCCACATTCTCGAAGGCGCTGCGATCGGCACGCCGGAATCCGGTGTTCCCGCGCAGGAAAACATCCGCCTCAACGGCCATGCCCTGCAGTGCCGTATCACCACCGAAGATCCGGAACAGAACTTCATTCCGGATTACGGCCGTATCACCGCCTATCGTTCGGCCTCCGGTTTTGGCATCCGTCTCGATGGCGGCACGTCCTATACCGGCGCCATCATCACCCGCTATTACGACCCGCTGCTGGTCAAGGTGACGGCATGGGCACCGCAGCCGTTGGAAGCCATCACCCGCATGGACCGCGCTTTGCGCGAATTCCGTATCCGCGGCGTCGCAACCAATCTCACCTTCCTCGAAGCCATCATCGGCCACGAGAAATTCCGCAACAACACCTATACCACCCGGTTTATCGACACGACGCCGGAACTGTTTGCGCAAGTAAAGCGACAGGACCGCGCGACAAAACTGCTGACCTATCTCGCCGACGTCACCGTCAACGGCCACCCGGAGACCAAGGGCCGACCGGAACCTTCGGAAAATGCCGCAAAGCCGGTGCTTCCTTATGTCGATGGCGCCATCCAGAGCGGCAGCAAGCAGAAGCTTGACGAGCTTGGCCCGAAAAAATTTGCTGAATGGGTACGCACCCAAAATCGCGTGCTGATGACCGACACGACCATGCGCGATGGCCATCAGTCGTTGCTCGCCACCCGCATGCGCACCCATGACATCGCACGCGTTGCCGATGTTTATGCCCGCGCTCTGCCCAACCTGTTTTCGCTGGAATGCTGGGGCGGCGCAACTTTCGACGTTTCCATGCGGTTCCTCACCGAAGATCCGTGGGAACGTCTGAGCCTGATCCGCGACGGTGCGCCGAACCTGCTGTTGCAGATGCTTCTGCGCGGCGCCAACGGCGTCGGTTACAAGAACTACCCCGACAACGTCGTCAAATATTTCGTCCGTCAGGCAGCCAAGGGTGGCATCGACCTCTTCCGTGTGTTCGATTGCCTCAACTGGGTCGACAACATGCGCGTATCGATGGATGCCGTGCAGGAAGAGAACAAGCTCTGCGAGGCGGCGATCTGCTATACCGGCGATCTGACCAATTCGGCCCGCCCGAAATACGACCTCAAATATTATGTCGCGCTGGCGCAGGAACTGGAAAAGGCCGGTGCGCACATCATCGCCGTCAAGGATATGGCGGGCCTATTGAAGCCCGCCGCTGCCCGCACGCTGTTCAAGGCGTTGCGTGAAGCAACCTCGCTGCCGATCCATTTCCACACGCATGATACGTCCGGCATTTCGGCCGCGACCGTTCTTGCTGCCGTGGAAGCCGGCGTCGATGTCGTCGATGCCGCCATGGATGCGCTGTCAGGCAATACTTCACAGCCCTGCCTCGGCTCGATCGTGGAGGCGCTGTCCGGTACCGAACGCGATACCGGCCTAGACCCGGAATGGATCCGCAAGATTTCCTTCTACTGGGAAGCTGTACGCGGCCAGTACGCCGCCTTCGAAAGCGATCTCAAGGGCCCTGCCTCGGAAGTCTACCTGCACGAAATGCCGGGTGGCCAGTTCACCAACCTCAAGGAACAGGCACGTTCGCTGGGTCTGGAAACCAAGTGGCACAAGGTGGCCCAGACCTATGCCGACGTGAACCAGATGTTCGGCGATATCGTCAAGGTCACCCCCTCCTCCAAGGTGGTGGGCGACATGGCCTTGATGATGGTCAGCCAGGACCTCACGGTTGCCGATGTCGAAAACCCGGCCAAGGACATCGCCTTCCCGGATTCTGTCGTCGCCATGCTGAAGGGCGATCTCGGCCAGCCTCCGGGTGGATGGCCGCAAGCCATCCAGAAAAAGGCGTTGAAAGGCGAAAAACCTTATACCGCCGTACCCGGTTCACTTCTCGCACCGGCCGATCTGGAGCAAGAGCGCAAGGACATCGAGACCAAGCTGGAACGCAAGGTTGATGATTTCGAATTCGCCTCCTACCTGATGTATCCAAAGGTCTTCACCGACTTTGCTTTGGCGTCGGACACCTATGGCCCGGTGTCGGTCCTGCCGACCCACGCCTATTTCTACGGTATGGCGGATGGCGAGGAACTTCTGGCCGATCTTGAAAAGGGCAAGACGCTGGTCATCGTCAATCAGGCCGCCAGCGCGCCCGACGCACAGGGCATGGTAACGGTATTCTTCGAGCTGAACGGTGCGCCGCGCCGCATCAAGGTGCCGGATAGAAACCGTACATCCGCCAGCGCCATCCGCCGCAAGGCCGAGCTTGGCAATGCCGCCCATCTCGGCGCACCGATGCCGGGTGTGGTCTCGACCGTCGCCGTCTCAGCCGGTCAGACAGTTCAGGCCGGTGACGTGCTGCTTTCCATCGAAGCGATGAAGATGGAAACCGCACTGCATGCGGAAAAGGATGGCACGATCGCCGAAGTGCTGGTGAAGGCCGGCGATCAGATCGACGCCAAGGATTTGCTGATCGTTTACGGCAGCTGATAAGACAAAATAGCGGACGCCTGACAAAGCTCAGGCGTCCGTCGCCTCATCCGGTTTGCCGAGACGATAACGGCGTGCCGCCAGTCTCTCGGAAGAGACGATGAGCAGGCCCGCGCAGAAGATCAAAAGCGCACCGAAAGCCACATTGCTGGCTGGAATGTCCTGCCAGATGACGTAGCCGAGCACGAAAGCCCAGATCAGCGAAGAATATTCGAACGGCGCCAGAACCGAAACCGGCGCGCGCCGCATCGCTTCGAACAGCGCCGCCTGAGCCGCGCCACCGAAAAGACCGACCAGAAGCAGCAGCGTACCGCTGGAAAGGTCGATCGCCTTCCAGTGATAGATTGCCATGACAAAGGTCATCAGCACAAAGAAGGCATTGGTAAGCGTCATCTGCACGAGCGTCGATTCGTTCATCGCCGTCTTGCGCAGCAACACGCTGGCACCGGCCCAGAGGATAGCGGCAAGCAGCGCCAGACCGACGGGCCAGGAAATCGTCAGCCCCACGGGATTTGCGGCGATCAGTACGCCGACAAAACCGAGAATGATGGCTGCCCAGCGCACCGGCGGCACCTTTTCATGCAGGATCGGGATAGCCAGCAACGTCGCGACGACAGGCGCGGCGTAATAAATGGTGGTGAGTTCGGCGAGTTGCAGCGATTTTGCCGCGGTATAATAAGCAAACCACGCGCCCAGCAAAAACACGCTGCGCACTGCCATCGGCTTCATCACGGGCGTACGGATAACCCGTCCGATAAAACCGCGCCCACCGATGGCGAGACAGGCGATCAGAATGGTAACGCTGCGAAAAAACAGGATCTGCCAGACGCTGACATCGGCGACCAGAAGTTTGACCACCGCATCGTGCAGGGTAAATACGAAATAAGACAGGCTGACGAAAAGAATGCCGCTGGCTGTGCTGGATTTCAAAGGATTACGCCGGGCGGCGCCTCGCATGGTTGCAGGCTTTGCGCTTTAGGATATCTGGATGGAAAAGCAACAGCGATTATGCTTCGCTTGCAAAGACGCCCGGGAGGAATGGATGGACACGAGATCGGAAACCGGAAACCGGGTTGGCAGACCTGCCGTCACGCGCGAACGTATCGGTGTCGCCCTCCTTTTCCTGATGAACGGTTTTCTGGTTGGAGCCTGGGCTCCCAAAATCCCGGAATTCGCCACGCGGCTTGGTCTCGATGAAGCCAAACTGGGGATCATGATCCTGATTTTCGGGCTCGGATCGCTGGTAATGATGCCGATTGCTGGCAGCCAGATCGCTCGCTTCGGCTCCAGCATCGTCAGCCGCTTCCTTGCCGTCTTGCTGACCCCCTGCCTGCTTTATCTCACCTTCGCCAACCATATCTGGCTGGGCGGCATCGCTATCTTTCTATTCGGCGGACTGGTCGGCGCGATGGATGTTGCGATGAATGCCAATGCTGTTTCGGTAGAGCGGCAAATGCGCCGTGCCATCATGTCGTCCTGCCATGCCTTCTGGAGCCTCGGCGGCTTGATCGGAGCAGCCACCGGCGGTTTCCTGATCGATCATCTGGGCGTAAGCCTCCACGCTATTCTGGCAACAGTGGCGGCGGCGCTCATGCTCGCGGCTGCATGGTCTCTGGTTTTTCATGACGCGCCGCACCCCGACGAGGACGCATCAAGCCGGCCGCGCGGCTTGCCAAAATCGCCCCTGCCCTGGCTGATCGGCATCCTCGCACTTTTCTGCATGATCCCCGAAGGCGCGATCCTCGATTGGGGCGCGCTTTACATGCGCAACGAACTCGGCGCATCCACCACGCTTTCCGGTTTTGCCTTCGCCGCCTTCTCGCTGACCATGGCGGTAATGCGGTTTGCCGGCGATCTCATCCGTGACCGTTTCGGCGCGGTGAAAACGCTGCGTTGCTGCGCCGCTATCGCGATTATTGGTCTGATGATCATTGGTTTCTCTGGCAATTCGACCATCGCCATCATCGGTTTTGCGCTGTGCGGCATAGGTATTTCCAATATCGTGCCCATCGCCTTTTCCGCCGCCGGCAACCTGCCGGGCATGGCGCCGGGCGTCGGCCTCTCCATCGTCACGACGATGGGATATTCCGGCATTCTGGTCGCGCCATCGGCCATCGGGTTCATCGCTCGCCATACCGGCCTTGGAATTATTTTTGTCGGCCTTTCAGTGCTGATCATCATCGCCATGGCCTTTTCATCGCTTGCCCGCCATGCGGATAACGCACACCACTGACGCGGCACGGAAGCTCGCGGCGAGAGGCGGAACAGCGTAAAGTGACGCCCTCGCAGGTTGACAAGGCGCATGCCATGATCCACCTGAGTGGTCCAACAGCCAAGGTACCGAGACGTTTGATGTCCTCACCCATCGATTATGATCCAAAACCCCGTCGCGCCACCGTTGCCGTCGATGTCGGTGGCGTGATCGTCGGCGGCGGCGCGCCCGTTGTCGTGCAGTCCATGACCAATACCGACACGGCCGATATCGATGCGACGGTCGCGCAGGTGGCTGCCCTCTACAAGGCCGGTTCGGAAATCGTACGCATCACCGTCGACCGCGACGAAAGTGCTGCCGCCGTGCCAAAGGTGCGTGAGCGCCTGCTGCGTCTCGGTCTGGACGTACCTCTCGTTGGCGATTTTCATTATATCGGCCACAAGCTGCTTGCCGATCATCCGGCATGCGCCGAGGCGCTGGCAAAATACCGCATCAATCCGGGCAATGTCGGCTTCAAGGACAAGAAGGACAAGCAGTTCGCCGATATCATCGAGATGGCGATCCGCTACGACAAGCCGGTTCGCATCGGCGTCAACTGGGGTTCGCTCGATCAGGACCTCCTGACCACGCTGATGGACCGCAACTCCGAACAGGGTTCACCGCTGTCTGCCCGTCAGGTCATGCATGAGGCCATCGTACAGTCGGCTCTGATCTCGGCAGAGCTGGCCGAATCGATCGGCCTGCCGCGCAACCGCATCATCCTGTCGGCCAAGGTCAGTCAGGTGCAGGATCTGATCGCCTGTTATTCCATGCTGGCTGAACGCTCCAATCATGCCCTGCATCTCGGCCTCACCGAAGCCGGCATGGGCTCCAAGGGCATCGTCGCCTCGTCGGCCGCCATGGGCTACGTCCTGCAGCACGGCATCGGCGACACCATTCGCGTTTCCTTGACGCCGGAGCCGAACGGCGACCGCACCAAGGAAGTGCAGGTGGCTCAGGAAATCCTGCAGGTCATGGGTTTCCGCCAGTTCATTCCGGTCGTTGCCGCGTGTCCCGGCTGCGGTCGAACCACTTCGACCGTATTTCAGGAACTGGCCCAGAACATCCAGAACGACATCCGCAAGAACATGCCGATCTGGCGTGAAAAATATCCGGGTGTCGAGGCCCTCAACGTTGCGGTCATGGGCTGCATCGTCAACGGACCGGGCGAAAGCAAACATGCCGATATCGGCATTTCACTTCCCGGCACCGGCGAAACGCCTGCCGCCCCGATCTTCATCGACGGCAAAAAGGCGATGACGCTGCGCGGTCCCAATATTGCCGCCGATTTCGAAAAGCTGGTGATCGACTATATCGAGAACCGTTTCGGCCAGAAAACAGCTGCCGAATAAGATCCGGAAAACATTCGATTGAGAGAGTCGGTGAGGCTAAGCTTCACCGACCATCGATCACTTATCCGTTGTTTCGTCGTTTCGCCGTATTTTATGGTAAAGGGAAACCATCTCAGACGACGGGGACAACGATTCGAATGTTGAAGAAATTTGCCATTGTCGCGCTTGCTGCGACTTTTCTTTCCGCCTGCACCACGACCGACCCCTATACGGGTGAGCAGAAGATGTCGAACACGGCTGGTGGCGCTGCCATCGGCGCCGGTATCGGTGCGCTCGGCGGTCTTGTCATCGGCGGCGGCAACAAGGGCCGCAATGCGCTGATCGGCGCCGCCATCGGCGGTCTGGCCGGCGGTGCCATCGGCAATTACATGGACAATCAGGAAGCCGAACTGCGCCAGCAGCTGCAAGGTACCGGCGTTTCGGTGACCCGTCAGGGCGACCGCATCATCTTGAACATGCCGTCCAATATCACCTTCGCCACCGATCAGGATCAGGTGATTCCACCGTTCTACCAGACGCTCAATTCGGTCGCGATCGTGCTCAACAAGTTCGGCAAGACCTATATCGACGTCAACGGCCACACGGACTCGACCGGCAGCCTGCAGCATAATCAGGGTCTGTCGGAACGCCGCGCCGCCTCCGTTGCCAACTATCTCGGCAGCCGTGGTGTCGATCAGCGCCGTATCTCGACCATGGGCTTTGGTCCGTCGCAGCCGATTGCCACCAATGCAACACCGGACGGCCGCGCCCAGAACCGTCGCGTCGAAGTGGCCATCGCGCCTATCGAACAGAACTGATCACACAAGCGATAAAAGGCGAGCCGCTCAGATGCGGCTCGTCAGCAGTTTCAGCCCGGCTACGCTGTAAAAAACAGCCATGGTACCCTCGATCCAACGACGGGCCGATTTATAGACGCGCAGCGCATGCCGCGTCGAAAACAGAAGCGCATATGCATTGAAGACCAGGAAGCTGGATGTGCTGCAGATTCCGACGATCAGCACGATTGCTGACGGCGGCGCATTCGCGGGAAGACCGAGTGAAATGATCGCCAGCCAGGAAAAAATTGCCTTCGGATTGGTGACGTGAATGGCATAACCGCGCAGCCATAGCTGTTTTGCGGTGTAATTCACCTTGACTGCCTCCAATGCCATCTCGGCATCCGGCTTGCGGGCAGATTTATATGCCTTCCAGGCGAGATAGATCAGATACAGCCCGCCCAGAACCTTCATGATCTCGAGCGCAATCGCATAAGTGCGCAGCAAGGCCGCTAAGCCGAGTGCAGCGGCACAAGCCCATGTCAACGAGCCGCAGAAGATGCCGAGAGCCAGAATGATACCGGCGCGGCGTCCTTGTGAAATGGCGGTGCCTATGATGGCGAAATTGGCCGGGCCGGGGCTGAGAACCGCGACGAGATAGGCCACATAGGCCGGCCAGATATATGGCAGATAGTTGAACACGTCCGGCATGCGCCCTCACTCCGAAAGGTAGGGGCGTGTTTGATCCCGAAACCTTAGCTCTTGCGGTCGGCGATAAAACGCGCCGCCGCCTTCAGTATGGCAGCCTTTTCGCAATAGGGCGAGAGCAGGCTTTCGGCTTCCTGCGTCAGCGCATCCAGCCGCTTTTCCGCCCATTCGGTGCCATGCAGAGCCACCAGCGTGCCCTTGCCACGACCGGCATCCTTGCCTGTCGCCTTGCCGAGCGTCGCTGCATCCGAGGTAACATCGAGAACATCATCGGCCAGCTGAAAAGACAGCCCGACCGTTTCCCCGAATTTACGCATCGTCTGGCGATCCGCGTCGCTCGCGCCAGCCGCAATCGCACCGGCCTCACAGGCGAAACGCAGCAGGGCACCAGTCTTCATGGCCTGAAGCTTAACGATATCGGCCTCATCCGGACGGGATTTTTCAGCTTCGATATCGAGAATCTGACCGCCGACCATGCCGCCCATACCGGCTGCGCGCGACAAGGCGAGCATAAGCTCAATCTTCTGGCGGTCGGAGAGATCGGTTTCGGGTGCCGCGATGATATCGAAAGCGTAGGTCAAAAGCGCGTCGCCGGCGAGAATGGCAGTCGCTTCATCATAGGCCTTGTGAACGGTCGGCTGGCCGCGACGCAGATCATCGTCGTCCATGGCCGGCAGATCGTCGTGGATCAGCGAATAACAATGCAGGCATTCCAGCGCCACGCCGACACGCAAGGCAGCAGAGGCATTGCCACCCAACATGGCCGCCGTCTCGCGCACCAGAAAGGGCCGAAGGCGTTTGCCACCGTTCAGCGTACCGTGACGCATCGCGGCAAGCAACTGCGGCGGCCGTGCCGTTTCGTCCGGCAGGCTGGCATCTCCCAACATGGCGACAAGCGCCGCTTGCGTTTCCGCCGCGCTGTCACGCAGGCGATTTTCGAATGCGGAGGCGGGCTGGGTGGTTTCTGAGCTCATGGGCGCTATCTCGCATGGGGCAAAACTTCTGGCAACGGATATTCCGATCACCGTTAGTTTTGCGGGCATGACGCGCTCAAGCCGCTGGTTTTTGGCAGTGTTGAACGTTAGAAGGGGCGAGAGCGACAGATGAGTGCAATCTTGGACATCAGCCCAACCGAGCAGCATGCGGAAGAGGAGCAAGCCGTGGCGCGAACCCGTCACCGGCGGATGCTTTCCAATCCTGTTCTTCGGCGCGTGGTGCTCATCATCGCGGCATTTCTCATCCTTCCCTATTTTCTCGTCGTTCTTTACGCCATCCCCTTCATCCGCCCGATCTCAACCTTGATGATCGCAGACCTCGCCCTGCTGCGAGGATACGACCGGCAATGGACCTATTTCGAGGATATCTCGCCAAACCTCGTGCGCTCGGTGATGATGTCGGAAGATGGCCAGTTCTGCGCCCACGGCGGTGTGGACTGGAACCAGATGCGCGGCGTCGTGCAGGATGCGCTGGATGGCGAATCCACTCGCGGCGCCAGCACGATCCCCATGCAGACCGTGAAAAACCTGTTCCTCTGGAACGGCCGCTCCTTCCTGCGCAAAGGGCTGGAACTACCGCTTGCCATGTGGGCCGATTTCGTCTGGTCGAAAGAGCGGATGATGGAGATTTATCTCAACGTTGCCGAGATGGGGCCGCAGACCTATGGTGCGGGCGCAGCCGCCCGCCTGCATTTCAAGACCCCTGCCTCGAAACTCAGTCGCCGGCAGGCGGCACTCCTTGCCGTCTCATTGCCTAACCCTATCACTCGTGTGGCCAGCAAGCCCGGCCGCGGCATGCAGCGCCTGGCGTCCGTTGTAGAACGTCGCGCCCAAAGCGCCGGTGATTACATCACCTGCCTTTATCGATAGGTTTTCAGGAATTCATTGGTCACGCTCATATCCTGTCGTTAGGTTCTCTCCATCACCAATGGGGAGAACCGGGCATGGATGCGCTGACGCTTTATATCGGCAACAAGAATTACTCCTCCTGGTCGTTCCGTCCATGGATCGCGCTGACGGCATTCGACGTCCCATTCGAGGAAGTGCTGATCCCTTTCGATATGCCGGCCGGCAATCCGCGGTTCGCCGAAATCTCGCCGACGGGAAAAGTGCCGGTTCTTCATCACGGAAAACTGCGCATATGGGAATCGCTGGCGATCATCGAATATGTCGCAGAACTGTTTCCTGAAAAACACTTCTGGCCGGAAGATCCAGGCGACCGCGCAATGGCGCGCGCCATTTCCATGGAAATGATTTCCGGCTTCCGTGGCCTGCGCAATGCCTGCCCGATGAATATGCGCCGTCCCCGCGCAGCACTCGACCTCGATGCCGAAGCGGCCAAGGCCGTTGAAGACGATGTAAAGCGCATTACCACGATCTGGAAGGACATGCGTGGACGCTCAGGCGGGCCTTTCCTGTTCGGCGCCTTTTCCGCTGCCGACGCCATGTATGCCCCTGTCGTCAACCGTCTCGACGTCTATGACATCGCCGTTGACAGCGAGGCACGCGCTTATATGGATGCGATGAAGGCGACGCCCGCATGGCAAAGCTGGGAGAGCGCCGGCAAGGCTGAAAGCTGGATCGTTCCGGAGGATGAAGCCTGAATCAAAGTCCAGATCGGATGATTCTCAAAAATCGACTCGAAAATCGCCGTGGGGACTGGTCAAAGGCCGATACCGCATGTATAAGCCGCCCCAATTTCCGAGTTCCAGACACGTCCATTCGGCCTGATTTCTCGGCCGGGGATTATAGTCTGCACGTCAATTGGAGTACTTAAAATGGCAGTACCGAAGAGAAAAGTTAGCCGATCCAAGCGTGGTATGCGCCGCTCTGCTGACGCACTCGCAACCCCGACCTTCGTCGAGGACAAGAACTCTGGCGAACTTCGTCGCCCGCACCACATCGACCTGAAGACCGGCATGTACCGCGGTCGCCAGGTTCTGAC